>Ga0208872_1001233_pt1 | contig 16143 bp, 13 predicted proteins | sample CryBogCBH12Aug08_FD_185508 | JGI IMG/M metagenome (GOLD analysis project Ga0208872, IMG submission 185508) | Freshwater microbial communities from Crystal Bog, Wisconsin, USA - CBH12Aug08 (SPAdes) | ecosystem: Environmental > Aquatic > Freshwater > Lake | place: Crystal Bog, Wisconsin, USA...
CGTGACGCCAGCGCCAGTAGGTAACGCGCGCCGGCGGCACACGTGGCTCCGAGAGGCACGAGCGCCACGGGATTTAGTCCCCATCGCAGGTGCGCGAACACGAGAATGGTCCACGTCGGGGGTCCGAACGCGGGCATGAGGTTGACGCCGAAGATGATGAGCGCGATATAGAGGTAGTTCATTGCGCCTCCTTCGGCCACGTGCGGCGAACACTACCGAAGGTCTCGGGCCGCGTTACGCTCCCCACATGGCAGGAGTCACCGGAATTGGCGGCGTCTTTCTGAGGTCCGCTGATCCTGAACGTTTGGCCTCGTGGTACCGCGAGAACTTGAAGGTGAACTTTGACGCGACGCACGTCGCGATCATTCCCGACACGATGGACGCCTACAGCGTGCTCGCTGTCTTTCCCGGCGAGAGCACGTACATCGGTGCGCCTGAACGGCAGAACGTCATGATCAACTTTCGTGTCGATGATCTCGTCGAGCTGCGTCGTGAACTCCTGGCGCGAGGAGTCGAGTGCGAAGAGATCACCACCGAGGAATACGGACTGTTCACCTGGACGCACGACGTCGACGGCAATCGTGTCGAACTCTGGCAACCGCTCTCGTAGCAACACGGATCTTGTTGCTTAGTCGATCGCGAGTTGCTTGGCCGCCCGCTCCAAGGCGTTATCAACGTCGTCCATGTTGTATCCCTTGAGTGCGAGAGGGAACTCCTGCACCCGGAGCTCGTGTGCAGTGACGGAGCCGGTCTGTGATCGCCACACAACATCCTCGATAAAGCGGTCAACCGCGTTGATGTTGTAGCCCCGCAACGCCACGCGAAATTCCTCAACGGACAACCATGCAAGATCTTTCGACGGCGACACGTCCGGCGCCGAGCCTCCACGAGTTGACATTTGGTTTTCTCCCCACCTGGATGGAGTCCCCTCCGGAATCTGCAGTCTCGCGCGGAAACGCGGACTGAAATTCAAGCCCACGATGATCAGTGCTCCGAGCGCCGTCATGATGCCATCACCCACCAATTGCCACTTCGCGGGGCCAAAGAATGAGTTAGTGAAGCGAGTCGGTAGAGCAATCATCATGAGCAGCGCGAGCACAACCAGCAGACCGGCTCCCGCAGATTTTGCTGCTCCTCCCTTGTCGAGCAAATACAAGAAGAGAGGGAATCCAATGAGCCCCAGTCCGAGACCAAATAGGAAGGCGAGCATCTCCGCGGGGTGCTCATCCCTTCGCAGCCACAGTGTGTCAAGGCGATTCAGTCCGACGAACACGAACACGACACCGAAGATCGTGAAGGTGATCAGTCGGCGCCGAGGTGTGCGCACGAAGTAGTTGCGCGGCGGGCTATACGTCATAGGCAATCCTATTACCAGCAAAACGAATGGCGAGACAATGGAAGCAATCCTTACTCGCGCAGGTCGTCATGTCACCGACTTCGCACGTGACGTCCTCACACCTCGTCGTCCGCGAGTGGCGAGGCTGCCCGCCAGAGTGATGGCGACAACGAGCACTCCCACAATCGCCCCGGCAATCCAGCCACCGAGAGCACGGATTTCTTCCGACGGGGCCAGGGCGATTACGAAACTTGCTCTCGCGTCGGAATGAATGGTTACGACGTACGTACCCCGACGTCGAATATCGAACTGCACGGCGCCGGCGTAATGACTTTGGCGGTCGGTCATACCTTCGTGTCGCGTATCCGCGACCACCACAATCCGAGATCCTGATGTCCCGCGAACCGAAACGTTGCTGGACGAAATCGTGACGCACAACCAGATTGGGTAACAGTCGTGCGATTGGGCACGCACCGTGTGTTCAAAGACAACGTAGGTGCCCGGCTGCAGCATCAGAACTTTCACTCCGTGGTTGTGTACCGTCGGCGAGTTCTGTAGGTAGTCGCGACCGCGAACCGCAATAACCGGAATCGTGACCAGCATCAGGATCACGCCGAGTAGTGCGCCCACCACTCTCCAACTCGGCGTCAACCGCCGTTGGGCCACTGCTGACCACCGGTCAGAAACGCGGCGTGGGACCTTCCCTTCCACCATCGTCTCCACTGCACCGAGCTCCACGAGTGCGTCAACTGCTCGTTGCACGTCGGGAACTTCGTAAAAGACAATGCCGGATTCCCGCGAATGTGCGGACGGAAAGGGGCGAGAAGCGAATCCGATGACGAAGAGAACAAAGGTCCCGACAATCCGAATGCTTCGCGTCACCGACGGCGGCATTGAGGGCTTGGAGGAGTCAAAAACGATAGAACCGCGACCATCCTCGCGCCGCCACATCTGAAACGACCGAGGAAGTTCCGTTGACTCCCAACGCGGTAATGGTCCACCTTGGATCGCTAAAGCCCGTGAAGGCGTAATGGCAAACACCGTTCGTCGACGGTGAAAATGCCGAATGGCGGGCCGAACAACGACGAAGAATGAAATCTCGAAAAATGGAATGATGAGCCGGAGGAAACTGTTTCCCGACGCCGTCACTGCGAAGAAGGCGACAGCCCAGTACGTGATTGCGAGATACGTGCTGACGACAATGAATCGGACGTCTTGGCGATCAAGTCCACGAGTTGCAGACGGAGTGCCGGTCCAAAGAGGCACCTCACCGCTGTAGAGTTTCTCGGAGACGGCGACCTCCGCATTCCATCCCCGCGGCCCACTCGTCTCTGCAGCCCTCGGCATCGATCTCGAATCATACGGTCGATGCTCGTGGAGCGACGGACCACAGCGAAAGGAGTCGGTCGGCAAATTGAGGGCAAAAAACTACTGGAGCCTGAGGGGAGATTCGAACTCCCGACCTACGCATTACGAATGCGTTGCTCTACCGACTGAGCTACCCAGGCGCGAGAGGAAAGACTACCCGATCTAACGATGCCCCCACCACGCCTACTGGCGCGAGAGGGTGAGCAGCAGGTTGGTGAGCATCAGTAATTCATCAATGTTCTGCTGTAATCCCCGTGACGCGGCATCGATCGCTTCAATGCAGCGAATAGCCCCCGAGGCCATGACCCGACTCCGACGATCACCGTCGTCGAGTCCCTCGAGACCCTCCACCAGCCGTTGCCGGTAGACATGTGTCAGTGCACTGAGGCCGAACCGGAGATCCTCGGTGCGAAATCGGCGTTGCTCGCGCTTAAAGCGACTTTCGATGTCCTTACGGCGACTCACACTGCGCTGACCCAACGACTTCGCCTCGGCCACGAGTCGATCCATTTCTTCTTCCTGCAGCGCCAGCAGCGGCGCGAGCGCCGCGTCAATGGAGGCAGAGAGTTCAATGGCGAGCGCACTCACGTGCGCGCTGACGCCGTCGAGTCGGTCCGGAATCGATTGCCAGGTCGCAATTCGCGCCGCCAGCTCCGTGTCGCGCACGAGGACCTGGGCCCGACGCAAATCGCCACCGGACGCGGTCGCCGCGGCGCGAGCCGTCAGCGCGTCAAAGCCGTCGTGGGTGAGGTAGTCCGTGATTGTCTCAATCGACAGCGGCGAGAACGGGACCTCGATGCACCGCGACATGATCGTGACCAAGGATTCGGGTAACGCCTCCGCGGTCAACAAGAAGATGGTGCGTGTCGGAGGTTCCTCCAAGATCTTGAGCAGTTTGGCGGAGGAACCCGTGGACAACTCCACGTTCTCGACCACGACGATTTGGTATCCCGTGCCCAAGGGGCGTCGACGGCTCACTCGTTCCGCCTCAGCGAATTCCTCGACTTGCCAGTTCGTGCCGCTCCGGAGGGCGAACGTGACGTCGCTGTCCGCTCCCGTCAACGCCAGGCGACACGCCTCGCAGGTGCCACACCCGTGATCGGGGCACTGCAGCGCGGCGGTGAAGGCGACGAGCGCTTCGTGCATGCCACTACCGGCGGGACCAGTGAACAAATACGCGTGGACCGGATGCTCCGCGTAGTGCCGGAGTGCGGCGACGGCTCGGTCCTGACCGAGAACGGCGTCGAAAACGTCAGTCATTGAGGCCACGCGAGCGGCGCGAGAGCGGCGTCCACGGCCGCGTCAACCGCGTCCAAGTCCGCAGTTCCGTCGATCACAACCCACGGGTCAGAACTCGACGCCGCCAGAGCCAAGAAGCCATCGCGAACTCGCTCACGAAAGCCGCCGTCCGCTGATTCAAAACGGTCACCCGCCGCCGGAGCCCGACGAGCGTCCGCCACCTCAACGGGGACGTCCAGAAGAACGGTCAGGTGGGGGCGACAATCTCCTACCGCCAGTGCGGTGGCGCTGTGCAACGCGTCGAGGTCAACACCGCGTCCATATCCCTGATAAGCGAGCGTCGAGGCGAGGTAGCGGTCAGTGACGACCGAACGCCCGGCGGCGAGGGTGGGGGCGATGAGGTGGTGTACGTGGTGTGCGCGATCGGCGAGCATCAAGAGAGCCTCCGTTGACGGCGACATCGGCTCGGACTTATCGAGCAGCCACCGTCGCAGCTCCGCGCCGAGTGGCGTGTCACCGGGCTCAAAGGTCAATACCGCGTTATGCGCGGCAGCGACGCGACGCGCCTGCGTGGACTTGCCGCTCGCGTCGATGCCCTCGAAAGCGACGAGCACCCCGCTCGTCACGACGAAGAGTCCGTGCGATCAACCTGCGCCGCGAGCGCGGCGTTCGCGGCCGCCTGCGTTGACGTCGAGACTCGCTTCGTGACGCCCGCACTCTTTTTGGCGGCCGCCGACTTTTTCGCGGTCGACTTCGTGGTTTTCTTGACGGCCTTCTTCGCCGTCTTCTTGGCGGGCGCCTTCTTGGCGACGCGCGTGCGCGTCGACGGCTCGGCGTTACGCCGTTCCGCCAAGAGCTCACACGCACGGTCGAGAGACACCGTCTCCGGCGTGTCGCCCACTCGCAAGGTCGCGTTGACCTCGCCGTCGGTGACGTAGGGACCGAAGCGACCGGTCTTCACCACGACGGGCTTCTTGGTGACCGGGTCTTCACCCAATTCGCGCAGTGGTCCCGCGGCCGCGCGGCGGCCTCGTTGCTTCGGTTGGGCCAAGAGAGCGAGAGTGGCCGCGAGATCAATGGTGAAGATTTCGTCCTCGCTCGCGAGTGAGCGCGTTTCCTTACCCCAGGTCACGTACGGCCCGTACCGACCGTTCTGCACGTGGACGGGCTCGTTGTCCTCCGGGTGGCGCCCAACTTCACGAGGCAGCGACAACAGGCGCAACGCGTCATCCAACGTCACTGTTTCCGGCGACATGGTGGAGAACAAGGACGCCGTCTTGGGCTTGTCCTTCGGGTCGACCAATTCTCCGAGCTGGACGTACGGGCCGTAACGCCCCGCCTTCAACAGCACGGACAGACCCGTGGCGGGATCGGTGCCCAGTTCTCGGTCATTACTCGGCGCCGCCAAGAGGGCCAGCGCGCGCTCCACCGTCAACGAATCGGGCTCTGTCGCCTCGGGTATCGAGACGCGCTCCTCGCCGTGCTGCAGGTAGGGGCCGTAACGTCCGGAACGCACGATGACCGGCTCACCGTCGTCAGCCACGCCCAAGGGGATGGAATTAATCGCCGCAAAATCGAGATCGAGTTGTTCGGTCGTCGTGGCGTGCAAGCCGCGGCGACGGAAATCGGACGTGGCCTCGGCGTCGCCGAAATAGAAGCGGCGCAGCCACGGCTCGAGGTCTTGTTCACCCTTGGCGATGCTGTCGAGCTCGTCTTCCATGTCGGCCGTGAACTGGTAGTCCACGAGATCGGCGAAATAACGCTCGAGCAGGTTGACGACCGCGAAGGCGCGGAAGGCGGGAACGAGAGACTTGCCCTTCTTCCACACGTATCCCCGCCGGTCGATGGTTTTCATCACCGAGGCGTAGGTGGACGGACGTCCGATCCCGAGATCTTCCAACTTCTTGATCAAGGTCGCCTCGGAGTACCGGTCCGGCGGCTTGGTGTCGTGACCCTTCGCCTCGGCGGCGGTGATGGGAACGGTGGCCCCTTCGCGCAGCGCGGGCAGGATGCGCTCCTGGTCCGCGAGTTCCGCCTCGGGGTCGTCGGTGCCCTCGACGTAGGCGCGGCGGAAACCGGCGAACTCAATGCGCAGGCCTGAGGCCGCCAACGTCACCTCACGCGAGGCGCCGTCGAACGTCACCGTCGTCGCCAGACGCACACGGTCCTGCGTCAATTGAGCGTCCACCATCTGGGAGGCAATGGTGCGCTTCCAGATCAAGTCGTACACGGCGAGTTCGTCACCGTTCAAGGTGTGCTGCGCCTCATCGAGGGTGCGGAAGCTTTCGCCCGCCGGACGAATGGCTTCGTGCGCTTCCTGGGCGTTTTTGACCTTGCGGTCGTAGCGGCGTGGGGCGTCGGCAACGTAATCATCCCCGAACATCTCGCCCGCGAGTCGTCGCGCGGCGGTGATGGCTTCATCGGACAGCGTGGTCGAGTCCGTTCGCATGTAGGTGATCCACCCCTGTTCGTACAGGCGTTGGGCCGCACGCATGGTGCGCTCGGGATCGAAGCGCAACTTGCGACTGGCCTCGATCTGCAGCGACGACGTCATGAACGGAGGCTGTGGTCGCTGTGTGCGAGGAGTGGACGTGATCGACGTCACCTTGACGTCCGCCCCCACCAGAACGTTGGCGAGCGCGGTGGCGCGAACTTCGGCGAGAATCTCCACCTTGGCCTTGGGGTCCAGTGCGCCCGAGGCGTCGAAGTTCTTCCCGGTCGCGAGCGGAACGCCGTCAATGCCGTCCACGGTCGCTTCGAACGAACTGGTGTCGGCCTGTGCGGTGGTGACCACGTCGTACCAGTTCGCGGAGACAAATTTCATGCGTTCGCGTTCTCGTTCGCACACCAGTCGAATCGCGACACTCTGTACCCGACCGGCGGATCGGGCCTTGTCGACGGCGCGCCACAGAACGGGAGACACTTCGTATCCCACGAGACGGTCGAGGAACCGGCGTCCCTCTTGGGCGTCCACGAGACGAAGATCAAGTTCGCGAGTTTCCGCCACGGCACGCTCAATGGCGGCCGGAGTGATTTCGTGGAACACCATTCGCTTGACGGGCACCTTGGGATTGAGAACCTCTTGGAGGTGCCACGCGATCGCCTCGCCCTCGCGGTCTTCGTCGGTGGCGAGGTAGAGCTCGTCCACTTCCTTGAGAGCGGCTTTCAGTTCGCTGACTACTTTCTTGCGGTCGCTCGAGACGACGTAGACGGGCTTGAAGTGGTCGTCGACGTTGATGCCCAAACGGGCCCATTTCTCGGACTTCACCGACGCGGGAATCTCGCTCGCGCTCTCGGGAAGATCGCGAATATGGCCGATCGAGGGCTTGACGATGTAGTCGGATCCCAGCATCCCTTGAATACGGGTGGCCTTCGCGACCGACTCCACAATGACTAATGCTCGTGCCACGCCACCTCCTTCAAATCGGCTCGCTTCCGTCGTCGTTGTTAGCACTTCCGTCACGGTCGGTGCGACCACGACCCCAAAGGTCGTCCGTCGCAGCCACCGCGACGATGGCGCAAAACCCTTGTGCGAACTAGTCGTCCGTCGCCGGACCGGCCACGATTTCGTATTCCGGATTGAGAATCACGGCCTCACGATTGAGGGAAGTCACGGTACCGCGCACCAGCAAGCGCGTGCCTCGTTCAATACCCGGAATGGCGGCTCGACCCTGAAAGACGAGAGCGATGGAGCCGGAGGAGTCCGCAATCACGCAGCGCAATTCGTTACCGCCGCGCTCCTTCGTGAGCGTCATCGATCGCACGCGACCGGCGACTTCCGCCTGATCACGCTCGGAAAGACCTCCGATCGGCACCGAGTCCACGGCCCGCTCGGCCAACTTGATGTCCGCGTCCAAGCGCGCCAGGTCGCGCTCACCCCCGCGGGAGACGTCCTCTTTCTTCACGTCCAGCGTCACGTCCGCCGACAACGCCGGGCGCAGTGAGACACGGTAGGGAACAATGGTCGCCGCCGTACGCGGGACGTGCATGACCGCGGTCGCGATGGAGTCGGCCGTGCGGTCGTGCAGGAAGCGCTGGAGGCGAGAGACAAAACTGCGTCGAGGCAAAATCACCATGCAGAAGACGTCCTGGTCGCGCACGATGTCAGCCACTAATTCCAGAGCCGCCCGGTCTACGCGACGGTCCTGACACTCCACCACGTCGAGGTTCACACCCACCGAGGCCGTGCCGGGAGTACCCCAACTGGTCTCGAGTGTCTTGGTAATGGCGGGGTCGATATCGAAGTGAACGGCGCGCACGGAATACGCGTTAAGCGTGGCGCAATACTCGAGAGCGCGCTCGGTGGCGAGGTCGTACGAGTCCACGAACACGACCACGCGGTTCAGACGGAACTGCGTGCTGCCGCTCTGTCGACTCGACTCGAAGGCTTCGTCCTCTTTTACGTACTGCTTGTTCAAGCGCACGAGCGCCCAGTACATCAACGGTCCAACGACGACGACAATCCACGCACCTTCGGTGAATTTCACTGTCGCAAAGATGATGACCACGACGGCCGTCACGGTGGCCGAGAGCCCGTTGATAAAGACACCGAGCTGCCATCGTCGCTCGCGGCGAGTCCAGTGACGCTTCACCATGCCGAGACCCGCCATGGTGAATCCCGTGAACACCCCGATCGCGTAGAGCGAGATGAGGCCGGTCACGTTGGCCTTAAACACGATGATCAACGTGAGTGAGACCACACCCAGGACGATGATGCCGTTCGAGAAGGCGAGACGGTGGCCACGCTTGGTGAGTTGCCGCGGGAGGTACTTGTCATTGGCCACGTAATTCGCGAGGAACGGGAAGCCGTTGAAGCTGGTGTTGCCGCCGGTGTAGAGAATCAGGACAATGATCCCGAGCACGAAGTAGTACACGAGGTGACCGAAACCATGCGCGCCGAAGACCGCCTCGACTTCTTGGCTGAGCACCGTCGGTGATCCGGCCGCGTAGGGAATCGCGTGCGTCCACTGCGCAAGGAAAGTGACGCCGAGCAGCAAGAACGCGAGAATCGACGACATCATGATGAGCGTGATGCGCGCATTGTGCGATTCGGGGCGACGGAAGGTTTGGACACCATTGGAAATGGCCTCCAGTCCCGTCAGCGACGAACCACCGTTGGCGTACGCGCGCAACAAGGTCAGAAACGCGACACCGTAGAGAAAGCCGTTGGTGCTCTGTCCCAGGTGGCCTTCAACGAGGAGGTGTTCCGACGGGAGCGGAATCATGTGAAGCGTCCCGGTCGCCTTCTTGTAAATACCAAAGATGATGGTGGCGGCAATCGTGATCACGTATCCGTAGGTCGGGAACGCGAACCACCTACCGGCTTCGCGAATGCCGCGCAGGTTTCCGTAAATCAACAACAGCACCACGCCGACGGTGATGGCAATGGTCTGCGTCTCGCCACGCAGCGCCGGAATGGCACTCGTGAGAGCAGCGGTGCCGGCCGAGCACTGCACCGCCACGGTGACCGTGTAGTCGATCAACAAGGCGACGGCGGCGATCTGAGCCACTCGCGGACCAAAGTTGTCGCGAGCCACCACGTAGGAGCCGCCCGCGGTTGTGTAGTACTTGATCACGTCGAGGTACGACAGCGTCACGAACAGCAGTACGCCGATGATCACGAACATGATCGGCACGACGAGTGAGAAGGCCGCGAGTCCGATCATCGGGGTGAGCTGGGTCAGGATTTCTTCGGTACCGTACGCCGAGGACGAGATGCAGTCGGGGGACAAAACACCGAGGGCGGTCGGGCGGCCGAGACGCTCGCCGGCGAGTTGCTCGGTGACATACGGCCGACCCAACAGCGTGCGCTTGACGCGATAGCCGAAGGTTTCGGGATAGACCGCGTTGATATCCGCGTGCGACGTCAGGATTTCGGAGCGTCGACCCTTATGTTCCGGACCATCTGGCACGTGGGCCATCCTAGGCAGGGCGTGCTCGTCGCTCGGGAAACTTGCCTTTCTCTAGGTCGCATGGTCAGATGGACCCGTGCATATCGTCGTCGTCGGTTGTGGCCGGGTGGGTTCAGACCTCGCCACCCAGTTGTCAGAAGAGGGTCACACCGTCGCGGTGATTGACAAGAACAAGGACGCCTTCCGCCGTTTGGGCGTGGCGTTCACGGGTCAGACGATCGTGGGTTCGGGCTTCGACCGCGACGCCCTGCTCCAAGCTCGCGCCGGGGAAGCAGACGCGTTCGCGTCCGTGACCAATGGCGACAACTCGAACATTCTCTGTGCGCGCATCGCGCGAGAGAAGTACGAAATCACCAATGTCGTCGCCCGCATTTACGACCCCCGTCGCGCCATCATCTACCAGCGACTCGGTATTCCCACCGTCGCCACCGTCGCGTGGACGACCCAACAGGTCAAGCGGTGGTTGTTGCCCCAGGACGATTCGATTGGCTGGCGCGACGGCGCGGACTCCATCTTCCTCGTCGAGCGCATCCTGCCGGACCATTTTGCGGGCAAGCCGCTCGCTCAGCTCAACCAGGGTGACGACATCCACGTCGTCGGCGTCCTGCGGGGCGGTCGCGGTCGCATTGACGCCGCGAGCATCTACGGACAAGAGGACGACATCGTCGCCCTGATGGTGACCGCGCAGGGATTGCGCGAGCTGGACGCACTGCTCGGATTGGAGTCGATGTGAAAATCGTCATTGCCGGAGGTGGGTCAGTCGGTGTCGCCATCGCCCAGGACCTCGTCGAGCGCCACCACACGGTGACCCTGCTCGAACAACGCAGCGATTTCGCCGAACGCCTGCGGTCGCAGTTGCCCGACGTCACAGTCGTCAATTGCGACGCGTGTGAGGTGAATCAGCTGCAGCAGGTCGGACTTCGCGAAGCCGACGTCGTTATCGCCGCCACCGGTGACGACGAAGACAACCTGGTCGTCAGTTGGTTGTCCAAGCAAGAGTTCGGTGTGCCTCGCGTGATCGCGCGCGTCAACAACAAGCGCAACGAGTGGCTCTTCGACGAGAGCTGGGGTGTTGACGTCTACGTCTCGACCCCCGCGCTCATCACTTCGCTCGTCGACGAGGCGGTCGAGATTGGCTCGGTCGTCTCCCTCATGGACCTCGCCCACGGGAAGATGAAGTTGGCCGAAGTCACTCTGGCGGCCGACTCTCCGGCCGTGACGAACCAGTGGACGCTCGACGAACTTCGCCTGCCGGACGCGGTGCGCGTGGTCGCGGTGCTGCGCGCCAACCAGCCTCTCGTGCCCCAGGACTCCATGCGATTCCTCGAAGAAGACCACGTGGTGCTCGTGGTGCGCAGCGACGCGACGGACGTTCTGCACGGATCTTTTATCAAGTCCTAGGTGGCGGGGTGGGGCGACCTACCATCATGAGCGTGAAGGCCGCCTTTTTTGATCTCGACAAAACGGTCATCGCCAAATCCTCACTCGGAGCGCTCGGTCCCGAATTTCACGCGCGAGGTCTGATTCGCCGCAGCACCCTCGTGCGCGGCCTCGGTCAGAACCTCTGGTTCTTGTGGTTCGGTGCGGATCAAAACAAGATGGAAAAGATTCGCGAGAACGTGATGAAACTCACGGCTGGATGGGACCGTGACGAAGTTCGTCAGCTCGTGACCGAGACACTCAATGAAGTGATCGAGCCCCTCATCTACGCCGAAGCAATGGAGATCATCGAACACCATCTCGCCGAGGGCGACGAGGTCTGGATCGTGAGTTCCTCCCCCGTCGAAGTGGTCGATCCCTTCGCGGAACTTCTCGGCATCACGGGCGCCATTGGTTCACGCGCCGCCATTGACGAACGCAATCGCTACACCGGCACTCTCGAGTTCTACGCCCAGGGGGAGAACAAGGCTGTCGCGATGCGGGAACTCGCCGCGGAGCGCGGTATTGACCTGTCGCAGTCGTCGGCGTATTCGGATTCCGAGACCGACGAGCCCATGCTCGACGCCGTCGGCCATCCCTACGCGGTCAACCCGGACCGGGCCTTAGCGCGCATCGCGCACGAAAAGGGCTGGCCGATCTTGACGTTCTCTCACCCGGTGCGCGCACACGACCGCAAGGGATCGCGTACACCGGTGATTATCGGAGCGGCGGTAGTCGGAGTATTGGCCGTCGCCGGACGAATCCTGCGTCGGGTCGACGAGGACTAGAGCGTCAACAAGTCACGGGCGCCGGTGTCCGACGACGGGTGACGCAACTTGCTCATCGCTCGCGCTTCGATCTGACGAATGCGCTCTCGCGTCAAGTTCATTGACTCGCCCACTTCTTCCAACGTGCGAGGTTCACCCGCACCGATGAGGCCGAAGCGCATCTTGAGAATCTTGCGCTCTCGCTCGTCGAGCGGCTCGAGCAACTTCTCGATGGCGTCCGGCATCATCTTGACCGCGGCCACGTCAAAGGGGGACTCCGCCGAGCGGTCCTCGACGACGTCGCCCAGTTCCGCGTCGCCGTCTTCACGCAACGGCTCCGACAACGAGATCGGCTCGGAGCGGAAACGCAACGCTTCAATCAACTTGTCCTCGGGCATCTCACACTCTTCGCAGAGTTCCTTGATGGTCGGCGGACGGCCGAACTTCAACTCGAGACGCGACTGCGCCTTCTGCACGCGCGCCAGCGTGTCACCCGCGTGCACGGGAAGTCGAATGGTGCGACCCGTGTTCGCAATACCGCGCGTAATGGCCTGACGGATCCACCACGTCGCGTAGGTCGAGAACTTAAAGCCCTTGCGCCAGTCGAACTTCTCGACGGCGTGCATGAGGCCGAGGTTGCCCTCCTGAATGAGGTCGAGCAACGGGAGACCCGAGGCCTGGTACTTCTTCGCGATGGAGACCACGAGACGAAGGTTGGACTGCACGAAGTCACGTTCGGCCTTCTCGCCGCGCACGACTGTGCGCTTGAGGGCCTGCTTACGCGTGGGCGTCAGCTTGATCTTCTTGTCGGTCTCCGCGGCGTCGAGCTCCGCCTGGGCCTCACGACCTTCTTCGATTGTTTGGGCGAGGCGAACTTCGTCGTCCTTGGTCAGAAGGGTGTACTGACCAATGTCGGACAGATAGAGACGTACAAGGTCCTCGTCATCACGATCGATGCGGTCTTTGGCCATCGGTGCTCCTTCGCGCGGCGTCCCTGGTGGGAGGCAGAAGAGTTATACGGAGCGCGTCAACCAACGCGACCGAGACCGAGGCTTTCCCCATATCCCGCTTGGGCAAAACGCGATTCGAGGTCCGACGCCGTCGCTCGCCAGAGGTCCACGTCCGCCGTCGAACGGGATCGGGCGAACTCGCCGATCTGACGAAGAACCGACACGATCACGCCACTCGCGGTGGCGAGTTCTTCCCGCAGTGGTCCCGCGCTCACGTCGTCGAGCGCCATGCCGGCATCGCGTAAGGACACCAACAGTTTCGGCGCGACCACCGTCGAGAGCGTGAAGAGGAGAAAGAAACCTGACGGGTCGGCGGTGAAGGCGTCAGTGAGCGCCTCACCCACCAGTGGCACCGGGACGATCGGGGTGGTGGAATCGACGTCGCCGCGATGAGCCAGGTGCTCGCGCAGGGCGAGAGTGAGTGTGCCGAAACGTCGGGCGGTCTCAAAGACCACGACCACCGTCGCGTCGTCCTCGATCAGCGGCGCGAGTGAGCCGAGTGTGCGGTAGCACTCGTCGAGACAGGCGAGCAGGTGCCCCGTGATGGCCTCGGCCTCTTCGATGCGCACCACCTCTGACCTCACGTGAGCGTCGATCGGAACGCGTTAGTGATCGGCATACGTCGATCACGGCCGAAGGCCTTGGAACTCACGCGCACGCCCGGGGGCATTTGGCGACGCTTGTATTCACTCAAGTCAACGAGACGAACAATGCGCATGACCAATTGGGCGTCGTGTCCGGCCGCGATGAGTTCCTCGGCCGTCGCGTCACCCTCCACGTACATCTCGAGCAGCGGGTCGAGCACGTCATAGGGCGGCAGCGACTGGTCATCACGTTGATCGGGACGCAGTTCGGCTGACGGGGGCTTCTCCAGAACGTTCTGCGGAATCGGTGGCGTCACGCCGTGGCGCTCCGCGTGCGTATTGCGCCACCCACACAATTCGTACACGAGCGTCTTCGGCACGTCCTTGATCACCGCGAAACCTCCCGCCGAGTCGCCGTAGAGCGTCGAGTACCCCGTCGCCATCTCGGACTTGTTACCCGTCGTGAGAACAATGGCGCCGGTGTCGTTAGAAATCGCCATCAACAAGACCCCGCGAATGCGCGACTGGAGATTTTCGTCCGTCAGCCCCGTGGTCCCCGCCGGAAGGGCGATGGCCAACGTGTCGCTCAGGGCCACGTGCGATGCCTCAATGGGCAGTGTCTCGATCACGATGCCGAGTCGCGACGCGAGGTCGTAGGCGTCCGCGATGGAGTGATCTGACGAGTAGCGACTCGGCATCGCGAATCCGCGCACGGCTGATGGTCCGAGGGCGTCGACGGCAATCGCTGCCACCAAGGTGGAGTCCACACCACCGGAGAGAGCGATGACCGCCGAAGAAAACCGATTCTTCGCGAGATAGTCACGCGTGCCGGTAACGAGGGCGCGGTAGATCTCTTCGACGCGGCCGAGCGGTGTCGACAGAGCGGTGGTGATGGCCGGGCGTGCCGGCGACGACGTGTGGGGGACGGTGATACCCGCCGTTGACGGCGGGAGGTCGAGGTCAATCACGACGAGCTCCTCATCAAAGGCCGCCCCTCGCGCCACGACGTCGCCGTTCGGTGCGACTACGACGCTCTGTCCGTCGAAGACGAGTTCGTCCTGTCCACCCACCAGGTTCACGTAGGCAATCCAACATCCGGTTTCGCGCGCCCGCTCGGCCAGCATGGCTTCGCGCTCTTCGCGTCGACCCTTGGCGTAGGGCGAGGCATTCGCGACGAGCAAGCAACTCGCTCCGGCTGCCGCCAGGCGCGCCGCGGGTCCGTCCGCGGTCCACACGTCCTCGCACACGAGCACGCCGAGGGCCGCGCCATTCACATTGAGCAACGTGAGATCGTCCGCACCGGGGTGGAAGTAACGCTGTTCGTCGAAAACGTCGTAATTGGGGAGGAGTCGCTTCGTCGCGACCGCCACGGTATTGCCGAACAGCGTTACTTCGACGGCGTTGGCGACGTCGGCGGAGCGATTCCCCGCACTCTCGACGGCGCTGTAGCGACCGTCGCGCACCGGGGCCAACGACAGACCCCACTCGTCTCCCCGCAACGGAACACCAACGAGCGCCACCGTCGCACTCGCCTCACCCGCCACCTCTCGCAGCACCTCGGCCGCGGCGGAGACGAAGCCTTCCTTCAGCAGGAGATCCTCGGGCGGGTAGCCCGTCAGGGCTAATTCCGGTGTCAGCACTAGGTCGCAGCCGACCTCGGCCGCTTCCGCGCGCACCCGCCGAATGGCGGCGGCGTTTCCCAAAAGGTCGCCCACCACCACGTTCATCTGGGCGAGGGCGAGGCGGACCTGCGGCACGGCGCGAAGCCTACCGGTGCGCCCTGGCGGCATCTTTCACACGCCGTTAACTAAACCCCCGACGACACCCCGCGACTCTCTACCAAACTGTTCATGGCGTCACCAAGGACACCGTGCAGAGGAACCAAGGAGTAACCGTGGGGTATCAGGCTGAATACATTTGGATCGACGGCACCGAGCCGCTGCCGCTCATGCGTAGCAAGACACGCATCGTCGCCGACGGCAAGAAGCCGGGCATTTGGGGCTTCGACGGCTCGAGCACGAACCAGGCCACGGGCTCAAACTCCGACTGCGTCTTGAACCCGGTCTTCGTGTGCCCGGACCCGTTGCGTGGACCGAACGATGTTCTCGTGATGTGCGAAGTCCTCCTCATCGACATGACGCCCCACCCGACCAACACGCGCGCCAAGGCCGTCGAGATGGCGAAGAAGTACGCGAGCTTCGAACCGTGGTTCGGTATCGAGCAGGAGTACACCCTCTTCCAGGACGGCCGTCCCTACGGCTGGCCCGAAGTGGGCTACCCCGCCCCGCAGGGTCCGTACTACTGCGGTGTCGGTGGATCGAAGATGCCCGGTCGCGAGATCGTTGAGGCGCACACGCTCGCCTGCTTGCGCGCGGGTCTCTCCATCGAGGGAACCAACGCCGAAGTGATGATGGCGCAGTGGGAGTTCCAGATGGGCATCTTGGGCCCGGTGGAGATCGGCGACCAGCTCTGGACCGCGCGTTGGTTGTTGCACCGCATCGCCGAGGA
>Ga0208872_1001237_pt1 | contig 16110 bp, 25 predicted proteins | sample CryBogCBH12Aug08_FD_185508 | JGI IMG/M metagenome (GOLD analysis project Ga0208872, IMG submission 185508) | Freshwater microbial communities from Crystal Bog, Wisconsin, USA - CBH12Aug08 (SPAdes) | ecosystem: Environmental > Aquatic > Freshwater > Lake | place: Crystal Bog, Wisconsin, USA...
TTTCGCTAGATTCAACCTACACTGAGCCTTAAGCAACAGGCTCAGTAATAGAAAAGGACTTTCGCTGAGTTCTTTACTACACCACTATAGGCACAACCAGTTTGGGAAGGGCGGTTTCGCTGTCTCCTTTTATGTGCGGCTTGAAACGCAACAATGACAAAAGCAATAAGTGGCTACCTTTGTCTTGTTTGAAAGTTGCTGTGTAAGCAGGGCTTTCTCGTGACTTTCAGAATCCTAGGGATTCCAGTCTTTCGGCTAATTTATATACTAGATTCATGAATAGAGAGCCTCTCTACCTGCGTCCTGTTAAGGATAGTGAATACAAGTCTCTGCTACCGCCCAGAATTTCCGTCCCCGCGACACCACTGTCCGGTTGATATTGGGTGACATAACGACTGAGTGTCACTGCTCTTGTTTCGGTAGTAATAAGTTATGGCATACAAAGCGTTCTTCTGCCTTGTCGTCATAGTTATTTAGCAAACCACATAAATTCCTGCTTAATTCTGGATTCTTTAGGTTACTTATTTTCTGGTTGCTCAACCAGCGTTTCTGATCATATTGTTATATGTGCCCATTCATTTACCAAGGAGCCATATATGAGCACGCTAGATTCGCTTAAATTAGTAACAATTACCAAACCCGCTAAGTTACCACCTGTCGTACATAGAAGAAATAAATTATCCGATAAGATTTGGGAACAGATCCAATTAGCAGAAGCAAAAAGCAAAGGTAGTACATATGCTCCACTCAAAGCTAAACGTTTAAAAGATATAGAAGGCAATATCAAGCTACTAGAAGTGCCAAAACGCATTAAGCCTTGGTGGTTTACCGCTCAAAATGGCAAAGTCTGCTTAACCCTACGATACGGCTCTAAAACACTTGAAATTGCGCAAGGTAAAGCAGCTATAGAGTTGGATAAGCATTCCGACCTAATTCCAACATTACAAAAGATTAAGACTGCTGTAGAGGCTGGCGAGCTAGATCACTTAATAGATGCTGCAACTGAAGCAGTAAAGCTGGGTTTTAAGCACTAGTTGCTGGATTGCTAGTAAATACAGTTATGAACAAATACATCGCAACCATCAAAGTAAAAGGTCAATCTATAAAGACTGCTGTTTTTGCAGACAGCACCATTCATGCCAGATTAATGCTGCAATACCAATTTGGCATGGATTGCATTCTCTCTAGCCCTACCCTATCCACCAAGGAAGATTTGGAGCATGAACCATTAGAAGAAATTATTAATAAGATCAAGCCAATCAAACCCATCAAGCCCCTTACTATTGATCAAGCTCGCATAAATGACTTAAAACGACAAGATATCGCTCTTAAACAAAGATTAAAGCGTGAACGTTTTAGGCAGGATCAAAAGCATGATTTATTAAAACAAATGAATGACTACAATAAAAATCATTCAAGTTACTAAAAAAATTTACTGCGCAATTTTCAGCGCCAACCGAGATCTCGGCTCCTGGTGATTTAATCTAACCCCAAACCAAAATCAGGGGAAATGACCCGAATTCACCTGATTTTTAAGGATTTTTGTATTAATCATTTATCAATCAATAGACGACTGACAGGCATAGCTCAAATACTTTCTAAGCGTTACTTAAAGTAACGCTCATAATTACACCCATAACTAACAATCTAAATACCCATGTCCAAAACAATTATTTTCGATACCGAAGCTACAGGCATTAAAGAACCCGTATTAATTGAAGCTGCTTGGGTTGAGCTTGAATCCATTAAGCCTTTTACTGTTACCAACCCTTTTGTACAGCGTTATAACCCTGGTAAACCTATTACCCTCGGCGCACTAGCTACCCATCACATCATGGATGAGGAGTTGGTTGATTGCCCACCAGCCGCTAGCTTTACTTTGCCTGGGCACGTGGACTACATCATTGGGCATAACGTAGACTTTGACTGGGAAGTGATCAGCAAGCCTGAAGTAAAGCGTATTTGCACACTAGCCCTAGCTCGAAAGCTTTGGCCTGATTTAGATAGTCATAATCAAAGTGCTCTTATGTATTACTTAGAACGGGCTACAGCACGTGAGCAATTACGTAATGCTCATTCTGCCATTGCAGATGTGGGTATTTGCGCAGTTATCCTAGATCACATTTGTCAGCAGCTAGGCATCAAAACTGTTGAAGATTTATATGCCGAATCTGAAAAAGCAAGAACTCCAACAACAATGCCCTTTGGTAAACACAAAGGCATGTTATTAGCGGATGTTCCTAGTGACTACAAACAGTGGCTGCTAACTCAAGGAGATATTGATCCATATTTAAGGAAGGCTTTGGAGAATTAGGAGTTAGATTTAATCAATACTTAATGGCCTCTCTGCACTGAGCTCCTCCGCCAATAAGCTTGTAGGAGGCGCTATTCGCCTCAAGTAACGATCGGGGACTGGTCCAGACTTATAAGTTTCAGGATAGCCATTAAATTCATAAAGTAACCAACCATGATCGGATTCGATCTCGACTAACCATGAAGGCAAAGGTACATTTGTATTACCCCAATCTTGCAAACCCAAATATTTAACAACCCTAACAATATTTCCTAAATTTTCAGTGCAGACGCAATCAACAGTAATAGCTAGGTCACCAACACTACAGTTCAATTTATTCATAGCTTTCCGTTTAATGTAATAAATCTTCTTTGGGCTTTATGCCTTCTAGCTTCTCATGATTACTAATTGAAAACTCTCTGGTTTTCAGCGCATTCACTAAGTACTCATCATAAATTTCAGAGCCTTTTGTTGTATCTCGCGTAGAAATATAAGCTAAGCTATAAATTAAACTATCAGCTTCGTCTCCATCTACCATTTCAGTATGACCCACTTGATGGTCTATAACTCTTAAGCCCCTACAAAACTCAGGCCTATCTTCATCTACCAGCGATAGATCAAGTCGATCAACGTCAAAACGTTCGCTTCTATAAATATTGCTAATTGCAAATCGAGCGCCTTGAAAATATGTGTAATCACGCATAAATTTTATTCCTAAATAAATTGCTTATTTTTGTTTTCTCTAGTGCTACAAACAAATTCAACCTTTCTATTTCCAACTGATTTTGGGGAAACATGAAATGCATTAGCTCGCATTGCAAAGGGCCCATCTGAAAAATCGCCCTTAGCCAGTTTTTCTTTAAAGTAGGTTACCTGCTTGGGCTTAATGGTTCGATTTACGCAATCGATATCCTCTTCTAATATCTTTGAGAAGTAATCTAACTCCTCCGCTCCGAGCTGACTGTCAAAATAATTACGCATAACAACTATTTGAAAGGTTGTTTCGCTTCTTTCAATAATTCGGTCAGGATCCACATACTCAGCAAAGTCATCAGTTTCACCAACTTTTTGCCATTTCGCGTTTATTTCATTTGCCCTCTGGTAGTAAACAATTTCGGGAGCTGTGGCATAAATTTCATGAATTCCATAGAAGGACACAACTGGAAGTAGAAATAACACCCCTACAGAAGCAAATACCCACCAAGAAGATTTAATGCTTATATTCATCTTTAATAAGTTGCCTTGTTTAGATATTTGTCGAGGTTGCAGTAATTTTGAAATTTTCCAAAATGAGCTGATTTCCCAAATATTGAATCTTGATAACCTCCGTTACTGGTTTGGCTGTTAAGTAACTAATTAATACCGCAAAAGGAAAGCTTACCTTTGCACCCCAGTACCCCTTTGCGGGTACCGCTACTTCTACACTCTCAACTCTAAAAATTGCCATACCAGCAAGTAGAAATAAATCTACTTTTGCATTTAGATATTTCTTTGTTTTTATTTTTGGTCCTTTCTTTTTAAGCTGTGTTACGGCGTCTAGGAAAAGCTCTGTTTTTATTTCAATCTCCATTAATTACTTTCGTATATAAATTCAGCAATAATTTCTTGATCTCTTACTAAGGCGTAACCTTGAACGTCATCATCCAATAAGCTGCCATACTTTCCATAGGTTGTATTTTTTGGTGTTTTAAAGACGTGCACCTTGTCCCCATCTAGCATCTTGGATTTAAAAATCTCCCATCCAGAATTTAAATGTCCAAATGGGATCTTTGGAACGGCATCAAGTGGATCAGAATAAATATTCTCCGCCTCAATACTTTCCAAGCTTTTCTCTTCAAATAAAAACTCATTTCTTGCAATAAATGGATATTCAACAACGGCTTCAACATCCTTACGCCTTTCTGGTATTAACTCTTTAATGAGCAATACCAATGCTAGAGGCCAGCAAACTGCGATCAAAATGATGGTGCATGGAATAACTAATCTTTCACGCAATCTGTAATGCCAAGAGCGTCTTCCGTGGATTGCTTCAGCAATACTCCTCTCAAAATCACTACTAGAACGATATTGATAGATAAACATAGCAATTCCAATGCAAATTCCTATACCTACATAGATCATTAGATATAGGTTCATTTGCCCTCCTTTGGGATCGGGAATGAGACATGAGCTGCAACCCCATACCCTTCAGTGCTACCCTCTTTAGCCTTTCCATTAGTCTCAAGCCTCTTTGAAACTAAATGCCCTTTAGAGAAGGTTAGATATAGATCCATCTCGTAGGTACTTGCATAACCCATATGAACATAGTCCAGCATCTTGCCCTGGGGACATCGCACCTCTCTTGTAACCCAATGCGCAAAAACGCCTTTTGCATAGCCCGGAAATAAATCTTCCAATCCTATTGGATTACCTTCTTCTGTAACAGCCTCAAATCCGACCAGATATAAGCGATCATTAATGATTTTCCAACTGCCTATATATCCCCTCCAGCAGGCAGTTGAACTCATTCCAAATTTTAAATTTCGCCCGTTAGCACTTAACCAGAAACCAAGAGGCTCAGAGCACATGGCAAGTTTTTTGCCATTCCAACTTAATCTTTCAGAAAATTGTGCGGTCATCTATTTACTTCCCAGGAACATAACCAACACGATTGCCGTTGTTGTCAAATACATTAGTTACGCCCGATGGAGACTGAACTTCATAACCAGTTCGTCGGCCCTGGTTGTCATAAACTCCATTGCTTGAATTCCAATTACTAGGAGAGTTGTTCCAATTGCTAGGACTATTATTCCAATTTGAAGGCGAGTTATTCCAGTTAGCTTGACTATTGTTCCAGTTAGCAGGCGAGTTATCCCAGTTAGCATTCTGTGCAATTGCACTACCTGTCATGAACCCTATTGCGGTTATTGCAAATATTAATTTTTTCAAAATATTTCCTTAATTAAATTTTTCTAATATTGAAATTAACGTATCTACTACAGAGCAAATAGTCATAATCCAAATTGCGATATCAAAATTTGCGTCTAAATTCATAAGTCTTGATCTAATAAATTGCATTGATGCTCCTTAAATACCGCGCTTGCCCGACCGAACCTCATCCAACATACGACCTAACCTGGAATAACTTTCCTCTGGAACTGTTTTCAAAAATTTGATTAGATGCTGATCCCCGCTCTTTAAAATCAATCTTTGAAGCTCCGGCGCCATCTCTTCAGATCCCCGGACTTCACCTTCATCGAGCTCCATACCTCTGACAATAGCCCCTACACGAAGCGCTTCTTCAAGCGTTAAAGTAAATTCGGCAGAAAAACTTTCACCACAAGCATGGCAGTTTTCAGCATGGCGTAAATTTAGTGCGCCACATGATAGACATTTCTTCACTTGCTTATCTTCGGGCCCTTTTGGAAACTCATATCCACAAGAACACTCAGTAGCAGATAAAGGATGCTTTTCACCACACTGAGGACAAACCTTTTCTTTAGGTGGTCCAGGATCAACTCGATGAGCTGGAGACATCTCCTCCTCGACACGCATTGCGAACTTCTCAAATGTTTTAAAGGCCGGCATAACGACATAGGCGCGAGAGTAATCATCATAGTCAGCGGTTCTAACAACTCGACCCATGGCTTGCCTAAACGCAAGTTCCGTTAATGCATTAGGCAAATAGATTAAAACTCTGAGCCTACGGATATCGACCCCTTCTGAGACCATCGCTACCGATACAAGCCATTTACGAGTGGTATTACGAAACTGCTTAATCTTGTCTTCCGGGTTAGCAAGCTGACTATGAACAATCAAAGGCTTTTCACCATCTAGCACTTCTAGTAAGGTGGCCATAAACTCTGCCACCTCAATATTTGGAGCGATTACTAGACCGCCAGCCTCAGGCATCGTTAAGCGCAATTGATTTAGTTTTTCAATTCCAGACTCAATCATGGATGCTTGATAGCCAGTCATTAATGGCTTTTCAGTACCAGGCAAATACTGGGGAGTTTTGGCCAGCTTATAAAAATCCAAAGCAGTTTGAAGGCCTGGAATGCGTGCGAGGTTTTTAGGTAAGGACGGCTCAGTATCCCCAGATACCTTGATTTCTTCTCCGCCTAAGTCAACTGTAAATTTGCCTTGGTGTTTATGAAATGTAATTGGCCTGCAATAGCCAAGCTCAACTGCATCTCCATAGGTTAAGGTATAGGTACCTTCCTCTGGATGGGATATCGCACCATTATCGTCATAGGCCAACCATACTGATTCAGCGCCATCTGAACGAATTGGAGTACCAGTCAGCACTAAGACATACTTTGCTGATTCAAAAGCACCACCAGCACTTTCGCCCCATGCCGCCTCTACTGCGGCATGATGATGCTCGTCGCAAATAACCAATACCTTAGAGCTTTTGCATACCGCTTGAAGCTCTGGCCATAATCCTTGAATTGCAGACCATGTTGCACATACATCCATACCTAAGTCACCCAGCTCGCCATCTTTAGCAGTAACTTTGCCCATGTGCCTTCCGGTCACACGAGTAAAGTCTTCTGCCCACTGTGTCACCACCTGTGTACGAGGTGCAATAACAATGACTCTATCAATCTCCTCGCTATCAATTAATGTCTTAGCAATAGCACAAGCCGCTAAAGTTTTCCCCGCGCCTGGAGCAGCATTAATAAGGAAATGTCTATCTTTTTTGCCACGCACTAACCAATCCATTGCTTTTTGATGCGCTTCTACTTGCCAAGGTCTTAATTTAATATTCACTTTTTACCTTTAGTTAAATTACATTTTTGGCATAAGGCTTGACCATTCTTAGTAATGGTCTTCCCACCATTTGCATATGCCAATACATGATCTGCATGAAAATTACTCATTAGTTTTGTCTTACAAATTACACAATTTCCACCTGATATCCAGGCCAAAATTGAGCGCTGCTGTTTATCAAAAAATCGCTTCATTTCTGCACCCAGTATTCAGTCATTACGATTTCATCGATTGGTAAGTTTTTCGGTGGCTGAACTACTGAATGCTTATTCACCCGCGCTAATACTTTTTTATAAGGAACTCTTTTGGATTTGATGATCCATCCTTCATTTCGCATCAATGAAATACTCTTCGTTAGCGAGGCAACTCCAAAAAAGACAATTGCTTCTAGGCCTGTTATGGGATTACCTCCAGCCATATGCTCCTTTAAGGCAAGAGTCACCCCGTATCGATTAGCAGTCATAACCACCTCCAAAGTATTTTTTATTCCAAGGCTTATTTGTAATAAACTCGTCTGATTCAAATTCATAAATTGAATTCAGCAAATCTCTTTCTTCGTACATCAACTCACCATCATCAGAACTCAACAAGCTAAAAGCATCTTTTGTATTCTGTTCGTCATAAGAAGGTCTATAGTCATATCCCTCCTCAAACTCTTCAGAAAATAATTCTTGAAGTGTGCTTGCAAATTTCAGAATTTCTAAATCTCTATATTCACTTCCAACACCATCTTTTAATATTTCAAAAATATGGCGTACTTGTTTTGGACTATTCATTCTCATCATCTCCATAACTACCCCTTAGTGATAAAGACGATTAACTTTGGAATTACTTAGGCGCTGATTTTGATAAAGCTTTCCCATAGTCACGATGGAGTGATCATCACGAGTCTCTATCAAATAGCTTCTAAAGTTTTCGTGATTCTTAGCAATGAAGAAGTGACCAAATTCAGACTCCATCTCTTTGAGTGATTTCTTGCTGAAATATCGCATCACGCAACCCTTGGGAGCGGGCTTTGTCTCCCCGTATTGCTGAAGTAAATATTCAATTCCATAGTTAATTCCACGTTGTTGTGCTCTAATTTCTGCATGTTTTGTTTTCATTACCTTCTCCGTCGTGATTAGTTAAAGAAAGTGTTTTTGTTGCCATTCCACCTTCCCTGGCTATAAGACGAATGAATCCCGAAAACCTTAGGGAGAAATCTCAAAAAATATTTAAAAAAGTACCTAAGTACTTGTTTTTTATAGGCTTTTTAATATTCATTTTTTGGCGAATATCCTCAGATTGGCCCCCAAAACCAACATGCGATCACGTGCTGAGAGATTGGTTTAATGGATGCATGGCTGAATTTGATGAAAATCCAAGAAAAAGTGGCGATTTAGGGTTAATAACAGTGACACCAGCAATAGAATTACTGATTGAGTCAGGCGCAAAGCACTCACGCCTTCCATTAAGCGCGGAAGACAAAAATGCTTTGAGAAATTACTGCGAGGTACGCTCCTTAGAGGCAATGAAAAAATGGCCGCAAGAGTGTAGATGATGAGCATGTTTACAAAAAACCGAATAATCCTTTTTTTAATTCTTGTTTCAATAGCGGGCGGCTTTGGCTATAAGAAATACAAGGAACCACCAAAGCCCACCAAAGAACAGCAATGGCAATCTAGTATTAATTTGGAAATTGAAGAAGAGGTCTGCGGTCTAATTACAAAAGATATAGACCGTTTTAAAGACTCTCCTCAATCATTTAGACGTATGAGCCTAAATGCGCTCATTGAAAAATCTACACTTATAGTTAAAAGTGGTGTAAATGCTTTTGGCCTCACCCGAAATATCCCGCCAGACTTTCCCATAAGTTATCTGCCGCAAGACGAAAAGAAAACTTTTGCATTTGCTTTATGTCACTTTGACTATGAATCTTGGCTTAAATTACCCGCCTTAGTTCCAGATGAAAATACCGTCTTGCAAGCGGAAAATGATCTGCAAGCAAAACCATTACCCCTAATGAAGGCAAATGATTCGCGATCACCCATACATAGCACAACCTCCAATAAGCGATTAGCCTTAGTTATTGGAAATGCTTCTTATAAAAATAAACCATTAATGAACCCCAAAAATGATGCTGACGATATGTCAGCTACATTGAAGAGATTTGGATTTGAGGTTATAGATTTAAGGGATGCTAGCCTTGCAGAGATGAGAAAGGCTGTTCGGGAATTTGGTGAGAGGTTAATGAATTACGACGTTGGTCTTGTGTATTATTCCGGCCATGGCATAGAAGTTAAAGGAAGAAACTTCTTTCTGCCCGTTTCGGAAGACATCAAGCATGAAGACGAAGTTGCTGACCAAGCACTAGATGCTAATCTAATACTCGAAAAAATGGCCTCAGCCAATAAAAATGTAAATATTTTGATTGTTGATGCATGTCGCAATAATAATCTTGCCTCAAAGTATAAAAGCAAGACAAATGGCCTAGCAGCAATGGAAGCGCCAAAGGGAACTATAGTCGCTTTCTCAACCTCGCCTGGCAAGGTCGCCGAGGATGGCAACTCAAGAAATAGTCCTTATACAAAATATCTCATCAAAGAAATGATGGTGCCAAACAGGCCCATTGAAGGCGTCTTTAAAGCAACTAGAAGAGATGTTCTTGAGGAGACTAGGGGACGTCAGACCCCCTGGGAAAACACAAGCCTGAGTGGAGAATTTTACTTCTCCCAATAATTTAAGGCCTAGGTTTAACAATCACCGTAGCCTCTCCGCCGGCATCTTCCTTGATGTTCAAAAGACTCTTTACTTTGCTTTGCTCTTTTGAATATGGGCGTAAAGGCTTAAGAGTAATTTGGATTTTGTCACCCGCCTTGAAGGCAGTGACCTCTAAATCCGTATTAAATGCAGCCTCTATTGCATTAATAACTAATTTCTCCGGCTCTGATGCAACTACCACAATTGGCGCTCCATGATTGGTGTAATTATCAGTGCTTACTTCACCAACACCTTTAGTAGCAACCTCGGCGGGCATCAGCACAAATCGCGCAAGAATTACGCCTATAGAAAATGCACCTGCTAAAGAGGCGCTGAAAGATTTCCAATTAAGAGCGCTCGCTTTCTTAGGATTTTCCAAGATATGTAATTTTTGATTGAATGAGGCCTGAAGACGCTGTGGAGTCTCTGATTCAATACCTAGCGACTTGTCGAGTTTTTGAAAATATTGCTTTAAATATTTCTCTTCAGTCTCATTAAATAGCTCTTGGTTATCTTTATTTTTCATGTTCATTCCTAATCTAGAAGCTCGAGGCAATGCTGTATATAAGGCGATAACTTCTTCTTACATTCGTGTATGTATACCCAAGTAGCATTTACAGTTCTACCTAAAGCCAATGCAATATCACCCGTAGGTTTACCATCCATCAACATAGAAATAGCAACATTTCTATCAGGATGATCAAGTCCAAAGACCTTCATACCATCAGTCATACAACCTTCAACATCACGATTAATTTGCTCATTAAAATCTTTAATTAAACCGCTCTTGCCAATAAACACATGGCTTTTTAATTCTTGCTCGCTCATTGATAACACGCGCGAAGCTTCGCTATCTTCATCTTCATTATTTTCCTGGACGTAACGTGACGACCCATACTCATCTAATTCGTTGATCACATATGCTTTTTTAAAGAGGTCCAAAGCATTATTTTCAACAAGCCTGCAAACCCACGAGGGTAGCGCCTCAAAAGATTTAGGCAAAGAATTGGTTGTATAAATCTTCAAAAATGCATCCTGAACAATGTCTTGCGCTTCATTCTCAGAAATTCCTCTAAAAAACTTGTAACGCAACTTCTTAAATACAATTGGTTGAAACGTCTTATAAATCAAGGAAACTGCATAACTCTTGGCTGAGACAAGCTTATTCGTTAAAGGATCGGTCTTTTCGGACTTATCCCTCCCAGTTAGGCCATCAAATATGGCCTCCAATTCTTGATTACTCAACATAAGACGATGTTCCTTGGAAAAACTTAGGGCTATTTTGCAAGTTTTGACAAAATTAATTGTCCGCCAGTTAAAGATCCATACTCCCAGGGCTCCTGCTTGCCTTGAGTTAACCGCAATACCTCTTCACGAACACCGCGTAAAAGCACCGCAATGTCTTCTTCTTTATCTAGGTTGCCCACTAATGCTGTTGTATATGGGCTATTTTTAGCCCCAGTTGAGTCGTAAGCAACAGAACCATCCCGAGTAGCAAAAGAAATAAGCGTTGATCTTGGGGCATTAATTGGGGCTAATCCCTCAGGTGGACTTATTTTACCCACTATCCTGGCCGGATTCGTTCTGCAAGCATCTAAAAAAACTAAGCGATTCTTGCCAGGAAGATTTCTCCTTAATAAGTCATTTACGCTTATACCTTCACTAACAATGATGTCTGGTGGCCTATTAAAGTCGATATCGATTGGAAGCAAGTAATTTACCCCTCCCATTTGCATTCCATGACCAGAATAAAAAAGTACAGTTAAATCCGAATCGGTTGCTTTTTGAGAAAAATCTATAAGAGCAGCTAAAAAAGATTTTCGAGAAAGGTTTGATAAGTTAATTACTTTAAATCCTAGCGCTCCTAATTTTTTAGCCATAACATCAGAATCATTAGCAGCATTAGGTAATGCGCGCGAACGATAATTAGAGTTACCTATTACTAGCGCATAAAGTACAGGCTTGCGACCTCCAGCCACTACTTTTTCCTCTTTTTCTTTAATAGCTATTGGAGTTAAAGCAATAATATTGGGTGGGTTAGATGCTTTAATTTCGAATAAATCATCAATAGAGTTGCGCATGTCAGGCATGTCCTTAACATATTTGCCTGAAAGAATCTTATCAATTCGATGAAGCCTTAAATCTGCATCAACACCTTGTAAATTTTCGCGTATTTCATACCACTTTTTAGCCTCAGCCAAGTGGGCTGGATCAGCATAGTTATCTTCATACATATCAGCAATTTGCTCGGCTAGCTGATCATTTGGCTTTTCCTCATATTTTTTAATTAAGTATTGAATAATCTGGTCGGGCTTATTTTTCAGATTTGCAGGTAATGGCCCCAAAGACTCTAATATGTGATCTTCTTTTTCTAAATCCTTATACCTTTTAAGCAGGGCTTTGTATTGATCATCAGGTATATCTATCTTTCCTTCATATGCATACCAAATGAGGTTATCCGGGCCATATTCGCTATCAGCCCCATCAATAATATGAACCTGAGCTAGTCTTCTATTCCGAACATTTGGGTTTACTGCTGCTCCGAATAAAACACCTAAATTATTTCTTGCATAGTTAATTAAGTCTTGCTGCCTCATCGCAATTGCCTTTTTAAGACCTTCCTCCATGAGAAGCTGAGCGAGAGGCTCATTAACCTCCCCGCGCTGACCCACAAACTGAACCCAGCCCTCATCAATTAAATCGCTAGCCTCAATAGGGCCATACTTTTTCTGATGCTCATTTACAAACTTCTCAGTTTTCGAGATTAATTCGGGCAGCTTCATCCTTTTGACTTCTTGTATCTCCTCTGGCTTCAAAGATTCAATCGATGCTTTTAGGTCCCCTTCGTAATTAGGAAACTCTACAAGCTCTGGATTTTTTAGATCATATAAAGCCTTTAGCCAAGCCGCATTCAATACATCGCTAAATTGAAGATACTTTGAGTTATCAATGATGTACCAAATTGGTGATGAAGCCCCGCGCCTAATTGACTCCAAAGCGTATGGAAAAGACTTATAAAGATTAGAGGGCTTGTATTTGCCATTGCCATAGAGCTTCATCAAAACTAAAGAGCTAGATAGAGATTTATCTCTTGCCAATGCCGCTTCAATCTCATCAAGACCTTTTTTAGTATGACCTTGCAAAACAATTTGAGAGTAACGATCTATTGCGGTTGTGTTATCTTGATTGGCTGCCTTATGGTAATATGACATTGCTTTTACATTATCTTTTACCAATCCAGCATAGCCATTGAGATACAGGTATCCCATAATGCCTTGACTTACGGCATCATTTTTTGCTGCAGCCTTGGATGCCCAAAACAATGCCTCTTCATTATTTTTTTCCGTTCCAAGGCCATTGACATAAATTCTGGCCAAGTAACTTTGAGCCTTCAAGTCACCTTTTTCGGCATAGTCCTGAAATATTGGCAAGGCTTTATCGTATTGTTTAGATTGAAAAAGGTCTACAGCCTCCTGTACCGTGGCTGCATTTGCAATGGCGCAAACGAGAGAAAGAAATAATCCAATGAACCTATTCATATTTCGGTCAATTTTATTCTCATAATAGATTTATGAGGCGCTATATAGTGCTAAATTGTGAGTAGACACTCAACAGAGTCATATATATAACTTTGAGAAGGCATTTATGTACAGTTTTATGAGATTAATCCCCATCTTATTTCTAAGTACCATATACAACATCGCTGTTGCTCAAGCTATATATGGGCCAAATGGAGAGTACAAGGGCTATACGCAAACATCCCCTAGTGGCGTGACAAATGTATATAACTCTCAAGGTCAAAATACTCAGTCATTTCAAACCGATAGCGGTCAGACCAATTTTTATAGCCCCAGTGGACGCTATGAGGGCACATCGACCGCTCCGATACAAATGCAACCCAACACCACAATCAATACACCAAGACAAGCCCCTCAGGCACCCTCAGTCAAAGGCTGGTAATTTTCGAGCATCAATAAATTATTTTGCCACTAATAAGTCATTGCTATTTTGATCTTTTTTACCAGAATAAAATTTTATAAGAAGCGAATTTAATAAAGGTGATTCGGGCTCAACCTCCAAGAATAAGGTTAAAGAGGACTGAAATTTTTTAGCATCAATATCACCAAAAATTTCTTTAGCACTACTTTTTGCCACCTCTAATATCTGAAGACAAGTCTCAAGCCTTGGACCTAATATAGGATGCTCGAGATAAAGCTTTGCTTCTTCTACCCCATTCACTCCATAGTAATGAGCATACTCACTATGACCCAATCCTTTTAACTGGGGAAAAATAAACCAAATCCAATGAGTTTTCTTTTGCTCATTTCTTAATTCTTTAATTACCTGATCAAAACATCCATTTTGAGCAATTACAAATCTTTCTAAAGAGTGTTCATATTCATTTTTGTAATTAATCATGATTGCTCTTAATTGGATTTAACTCTTCGATTTCTTTGCTCAAATGCAATGGCCTCCTCTAAGAGCGCTTTTTGTCTATCAGCCTCTTGTTTAGCTAATCTATCGCGCTCAATCAACTTCTTGCCTGTGATGAGCTGCTGATCATTTAGCAAAGATTCTAGGGTAGGCTTACTCTTCCCAGGGGAATCGCTCACGATTTAACTCCTCCATGATTTCACGTTTACTCTTGGCCGACTTAGTAGAGCGATTTGTTCCGTGCTTTACCCAATGAGCTTGATCAGCATGAATCTCTTCCAGCTCCTTCTTTGAATCCTCGACCAAAGAGGTTTGTTTTTGGGCATTTATCTTCCCCACATATTCAAGGTCGCCTGTACTCATATGGATATTCTAAGCGTTACTTAAAGTAACGCTTGTAACCGAATCAAGCCGCCCGTAGCTCCTGGTGAGCTCGCTTTTTGCTAGGATAGTTATCAGCAGCCTTGCTATCTGCTTCAATAAGCTTTCTAGTTGTAGCTCCACGTAATTGCTCAATAGCCTGTATTACCTGTAAATGACTATAGTGCCGCTCAATCATTAAAACGCTTGTGCCCATCTGCTTAGCTAATGTATGTATTGGCACCATATCGTGAGTAAGTGCTAACGTGGCATAGGTATGGCGTAGGCTATAGAACACCCGCTTTTGATTGGTCTTTGGATCTATTAACAAACCATGATCAGCTAAGAAACCATCAAACATGTGGTTTAGAACATCACTTAAATCCCTACCTTCTTTGGTTCTAAAGATGTAGTCATCATTAGTGGGCTTAATCAGCTCAGCTAATGGATCCTTAATTGAGCTAGCCACTCCATAGTTTCGCAAGGCTATTCTCTCTAAAACTCTAATGCTAGGTAAGCGTCCAATAATCTGTCTTTGTCCTGTTTTACCTTTTACCGTCATCTCGCAACTACGATTTAGGCTGTGCACTTCAATGACTTCGCCATCTTCGTCTAATTGATCTGTCACTGTACTAATGGGGTTCATCATAAAACGGATTTGCTTCCATTTCATATCTAGGAGCTCAATACCGGGTCTTGCTCCTGTATCAACTAGCATTTCTACATAGTCTCTAAGTATTTCACGACGCTCACGTACATCCCTGGTTCTGCCTGACTCTATGTAAGGACCCAGGAGCTTTAGTAAAGCTCTGAGTTCATGAAGCTCAAATGCTGGTCTTCTTTGACTCTCTTTAGTCTTACCATCTAACTTGGGACGATTACTCTCAGTCAAGTAACCCCGAACAATGGCTTCATCAAAGACTCTATTAAAAGCTGCATTTTGGGTTTTACGATTGCTATTCGATAGTGCCAAACCATACCTAGCTTCACGGTCATCGTAGTATTGCTGGAGGGCATCGTAATCTATATTGGTAATGAGCCTTTGCCCAAGACTAGGTATGAAATGCTCATTAATAATACGGATGTAGTCTTTGTAGATTGACTTACCTAAGCCACCCTTTAAGTCTCGCTCCATCCTATCAATAGCCAGCATAGCGATATCTTTAAATCGCTTAGTAACTACTGGAATACCAGAGCGCTTACGTATTTCTGCTTCTACCAATAGCTCTTTAGCCTTGTTGACCGCCAAATCAAATTCGGTCTCTTTTGTTGTAGCCCGTATCCACTTGTTATCCACCTTATAACGACATTGCCATACGGCACTATGCTCGCGCTGATAGAGGGTTAGGTTACGGTGTATGAGTTGATGTGTACTTTCTTTTTTATTTGACATACACATACTTTAGCTTCTGACACTAGGCTAGGGCAACCTGATTGGAGGAAATACAGGGGTCAATTTAGCCAAAAGAAAGTATGGCTAGTTGCGGAAGGTAATGGCAGGTTATGGAAACTCCACAATCAACTAACTTTTA
>Ga0208872_1001239_pt1 | contig 16086 bp, 18 predicted proteins | sample CryBogCBH12Aug08_FD_185508 | JGI IMG/M metagenome (GOLD analysis project Ga0208872, IMG submission 185508) | Freshwater microbial communities from Crystal Bog, Wisconsin, USA - CBH12Aug08 (SPAdes) | ecosystem: Environmental > Aquatic > Freshwater > Lake | place: Crystal Bog, Wisconsin, USA...
AAAAATGCTAAATTACGGCACCCTACTTTAGAAAAATTTATACAAGATCTACCAGTAATACCAACTCCACCGGCAAGCCCAAAATAAACTTAGAATTTAGAATTGGTGCAAAAACTAGGTACTAAGCACGGTCTTCTTTGGAATGTTAAATATGGATTATGTCGCTGTTCTGCCACAATAATCATTGCTGGCAAACGAATATTGGTAACCGGTCTGTTTTCTGGGGCCGGCCTTCTACGAGGACAACAATATTGGACTAACCTATCAAAAAAATTGCAATTCTCTCTAGCTTCACGCGGATGCATACAAGAACTATTTATAAAAGTAGTAAGCCCTATTAATAAAAATATTTTTTTAATCATTTACAATCGTCCTTAGATATATTATACAATGCGTAGCGTACAGTTTCATTCATAAGTGCACCTACTATGATACCGATAGTCACTCCTAAACACATATATTCTGATTTTTCAGAAGCTGGCTCATAATTTTCGGTAACACCAATGACTGGAGACCTAGCACCAAAGCGCATTTCGGGGTTAGTATCAAATTCATCTACTGCTGTTTTGCCACGAAAAAAACCAGTAAACCAGCTACAGTCTGTTCCTCTATTAGCACGTGGATACATACTAAAACTATTTAAGTTAAAAATTAGCAACAACACCGTAACTATTTTTTTGATCATCATATCAATTTTAAATATTCGCGCCCAAACTGCTGGGCGTATTTATAAAAAGAGATTAAAGCAAAATACAAAGTTAATGCCAGTAAAATATTTTCTAAATAAAACCAACTATTAAACCAAGTGTTATAACTACTCAGAGGCCTAGCTATTAAAACAACTATTAAAAACATTTGCAAGCAAGCTTTAATTTTACCTAAATAAGAGACTGAAACTGCAATATTATGTAATGCGGCAAATTGCCGCAAACTTAACATGCAGATTTCTCTACCAATTAAGATAATTACCCACATAAAATATATTTTATGCACAGCCAATAAAGCAATCAGTGCAGAACAGACCAAAAATTTATCTGCAATTGGATCTAATGCCCTGCCAATTGCTGATTCTAGACCATATTTACGGGCAAAATAGCCGTCTAAAAAATCTGTCATGCTAAAAGCGGCAAAAATAAGCGCTAAACTGTAATTAATCCAATTAAAACCATAAGGAAGTAAATAAAAAATTAAGAAAGGAACTAATAGCGAACCACCAAGTAAACGAGTAAAAGTTAGGATGTTAGGTAAATTGCGATACTGTAAAATTAGACTTTACCTTTCTGTAAAAAGAAATTTGGTAGCGGCGCAGGGACTTGAACCCCGGACCTATGGATTATGATTCCATCGCTCTAACCACCTGAGCTACGCCGCCATACCAACTAAAAACTAGTATACCTAAATACTAAGTTTTTGCACTTTTTGTCTATCTAAAACAAATTCAATTAATGATCTTAAAAAGAACAAACCGGTAATTAGTGTTGCAACAATTCCGATCATCATAGTAACTGCAAAACCTTGAATTGGCCCTGTACCAAACTTAAATAGCACAATACCAACGATAAAAGTGGTAATATTACCATCTAAAATTACTACTAAGGCATTAGCAAAACCATCACTAACAGCTTGTCTAGCACCTTTACCCTCGGCTAATAGTTCTTTGATACGTTCATAAATTAAAACCGATGCATCAATTGCCATACCAACCGTTAGTACCATTCCCGCAATTCCCGGCAATGTCAGTGCTGCCCCAGTCAAAGATAATGCTACTAGCACTAATAATAGATTAAAGATTAATGCTAAAAATGCAAAAATTCCACAAATTTTATAGTAATAAATGCTAAATAATAATAATAAAGCTAAACCAATAATGCAAGCCTTGAATCCACTACGAATTGATTCTGCACCTAATGAGGGGCCTACCCGACGCTCTTCACTAAAACTAACTGGCGCTACAAATGCCCCTGATTTTAATAAAGTTGCCAATTCTTTGACCTGCTCGATATTAAAACCAGCACCACTAATTAATACATTACTACGAATTGGCTCATTAATTCTAGCTACTGAAATTGCTTGCCCATCTAAAATTGCAGCTAAATCACGATGCACATTTTCACTAGTTAACTCATAAAATTTTTCGCCACCTTCTGGACTAAAGGTAAAGTTTACACCCAATTTGCGATTTGCATCATCGCTAGATGGCATTGCATCTAATAGATAACGGCCAGTAATCTCGGCATTTTCTGCCACCAATAAAAATTCACGACGGCCATGTACATCACGATTTGGAATAATTACCATACCTTCTGGCACTGTTCCGCCATATTCTTCCATGATGTTTTCATGCGAAAAACCACGTCCTTCTACAATTTTAAATTCCAACATAGCAGGCGTACCAATCATTTCTTTAGCACGCGCAGGGTCGCTAACATCTGGTAGCTCGACTACTATATTACTATTGCCTTGGGCTGTAATTTTAATCTCTTCGACACCCAATCTATTTAAACGTGTACGCAAAACTTCAATATTACTTTCCAAGGCCCAGTTTTCTAGTTTACTAATGGCATCACTAGACATTGTAAGTACTATGGTATTACCTTCTTGTGACAATTTTAAATCATTACCACTATCACGCAAAACACGTACAGCAGCTGTTGCATCGTTGCCATTTCCAAAATTAAAGATAATTTTTTGATTTTCCACTTTATGGCTAAGTGGTACAATTGATTGATTCATTTTTAAATCTGCTAACAATTGCTTAGATTTATTTCGCAAATCATGATCAATCGCCTTATTGGTTTCAACCTTCAAAGTAATATAGGTTCCACCAACCAAATCAATCCCAAATTTTAGCTTCTGACGTAATGGATATAAAAAATAAACTGATAAAGCCGCAATTGCTAACCAAAACATAAATCCGGAAAATAAAAAGCCACGATTCCAGCTTTTTACACTACTATTCATAAAATCTCCCTGTTTAAAATAGTTTTTATTGCCGAAGAGGGGACTCGAACCCCTACAGGATTTCTCCCACAGCCACCTCAAGGCTGCGTGTATACCAGTTTCACCACCTCGGCAAAATGATCGTAATACACGCTAAAATATAGCAATATTATTACTGATTATCAATTAGGACCATTTAGATTTTGATGCCAACCCAGCCTAATAATTTTCTGGGTAACCATAATAGTAAATTCCCCAACATTTTAAGTGCATTGATAAATGCACCCAATAGTCCCGCTTTTTTTGGCGCTTTTTTAGGTGCAGGCTCTTCTTGTGAAGAATTTTCGGGCGTATAATTGGCACCTTCTTGCATAATCTTAGATTCATAAGCTAGATCGATACCACCTTCACGTAAAATTTGTACCGACAGCTTAATCTCATCTAATTTAGCCACAGAATGGGCCATAAAATTTTCAAAGGTAGCCTTAAGATCTGTAGTTAAATATGCCAAGATCAGTTTAATATTTTTACGATAACCAACAACTTGGTAATATAATTTTTTAGCCAGATCATCACTCAGAACTCGACCAATTTCTTTAAAATCTTGCCAAGCATTTGCCTCGTAGTCATTACATTTTTGTACTTGATCGATTACTTTGATAATAATATTGTCCATATCACTATCAAGCTTTAGTAGCTGTTCAATACTAGCTTGTAAAGCCATTAAAGCTTCACGGTTTTCTAAAATTGTACCGGTGAAACTATCTTTTTTAGCGTCCAATACTGCTAGATCTTCTTCATAGTCTAATTTTTTTAATAAATGGGAAATTACATTAGACAGGTCTGGTAAATTTAATATTAAATCACGTTTGCCACTATCTAACTGCTTGTCAATCTCATTCCTAGCACTAAAATATTCAATTTGTTGCTGCGAAATTTGAGAAGTTAGTGCAATTACCTTACCAAAAGCTTTTTCGGCTTTTTCCCACCAAACGCGCTTTAAAACCCAATTACCACTATCATCTGTACCCAAAGTATCTAAAGTCTCTGGCATAGATATTTCATCTTCTAATGGCAGCGGCTCTAAAACTGGCTGTGGTATTTGATCCAAATCTTGGGCAAAAAGCATTGGTTCGGGATCTTGATAATCAGGATAAAAAGCTGCAGATTCTACAGGCTGCTCGTCTAACATTTCTTCGTCTTGTTCTTGATCATTAGCATTTATCGCAAAACTAAACAGTAACCATAAACTTAAAATCTGCAACGTCATAATCTACCCTTTTTAAAGTGTTTTGGACAACTCCTTGAGCTCGTTTAATAAAGCTTCACATAGTTCTTCGGCTTCAGCAGAAGCATAGCTCCATTTAACACCCTGATCAACTTTAGTTAAAACTGAACGATCACTTTTAATGTCAATAATATCAATTCTCACTACATTCATCAGTGGATGAACCATAGAAGGTGCTCGCACCACTCCGGCCCGGCCCAAAACGCTATAAGCAATATTATTTTCGTCCATAAAACACAACATTACCTTTTTTTGCCATACCATGTTATGATAACCGACGTGTTCTTTATTAATAGATATTAAAACACTTTCGGTCCCCTTGGGATAAACCCATTGAATAGGTGTTGTATGTGGCAAGCTTTTTTCAGAAAAAGTAGCTAACACTGCAACACTTCTACCTTTTTGTAATACATTAATTAAATCTTCTGGTAATTTGGCACCAACATGCTTTGCCATAATGAGTGATCCCCAATAAAATAGTTTGAATAATAATTTTTTATTTTTTTATATTGATAGTTGTACTACGATTTCATTTTCGACACTTAAACCTTTAGGTGTTAAATGCAAACAACCGTTTTTAATTTCTAAAAATTGAGCTTGTACTAATAAATTTAATTGCTCACTAAATTTTTCAACCTGTAATGTTGTTAAACAATCTGTTAAATCAGAAATTAATACCCCCTTTGATCTTCTCATACCCAACATTAATTGTTCTAACCAGGCCTGTTTGAAATCTAATTTTTCAATAAAATTAGCCGCAAAACAATCTTGCGAAACTGTCTTTAAATATTTCAACAAATTCTTATCATTTTGATACCGCCGATTACCATCAAATGAACAAGCTCCAACTCCAAAGCCCCTATATGGCACTCTTTCCCAATATGCTTGGTTATGTTTAGACGCAAAACCAGGCTTTGCAAAACTAGACACTTCATATTGATCAAAACCCGCCGCTTTTAATTGGCCAACTGTCCAATAATATTGATCTACTACTAAATCATCTAAAGGTAACTGCACTTTTCCCTCAACCACTCCACGATACAACATTGTATTTTCATGAATCGTTAAAAAATACATCGATACATGCTTAATCGGCCACTTTACCAATTTATGAATTAAATCGCACCAATCTTCTTTACTAACATTGGGTAGACCCAACATAATATCAACCGAGATATTATCAAAATGCTTACTTGCCTGTTCTAACAAAAAATAAACATCCTGTGCAGATTGATGGCGATTTAATTTATGCAAGGCCTTATCGTTTAAGCTTTGTACCCCAATGCTTAATCGGTTAACACCAGCTGCCTTCCAAATTGGAAATTGTTCAACTCGCACCGTACCTGGATTAACCTCGATTGAAAACTCCAAATTAGAATCTAAATTAAATACATCTCTTAGTGTAGCAGACATGTCAAGTAGTAACTGGTCTGGATAGGTACTGGGAGTTCCACCCCCAATAAAGATCGTTTTAATGGTACTTTTAGTATTGTTATGCTGTCTAAAAAATTCAATTTCTTGGCAAAGAGCTTTGTGATATTCTGCCATGAAATGATCCACTCCAGCAAAAGCTACAAATGGACAAAAGCTGCATTTATAAGGGCAAAACGGCCAATGAATATAAAGATATTCGGTATTTATAAGTGAATCGTATTGAAAAATATTTGCACACATCTGATTTTTTTATAACTTTTCACAATTTTCATTAATCATCTGTTGCATCACGTGAATAGTTTTTTGCAGATCAGACCCCATTTTATCCTTATTAACAGCATTTTTGGCAAAACGGGCAGTATAAGAACTATCTAATACCTCTACAAAAGTATTAATTAATTCATGATTAATTGGCATGCTATGATCTTTAACCAAAAACTTTTTAACCTCACTGTCTGTTTTATTTATAAGTTCCAGCTGATATTTGTAGCCAATAAATTTTTTAAATTTAAAAATTAAATCCAAATAAAAAACCTGAGCATCAATTTTTTCCAACTTATTTTCACGCTCACGCAAAGACTGTACCAACATGACAATCGGATCTTGCGCCGGTTTTTTACTCTTCCAACGCCATAACTTATATAAAACTAATAATAGCAGAAATATTAAAATAATGCCTATTATAAAATAGAAAACTGTTGTTTTCCAAAAAGGTATATACCACAACCCGCCAATTTCTAAATCTAAGCCATATTTATTTTCAGACATAATTCCTAATACACTAATCGTTTTCGAAAAAACTTAATTACCTCAGGTATCATTTGGGCTTCATCGTTAATTTGCAACAAGTCTACCCCACTATTTTTTATTAATAGATCCTGCCTTTTAAGACGCTCTTGTAAAATTAAATTTATAGTTTTACTTTTTCTAGCATCCAAAAAACCGGTTTCACCCGTTTCTGGATCTATGATAGGCACTATTCCCAAAGATGGCATTTGTTGTTCATAACTAGCTAAACACCGCGCTAAAATTAAATCATGCCGCATTTTTATGGTTTTTAAAGCAACTTGATATTCACTACTATCAATTAAATCTGAAATTAAAATAATTAAAGTTTTTTGTTTTAAGCTTTTAGCCAAATCATTTAAAAGTAGTGTTAAATTAGTACCATTTTTTTCTATTGGTTGATATCCAAAAATCTGCTCCATTAAACTAAATACATGGGTCCTACCATTTTTAATCGGTACTTTTAGATTAATTTGATCAGAAAACAGGGTAAGCCCAACATTATCTTTGCTATATTCTGCCACAATTGCAAAAACTGCTGCCAAATTAGATAATAACTTATATTTATTGCCCACAAAACTAGACTGCGAAACATCTAGCGCAATCATAATATTATGGTTGCGCTCTTCGTAATATTGTTTGGTTAATAATTTACCAACTCTAGCTGTAGACTTCCAGTCAATAAACCGCAAATCATCACCCTGGGCGTAATCACGAACTTGGTCAAAGTCAAAACCAGCACCTTTATTGGCAGTTCGATTTGTACCAACCATAGTACCACTTAAAATTTTTCTAGTTTTTAATTGAATTTGCCAAATTTGTTGATAAATTTCTTTGCAAATCATATTGATAAATTTAACTCCAAAGACCTTCTTTAAGCAAAACTTCTGGCAATTTAATAGAACCATCCGGCTGCTGATAAACCTCCATTAATGCTACCATTAAACGCGGTAATGCAAGCGAAGATCCATTTAAAGTATAAACTAGTTGAGTTTTACCTTGGTTATCACGATACCTAATTTTGCCACGACGCGCCTGAAAATCTGTACAATTACTAATTGAAGAAACTTCATAATAAGCACCCTGTCCTGGCATCCAAACTTCAATATCATAAGTTTTAGTAGAAGCGAATGAACAGTCTTGACCTGCTAACAAACTAACGCGATAGTGTAACCCTAACTGCTGTAAAATATTTTCGGCACACTCTAGCATTAAATCTTGCTCTTTTTGAGCTTGGTCTTGCTCACAAATAGTATAAAGCTCAACCTTTTCAAACTGATGAATACGAATTAAACCCTGCTCAGTTGTACCGTAAGTACCTGCTTCGCGCCTAAAACAACTTGTCCAAGCTGTCATTCTTTTAGGTAACTCTTGGGCACTATTAAAAATATGGTCACGATACAGGTTGGTTAAATTTACCTCGGCAGTGGGTGTTAAATATAAATTATCGGCAGTCACACTATAAACCTGATCACGAAATTTAGGAAAGTTACTAGCAACTTCTAATGATTTTTCGTTTACTAAATATGGTGGAATAAATGGCTTAAATCCATATTTGATATTATTTTTTAACATCATTCTGGTTAAGGCATATACCACATTAACCGCTTCATTTTGATAAAAAGCAAAACGTGCACCAGTCATTTTAACCGCCGCTTCAAAATCAAACCACTCTAGTTTTTTACCAAGTTCGACATGATTTTTAATTTCAAAATCAAATTTAGGTTTAACACCAAATTCTTTAACTACCTTATTAGCTTCTTTATTGCCACTGGGTAAAGACTGATCGGGAACATTGGGACACTCTAGATACAACTTATCAAATTCAACTTGAATCTGTTCTAATTCGGCCTCTTTAATTTTTAAATCACCACCAACTTTAATGGACTGATCACGCAGTTCTGGTGTAACGCCGGTCTTAGCTTGGGCAGCCAACTCATTTTTGGTTTTTCGCAAATCTTCGACCACCAATTTGACAGCTCTAAGCGTAATATCTAGCTCAATTAAGCGTTCAACATTAAATTTTGGCTCTTTCTCGCTAATTGCCTTTTTGACATACGCAGTGTTAGTTCGCAATAGCTCCAAGTTAATCATAAGATATACCCATTTATTTATAAATTAAATCGCTCATATAGAATAACCAAAAAAGCAAAACTAAACAATCAAGAAAAAAGACCGCTTTTTAAAAGCGGTCTTTGCGGATAGAAAATATTTATAAGCTTTGGCTAAACTTATTATTTACATAGATCTAACGAAATCACGTAACTGTTTGCCAGCTTTAAATTTAGGAACATTAACTGCTGGAATTTTGATTTTTTGTTTAGTCGCAGGGTTAATACCACTACGAGCTGGTCTGTGAGACAATACAAAAACACCAAATCCTGTTAATGCAACTTTTTCGCCTCTTTTTAAAGTTCTTTCAACAATTCTGATGAAAGATTCTAAAACACGCGTTACATCTTTTTTGCTGAACGCTGTTTCCTCACTGAGTGAATTTATCAACTCTGTTTTATTCATACGCTCTCCTGGGATAAAAGGATGATTAAGTTAAACACACTGCTTTTTGAATTCACCTATCAATACTACCATTATGCGCGCCTATGGTTATAGTACTATCAAGTGAAATCAATATCGTATAATAAATTTATTTATTTCTTTGTCAAATAAAATATCTTGAATTAACTTGATAAAAAGATATTTTATTACAAATCATAAAACAAAATCTTAGCGAAAAAAATAAGCATGTTGACCGATACACATTGTCACTTAAATATAATAGCTAAAGAAAAGTTTGATGTTTTACTAAATGAGCATGATTATTTGGTAATACCAAGCATCCTGAGCAATGCCAAACAAAAAAAAGTTAATAAAATTATTAATGTTGGCACTAGCTTAATTGAAAGTATAAATTGTATCGAAATTGCCAAAAATTTTGACCAAAATTGGGCCACGGTCGGAATACACCCCAATGATTTAACAGAAAATTGGCAAAATGATCTAAAAAAAATGCAAACCTACTTAGACCATAAGGTCGAAAATAAGATTATAGGCATTGGTGAATGTGGCCTCGATTTTTATTATGCAGGTTACAATTTAAACCGCCAAAAAGATGGCTTTCGAGCCCAAATTGAACTAGCACTAGCATATAATCTGCCATTAGTCGTGCACACTAGGGTTGCACCCCAAGAAACGTTAAGAATCTTAGAAGAATATATCAAAGATGGCGTTACTGGCGTCATACATTGCTTTTCTGAACAAGCTGATTTTGCCAGACAGGTCATAGACTGGGGATTTGTTTTAGGAATTGGTGGTATTGTTACTTACCCCAAAAATGATTATCTACGAAAAATTGTAAGTAATATTAACTTAAATGACTTTATTTTAGAAACAGATTCACCATACTTACCAATTCAAAGTATGCGAGGAAAAACTAATTATCCGGAGTATATTTACGATATTGCTTTATATATTAGCGAATTAAGAAACTGCACTTTTACCCAACTAGCAAAGGCGACTGAAGACAATGTTAAAAAAATATTTCAAATTTGAGCATGAGTAACATATACTAAAATCATGATTGATTTTCAGTTACTGATCTCTTTTATAATTTATTTTGCCATCTTGATTTCGATTGGCGCATTTTTTTATCGTAAAAAACAAACCGTTAAAAATTATGTAATTGGTAATCGCTCATTAAACTATTGGGTGACTGCAATCTCTGCCCAGTCTAGCGACATGAGCTCATGGCTATTTTTAGGCTATCCATCGCTAGTTTTTACATTAGGCCTCATGCAGATGTGGACAGCAGTGGGCCTAGTATTGTGCATGTATCTAAATTGGAAATTTATTGCCCCCAAATTACGTAGTGAAACCGAAAAGTTTAATGCTTCTACGATTCCGTCTTATATTTCTAAGCGTTTTGAAGACCATAGTAAATTAATTATCATTATCAGCACACTTGCTGCTGGCTACTTTTTTACCTGCTATATTTCGTCAGGACTAGTGGGAATGGGCAGACTATTTGAGTCGGCTTTTAATTTGCCATACAGCACTGGTGTTTTAATTGGCATCGGTATTACACTAATTTACACACTATTAGGCGGTTTTTTAGCAGTCTCTTGGTGTAACTTATTTCAAGGGTTATTCTTACTTGCCATGATTATTTTAGTACCCTGGAAAGGTTACCAAGTGGTTGGTGGGTGGCAAGTAATCAAGTTAGCTGCTAGTAATAAGAATATTTCGCTACAATTTTTGTCATTGCAAGCCATTAAAGATATTTTTATATTAATTGCTAGTTTTGGTTTAGGCACGTTTGGCCAAACCCATATTTTAGTAAATTTTATGGGCATCAAAGATGTTAAGAAACTTAAAAACGCCATGATCGTTGGTATCATTTGGCAAATTATTGCACTTTCTAGCTCTATTATTTTGGGAATCGTTGCCATTGCTTACTTTAAAAATGGCCTTGCCAATAGCGAGCATTTATTTGTTTACATGGCGCGTGATTTATTCTCGCCATTAATTGCCGGCTTTGCGCTTTGTGGCATGCTAGCGGCTACTTTGTCTACTTTAAATACACAGCTAATGGTTGCCGCCAGTGGAATATCTGAAGATTTGTATCCAACTATTTTAAATCGCAAACCAACTATTTTAATTTCCAGGCTAGCAACAACGCTAATTGCTAGCATTTCACTACTAATTGCCCTGCAAAACAGTAGTTCGATTTATGGCATTGTACATTATGCCTGGTGTGGTTTAGGTTGCACCATGGGCCCAGCAATTATTGCTGCCCTATATCTTAAAAATATAAAACGCGTAGGAATTATTATTGGTATGCTAAGTGGTGCAATCATTGGTAGCACTTGGGTTCTAACTGGTTTAGATAGTTATATCCCAACACTTGTCATTGGTATGTTGTCTAATTTTACTTGTATTATTTTATTTTCAAGGTTATTCAAAAACAAAACATAAAAAAAGGGCACCTTATGAATAAAATAATCTTAGTTGCTTTAACTTTTATTAGCTTACAAGCAAATTGCAGTGATGCTCTTAAACCAAAAATTAGTACCGAAGATATTATCGCTGTTTATGAACAGCGTAGTGCTAATGCAATATCATATGCCGGCCATTTACCTGGTGCTAGAATGATTCGTGCTACTTATTTTTACCACGGCCCTACGGCAGGAACTACAGTTTGCAAATTAATTTCAAATTTACATCAATACATAGAACCAGGGTATTTGGATATAGAGCCAGAGTCTTCAGATCTTGACCCAGTATTTTTTGCAATACTGAAAGATAAATATCTTTCACAAAATAAAAAATAAGAAACCACCAAGCTGGTTTTTCTGCAACGCTATCTATTAATACTTAATACTAAAATTAAAAACTTCTTCATTTTTACACTATTTATATATGCATAACCTGTTTTTGTCTTAACTTGTATGATAATTTACCATCTTTTTTAGACACCTGGTTTATAACCTGATAAAAAAAATTACGATCTTGGGTTTTAATTACTGCTTGCTGATGTGCTTCACTTAAGGCCACCGGATAGCCATACCCTTTTTGAATCTGATCCACTACTACTTGCATACATAAATCAAGCAGCCCCTGGTCTTGCACTACCCAAGCCGGCAACTCGATTCTAGCTATTTCACTACAAGTATGGCAGTACGCAAAATAAATTTTTAAATGTTCTGGGTAGCTCTTAACAGCTGCCACATTACTTTTAAACCAAGTTGTAAATTGTAATGGCTGCAATAAAATTGCTAACAGATCGCTATCTACAAGATCTTGCAAATAGTTAATTTCAAATTTAGATGCTTCAAAATTGCATAATTTCGCTCGTAACAGATTAACCACTTCTTTACTATTAGGCAGGCTAGTATAGCCAATAATAGGGGTTTTATGCTGATAAAAAGTTTGTAACTGTTGTAAGTAGTTTGGCATAAATTGGTCTATAAAATTTTCGCTCTTACCAAATAAATGCCAGGCAATTAATGACCCATCTGCTAAATAAAAAACATTGCCAGTTTCATGCAAACAAACCTTTAAGCCATCAGCAATTTCTAGTTCATGCCTTTTACTATCAACATAATCGGCAACATTGCCTTCTGCTAAATCTGTAAAAAAATAGGGCTCGCTATTAAAACTAGCACTAGATTTTGTATCGTACCGCAATGTTACTATGCCTGTATTAATGACATAATAGTTACTGCCCATATGGCGATCCGGATAAATTTGCGACCCATCACTTGCTACAACGGTATAGTTAAATTTATTTGGTGCAAGCTGTTTAAACTCATTCAACTCACCATCCCAAGTTGGCACATTCCACTCTAGTTTGGCTTTTGCCAAATTTACTTTAAATTCTGGATCAGTAATTAAAAATTGCCAGGTCTTAAGGGCTAGCTCTAATTGATTATCTTGTTTGCTGGTGATTTGGCTGGAACAGTTGGTGATTTGTCTAATTAGTTTAAGACGGTCTAACAAGTGCCGCTCTCTTTTGATTTAATGCCATTTTGTAGCGCAATTAATGGTAAAAGGGCACACTTGATTCGGTTCGGACCCAATTCCATTTGAATAAGTGCCAAAATATCATCCGGTGTGATTGCTAAAATCTCATTAGCCGACTTACCCACATATTTTTCTAATAAAATTGACGCTGTGGCTTGGCTAATCACACAGCCTTTGCCCCTGAATTTAGCTTCTAATAAGTTTCTAGATTCGTACCCAAGCGTCGCCAAAGGCTTTGCCGGGCAAGTAACCCCACTAATCTGGATTAAGTCCCCACATAGCGGGTTAAACTCTGTGACAGTAAAATTAGGATTGGTAACCGTGCCATGGTGACGCGGGTGTTTATAGTGATCTAACAAGATCTCTTTGTACAAGCTCATAATAATAAATATAAACCAAAGCAGATTTTTTAGTAAATAAATAGGGGGCTAAATTTTAGCCCCCTATTTATTTTAGTTTTATTTTAAAGAGATTAATGGCATGCCGCCACCAACATAAGTTGGCATAACACCATTCCATTTTTCGATTTTTTTAAGCTCGATAATCTCTGGCGTAATGCTTTTCTTAACCACTTCTAGCGAATAAGCCTCGGCATCTGCTAGCGATTTTTGTTGAATGATTTTTTGTTTAACCTTTTCAGTCAAATTCTTTTCGGTCATGGCAGCTTGCTGGGCAATCTGTTTATCTTCAACCGCTTTCATAAACTCTTTGTGAAAATCGATATGAATAAAGTTAAAATCTACCAATTTAATATATCTTGGAACTAAACGCTCTTTAATATCCATTAAGACTTGGTCTTTGGCAGAATGTCGTTGTTGAATTAATTCCTCGGCAGTATAGCGCGCTACAATTGCTTTGATACTTTCTTGTGCGAGCGGATTAATAATGACAGACTCAAAGGCTGTGCCTACTTCACGGTACAAGCTAATCGCGTCTTCAATTTTATAGTTAAGGGCAATCCCAATTGAAACAGATTGCAAGTCTTTAGACAAAGACTCGGTTTCAATAATACATTTTTGAATCTGAACGTTAATTTTGGAAATCGAGTCGATTAATGGCATCTTAAAATAGATTCCCGAAACCCGGTCTTCCGAAATAATGCGCCCGAGACGCAAATGAATACCAACTTCTCCTGGATTTAGAATGTAGTATGGGCTTAGCAACCAAATGCCAACCATGAAAATTGGGATTAGTAATAACTTTAAGAACCCTAGTTCAAAATTATTTTCCATGATAATCCCTCCTGTTGTTTGGAATGTAAAAGATAAGACGTATTACCCTGATTGTACACCTTAAAGCCAAAAGCCGCAAATTAAGGCTTTATGACCAGCAAATATACCCCTTAGGGGGCGTTTTACAAAAAAAACCATTTAGGTACTATTATAAATATACAAATAGGCAATATTATGGAGGATTTAAACATATGTTAAATATATCAAAAATACCTACTAATCGTGTTTTAGCGTTATTATCATTGGTCTTTATGGCCAGTTTTAACCCTATAATCAGTAAACCGGCCATTGGTAAGGATAAATATTATGTATTCTTTGATCTAGGCGATGTTTTGCTAGAATCAGACCATTTAAAGGCATTTATGGACAACAAAGGCACTTTTATCAAATATCTATTTAAACATGGGGTACCTAGTAGCCACTACCTTAAACGAAGAATGTTCGAATTAATGGACTACCAAACTAAATTGCCACGTGGTACTGCAGTTAACGATAATATGCCAATGCCCCAAATTATGTGTGATTGGCTAAAAGGCAAAGTTAGTAGTCAGGAACTGGTAGATATTGTTACTAATATTCAAGTCAATGACCCATTTTTTAAGAGTAAAAAAGAGGCGCAAGTCTTAATTTCAATGGTAAAACAGATGTTGCCGGAAAATTTGGTAAATATACACAGAACTACTAAACTGTTAAAAACATTCCAGGCCTGCTGCAAACATGATGCTAATAGAGTTTGTATTTTATCTAATTGGGATAGTAGCTCATTACAGTTATTAAAAGCAAAATTTCCTGAAATATTTTCGCAAATTAATGATAAACAGATTATATTTTCTGGTGAGCTAGGATGTAACAAACCAGATCCAATTATCTATGCTTTGGCAGCTAACCAGGTTGGTGTACACCCTTGCCACTGTATATTGATAGACGACCAAGCTATTAACGTACAAGCCGCTCGTAAATGTGGTTGGAAAGGCATTGTGCATACTGATAAAAATGAGACCGCCGAAATTTTAGATGAATTTTATGGATTTGCGTGTAATATTTAATTAAAAAAAAGAAAAGTGATCATAATATTATGCAAAAAAATAAAAATTGGTTAGTAGTTATAAGCGCTGTTATATTGGTTTTATCGTGGTTTGCAATCAATTTCTACCGAACCAAAAAAACTTTGGAAATACCCAATATAGCAATACAGCCAACAATTATTTTAAATGAATCAGTTGAATCTGTGGAGCCAGAACCAACTGAAACGATTGTTGACTACCAAGCACCAGAAGAAACTAAAGAAATTATTCTTATCACCGAACCAGAACCAATTGTAGAAATTAGCGCCGCTCCTGTACCTGTCGTAGCTGAGCCAATTCAAGCCTGCGAGTACCATCTTTTTTTTGATATTAGACATATCTTATTAGAAAATTCAGGCTCTGCTGCCGCTAAAGAAGTAGGCGTTTCAAATATGTTCTGGTATACAGTTAAACATCAAAAAACTCCTAATCATATCGAAATTCAAAATCGTTTATTTGAATTCATGGATTATTGCACTCAAAAACCCCGTGGCCTTGCATTGCTTAATAATGAGCTTATGCCATATTTAATGTGCCAATGGGCTAGTGGCAAGATTACTGCACAAGAAATAATTGATACCCTTTTTAACTATAAAAAAGAAATTAAAGAATTTTTTGTATCAACTGAAGAAAAAAATTTAGTTTTAGGCGCACTTAATCTTTTAAAACCAGAAGTAATTTGCAGAATTCAAAAACCAAATAATAAAATGATTCATCTATTCCAAAAATATTGCGAGGCCTTGCCTGACAAAGTATATATCTTATCTAATTGGGATAGTGAATCTGCAGAGCTAATTTATCAAAAATATCCGGAAATATTTGA
>Ga0208872_1001240_pt1 | contig 16073 bp, 16 predicted proteins | sample CryBogCBH12Aug08_FD_185508 | JGI IMG/M metagenome (GOLD analysis project Ga0208872, IMG submission 185508) | Freshwater microbial communities from Crystal Bog, Wisconsin, USA - CBH12Aug08 (SPAdes) | ecosystem: Environmental > Aquatic > Freshwater > Lake | place: Crystal Bog, Wisconsin, USA...
GATGAGTAGCCAAACCCATTTGTCGCGATGGAAATGCACGCCTTCGCGCGCGCCTGCGACGGACAAGCCGACGAACGAACCAAGCGTGGTCAGAATCCCGATGGTTTCCAGTGCGGTCGGGCGTTCGCCCAAAATCAAAATTGCGCCGAACAAAGTGAAGAGCGGACTCGTCGCGCGAATCGGCGCGCCGAGCGACAGCGGCAGATGTTTCAGCGCGTAATAAGTGCCGATCCACGACGCGGCGACGATGGTGGATTTTAGCAGCAGTTGCAGATGTTGTTTTAACGTGAGCGAATCGGTGACGAGCGAGTGCGGCAAAATTCCGGGATGAAACGTTTGCACGAGCAATAAAATTATCCACACGAGCGCGCCGGTGAGTGTGCTGAAAAATAAAACGGGCGTGACGGCGTTCGCCCGCACCGCGTGTTTGGTGCAGAGATCGTAAAGGCCGAGAAAAAACGCAGACAATAATATGGCGACAACCCAGTTCATCCTAAACGGACAGGATAAGTTTTCTGCGGGCAGAAGGCGAACTTTTACGCGGCGACGTGGCGTGACTGGCGTTTGGGCAGCGAGCGGTCGCGTTCGCGGATGACGGACCAATTTTCCTGCGGGAGAAATTCTTTCAGAAAATTGGGTGCATCGCGTCGGCCGGTGCGCTGACAATCCTGCCAGAAAGTTTCGGCGACGAGTTTGGAATCGAGCGCAAGTTCACGCGTGAGAAATTCAAACAGCAATTCCATCAAGCGCGCGAGCGCGATGCTGTCGGTGCGATGAATTTTGGCGAACAGCCAGTCGCTGAAGCGCAGAAAATTTTTGAACGGCGACGCATTGTTGCTCCAAATCAGCGGCGTGACGGCGATGAAATTACCGCTGTTGCCGACCAAATCCCAGTAGCGCGCGAAACGTCGCAGCCGTTGCATCGTGGCGAAATTCAAAAGTTTGTTCTGCAAAATTTCGTAGGGCGGATGCGCGTTGTAAATCATCTGCCATTCCGCGTCGTGGCGAATAATCGGCGTGCCGCGCAGCCGTTTCAGAATGCCGACTTGAATTTCCTGCGGACGCAACGCAATCAATTTGTCAAAACCGGCGGCAAAACTTTCGAGCGTTTCGCCGGGCAGGCCGATGATCAAATCCGCATGGATGTGAACGCTGGTTTCGTTTCGCAAAAAATTAAAATTGTCCGCGAGCCGTTCGTAATTTTGCCGGCGGCTGATGAGCGTGCCAACTTCGGGGTTAAAAGTTTGGATGCCGACTTCAAATTGCAGCGAGCCGGGCGGAAATTTGGCAATCACTTCGCGCAGTTCCGCGGGCAGTCGGTCTGGAATCATCTCGAAATGAAAAAACATTCCGGGCTGATAGCGCGCAAGGAAAAATTCGAGCAGCGCTTTGCTCGTAAGGATGTTCAAGTTGAACGTGCGATCCACGAACTTGAATTGTTTCAGGCCGCGATCTATCAGTCGTTGCATTGCCGCGAGAAATTTGTCGAGCGGCACCTGTCGCACGGGAATGTCCAATGACGACAGGCAAAATTCGCAGGTGAACGGGCAGCCGCGCGACGCCTCAACATAAACGATGCGATGCGCGAGGTCGGCTGCGGTATAAAAATCGTAGGGCAGGGCGAGGCGCGAAAATTCCGGCAGTTCGGCGGCGATGGTTTTCGGCGGCGTTTCGCCATTCAGAAGTTGTCGGCACACCTCGGCGAATTTCAAATCCGCTTCGCCGGTGATGACGTGGTCGGCGAGTTCCACGATTTTCTGGCCTTCAGTTTCGTAGCTGACTTCGGGGCCGCCGAGAATGATTTTTATTTCCGGCCGGATTCGTTTTATCGCCGTAATGACTTCCGTCGTTTCCGTCACGTTCCAAATGTAAATTCCGAAGCCGAGAATTTGCGGTTCGCGCACGAGTAGCGCCTCGGCGATGTCTAGCGGGCGGAGATTGATGTCGAACTCGGCGATGACAGCGCGCGGTTGCAATTCGCCGAGGTTGGCGAAGAGATAGCGCAGCCCAAACGCGGCGTGGATAAACTTTGCGTTGAGCGTGGTGAGGACGATGTCCGGCATCGCGGTGACACTAGCAATTTTCCGCGTGCGGCCAAAGCGGAAATCATTTGAGCCACAGATGGGCACAGATGAAACACAAGATGGGAAAACCGATTTTAGGAAAATAAAATTTTCTCCACGCTTTAAATTTTCGTTGTGGCGCAGTTTAATTCCCGCATGGCGATTTTGAAAATTCAAACCGTGCAAAATCTCGATGCGCCGGAATTGGCGCTGTATCTCACGCTCAAGCGCGTGGAGGAACACGAGCGCGCCGGTGTGCTGGTGGCCGCGAACCTCAAAACGGTGAAGCGGTTGCTCGTGAGTAAATTCACCGTCGTCTCCGCGCTGCTCACGCCGGAGTGGCTGGGAAAATTGGAGCCGCAACTGAGCGCGCGAGTGGAAGCGGAATTGCCTATTTACGTCGCCGAACAGAAATTATTGGAGACCATCACGGGCTACAAAATGCATCAGGGAGCGCTAGCCGTGGCGAAAATTCCGCCGCTGCCGGATTTGGCAACGCTGCTGGACAATTCGCCACGTCCGCTTTTGCTCGCGGCGGTGGAAGGCCTTGCCAGCGCAGAAAATCTCGGCGCGGTGGTGCGCTGTTGCGCGGCGTTCGGCGTGAGTTTTCTGATTATCGGCGAGACGTGCGGCAGTCCGTTTCAACGCCGCGCTGTTGCCGGTTCGATGGGCACGATTTTTGAGCAGCCGGTCGTGCGCGTGGATAATTTGGTCGAGACGCTGAATTTATTGCGGGCGCGCGGCGTGCGTTGCCTCGCGGCGCATCCGCGTCCCGGCGCAACGAAACTTGCCGCGACCGATTTGCGCGGCGATTGCTGTCTGGTGTTCGGTGCGGAAGGGCCGGGGCTCACCGCGAATGTGCTCGCGGCGTGCGATGACGCAGTGGAAATCCCAATGCCGAGTTACATGAATTCACTGAACGTCGCCGTGGCCACAGGAATTTTTCTCTACGAAGCGACGCGCCAGCGCGGGTGATTATTGGGCCGGGTAATGCGCGAGCAATTCCTGCGCGCGCTTCACGCCGATTTCAACCGCCTTCGCGTGGTTGCCGTAATCTTTCGGGTCGGTGATGCGACCACTTGTGCCAGTAAAAACGATGTAAGTTACCGGTCCGTCCGTGCCGCCAGTTTTCGGGTCGGCGTCAATGTTCAACAAGCGGGCTGTGGCGATGGACGCTTCACCAATCACATTCTTGACGCCGCACTCGTCCAGAAAAACCGCATAGCAAACTTGATTGCTATAAATAATGGCGGCGACCTGACCGATTTCGATGCCGCGTTGTTTTGAATTGGCGGGCTTGCCGATGGGAATGACGAACAATGGTGTTTCGTCCGCCGCGATGTCCGTGCCGCAGCTCAACTCATTCTGAAAATCCGGGTCGCGTTGTTTGTTGCACTGCGTTGTCTCGCGTCCGTCGGAATCAATATCCATATCCGCCGTCCAGAACGTGGCGTTGGTGAGACTGAACATCGAGACGTTCTTTGGTTTCTCCACGTCCGTGCGAAATTTATTTTCGGTTTCCTTGATGAGTTTCCCGTGTTGCGTGACGGCGAGCAGTTGCGCGGCCGTAACGTCGCCTTCGCTACCGGCGAAAATATTTCGCGCGCCAAATAGCACGAGTCCGAGGAGTAAAATTGAACGGCGCAGAAAATGGAGGTTTGCTTTCATGGCTGTATGAAGGTTACTCCGGCTAACCATTTCGTCCAGCCCATTGAACACACTAAACATTTTTTAGCCGATGTCGTCGGTAATCCATGTTGAGCAATTACCAATAACGGTTTGGCGGAAAAATTACTTTGACCTCATGGTTGTAGCACAACTATGAAAAAGCTCGCACTTCTCGCACTCCCGGCGGCGTTCGCGTTCGCCTTGACCACCACCACCGCTTTCGCTGCAGACGGCGCGACGGTTTATGCGGATAACTGCGCTAAATGCCACGGTGACGATGGCAAAGGCGCGACCAAGATGGGCACCAAACTCGGCGCGCGCGATTACACCGACGCGACCGTGCAGGCGGCCTTCACCGACGATCAAGCCTTCAAGTCCATCAAAGAAGGCATGAAGAAAGACGACAAGACGCTGATGAAGCCGTCCGAGCTTGCGGATGACGACATCAAGGCGTCCGTCACATATTTGCGGACGTTCAAAAAATAATCGTCCACCACGAAATAATTTGCGGCGCCTTGCCAGATAAACCGGTTTAATGGTTTACCGGTGGTTTGGGTCTGGCAGGGCGTCGTTCTTCTCGAAAACGCTTTTGCCGCGCGCGCCACTCGTGCAAGCTGGCGCAGGCATGAATCTCGCTATCATCGGACTCGGCTACGTCGGCTTGCCACTGTGCCTGCAATTCTCGCGCAGCGGCGTGCGGGTTTTGGGTTTGGACATTGATGCCAAGAAGGTTTCCGCGCTCAATGCCGGGCGCAGTTACATCAAACACATTTCTGCTGGTGAAATCAAAAAGCTCGTCCGCGCCGGAAAATTCTCCGCGTCCACCGACTTCGCTCAAATCAAAAATGTTGCAGCAATCTTGATTTGCGTTCCAACTCCGCTCAAAAAAAATCGTGCGCCGGATTTATCTTTCGTTCTGAATACTGGCAAAAGCATCGCGCCGCATCTGCGGCGCGGGCAACTTGTCGTGCTGGAATCCACAACGTATCCCGGCACGACGGAAAATGAATTACGCGCCGTTTTAGAACGCGGTTCCGGCTTGAAAGCGGGTAAAGATTTTCACCTCGCGTTCTCACCTGAGCGCGAAGATCCCGGCAATCCGCAAAGCAAAGTAGCCGACATTCCCAAGGTCATCGGCGGCTACACGCCCGCCTGTCTCGCGGCCGCAAAAAAAGTTTATTCACGTGCCGTCCGCACGTTGGTTCCCGTTGCGAATTGCCGCACGGCCGAAGCGGCGAAGTTGCTGGAAAATGTTTTTCGCGGCGTCAACATCGCGCTCGTCAACGAACTCAAAGGCGTTTATGCCGCGATGGATATTGACGTTTGGGAGGTAATTGCCGCCGCGAAGACGAAGCCGTTCGGGTTCATGCCATTTTATCCGGGGCCGGGTTTGGGCGGGCATTGCATCCCGATTGATCCGTTTTATCTCGCATGGCGCGCGAAACAAGTCGGTCAGGAAACGCGCTTCGTGGAGCTGGCGGGCGAAATCAATCGCGCGATGCCGGAAAAAGTGGTCGCGCGCGTGGCGAAAGCTTTGGCGTTGCAAAAAAAATCTTTGCGCGGCGCGCGTGTGCTGGTGCTCGGTCTCGCTTACAAAGCGAACGTGGACGACGACCGTGAATCGCCGAGTTACGTTTTGATGAACCTGCTGAAAGCGCGCGGCGCGAAGGTTTTTTATCACGACCCGCACGTTCCGGTCATTCGCAAAACGCGCGAGCATTCGCAGTGGGCGGGGACAAAATCCGTGAAGTGGAATCAGAAAATCATTTCCGCATTCGACGCCGTATTAATTTCCACCGCGCACGCCGCGGTGAATTATCAGCAGTTGCTCGCATGGTCGCCGCTCATCGTGGACACGCGCAACGTGCTGCCGAAAGAAAAATTTGGCGCGGGAAAAATCTGGTCGGCGTAATTTGTGCCGGAACCGTATTGCGGGCGAAAATTTATGCTGATTTCGGCGATTCGCTGGAATTGCTGGTAGTGGGCTTGAGTTGGTTCATCCGTTTCACAAAAAGAAAATAAACACCCGGTCCGAAGCAGAGCAGCATCACCGAAATGCCGGTGGCGATGCCCCAAAATGTGCCGATGGGCGCGCAGCAATCGTCGCGGCGGCGCACGATGACATGGCTCGGCACGGCGATGATGAGTTCGAGAATACTGCCGCGCAGCAGCCAGCGAAGACTGCGTTTGAGCAGGGAATTTTCGTCGTCGGCCATGGCAAACCGGCGAAAAATAAATCCCCACACCATCCAGAAAATCGTCACGGTGAAGATGATTGACCAAAAGAAATGCCAGCCGTTGCTGTTTTGGTTGTGCGGAAATGGATTCACAAAATCAATCAAACTTGCGCCGCCGTCTTGGATGGCGCCGTGTTCTTTGAAGATGGCGCAGAGTAGGGACAGAACGCCGGCAAAGCAGAGGTTTGCTAGAAAAAAGGCGGTGACAATGATTGGGACTTTGAGTGGACGGCGCGCGGGCAGACGGCGTTCGGCAATGTTGATGGGCAGTAGGAGTAAAAGAAATTGTCCCGCCACGAGGACGGCGAGCCAGAGCCAGTATTGCCACGTGGCAAAAAATTTCAGGATGTCGCTCAAAATAATATGGCTGTTGGTGCTCCAGCCGCCAAAGGCGAGCGCGGTGACGGGCACAGTGAGCAGCAGCAGCGCGATGGCGTAAAGGAAGACGGTGAAGATGGCCCAGCGTTTCATAAGGGTAATTTGGTTAGGATTTGAACACCAAGCCAGTGAAATCGTTGCGGGAATGGGTGCGGTTAAAAGTTGATTTCCGGCGGCAATGGTTTTTAATTCAGCAACGAATTTTTTGAAATGAATATTCACGAATACCAAGCCAAACAGTTGCTCGCGCAATACGGCGTCGCCGTGACGCTCGAGATTCCCGCCAAATCGCTCGCCGAGGTGCGGCCGGCGGCGGAGAAAATCGTCGCCAGCGGCAGCGCCAAAGTCGTCGTCAAATCGCAGATTCACGCGGGTGGACGCGGCAAAGGCACTTTCAAATCTGGTTTCCAAGGCGGCGTGAAAGTTGCGTCGTCGGTGGATGAAGCCGTTGGCTTCGCGGAAAAAATGTTTGGTCAGACACTCGTCACCAAACAAACCGGCGCGGAAGGTCGGCAGGTGCAGACGTTGCTCATCGCGGCGGGCGCAAAAATCAAAAAGGAATTTTATCTCGCCGTGCTGCTCGACCGCGCGAATTCCCGTCCGCTCATCATGGCCAGCACCGAAGGCGGCATGGACATCGAAGAAGTGGCAGAGAAATTTCCGGAAAAGATTTTCAAGGAACACATTGATCCCGCCGTCGGCATCATGCCGTATCAGGCGCGCAAGATTGCATCCGCGCTCGGCTTGAAAGGCGATTTGTTCAACGCCGGTGTCAAGCTCGTCACGGGCGTCTACAATACTTGGTGGGAATGCGACGCCGCGATGGTGGAATTGAACCCGCTCGCAGTGGTTGAATTGGCCGACGGCAAGGAAACCGTGGTTGCGCTCGATGCAAAAATTTCTTTGGACGACAATGCGTTGTATCGCCACAAGAACATTCAGGAAATGCGCGACTTGAACGAAGAAGCGCCGCTCGAAATCGAAGCGTCGAAGTTCGCTTTGAACTACATCAAGCTCGACGGCTCGATCGCGTGCCTCGTGAATGGCGCCGGTCTCGCGATGTCCACGATGGACATCATCCAACATTTTGGCGGCATGCCCGCGAACTTCCTCGACGTCGGCGGCGGTGCGAGCAAAGACCAAGTCACGGCGGCGTTCAAAATCATTTTGAGCGATCCGAACGTGAAGGGGATTCTCGTCAATATTTTCGGCGGCATTATGGACTGCAACGTCATCGCCACCGGCATCGTCGCGGCGGTGAAGGAAACGGGCTTGAAACTTCCGCTGGTCGTCCGCCTCGAAGGCAACAACGTCGCGGCCGGCAAGAAAACGCTCGCGGAATCCGGCGTGGCCATCATCAATGGCGATACGATGTCTGACGCGGCGAAAAAGATTGTCGCGGCAGTTGGAAAATAATTACCGACGTAAATTCAAAAGCGGCTTCCAGAAATGGGAGCCGCTTTTTTTATGCAATCTTAAGCCAAACCGTTTTCAAATACGCCAGCTCGTCGCGGCTGACGGGAAAATCCGGTGGCTGCGGAACGTAATGTTGTTTCAGGATTTTCCGTTTCGCGCCGCGCACAGCTGTTTCGATGTCTGCGAGAAAATCTTCCGGCGGAAATTCTGCCGCATTCGTCGAGGCCAGCAACACACCTCCAGATTTGAGGACGGGCAGGGCGGCGGAGACGAGTTTGCCGTAGTCTTTTTCCGCGCGAAAAGTGCCGTGCTCCTTCGATTGCGAAAACGTCGGTGGGTCGAGCACGATGGCGTCAAACGCGCGGCCTTTCTTCGCGAGCCGCCGCAACCAACCAAACGTGTCGCCGTAAATGAAATCGTGCGCTGCCGCGTCGAGACCGTTCAGCGCAAAGTTGCGCTTGCCCCATTCGAGATATTTTTTGGAGAGATCAAGACTCGTCACGCGCGCGCCCGCCTTCGCCGCGCACACGGAGAAGCCGCAGGTGTAAGCAAAGCAGTTTAGGAGTTGGGAGTCGGCAGATGGGAGTTGGGGAAAATCAGCGGCGACGTGGCCGGTCAATAAACGGCGGCGATTGTCGCGCTGATCGAGAAATAGACCGACGGAATAGCCTTCATTGAAACTCATCTCGAAGTGAATACCGTTTTCCAAAATCTCGAAATGTTCCGGCGCAGCTTCGCCGAAGACGAGTTGTGGCGAGGCATCCACCACGTTGGATTTGCGGACGTGCCGCGAAAGGATTTTGTGATACGCGCCGCGCGTTGAGAAATTTTTTGCGAGCCGAGACAGTTCTTCTTGTTGCTTGGCACTTAACGCCCCTTCTGATTGTGAAATTAAAAAGTCGCCAAGCTTTTCCACGAACCAACCCGGCCAGCCGTCACTCGCGCCGTGGATGAGGCGGAACGCATTCGTGGCCTCCGGTTCAATTATGGCAGTGCGAAGTGTGTGTCGTGCTTCGCTATCAAAATTAACCGGTGCAGAAAATTTCACGGCTTTGTTGGTGGCTGGATGCGTGAACTCAATTTCTGCTGCGTGCAAAAACACGCGCGATGAAGCCGTGCCGCCGTAAAGCGTGTCGCCCAGAATCGAAAAACCGCTCTCCGCCGCGTGAACGCGAATCTGATGCGTGCGTCCGGTCAGCGGTTCCGCCGTCACCATTTTTAGCCCAGCGCTGCTGATGGCGAATTTGGCCTCAGAAACCGGCGTGAATTTTGTCTCCGCGATTTCTCCGCCGGGACGACTCGCATATTTCTCGCCGACGCGAAGCAGGGTGGTTTTTACCGTAAAAGAATTTTTTGGTGCGTTGCCGTCCGTGAGTAAAAAATATTTTTTATGGACGCGGCGCGCGGTGAATTGTTCTGTGAGCGATTTGTTGGCCAGCGGCGTTTTGCCGAAGATGAGAACGCCGCTAGTTTCCTTGTCGAGCCGATGCAGAATGGCGAGCGACGACCAACGCGGCTCGCGATGTTTTAACCATTCGTAAATGCCTTCGCCGGCGAACGGACTCGGCGCGTGCGTGTTCCAGCCGGCAGGTTTGGAAACCACCAGCAGATGCTCGTCCTCAAAAATCACGCACGGATCCATGCGAACATGAAAACATTTCCGCGCGCGGGAATGAAGCCGGAAACGCGGCGCCCGCCAGCGCTGCCATTTTCCACGGTTGATTGTTCCCGCTGCAATTTGTATCTCATGTCCCACGACCATGAAATTCACCGGCCTGTTTCTCGCCCTGCTGTCAATTGCGCCCGCCTTGCTTGCCGCCGATGCCGGCGCGGTGGCCGCCAAGCCGCTTTACCGCGACCCGGTCTATGATGGCGCGGCGGATCCGACGCTCATCTGGAACCCGCTCGCGCAGAAGTGGTGGATGTTTTACACCGACCGCCGCGCGAAAGCACCCGGTTTGTCCGGCGTCGCGTGGGTTCACGGCACGCCCATCGGCATCGCGGAATCGGCGGATGGCGGCGCGCACTGGAAATTTGCCGGCATGGCGCAGTTTGATTTGCCGGAAGAATACGGCGGCACGAACGTCACCTGCTGGGCACCCGACGTGACGCGTGCGCCGGACGGGACGTGGCAGATGTTCCTCACGGTCGTGCCGGGAGTGTTCACCGACTGGAATCATCCGCGTTTCATCGTGCAGCTCACCAGCACGAATCTGTTGAACTGGTCAAACCCGCGCAAACTGTCGCTCGCGTCCGACCGCGTGATTGACCCGAGCATCGAGCGGATGCCCGATGGGACGTGGCGGCTTTATTACAACGACGAGCGCACCGGCAAGTCCATCCACTACGCCGAAAGTCCCGACCTCGCGCGCTGGACGGACAAAGGACTGGCGTTCAAGAGCCGTGGTGAAGGCCCGAAAGGTTTTCGCTGGCGCGGAAAATTCTGGTGCGTGATTGACGAGTGGAAAGGCCTCGGCGTCTTCCGTTCCGACGACGGCGGCAACTGGGCGAAGCAACCGGAAAACCTCGTGGCCAGGCCCGGCACCGGCACGGACGACGGGGTGATGGGCAACCATTGCGACGTGGTAGTGAGCGGCGACCGCGCGTTCCTGTTTTACTTCACGCATCCCGGCCGGCGCGGGCCGGACGCGCGGAAGGACACCACGGAACAGCGGCGCAGCTCCATCCAGGTGGCCGAACTCTTTGAGCAGGACGGCTGGCTCACCTGCAACCGTGACGAGCCGGCGCACATCCGGCTGTTGCCGCAAAAATAAAACGCGCGGCCGGCTTCAGCCCTTCTTCTTATACATCTGCTCCGGCGTGAGGAGTTGCGGCTCGGTGATTTTGAAATCGCCATTTTCAACCGAGCGGAAGAAGCAGGAATTGTAACCTTCGTGGCACGCCGGGCCATTTTGTTCGACTTGAATCAGCAGGCAATCGCCGTCGCAATCGAAGGCGATATTTTTTACCGTCTGCGTGTTGCCGCTTTCTTCGCCCTTCATCCAAAACTTTTGGCGCGAGCGGCTCCAGAAATGCGTTTTGCCCGTGGCGACGGTGCTTTCGAGCGACGCGCGGTTCATCCACGCCATCATCACGACGCGGCCGGTTTTCTGTTCTTGAATGATTGCGGGAATCAAACCTTGCGCGTCAAATTTTAATTTGTCGTAGAAACTCATGCAGATAATTTACGATTTACGATTTACGATTTACGAGTCTTAAATCAAAGGGCGCGTAAATTGTAAATCAGTCGTAAATCGCCAATCGCAAATGGAAATTCACTTTGGCTTTGGTGGGGGCGGGATGTGATTCGTTAAATCCGGCGGCGCGATTTCCAACGGCAAGGGCTTTGGCATCGGCGGCGGAAGTGTGAGCAGGTTTGACGACAAATTCGGCGCGTTGGTTTCGGCGGAAACTTTCGTCGCTTCAATTTGCGGAATCACCTGCAACAGGTTCGTTTGCGTGACGGCTTCGGAATTCGTGTCTGGATGTTCGTGGTCGACGAGCGAGCGCTGCAGTTGTTTCTTCAAACCCAGAAATGCCACGTTCGTCACCGTGTTCAGATGCGCTTGCGCCTCGGCGAACATCCCGGCGTAAGTCTTCACGCGCGCGAGATGCAGTTCCACGCCTTGTCGCTCCGCGTCCGTGTGCGCGATGTGCATCGCGTTGGTCCACGAGGCGAGCGCGTCGTTCGTGCGCATCGGCTTGATGCCGTAATAACTTTCCGCGTAATCGGTCGCGAGCGTGAAATCGCCCGGCGCGAGCTGCATCGCCTGTTTGTAAAGATTCAGCGCCTTGTCAAAAACCTGTTGCTCGTCGAGGTGGTAAAACTCCTTTGCGTCCTTGCGGAACAGATAAACCGTCGTGGCGAAGTTTTGGTAATACACCGGCTCGTCCGGTTTGAGCTTGATGGCTTGCGCGTAATACTCGAACGCCTTCGTCACCGGACTGTGTTCGCCGTAATAATTCGCGAGGTTATTCCAGACGGCGGGATTTTTCGGATCCAGCTGCATCGAGTTTTCGTATTGCAGATGCGCGCCTTCTTCATCGCCGATGTCATTGAGAAAACTGCCGTAAGCGAGACAGCCGTGCGCGCTGTCGGGATGTTTCAGGAGAAAATTTTCATACGCGCTGCGCACGCGATCGAGCCGCGCCTTGATGCGAATATTCAACGCCGCCGAGTCCGCCGCCTTGTTCGTGCTGGATTGCGAATCGAAGTTGCGCAGCCATTCGTTCACCTCATCCTGCGCGGCGTCATCGGCCATCATCACTTCGCGCAATTCCTTTTCCGCCGGGTCCGCCGCGACCGCGATGGCCACGCCGGTTTGTTCCTGAATGACATTGCTGACGGCGAGCGGCTGGTTGGTGGCCAGCAGCGCGCCGAGTAATCCGATGGTGAGATCGTTCACGTGATTAAATTATCAATTCTGAAAGCAAATGACAGAATTACCACCAGTGGACAGAAATGTTCCCGCTGTGTTCAGGCAAACTCACTTCACGAGATCATGCGGGTCGAACTTGAAGACGAAATACACCGCCTGATTCGTGCCGATGTTTTTCAAGCCGTGCAATTCGTTCGACGCTTCAAAAATGATTCCGCCTGCCGTCACGATGTTCGTCTTGTCGCCCTGCAACGCCGCGAGCGTGCCCTCCTTCACGACCATCAATTCCTCGTTCGCGTGCCGGTGCGGCGCGTGCGGCGATTCGCCCGGATTGAGCGTCGTGATGTGACACTCGAAATTGCCGAGCGTCGGCGTGGGCGCATCGAAGACCGAGCGGCGCTCGCCCTGTTTCGTCGGCACAGCCTTCAGGTCGGCCCAGTTGAAAACGCACGAGTGCATCAGCGGTTTGACGGCGGCGGCTTGCGCGAACGCCATGCCCGCGACGGCAACGAAAATGGAAATGGTAGCCACGACCACATCGCGACGGGTGATTTTCATAAACTCATTTCCGCCGCAAACGGGAAGGGAGTCAAGCGGACAAATGTTCAACTACGATTTTGCCGACCGCGCGAAGATTAAAATACCCGCACCGCCAATCAAACACGCCGCCACATCGCCGTAGAATGGAAGCGGGCCGAGGCCCAACCGCAGACCGGAGCTGAGCAGGATGCCGCCTTCCGCAATCATCAGCCAGCCGAACCACGGGATGGCCACGGCGAACTTGCGCGGCCACAGCGCCAGCGCCAGATACCAGCCGCCGACCAGCGTGAACGCGCCGCCAATCATCCGCAGCCAGTAAAGCAGCATCGGGTCGTAGGCGATGGGTTTAGCGCCCATGCCCGAAGCGATGCAATTGACCTGCTCCCAATTCGCGAACACGCCCACAACACACACGCCCCAACCGAAAGCGGAGAAAGCCAGGAACAGTCTTAGGAGGCGGAGGGGCATGATCAGCGGGAAATTAATTTGAAACCACTTGGTTTTTACCCTGTTGTTTTGCTTTTCTCTGCCTATTTTGTGAACATGTTTCTAAATCTAAAGAGCGATTTTCAGGTGGGGTCGTTGCAACACCGATGCTCGCAGTTACATTTGGAAGTGCAGTTCCTTTATAGAAACATTTCAATTCGCCCACGCGCTTTTTAATTGTTTCGGCTATATCGTTTACCTTTGCGTGACTTTGTCCAAGAATCAAAGCGCAAGTCTCATCGCCAACCCCACGATAAGCTTCTCCAAAAGAACTAACGCAATCTCGGACGACTTCAAGATAAGCCTTCATGACAACATCTCCAGCAGCTTGGCCGTGTTGTTTATTGATTATTCCAAAATTATCCATGTCAGCATAAATTACTGAGACAGTTGTGTCTGATGGCCGTTGGAGCGCATCTTCAAGATCCCTGCGAAAGTAACGGATGCTTAAAAGAACCCCGAAATCTTCCAAAATACGATCGCGTTTCAGTAGGTCACGTAGTTCTTCTATTCGCCTCAAACCACGGTAAGTAATTGACAGGCGTTGAACAAATGGAGGGCTTAACATATGCAGAATCCCTTCTCTAGGATTATCCCAATGATAACTTTGAAGTCCATTTCTAGGTAGGAAGAAATCAGTATTGGTAAGTTCACCTCGTAACTTCGGGACTAACCGCTGAATGCTGTCATCTTGAAATCGGACATATAAATCTTCGATTAGAGTCGCGGCCATTTCTGCATACATTCCTGACCTGATACCGACAATTTTGAGCTGACTCTCATTGTTGCAATAAAACAAAGGGAAATCACATATGCCAGCGTCAAGCGCCTGCAAGAACTTGAATTCAGAATATCGAATGTCCTCCATGATTTTTATTCCCTCGCTCGTTTCACGACGACTTCAATCTCCGCCTTGTTCTTCGCAATCATGTTCGCGGGCAGGATGCCGCGCCAGAAAACGTTCGGGTAAATCACCGCGCCGCGTTCGAGAATGCTGCCGGGGTTCAGCACGGCGTTGCAGCCCACTTCCGCACCGTCGCCCAGCAGCGCACCGAATTTCCGCAGGCCGGTGTCGTGCGTCGCGCCGTTCACATCAATCGCGATGTTGCCGGGAAATAATTTCACGTTGGAAATCTTCGCGCCCGCGCCGAGGTGCGCTTTGTAGCCAAGTATGGAATCGCCGACGTAATTGTAATGCGGCACTTGCGCGCCGTTGAAGAGCAGGGCGTTCTTGAGTTCGCTCGCATTGCCGACGACGCAGTTGTCGCCGATGATGACGTTCTCGCGGATGTAAGCGTTGTGGCGGATCTGACAATTCTTCCCGATGATGGCCGGACCTTTGATCATCGCGCCGGGTTCGACAATCGTGCCCGCGCCGATGATGACGCGTTCGCCGATGCTCGCGCCGGGAAAGCGCGGCGGGGGAGTTTGTTTGGTGACTTTGGCGAGGTAGCTTTCGATTTTCTTGAGGGCGTCCCACGCGAATTCGCTGCCGTCAAAAAGCGTGGCGTGTTCCGTTTGCGTGAGGTCGAAAAGGTCTTCGGCTTTGAACATGGTGGAAAACTAGAGGAAATCTCCGCGCGGGCAAAGGGAAATGGCGTCAGTCTCATTGCGGGACACTTGAGACAGTTTCGGGACACGGCGCGCGGAAACGGAGGTTTAATTCACTGCCAAATCAGGCGAATAATTATTTAGTGGAATCGAATAGATTGGCTTGGGATGTGCTGAAACAATCCCAAAGCGGTTGTGGGTTTATGCGGTAACAACCAAACAAAACGGTATGGCTCTTAAATTTCAATTTCAATTCGCCGGGGCTGATTTCAGTCGGCCGAGTTCGCCGTATCGCAAGGCGCTGCGCATTTTTCTGATCAGCGCGGCGGTGATTTTGTCGGGGCTGGCTTATTGGGGCTATCTGCATCATTTGACGCACCGCAGTCATCCGGTGGCGCGTCAAGTGGCACCCGCAGCGCCAGCGGCGGCCAAAGTAGCCACGCCCAACGCAGTGAAACAAGAAGCGCCGACACCGACATTGGTTCCGGCAGCGGAGCCGGCGCCGACGCTGAAAAAAATTGCCGACGCGAGTCTTGTGGCAGTAGGAAATTATTTAATTCGCGCCGGAAAAGTTTCTCCCGCTTCTCCGACCACGTCGGAAGTTACCACGATGGTTCCCACGCAACCCGTGGCGGTGGCAACACTAGCACCGACGCCCGTGGCGGTGGTGGTATCGCCGAGCAGCGTGAAGACTGCGGCGCGTCCGTATCGCGTGCACACGGATCAAGAACGGTTGCAGATGGCTGGTCAGACAGCCTTCGACAACGTGATGGATGCGGCTAACAAGTATCCTGACGCCTACGGTTTTGAAGTCAGCGATTCTATTTCAGAGGCAAAATTGGGTGCGCCGATGCAGGTTTATACCATTTCTGAATCTGACCGAATCAATTACCAAACCGGTCAGCCGATCAAGCCATTGCTCAAGCCGGCCAAACAATGGGTATTTCCAATCATGATGGGCGATCGCATCTGCTGCATGGTTGAGGTCTCGCAGCGTGGACATGATTATATTCCCGGCAAAGGCAATAAATCACTGGCGATGGCGTGGAATAAAATCAACGAGAAATGGTCGTCGGAAGATGGCTACCATCCGATGCTCGTGGTGAATCCCGACGTGCCGGGTTATTACTTCACCGTGCCAGAATTGCCGGAACAAAATATTACGGACACGATTGAGATGTTCTACCTGCATCCCGGCTATTCGCCAGCGGATGTGATTCTCGCCAGCTGGCGTTGAGTTTTCGCAAGGTTGGTGCTCCCGCCCGGAATTGAACTGGGATCAATCGTTTAGGAAACAGCGTAGCCTTCCTTCATGTCGGTATCAAGAGAACACAATAAACATTGGGCGGTCTTCA
>Ga0208872_1001244_pt1 | contig 16046 bp, 12 predicted proteins | sample CryBogCBH12Aug08_FD_185508 | JGI IMG/M metagenome (GOLD analysis project Ga0208872, IMG submission 185508) | Freshwater microbial communities from Crystal Bog, Wisconsin, USA - CBH12Aug08 (SPAdes) | ecosystem: Environmental > Aquatic > Freshwater > Lake | place: Crystal Bog, Wisconsin, USA...
AGGTGTTGGGCAATTACCAACTTACGTGACCGGATCGGCATATGTCATTACACCAGTTGTGGCGCTGATCCATCCAGGCTTTACGCTGGTGGCGAATCCGGTAGAAGTGGCAGACATCTTTGAAGTGCCTCTGGAATTTCTGATGAACCCATCGAATCACCGGCGTCACGAAGTCCCTTGGCACGACACAACGCGTCAATGGTTCTCCATGCCCTACACTAATTTGGATACCGACAAGGAGCATTTCATCTGGGGTGTGACGGCAGGTATATTACGAAACTTCTACCGATTCATGGCTGCCCGTTAACGCTCGGAGAAGGTCACTGACAAAGCTTTACTTGAAATTTCAACGCAGTTTTACTTTACTTAGCTGAAGACTTCAAGAAATTGCTAAGTTAATAAGTTGAGAAGTGTGGCATATCGCTTCTGGAGCGAACTCGTAGGCAATTCTAAACAACCCTCATGAGAGTCGGTTCCTGGCCGATCAGTAACAGCTCAGCTCACTATTGGACAGAGTCCGTCGCCCCATTTTTAGCAGCCTGTCCCTAACCATCAAGCAGACCAAGTTTATTGGCTAACCATCGCGTGGTGGTGGCTTGGATAATGATAGTCATTAGTATGGCAATAAAAGTGACAGAAGCAATCATTTTTGCTTCAGGCGCTCCTATTCCCACCATTAAGCCAGCCAATGCTCCCGGGATGACGCCAGTCTCACGCGTCCAGCACATAAACAGCATTTCCTTCAGTGTCCATTTAGCGCGACGGTCAGGCAATGCGCAGATAAAAACCGTCAATGGCCTGGCCAACAACATGAAGACAGAGACAACAGCGACACCGCCATATAGATATCTGCCCATCAATGCAAAATCAACTTGAGTGCCAAGCAGAATAAATATGAACATGCGCATGATGAGTGCAGTAGTCATTACGTAATCTGCCAGTTTTTCTTGCTCTTCACGCTCCATCTTGAATCCAAAGACACCCTTGTTGCCAATTACAATTCCAAAGACGAATACCGTCATAAATCCGCTGGCATGTAGACCATCTGCGCCAAGGTAGGCACCAATCACCGCCATGAGTGAAACAACCGGCGCATATTTTTGAAGAAATCCGTATTTTTCATGTGCGATTGAAAAGGCAGCAAGATATCCAAGAACTCCTCCAGTTATTACCCCGAAGAAAGTCTGTTTGAACAGGTCCTTTAGCGCAATCGAAATCGAGAAGTTGCCGTGCCCCATGGCAATCTTAAGTACTGAAAAAGCAACTATGGCTCCAACTGCGTCATTGAATGCCGACTCTGACATAACAGTCTGCGCAACACGATCACGGATTTTAATTTGTCGAAACACGGGTATCAATGTCGCAGGATCAGTAGATGCGATTATGGTTCCTAGTAGTAGTGCCACAAGATATGGAACATCAAGAATGTAATAAGCGGCAAAACTCGTTATGAACGCAGTAATCAATACGCCTACTGTAGCGAGGGAGACAATAGTGATCCAAACATTTTTCAAGACATTGAAGCGTAGGCTGGCACCACCGTCAAAGAGTAAGTAACAGGAACCAAAAATTAACACGAGTTGATTCAAAGCAGATTCAACTCTGATATTAATAATGCCCATCGCATCCGGCCCCAGCAGCAGGCCAACAACTAGAAAAATAACTACGTCAGGTATCTTGAGTTTTTGAGCGAGAACACTACATGCAGCTCCGACTGCCAGAATAACTCCGAAGGCTAAGAGCACATGCCTGACAAGGTCTAAAGAGGGTGAAGGCTCCATGGTGTCGCTGATTTTAATTTTTGATTATGCGACGAAACACAACCGTAGTGCCCGTCATAATGTAACTTGGGTTCCCATTTCGACAACTTTTCCGGGCGGGATTTTAAAGAACCCAACTATACTGCCTGCATTGCGATACATGGCAATAAATAGTCTTTCTCGCCACATTGGCATTTCTGACGACGTTTTAGGTATAAGAGTTTGTCTTCCTATGAAATAGGATATTTCCATTGGCTCTAACGGCAGCCCATATTTTAGTGCGGCAAGTTCCATTGCCCTTGGAATATCAGGTTCATCCTTGAAGCCGAATTTAACGATTAGCTTGTAAAAGTTGTTGGCTAACTTCATGTTTTCCACCATGTCATCGTCGGACACATGAGGAATGTCCAGCATTCGAATGCAGAGAATAACAACGTGCTCATGTAACACTTTATTGTGCTTCAAGTTGTGAAGCAAAGCCTGTGGAACACTGTCCGGGTTGGCATGCAGAAAGATTGAGGTTCCTGAGACCCGTATGACTGATCCTGCGCTCATCGATTCGGCGAAGGGTTTTAATTCAAGCGCATTGCTTTCCAGTCTTTTTTGTAGAAGCTCTCTTCCTCGTTTCCAAGTAGTCATCAAGAGGAATAAACCCAATCCCAACAGCAAGGGAAGCCACCCCCCCTCCATGATTTTCATGGCATTCGCCCAGAAGAAGGCAAGGTCAATGGTGATCAGAAAAGTAATTAACAATCCACCCTTTACCCAACCCCATCCCCATAACTTGCGTACCCCAACAAAGGCTAAAACTGTGGTGATTGTCATCGTTCCCGACACCGCAATTCCGTAGGCAGCGGCTAAATTGGCAGAGCTGCCAAAACCTAAGACCAAGGCAATCACTCCAACCATCATTGCCCAATTGATTCCCGGCAAATATATCTGTCCGATTTCTTTTTCTGAAGTGTGTCTCGTTTCCATGCGGGGGGAATACCCAAGTTGCGTGGCCTGCTGAGTCATCGAATATGCCCCAGAAATCACAGCCTGAGAAGCAATTACTGTGGCGACGGCTGACAGAATAACCAACGGGTAAAGTGCCCAACCTGGTGCGAGCAAGTAAAATGGATTTTCTATGGCCTTGGGATTGATGATGAGCAATGCTCCCTGGCCCAAATAATTAAGCATCAGGGCAGGCAAGACAAGGCCAAACCAAGCAAGTTGAATCGGTTTTCTTCCAAAGTGCCCCATGTCAGCATAGAGTGCTTCGGCACCGGTTAAAGCCAAGAGGACTCCGCCAAGTGACAGGAAACCTATCCATGGAGCCGATTGTAAAAATGTAAGCCCATAATTAGGATTCAGTGCTCTCAATACACTGGGTTCATTCACAATGTTCAAGATGCCAAGAATAGCTAACGTTAGGAACCATAGGCACATGATCGGCCCAAACAAGGCTCCCACACTGGCTGTGCCTTTGCGCTCAAAAATAAACAAAGCCGCCAACAAAGCTATTGTTATAGGGAGAATAAATGTTTTGAAAGCAGGACTGGCAATCTGCAATCCCTCCACGGCAGACAATACGGAAATTGCCGGAGTAATAATCCCATCACCGTAAAATAGAGCGGCCCCTAAAATCCCCAACAGCATAAGCGCAGCACGAAGTTTTCCTTTTCCCTCCATCTTTCGAAGTGCTAGAGCCATCAATGCCATGATTCCTCCTTCGCCCCGGTTATCTGCACGCATGATGAAGGCGATATATTTTAAGGAAACGACCACCATCAATGACCAGAATATCAGCGACACAACGCCCAGTATATTCTCAGGATTCAAGGGAACCGCGTTTGTTCCACCGGTGAAAATTGTGTTTAAAGAATAAAGTGGGCTAGTACCAATATCACCGTAGACCACGCCAATAGCACCTAAAGAAAGCGCTGTTAAGCTTGATTTAATGTGTGTCTCATTCATGGTGGATTAGTGAGCTTAAACAAAGTGTGAATGTACATTATGCCCATTTTTCATGCTTAGGCGTTGAACATATTCGATAGCTTGAAGAAGCCATTCGTGAATGCCCGATTTTGGCCGAACCTGCTCTCTCTGCATTCTACACAACGGTTGACAACTCCACTGCCTAAAGCTGACTAGCTGTTCTGGATTGTAAAGGGTAGGTCTTGGCACACACCAGCAGGTGAATATTTCATAATCACGACATTAAAGCAGTAGCTCAGGTATTACCAACAGGCAAATTAATTTGGATGCTATGCACAAGCACTTGGCGGATACAGGTATCGTCCCAATCCGACCTCACGAAATGCACAAATACCGATACCACCAATTAATTACGATAATATTTTGAGTTACTGATTTTCGATGGAACGCATATAAAGTTTTGACTTCTTTAGATTACAAATACAAAGAAAATGAGGTGTTAATAAAAATTGAGGGCCGTCCAGAGACCTCATAGTCGCTAGCTCACAAGTAGCTTGATTTACGACCCAGATTAAAATTTACATCCAGCCATGCACTATCGTATGATGCTTGGCTATCACTGCAAATTTTTCTAAATCAACAGCAGTTAACAAAAAACGTAATTGATAAGAAATGAAGGGGAAATAATGTTTGAAGTTGGTCTGACAGAGCGATACCCAGGACTTTCTGGCTTTGAGGAAAGGCTTACAACTGCTAATGATGCCGTTTCATTGGTCAAGGCTGGCAATCAAGTTTTTATCGGAACCGCGTGTGCCACCCCACGAAAACTTGTTTCAGCACTTGAAAATACTAACCCTCTCCCTCCTGATGTAACACTTGTCCATTTTCTTACGACCGGTGCAATACTCAATGATCAGGATAAACCCCTGACTCATTTTCGACACAAATGTTTCTTCGTTGGGAGCGATGAACGTAAAGCTGCCGCTCAAGGAATTGCTGAATATATCCCGATATCACTTACGCAAGTTCCTCAGTTGTTCGAGAATCGCCGGATCCCTATTGATGTAGCTATAGTACAAGTCACACCACCAGATGATTTTGGGAATGTCAGTCTGGGTGTGTCTGTAGACATTAGCCTAGACGCATTGACCTATGCACGTCGTGCTATTGCAGAAATTAATCCAAACATGCCACGTACCCTGGGCGATACCACTATTCATATCAGCCAATTTGAAAAACTGGTTTGGAATGACTCTCCGATCATTGAATATCAGCATTTGCCGCTTGATGACGTTGCGAAGCAAATTGCAGCATACATTGCCAGCATCATTGAGGACGGTTCAACGTTACAAATAGGCTTGGGTCGCATACCTAATGAAGCGTTTAAATTTCTCATGGATCGTCGTGATTTGGGAATTCATACAGATGTGATTACCGATGCCATCATTCCCTTGATTGAACAAGGAATCATCACGGGTCGAAATAAAAGCCGAAATCATGGAAAGATCGTTGCAAGTTATAGCATGGGCTCTCGAAAACTATATGACTTGATTGATAACAATCCGCTTTTCGTATTCAAGCCGATAGCCTATGTAAGCAACTTTAAAACAATATCCAGTCAACACAAAATGGTTTCAGTTACCCAGGCATTTGCTGTCGATCTGACCGGGCAAGTATGTGCCGATCAGTTTGAGGGTGAGTTTTATAGTGGAGTGTCAACCCAGCCTGATTTTATTCGCGGTGCAGCCTATTCCCATGGTGGCAAACCCATTATCTGTCTGCGCTCAACAACCGATGATGGCAAATCATCTCGTATTCGTTCACTCCTTCAGGAGGGGGAAGGAGTCACGGTAGCTCGTAGCGATGTCCATTATGTCATCACCGAATATGGTATTGCCTACCTGTTTGGGAAATCTATCCGAGAAAGAGCATTAGCTTTAATTGAAATTGCCCACCCTGCTTTCAGGCCTAGCTTACTTGAAGAGGCTAAGAAACTTAATTATGTGCATGCCCATCAGGTGCTCAAAAGCAAAGATGCTTATCGTGTGGAGCATGAACGCAACATCAATCTCAAGAACGGAGCTTTGACCACATTACGCCCGGCACGTGCCAGTGATGCCGCCGCCCTGCAAAGTTTTTTTCACAAAATGAGTCAAGAAGACCGGTATACAAGATTTTTCCAGAGACTTAGCACGTTAACATTTGGTGAAGTTCAAAGATTATGCAATGTCGACCAGAGAGAGGAAGTTGCCTTTCTTGCCGTAACCGGAACAAGAGAAAATGAAACAGTCATCGGCAATGCTTGCTACTTCCTTAATCCATCCACAAACTTGGGAGAGGTGGCCTACATGATTTTACCGGAATGGCAGGGAAGCGGTCTTGGGTCAGCGATGCAAGCCTGCCTGGTTGAACATGCAAAGAGCCAGAATCTTAGAGGATTCGCAGCAGAAATCCTCACTAACAATAAAAACATGGTTAAACTGGCAAAACGCGCTTGCGACAACGTATCTGTTACACGGCACGATGATACCTATGAGGTTATTATGCTATTTGATGAGGAAACTGCTTAATAATTTAAAATTTAGAAATTAAATTGCCGCAACTAGTTCATTCTAGACGAACTAGGCTGCGGCATATATGGAAGAGGATGCTCTTTTCTATGTTGCTTCATGGCTCGCTCATTACTGGTCATGTCTGTCGGTTTTTTTGTAGGATATTTTACAAATCTATAGTCCGCAAATGGCCCAGACTGTGTGAAAACTCAAAAATTGCACCAAGCGCGCAATAATTCGAATGTTAAGGCACATAGCGATGGTTACAAGCTCTCTTGGCAGCTCTCGGAAATTTAAAATTCTTGTGCGCAGGATTTAGAAACTCTTCATTGAGATGCTATGCATCGGCACGTTTGAGTGCAAATAAAGGCCCTCAGGCCATCATCGCTTCCATCAACGCACCAGCTCCCATTATTTTTATCATGCGCTTCAGATTATACGCGAGTACATGCAAGCTCATTTCCGCACTAACTCGATCAAGTGTCTTTGTCAGAAAATGCGTTGCCCCCATCCAGGATTTGATCGTTCCAAACGGATGCTCGGCAGTTTCACGACGGATGCGCATGGCATCAGGGGCGTGATCCAGACGAGATTGCATGGCATCAAGAAGCCCCTCATTCTCCCAACGTTTCACCCGACGCTGTCCGCTTGGCGTGCATTGATCCTTCATTGCACATGACTTGCAGTTCGAACTCCAGTAACAATCCATATTCAATCCGTGCTCAACGCTGGCAAAACGCCAGATCAGGCTTTGTCCTGCAGGACAGCGATATTCGTTGCGCTCCGCATTGTAGATAAAATCGGCTCTGCCGAACCGCCCATCTGCTGCTGCATTAGAAGTTTCTGGCTTGGGAACGATCACTGTAAGCCCGGCCTCATGGCTTGCAAGAATTTCTTGGCTCTTGAAATACCCACGATCTGCAACTGCGGTTAGCTCCTGTGTTCCCATCGCATCGCGCGCTTGCTTGGCCATTGAGGTCAACTGATCATGATCACTTCCAACGTTGGTTACTTCGTGCGCCACGATCAAATGATGCTTCGCGTCCACTGCTGTCTGTACGTTGTAGCCAACAATTCCGGTTCCGCGTGTCTTCATCGAACGGGCATCGGGATCGGTAAGCGATATCTGCTTGTCCGGAGTTTCGTTGAGAACAACTTCAACTTCCTTGAGCGCCTGCATCTGTGTCTTCAACGCGGCAATCTTGTCTTCTAGCCTTTCTCTTTTGATCTTTGCGACCGCAGGTTCTTGCCGATCGGCAGTGTCAAGCGCTACAAGATACCGATTGATGCTGGATTCGATTTCTTCCATGCGTCGTTGCAACTTGGCGCTGGTGAAGTTACGGTCGCGGTTGTTAACCGCCTTGAACTTGCTCCCGTCAATGGCAACCAGTGCCTCCGAGAATAGACCGAGCTTCTGGCATAGCACTACAAATTGCCGGCAGACTTCGCAGATGGCTTTGCCGTTGTCCTTGCGGAAGTCGGCGATGGTCTTGAAGTCCGGTGTCAGACGACCAGTCAGCCACATCAACTCAACGTTGCGTTGTGCTTCCTTCTCAAGCCGACGACTGGATTGGATGCGATTGAGGTAACCGTAGATGTAAATCTTGAGAAGTGTTGCCGGTTGATACGCTGGCCTGCCAGTTGCAGCTGGATCAACTCCTTCGAAACCTAACTGGCCCAGATCAAGTTCATCGACAAAAACATCGACTACTCTGACCGGATTGGTATCTGCAACATAGTCGTCGAGCAGTTCCGGCAACAAGGTTGCTTGAGTTCTATCTTCGCCCTGAATGAATCGCTTCATCTGTTTTTCTCCAACGTGTTCACCAATACATCCATTAACGCATGACGGGACATTTGGTGTACATCGGATACTACGTTTTCACACAATCTGGGCCGTTAGTGTTATTTCAACCATCACGGTTTCCTATGACGGATATGTAGTGTTGAGCGGTCACTGAATTATTCCTACTCGATGCCTCCTAATGGCACAACTGAGACAACACAATCATAGCTAATCAACACAAATGCAAGCACTTACTCAAAACAGTTTTAACCAAAATCAACCTCAGCCAGCGAAGCCCGCATGAAACAACGTGGAATCAGGGATTCGTTGCTACCCGCCGAATGTGCAGATTATTCTCTGCACTTTGCGGAATGCCCCCGTTTTGGCTGCGCTGCATCCATGCTACTTGTTTCTGGCATTCACGACGGGATGTGGGGTAAGCATTCCACCAATGTGCTGGAATGTTTAGCCCTGTCCTCACGTTAAATTCTGCCAGCCTTGGGGTATTTAACTACCTCGCTCAATCAGATTAAACGTCATCCCGACGACTCTGCACTACAATTCTATCCCGCTCAATAATTCGCCGAAACGCTTCATTGGTTGTTGCCCAATCAACCACATCCACTTTAATAGGCAAGTCGGATTCTACAAAATCGTCGAAGATTGCCGCGCTCAACGACAAGCCCATGGGTTAATCGGTAATGATGACCAGATCAAGGTCGGAATATTCTTTGGCTGTCCTCCTGGCCCGCGAGCCAAAGGCCCACACCTCATATTGCGGCACATGGCGTGCGAGAATGTCTCGCACAATCTCCCAGTAACGGGGATTAAGGTCAATGGGCGGCATGGAGGGGAGATTCATTCCCGGAGGCTTCTATCGACGAGTTGTTTGTACAGGTGGTGGGCTTCTTCGAGGAAATCCGGGGCAATGTCGTAGACCAGTTCGGCTTTTTCCTGGTCATAGGTGTGCCTACTGCTGGTGCGTGCTTGACGATAGTCTTTCCAGCGCAACCAGTTTGATCGAAGCAAGTTTTTTTCGTTGCCTGTACGAATCAGATTTTGAAAAGTGCTTAAGTCGAACTCTTCCGGATTGGCGGTTGTTACTTCCAGATAGCGTTTGAGCATCTTGTGGCTGAGTTCATACGTAAACTCAAAACATTGAATAACCGAGTTACGCAGTTGCTCAAACAGGCCGGGGTCGGCCTTGGCTGCCTCTGAAGTGGCATATTTAAAGCTCTTTTCGAGCTGGTTAATTGCATTGCCCAGCGGAGTGAAGTCGAATGTCACGGGATAAATGTTTCGGTTAGAAACTCGACTTCACCAAACGGTTACCGACTTGCCCGATTAATCAAGAATTGTGTCAGCAACGGCACGGGTCTTCCGGTTGCACCTTTTTCTTTGCCGGATTTCCACGCCGTACCTGCTATGTCAAGATGTGCCCAACTGTATTCTTTGGTAAAACGTGACAGGAAGCAGGCTGCCGTAATCGTGCCGCCCATCCGTCCGCCGATATTCTGCATGTCGGCAAAGTTGCTGTCGAGCAGGGGCTGGTAGTCTTCCCACAACGGCAACTGCCAGGCTCGGTCATGCGCTTGTTCGCCTGCCGTCAGTAATTCCTGTCCGAGTTTATCTTCGTTACTGAACAGCCCACTGGCAACATGACCCAATGCGACGACGCAAGCACCGGTCAGTGTGGCAATATCGATGACCGTTTCCGGCTTAAACTTGGCAGAATAAGTGAGCGCATCACAGAGGATGAGACGGCCTTCAGCATCAGTGTTGAGAATTTCAATCGTCTGGCCGGACATTGAGGTGACGATGTCGCCGGGTTTGGTCGCAGTACCGCTGGGCATATTCTCACAGGTGGGAATCACTCCGACCACGTTGAGCTTCAAGCCCATTTCAGCAATCGCCTGCATGGTGCCCAGAACGCTGGCAGCACCACACATGTCATATTTCATTTCATCCATTTCTGCGCCCGGCTTCAGGGAAATCCCGCCGCTATCAAAGGTGATTCCCTTGCCGACCAAAACGACCGGTTTTTGTTTCTTGTCTCCCCCGTTATATTCCATTGTAATTAGCTTGGCGGGTTGCTCGCTTCCCCGAGTCACTGACAGAAACGACCCCATGCCCAACTTCTGCATGTCTTTTTCTTCCAGCACCGTAGTGCTAATAGTCTTGTGCGCTTTGCCTAATGCCAGAGCCTTGGCTGAGAGATAAGTTGGAGTGCAAATATTTCCAGGCAAATTGCCAAGGTCTTTGGCCAGATTGACGCCTTTTGCTATTGAAGTCGCCTGATCGAGCGCGTTTTTCAATGCGGCTCCCGGCTTGTCCGAGGTTGCAAAAATAATCGTTTTTAAGCTCGCTGGCTTGGCTGGTTTGCTCTTCAGGCTGTCTGAACGATAGGTGCTTTCGTTAGCCGCCAGCACTGCCTGATTGATGACCCAGGAAGCCTCTTTTCCGATGCTGTCGTCAATCAGATACAAAGCGGCATCTTTCGCCGAAGTTGAGTTCAAGGCACTGAAAGTGGCTCGTAAAATGTCCACCGTAGCCTTGTTGTTCAACTCGGCTGGTTTACCCAAGCCAACCAGCAAAACCCGTTCTGCGGCAATGCCGGGAATCTTTGGCAGCAAAAGTGTCGAGCTTGCCTTGCCACTCATGTCGCCCTGCGCAATCACATCGCTCAGAAAATGGCCGGCAGCTTTGTCAAGCACTTGCGCTGCGGCAGACAGTTTGCCGCCATCAAATACTCCAACCACCAAACATCCACTACGCAGTTTTTCCGGACTGCTCTGTTTTATGCTAAATTCCACCTGCTTCTCCTTCAATATGATTGTCCCGGCGCTCAGTGTAGCGCAAGAAGCCTGATTATCCGCAAACCGAACCATAAATGTCAAAGCGACAAATGTCAAAACAACTACAGTCAAAGTCGCCTCGTCCTAAATCCGGGGGAGTTTTCCACCGTGCACTGGTGCGGGAATTCATTGGCATGGGCGTGCCGGTCTTCGCCATACTTCTTGGCATTGTCATACTGACACAACTGATTCGCCTTTTGGGTGAGTCAGTTAGCGGTATCTTGGCTGTTGATGGGGTACTGGCACTGCTGGGCTTTAGCGCGATGAATTATCTACCGGTACTTCTTTCTGTCAGTTTGTTTTTATCCATTCTTCTCACCCTGACCCGAAGCTATCGTGACAGCGAAATGGTAGTCTGGTTCTGCTCCGGCATTGGTCTGACTCGCTGGATACGTCCGGTATTGTCCTATGCACTACCGGTGGTGGGGCTGATTGCACTTCTAAGCTTGGCGCTATCTCCCTGGGCCATGTCCAAAGCTCAGGAATTCAGACATCGACTGGACAGTCGTGACGACGTATCGGCGGCAACACCCGGGGCTTTCCGCGAATCCAAACATGATGAGCGCGTCTATTTTATCGAGAATGTGGAGGTCGGCAAAAATCGTGTCGGGAATATTTTTGCCCAATCAGTACAGAATGGCAAAGTAGGTACCATGGTAGCCAAAGAAGGTTTACAGGAAACCGCCCCGAACGGCGACCGTTTTTTGGTACTGTTAAATGGCACACGCTACGAGGGGACACCCGGGCAACTTGATTTCAAAATTGTTGAATTCGAGCGTTATGCCATGCGTATTGAAGCGGCTGAAGCGCAAAAAGAGGATGTCTGGCAAAACGCCTTGCCAACTCTAAATTTGCTAAAAAACCCTACCAGCTGGAATCTTTCGGAATTGGAGTGGCGTCTGGGATTGCCGATCAGCGCATTGGTTTTAGCTCTTCTCGCAATTCCGCTGAGTTTCGTTAATCCCCGCTCTGGTCGTTCTCTCAATCTGGTCATGGCAATTTTGATCTACATGGTTTACAACAATTTAATTAGCGTCACCAACGCGTGGGTTGGGCAGGAAAAAGTCAGCCCAGTCATGGGATTGCTGGGCATCCACTCGCTAATGTTTGCGCTGGTGATCATATTGTTCTACTGGAGAATGTCGACCTTTTCATTGCGTCGACTTAAGCGATGAACCTTTTAACACGATATCTCGCACGGGAAATTTACACCAGCATCGCGCTGGTCTTCACCTCATTGTTAATGTTGTTTGCCTTTCTTGACCTGATTCACGAGCTCACTACGATGGGACATGGCAACTATCATATAGGCTTTGTCTTGTTATACGTTCTGTTAACCGTACCCAGCCATATTTACGACCTTTTTCCTGTGGCAATTTTAATTGGTTCCATTTTCGCGCTGGTGCAAATGGCTGCGAATTCCGAATTGATTGTATATCGCTCCTCAGGCGCATCTCTGAAACAAATGGTTGGTGCCCTGATCAAAATTGGAATGCCATTGGTGCTACTCAGCTATTTATGTGGCGAGGTGCTCGCCCCTCCCAGTGAGCGTATGGCTCAAAGCATCAGGCTAAAGGCACAAAACGCTGAAGTAACGCTGAAAGAGTTTCGAAGTGGTGTTTGGGTCAAGGACGAACGCAGTTTCGTCAATGTGAAAAATGTGATGCCGGACACTTCTTTGCTGAACATCAGCATTTACGAATTCGATGAAAGCTACCATTTACGTACCATCACGGCCGCAAAACGAGCCACCTTTGTGGAAGAGAATCGCTGGCATCTTGAGGATGTTATGCAAACCCGGTTCAACAAAGAAGGAACAACCATTGACAACCAGCCCGGAATGGATTGGCATTCGGTTCTAAACCCGGACTTGCTAAGCGTGCTGCTGGTGGTTCCGGAACAAATGTCAGCCTGGAACCTGTACCATTATGTCCAGCACTTGCGTGACAACCACCAAAAGTCTGCACGTTATGAAATTGCCATGTGGACCAAACTGGTATATCCGTTTGCGGTGTTGGTCATGTTATTACTCGCCTTGCCGTTTGCAGCGCACCACCGGCGGGATGGTGGTATCAGCGGGAAGATATTCATGGGCATTGTGTTAGGATTGTCTTTTCACTTTCTTGGACGACTCTTTGCCAGTTTGGGTGCACTCAACGACTGGCAGCCGGTGCTCAGTGCAACAGCGATGTCAATGTTTTTTCTTTTTTTGGCTGGAGGAATGATTTGGTGGACAGAGCGGCGTTAATAATACTTTCATTCATGATTAAGCCCGCTCCCAGCCCATAATGACAATCGTCTGTTTACCGATTTCACAATGTGTTATGAGAGCTTGAACCGTGCAGTTGAGCCTTGTAATTTGATAGCCAACTGTTCCAAACTACCTGCAGCCCCTGCAACCTGATTTACTGCGTCACTGTTTTCTTCGACAATTTGCGCGATTCGCTCCATACTTTGAGCAATATCATTACTGGCTGTTGCCTGCTCTTTTGCTGCGGATGCAATTGAACCCATATCCTGGCTGGCTTGAGTGACTGAAAGGGTTGCGCTATCCAATATACTGGACACTTCCTTTATCAAATCCTGACTTGCCAGCAAAGACTCCTGCCCATGCTGAATTGACTTAACGACCAAGTCAGATTGGCCATTCAATATTTGAGTAATTTTGTCTATCTCTCCCACTGACTGAGTTGAGTTTTCCGCCAATTTTCTTACTTCGTCGGCGACCACTGCAAAACCACGTCCTTGCTCTCCCGCACGCGCTGCTTCGATGGCTGCATTGAGTGCAAGCAAATTGGTCTGATCGGCAATTTCACGCACCCTGTGTGTCATATCGGTAATAGATTTGGTACTTTCCACGAAAGCATCGACCGTAGCAGAAATATTTCGTACAGCGCCTTCCACCAAACCAATACAGTTCACCAATTCCGATAATTTTTGATTGCTCTGTTGTGTATCGCCCAGTGCCTTTGCTACAAGAATGCGCCCCTGCTCGGCAGATTCTGAAACTGAATTAATACTGACCGTCATTTCTTCAACTGCGGAAGCCACACCTGCAGCTGACTCGCTTTGATTCCTGCTGTTTGTTGCGACCTGTTGAGAGGTTGATGCAAGTTGTACCGATGCCGAAGACAACGTTTCTGACGATTGATTCACATCTTCCAGAATATGACAAATACTTGCGCGAACCCTCTCAGAGCTATTGGCCACATCCCCTATTTCATCCTCGAAATGATGTCTCACTGAAACAGAAAAATTGCCGTCTGATAAACGCCCCAAATCCTGAACCAACTTCCGAGTGGGATCCAAAATAGCACGCTGTGTCATCCAAAGAAATATAATGAATGAGATCAATATGGCAGCAGACATCGTTCCAATGGTCGTTGTAATCGCTTGACGGCTATTCGCAATAGCTTCTTGAGCAGAATCGTCTGCCATTTTCTGAAGGGTTGACGATGCTTCACTTAATAGCTCGGTTGGTGCACGATCTATACCTTTTACTGCACTGTCTCCGGCCTTGCTTTCATATTTGCTCTCTTTGAAAATATTCAAACCGTTGTTGTATTTTTCCCCTATCTCTTTATGCGCCTTGGAAAATCTCTCCATGAGCTCATGAACTTTCGGTGCATCAATTTTAGGCAGCAGGATGTTTGTTTGTTCCTCTACGGAACTTTCCATTTTTTTGAATCCGGTCCAATGGCTATCCAGCTCGGACGGATCGCTTCCTCGTAGCAAAACATCTTTCCATTCTTGAACCTGTTTTTTGAAATTGCTTTGAATTTGCAGCACAAGCTCAACCTCAGAGTGCAGCACCACCACTTTTTCCTGATACATTTGTATACTGTTCCAAAGCATCAAAAATCCTACCCCGGAAGAGATCAGTACCAAAAGAGTGCCACTGCCGCAAATTAACAGCAATTTATTGCGGATGGTCAATTTCATATTAGCTCCGGTGAGTATGCAAAATTGTTGATAACAAGTGTATCGGCAAGTGTTACTTAAACTTGATATAGAGCCTAAAATTCTGGTTATTTAGAGTTGTCGATTAATTTTGTGGGCAATCTCATTGACTAATTGGCTCAATCAAACGCTCCCTGCAACAACCTGATTTTGGCAAATGACTCGCTTGCAAATGTTAGATATTTTTATATTTACGTCACTGAGGAAAACCAGTTTTTGGGCATGCAAACTGACCGTGTAGTAGAGAAAATCAGGGGGCAGCTAATTAAAGTGAGCCTGGACGATAAAGCTAATGTGTTGCCGGGATAGGCTGAACACCGCTGGCCGCAGCCTTACGAGCTTCTTGTTCGCGGAGCATCTGTTTAACCTGCTCGCGCTTTTCGGGGGGAACTTTGCTGAATGCAATATATTTTTCGCGAGCACGTTTTCGCTGCTCAGGCGTCAGTTTACTCCATGCCACGAGTTGCTTGTGCAACCGCTCTTTTTTCTCGGGAGTAAGCTTGGCATAATGGTTGGACAGCTTGATAAAATGCTGCTGCTGCTTATTAGCCAGCATATTCCAATCTTTGCCAAGGGGGGCCAAGGCTTCCTGCTGCACAGGCGTGAGCTCAGCCCATGATCCTGCATCTGCCAGCACAGGAAGGCACATCAGCGCAGCTAAGACAATCGTACTTAACCAACGGACAATACCGTTAGTCCACATAAGCAGAAATCGGCACATCGTCAGTCAGAATTGCAATATCCACTTCACTGTTATCAATTTCATTATAGTGCTGCCAATAGGCGGCACCACTAAACAGTAGTGCGCCAAACAGGACAACGGAAGCCCAATAATAGTGGCGACGGTGAGAGCCGAATACATGTCCAAAACGCTGAGCTATTCCAGCCAAGGCAAAAGCTGGAACTGCGCTACGCGAATCAAATCGATACAAAGCCTTCATGCGAGCATTGCGCAAGCCTGCCAGCGCGGGCTGTTCAAGCTTCGCAGTAGAACGGTTTAACAGTTGCCTAATTGATTCTGTATTCAATTTTAATTCATTCATGGCAAATTCACCCCTTTTGCTCTGAGCGCGGCTGCCAATGCATGTGTAGCACGAGAGCAGTGTTGCTTGACACTGCCTTCAGAGCATCCCATGGCCGCAGCTGTTGCAGTTGTATCCATATCTTCCCAATAACGCAGCAGGAAGGCTTCGCGTTGACGAGCAGGCAAATT
>Ga0208872_1001245_pt1 | contig 16028 bp, 23 predicted proteins | sample CryBogCBH12Aug08_FD_185508 | JGI IMG/M metagenome (GOLD analysis project Ga0208872, IMG submission 185508) | Freshwater microbial communities from Crystal Bog, Wisconsin, USA - CBH12Aug08 (SPAdes) | ecosystem: Environmental > Aquatic > Freshwater > Lake | place: Crystal Bog, Wisconsin, USA...
GCTAAACAGTTTGCTTTTGATAAAGGCGGCGAAGAAGGTAAGGTAGATAAAGACTACGTAAAAGAATTAAGCGCTCGCCATAGCCTTATTATGAACCCACCCGATACTGGTGGCATTACTGGCTTCTTGTCCGGCGCATCTTTTATCTGGTACATGACTTCTCCAGCTTCAGCTATTACCAACATGCTCGGCGTTCCTGCAGTGGGCTTCCCTGTTATATCCGCTAAGTTCGGCGGTATTAAAACTATGTCCGCTATGAAAGACTACGGCACTAAGTTTGTACGTTCTGGCGTGCGTGATGAGCAAGGTAACCTAAACTTCTTCTCCTTGTCTAACAACGAAAATATTTTAAGCAAGCTAGAGCGTGAAGCATACGATAAGTTTGTAGCCGATGGTGTACTTGATGTTACATTGCCACATGATATTGTCGGCCTGGCAGAAACCCCATCTACCCTGTACAAAGCACGTATGCAAAAAGTAATGGGTTGGGTAAGCTTTCCGTTCCACGTAACAGAACGTGCTAACCGTGAAATTGTAGCTATGTCTGCATATAAGCTAGCGTTTGAAAAGAACCTAGCAAGTGGCTACACCGAAGCCGCTGCACAGAAAAAAGCAATTGAAACTGCTAAAGACTTGACCTATAAGTCCATGTTTGACTACTCAACACTGAACAAGCCTAGATATTTCCAGCATCCTGCGCTCAAGGTTATCCTGCAGTTCAAGCAGTTTTCCCAGCAAATGACATACTTGTTGGCACGTAGTGCTTATGAATCAATTGGTCGTAACTACCCCCCTATACAAGAGTTGATTGCTAAACGTAATGAAGCAATGAATAATAACTCCAAGCTATCTCAAAAAGACCAAGAGATACTTAACGAGCTGATGGATATTCGTCAAACTATTCTTGCGGACCACAGAGAAAATAAGACTGGGCAACCCCCGCTTACCGAAGAAGAACTTAATAAAGCTACAAATGATTTTATTAAAGACGCAAAACGTGAGGCTAGAGAGCGCCTTGCTGGTACGTTAGGTATGACTGCGGTATTTGCTGGAGCTACTGGTCTGCCTATGTGGTGGATGGTATCAGGCATTATGAATGCAATGCATGCTGCATTTGGTGACGATGATGACGATTGGGATTTTGATAACTGGTTTAAGAACTGGTGTTCAAATACATTCGGCGGGTTTGTAGGCGATTCTATTTCCCGTGGTGTAGTATCTCAGACCCTGGGTGCTAACGTAGCCGACCGCTTATCCTTAAATGATTTATGGTTTAGAGACGCACGCAAGAGTAATGATGAGGTTACTGCTATGCAGAACTTTATCTTTAACGCACTAGGACCTACTGCCGGTTTAGCAATGAGCACTGCCGATGCAGTTAAACAATTTAATCAAGGGCATTTTGAGCGGGCTATTGAGACGGCTAGCCCAGCAGCTATTAAGAACTTCCTTAAGGGCGCCCGGTTTATGGCTGAAGGCCGAGCTACAACCTTGCGTGGCAACGAGCTTGTAGGCGATATAACCCCTAAAGAAGCTATTACTCAGATGATCGGCTTTACTCCGGAGCGTTTAGCTCAACGTCAAAAAGCTAATATCGAGATGATGACTGCACAAGCTGAAATTCTAGACCGCAGGAAGGCCTTAATGGATGCACACTTTATGGCATGGGATAACCATGACTCTGATATGCGGCAACGTGTACTAGAAAAAGTACGTGCATTTAATCGTAAATATCCAGAAGAAGCCATTACAAGAGAACTATTGCAAGAGTCTGCACAGACTAGAATTAAGCAACGTCGCCTAGCTAATCGCATGGGTGGAGTAACTCTTGATCCTAAACTGGCGCACAGATTGAGTAAGATGGGTGCTTACGCCGATACTGAAGAATAAAAAACCCCACCGCTAGGGTGGGGTAAACGGAAGTATCCGAAGGAAAACGAACGAGTAGTCCAAGGAGGAACTACGTGGTAATAATACTACTTAATCCTCCAAATACGCAAGCCCCCTATACCTTTTTCCACTACAACCCTAGCTTTTACTATATATCCTAGGCGTTTTGTAGTCTTTAAGATTGTGGATAAGGCCTCCTCTGTATCCAAGCATGGGATAAAAAAGGAGGAACCCACCACAAAATTCTTCCAATTAACTCGGAAGTCCAGTCCGTGAATCAACATCTACTATTGCGGTTTTAGCTTCTTCAATGAAATGGTCTGTCTCTTGGAAGTGCGGGTTATCCATATTAAATAAAAATGCTTCTACAGTAGCTGAAGCAATCTTTGTACCTTTACCAAGACGTTTGTTGACCTTTCCAATATAGGCTTTGTCGGCCTGTAAACTAGCCAATACATCTTTTAAAGTAATCTGATTATCAGAACAATACTTACGTAGCTGCTTAGCATTAATGTAAATGTGTTTATTGTCTGGCTCAATCCGAACAAACAAATCATTAAATTTAGGCTCAAGAATAGGTAGCTGTTCCATGCCCGAGCGCTTGTCGGCTTCACCATTAATGACTAATACTGCAGCACGGTGCGAATTCATAAACTCACCAATCACGCTAGCTTGGGTAGCTGCTGGAGCCTTAACCTCAGTGCGCATTACTTTGAGCTCTTTAATAATCCAGTCATATACACGCTTGATATCAAAGTCAATAATGCCTAAATCTTTAGCAATTAAAGCACCGGCAATATTACATGCGCAGATAGCCGACCAGAAACGTTCTCTATTTGTAAGGCCGACAGCTTTGTCTAGCTTTTGCTGAACTTGCATGACTAGGTCAATGGCTGACTCTAGGTCGCTTACCAAATACTTAGCATACTCAACACCGGCATGACCATAGTTGTCATATAAGCGGTTAAATATGGTATCGGCTTCTTCTTTAGTAAGGTTGCCAGTTAAATCAATCTTGTATTCCAACAGACGCATAAACTCGCCATCGGGTGTAGATTTAAGGGTAGACAGCTTATCGTAGAAAGAAGCGTTAGAACTACATAACACAATCGTTGCCCACTTGGTAGCATTAATACGCTCAGCATTTGAGTGCTGCTGCATGCGGTTTTTACCACGACCTTGCGATGCGCTATAAGCTAAGTCAGAAAAGTGGTCACCAGATAACTTGGTAACTTCGTCAATCGTTACAGGCAGGTTATTCATTACACCCATACGATGGATGATTGAATTCATTGTATCCTTCCATTGAAGCATAAGCTCTTCCGGATGGCCCCATACGCTGTTGCACATCTTAAGAATAGTAGACTTACCAGTACCTGATGTATTGTTAATCAAGTTAATGATGCCGCCCTTAAAGTTTAAATGTTTAAGTAGCGGTGCGCCAAACGCAGTAAAGAAACCAAACGCATGTGGCTCAAAGCCGGGGGTATCGTAAACCTTAACAGTTTTCTTCCAAGCGTCAAAATCGCCTGTCGGTTTTAAATGGTCTGATAAAGATCCAGTTACAGTAGATGGTGGGCTATATGCTACTTTATCTGCAGATATTTCTTGTTCACCTATAATAAATTTTGTGTCTTTGTCGGCCCAGCCGAATTGGTTACGCATAATTTCTAACTCCATTTTATGTTGTAAATTTTTAGCGGATGTAATGACATACGCCATAACTGCTTCCATTTGTTTTTTGCCGCCAAGTACGCCGTGAAATCCTAAGCGCCCTTTTAATAACTCTAACGACATTACGTCAGTTGCTGCCATAGCAAATTCTTTTACACCGTCTCTTGGTAGGTGCAATCTAAACAATAATGACTCGCCTTTAGCTGGATCATACAAACGCTTGACTATATAGAAGTCATGCTCGTATATATTGATTGCATCTTCTCCATCTTCGTCTGTTTGTATCCTTACGTAGACGCCGCCATTTTTACCACGGAAGTACGGAAATGGATATTCAGGAATATCGAAGACCTCTTGGGTGCCATCCTCCGCCGTTTCCACGACGATACTTTCCTCTGCAGCCACGATTTCCGATCCAAGCTGTATCGGACTTGATATCTGTCCCTTATTTGGGCATTCGTTACATCCCGAAGGGTTAATTTTTTGAAATGTCTCGCAGGTATAAGGACCTTTAGTCTGGGCAGCTTTTTTCTCCGTCGTCCCCGGAGAGTATTCCGGGTGGCCCATCGATATTTTATGAATAGCTTCATCTCTGTCTATGCAGTGCGCTGCTATTGACAGGCCTGCCCTCCATAATGGTTCTTCAATACTATCTTGATTTAAAACAATGTTTTCAAGCTGGGCGCACCCTTTGCCATTCATGGTCTTTAGCATGATGGTTTTAAAGCGGCTTTGCTTGTTACCCAATAAAGACTTAGTTACTTCATCTAGTTTTTTGGGCACCCAGTCTGGCGCAATCAATACACCAATTACAGACTTGATTGCTTCGTATTCAAGCTCGGGCGCAACTGCTAATATTTCTACAGGCAAACCTTCTTCGTCTTTAAAGTTAAACGTCTCAGGTACACGCAGGATAGATGCATTGTCGGCAGTGCGTGTTGGGTCTGCAAAAAATTCATGCTCTTCACATAAAGCTTTAAGGCGCTCGGCAACGGGCTTCCATTGTAGCCGGTCGACTACAGTTGTTAATCTCCAGTATGCATGAATACCACGACCTGAATTGACTATCGTCGGCAAAGGTAGGCGCACCTTTGCACAGAACTCCTTGAGGGCCGATAAGCCCTCAGCTTGATCTGCATATGGCTTGCCCAAGCCACAATCGACGTCAATCCAAAAAGCTTTAATTATGTCGCCGTTAGGCTGAATACGCCCCTCTTTGGGGTCTTTATATTTGGCGCAAGCAAAGTACACATTGCACTGCTCTTGCAATAGCTCGTCAATCTTTGTAGCAGTTTCTGCAATGGTTGCATGAAAGGTTTGCTTAGGCCTTCCATCGTCTTGCCGTAAACCGACTATGCAGTAGTACCCTTCACCTTCCGGTGCTAGTACCTGCGTCAGTAGATCTGTTGTTGCCATATAACCTCAGAACCGAAAAGAAAAGGGCAGCAAGGGATCCGGCAATATCCCGATTCGCTCCGTCAAGCTAGCTGCCCCCGTAGACTTACTTCAATAAAAACTTGCGTATTAATTCAGCTTTGCGTGGATGGGGTTTTGAAGCCCCAGTAAACCAGCTATACACCGACATACGGGAAACACTGAATTGCTCAGCAATTTCCCATACTGGTATATCGTTAGCTATGCAATGCCGTCCAAGCTGAACCCCAACTAAATCAGGATTAGCAGCTTGAACTGCTTTGACCAAGCGATAGCTGTAGCCTCTTAGACTCATTCGGAATCGTCAGTAGACCAACCGCTCATCACGGCTTTTAAGTCACGCTTAGGTGTCGGCTCGGCTTTCTTTTCTTCCCGCTTTTTAGGCTCAGGAATAGCTTCAGCTTCCGCCTTTGGTGCTGCTGCAACAGGCGCAGCTAATTTCTTAACACCATCCGTTTGTGCGACTGTCATAGCAATAGCGTTTCTAGCTGCTGGGGTTTCGCTTAACTTAACAGCTTGTTCCCATTCGTGCTTTTCCAAGAAACGTACTGGGCGGAAGAACAACTTACCGACTGTTGAGTCTTCGTCAAACCGCATCTCAGTAACCAAGTTAATTAAGTTGTAACCTTGTGAGCCAACGTACTTAGCGTATTGGTTAAATGGCATGTGATCTAAATCGCCAGGGTCTTTCATATCGTAAAAAATCGATTTGGATTGCAATGTCATTTGATAAACATCACCACCTAAATCAGAAGCCAAAGCTACTGCAATACGACGGTTCTTACGGCAGGCTTTAGTATTACCTTGACCGGAACCATTAATGTCTTGTGGACATCCCGTGCATGACGAAGCTTGTGGCTCTTTAATAGAAGCATCGGGCTTTTCGCCGTCGTTAGACCAGCAATCAGGAGGAGCGATATCGCCCTTTGGATCCCATGCTTTTGCGTAGAAGGTTCTAGAAATATGCTTGGAAGCATTGACAATTACAACTTCCAGCTTATTGGTATTGGTTTTTGAAATCTCCGCACCATTTACTTTTAGTACGAACTTATTTGGTCCAAGCGCAATGCGTTTGGTTTGACTTTCACCACCACCCGATAGGGCTTTAGTTACATCATCAAGTTCGACTTCTTTAAGATAGTCGGGTAGATTTTGGTTAAACAAGGCGACGTTACTCATTTGCTTCTCCTTACAGTGATAGCGTATGTGCGTTCCACATTTAGACCGGCGGGATGCTTGTCCGGATTCTCCTCCAAGAATTGCTTCATGTTGGTTTGGTGAATTCTTCTCTCTAACAATTCGGGTGTTTTCTGTTCAAACAAGAACTCGTAAAACTTTTCCCAATCGTTAGTCCAAAAGCGTGACTTGACGCCTCGCATAGCTGTGCCATGTTGTGTCTTAATACTGTCGGCACCAGTCTGCTTGCAAACTTCAAGTATCTGCTGGGATATAATTTCTAGCTGCTCATTTAAGTCAGCTTCTTTGGCTTCGAGTTCACGACGCACTTCATCACGTGCATCACGAATCTTGATATACACTTCGACCAACTTGTCTATATTGGTGACGGGTTGATCTACCAGTTCGGTATCTTGTGTCATTTCGTTTTCCTTAAATTATCTCGGATCTTTGTCCGATGATTAATACTACAACAACTACTTTACTATGTCAACTACTTCTTGTTTATATAAGTCAATTATTTTCTCATGAACATCAAGCTTATTCTGCAACATATGATACAACTTTGTCTCTACGGGACTACCCTTAATATGCACAATAGTCATCTTATTCTTTTGCCCCTGCCGATCAATACGAGCATTAGCTTGCAAGTAGGTTTCAATAGATGTTACCGGTGCATACCAAATAATGGTATCTGCTGCTGTTAGTGTGACTCCGTGTGAAGCCGCTTGAGGTTGTATGAGAAGTACACGTGGTTCGGTTTCTTCTTGAAATTTCTTGAAAATTTCAGTTCGTTTATTTACGGGAACAGCCCCATTTATAACCTCGCAGGTAATACCTACCCCTCTCAAATGCGCACTGAGTAGTTCTATTGTATGCGTGAATGGCACAAAGACAAGCACTTTGTGACTAGCTTCTTCGATAACTTCCTCGATAACTCGTAGGCGATTAGACACGTCAAATTCAACAACAGCACCAGTGTCAGAATAGACAGCCCCACCAGAAATTTGAAGGAGTTTATTAAGGTTAATAGCAGCATTAACGGTACTGACTTCTTCCCCGTCTGCAACCATGAGCATTTCTTTTTTGAGGAGTTTATAATATTTCTCCTGTTGCGGAGTAAGGGGGGCGTCCCTGAAAACATGTGTCACCTCTGGTAGGTCTAGGCAATCTTTCTTTTCAAATCTGATTGCGGGTTGGAGTGCATTAAATACAGTTTGCTGAGCGTCAGGTTTAGGTAGCCATCGGTACTTGCTAACATTAACCATAGTCTGATCTCTGAACGAGCCAAAGAATCTAGGCACATTGTCGGGCACGCACATCTTAGCCAAGCCAAACGCATCAGTAGGACTTTGTGCTGCTGGTGTACCAGTCATCATCCATAGCCAGGTACGTGGGGTTATGATATGGTTAAGGGTTTTCCAACGCTGGGTGCTTATAGTCTTATACGCATTAGCTTCGTCAATAATAATTAAATCAAAATTGTTTCTTGCAATATCGTCGGCTACGATTTCAACGCCGTCATAATTAATAATTACAAACTGTGCATCGCTATCAATAATAGCTTTACGTTTTAGCCTATCGCCATAAGCTACAGCAACTTTACGATGCATAACAAACTTAAATAAATCTGCTTGCCAAGCTGACTGCATAATAGATAGCGGGCAGATAATAAGCACACGACCAATACGGTTTGTTTCCATTAAATAATCTGCTGCCCATATAGCAGATGCTGTCTTACCAGTACCTTGTTCATTAAAACAAAATGCACGTTGATTTAGCGTTAAAAAACTGGCTGTTTCTTTTTGGTGAGCCATAGGTTTAAATAGCCCAGGCCACTTGTATTCTTTGTTAATAGGCGAAGGTATGTTTTTTATCTTCAGCTTATTAAGGGTTTGTGCTTCTTCTAAACCCCAATGAATGGCAACCTTGTGCAGGTCACCATCCGTATCAATTACTTCACTTTTAGGTATGCATTCAGTTATTAAGTTTGGTCTACGGGTAGTTATTACAATGGCTTTGTTATCTACTATTTCCATTTTTAGGTTTGTTCCGTTTTACTGTATGGTCTGAATTACGAGAATACGATCGGTTTGCACTAGCTGCTTCTACTCTAAGATTGGACTTAACTGTTTTGCCACCTTTAGATAACGGTGTTTTATGGTCGACATCTTTGCCGTCTCCTTTGTGAGCCAGCCCAGCTTTTTCCATAATACGGCGAGCTTTATTACGCTCGGCACGTTTCTTTTTAACTGCTGGCGTACCGTCATACATTTCATATTCATGTTTATATGGTCTTGGCTTGTTCACATAGGGCATATCGGTCTCCTTCTTTGCGGAAATAGTAGACCGAACCATCGGTCAATACTATATATTTTATTCCACTTTGGGGGTCGTCACCAAGCATATCCTTTAAAATACCCTCGATTTCGGCTTTATTAGGGGGGTCAGAGTTAACCCAACCAGCAAATGGAATAGGCTCGTTCATTTAATCCTCTTAGCTATTTCACGGTTTACGTACCAGACTGCCTTGCGTAGATCTTCTACATCATTGCCTTTTTCATCAGCACGCCATATGTATTTCATGGCATTACCTAGATTGAACCCCATATGTTCAGTAATCTGAATACATTCAACCCCGCTTGGATGGCTGGTGTAATGCTTGGGATGATTAACCATATCATGCTTTTGGTTAGTTTCGGGATAACACATAAGGCACTTTTGTCCTCTAGGAAAAGCCCTACTATGTTCCGTACAAAACTCTAGGTCATTAGTCGCCATAATTAAACTCTTGGTAAGTAACCGCTAAATACATATGACCCAGTATGGGATAACTGCGCCCACGGAGCCGCCCAAATTCTATAGCCTGCTTCTCTAGCAATCTTGCAGAAGTGATAATCTTCCGACAACAAACGATTACCCGAAGTAGTATCAATGCTGGTAGCAAAGTATTCTTTAATTACTTTTTTCTGTGTTTGGTCATCGGTAACTGCAAACATATCGTTAATATACTCAGGTACCTTATCTGCTAAGCCTTCAAGTACTTCACGTTTAATTAACATAAATCCTGTACCACCATTTGCAATTTCAACAACGTCGGAAATGTTTGCCGCAATTTCTTTTTCATAGTTAACAGCATTAACTACAAAGATACCTGTATGATCTTTAAGTTTTTCTGTAGGAACACCTGCTTTAACCGCAGCTTCTACTTGAACCCAGTTAATTTCTTTTTTAGGATACATACCGCAAATAATATCTTTGTCGGCGTGAACCATAGGAATAATATCTTGTGGGTTAAATCCAATATCTGCATCAATAAACATTAGATGTGTGCAATCAGTATTCATAAAGTCATGAGCTAGATTATTGCGGGCACGAGTAATTAAAGATTCATTCATCATATGGGCATACTGCATACCAATCCCTGCGCTACCAAGCGCACCAGGCATGAGAAGCATACCTAATGTATATGATCCGTTACATAACCCACCATACATGGGGGTGGCAATAAATAAAGATTTATTATTTCCCATATAATTCATTTCCTTTTAAATAAAATTGCTCTTGGTTTGGCTTTGTCATGCGGTAGTTTACTGTATGCAAATCCGTGCAGCCAAAGTTAGGGTATCGACTACTGGCTTCTTTATATAGATTTTTATCACCGTCATATGTACGAACTAAGTCAAACATTTTATGGGCTATCTGACTAATCACACAATTCTTGAATAAATAACAGTTCATATCCACAAAGCATCCGCTACCCACATGGTAGCTAGGGGTTTTCCCTAAGCTATCGCAGTTATCATCAAATAAAAAATTGCCTTCTTTGTCTACAATACGGCGCAATGAATAACACCAATCCCAGTTATTATTTTCTAGTGCTTTAACCATAGACGGTATATGCTCAGGCTCAAACCAGTTATCTTCATCCAAGAACATAATGTAGTCGGCATTAGTTAGCAAAGGTAGAGCTGCATTGATACGATAGCCATTAAAGAACCCTGTATAGGGTAAACCATTAAAGCCTTGTGTTGGTGTGCCAGTATTCTCAGGAAGAACAATTAGCTTTTGATTATATGGGTGGGCTTGAATCATACTTACTGCTCTTTGTGCATAAGCAACACCATCAACTACAATCCAATGCTCGGCATCCATACCTACGCTGTGCATAGCCTGTGGCAAATAGTCAGTAGCAATAGTCGGCGTTATAACTGCTAAGCGTTTCATTTCTTTTGCACCGCCAGTTGGTAGTTAGAAAACACTAAATCATATTGACCTTCAAAGGCTGATAAAAAAGCATCGATACCTTTTTTAGTGTCTTCGTGTGGATACTGGTAATCATCAAAGAGCATTACACCGCCTACTTTTAATATCCCCCATGCCATACAAGCATCAGTAAGAGCGACATCAGGAGCGTGGCTACCGTCCACATAAATAAAGTCAAACGCATATCCAAACCCAATCATTTCGGCTAATGCTTCATACGATTCCATACGCATCAAAGATACTGTTTGCCCTGATGTTCTTTTAGCTAAGTTGGTATTACTCCAAAACCTAGTCTCAACCGCTTGGAAGTCTATGCCACCATGTTCAACGCTACCGCTAAACGGGTCAACACAAACAATGCTACCTTTATCTGATAACCCATTTTGTAATAGCCAGCAAGTAGCACGGCCCTCAAAAGCACCTATTTCTAAAAATAATTTCTTTTCAGGCAATCGTGCCATGCAAGATTCAAAGTTACCGATGTTGTGGCTAAACCAATCTTCTGTAAAGTTCAAAATAATGCCTCCTCAAATTCAAATTTAGGTTTTTCTACGGCTGTTCTTTTGTAACTCCAGCCATTCCTTAGTGATACTACTGCGAGTGCTTCTTCCTTTCGACTTACCGTACGCATTAACTCGCCTGATTCGTCGAAAAGTTGGTATAGCGTTCCACACTTCATATGGTTTTATCCCTGGCTTTTTGTTTGGTAGTCGGCGAAGTACGTCATCAATAATTTCTATAAACAGTTGACGACTGATCCGCATATTGTGCAATTAGTAATAGAGCCATCAGGTTTAACGATAGTAACAATGTCGCAGGCAAATACGCATTGCGAAAGCACTAGGGCTACAAGTAACACCGCCAATAAAATATATCCTTTAGTCATTCTTTTTTCTCCTTGATTTAACCGCAACGATTCCTACTTCTTGTTCGGGTTCAGCTTTGCGTGCTTCAAGCATGGCATCTGCGGTTTGATATGCAAGAAATGTTAGTTTTTCCATTTGTTGTGGTTCGTAAATCCCCTTAATATCATGCAGTAAGCCGTTCAAAGCAAACATCGCAAAGCAATCCCTTAAATCATTCTCGTTCATTTCCAATGCCCTTTTTCATTATGTTCGCAGTCTTTTACTGGGCAGAACTTCCTGCAAGTAAAGTTAGGCTTAGCATTCCATACATCATTAGCATGAGCCGCTTCCATTTTGTCTATTTCCTGCAACCAAGTAATCCATTTCTGTGGTGCTTCTTCTTTACTATATTTAGCCTTGACGAATTCCTCGCACACCACAAACGCCAAACCTGCTTTAACACGCTCAACCTGCGGGAAGTGTTTAAATACACATAGCGCCATAAGCTCAAGTTGTTTAGTGTCGGCGTATTGCGCAGACTTACCTGTTTTGTAATCAATAATATGGGCAAGGTTATCCTCAATAATAATTAGGTCGGCAATGCCTCTGTACCAGACATTGGGGTCAAAAAAGCCGCATGGTTTTAAGTCTTGAGTCAAACCCATTTTGTATTCACAATGCTTCTCACCTGGTATTGCTTTTAGTACATCCAATACTGGAGAAAGGAATGAGTATTTCTCGGGTACCGGTGTTCCGTCTTTAATGTGCAACTCAGCCGCTTCATGCACCAGCTTCCCGTAAGTAAGATGCTCGGCTTCGGGCTCAACAATATCCTTTAATACTCGCAGGCGATAGTATTTGCGGGGGCATTGCTGGAACAAGCCTAGTGATGAATACGACCAAGTAAAACTCATTCGTTTGTCTCAACCCAGCTTTTAACCGCACCTGACATCAAGCGCATCTCTGCCTGAGCATTTAAACAATGTTCGTATGCTGACTGATAATTTCTTTTTATTAGTGCTTCATGTGCCATTTTGATTTCTTTCATCGCTTCTAAATACATACTTGAATACTCTATAGTTCCCATTCTTCAATAGCCTTTTTCTTACTGCAATCACCGTAGGATTTACCTACACCAAGTTCGCAAGCCAAAGGGAGTTCTTGAGCCCACTTTGGTCTCCATTTCATACACTCATCAATATACAGCATTGCAGACTTAGTTTCATCTTCGGGGACGACAGCCATCACCGCATCGTGTACGGTTAAGACTACCTTGTAACGCTTGGCTATACGAAGCATTTGCTCCCCGATTACACACCTTGCTAGGGCTTGGCACACATTCTCTACTACTTTCCCACCATAAATCTTTATCCGACCACGTCGGGATGCATAAGAGTACTGACCGTCGTTATCTCGTTGAAGATCTGCGTAGTTGAGGAAAAGACCACTTGGGAGTAAAAAACCATGCTCCGTAACGGTAAGTGCTTGCGCTTGATGCCCCACTTGACAAGTTTTTTTAGTTCTGAGCGCTTCAAGGGCACTACCAGCTTCTTGCCACAGTCGGGGAATGAAAGGGTATCTAGATCGATAGACTTCGATAACCCTAGCCGCCTCCGCATCAGGGATTTCCACGCCAAAAGTTCTGAGTTGTATCCCAAACTTGGTAGCGCCCATGCCATACCCCGCACCGAGGATTGTCGTCTTACCCACGAACCTTTCTCCCGAATCGATTTCATCTTCTGTCTTATTGTAGATAGACGATGCCATGATTTTGTATACATCTTCTTTCCTTTCAAAGGCTTTGACCAAATCGTTTTGATTCGAGAGCCATGCAACGATACGAGCTTCAATTTGAGAAGAGTCAGCATCAATGAGTGTGTATCCGTCAGGCGCAATTATTGCCTCCTTTAAAAGCGATTTTCTTGGGAGGTTTTGAAGGTTAAGCTTATCGTCACCACCCCAACGCCCTGTATGGGCGGCATAATATCTAAGCGGTACTGGCATACGCCCTCGTTTAGATATACTAATAAATCTTTCCGTTCTTGTTTCTTCAAGGGTAGACTTTGTGCCCAAGCGAGCAGCAACAACCGCCTGAACTCTTTCATCAGGATGTTCTGCCAGCGCTTTAAAACCCTCATCAGATTTTGCAAAAGCATATGTTTCCTTTCCATTAGCTTGACTTATTTTCATTGGTGGTTCAACACCCAGCGATATTAGTAGTTCTGCTAACTTCGGATTGGACATTAGGGTATCCTTGTCTGCTACGCAAGCATCAAGTAACTTTTCTTTCCTGGCTTTAACTTGCATCAGATGTTGTTCAAGTAGCGCCGTGTCTAAAAATAGAGTCGGCTCTGAAAACATTTTGATGGTTAGGCTAATTAGCTTTAGCTCTGAGAGGCTAAACCTATGCAGTAGTGTATTAAATAAGCTATACGTTAGCTCCACATCGTTATTACAATATCCACCGTATGCGCTAAGATCATCGACGCTAAAATCCGCACGCCGCTTGTTGATCGCTTGTAATACTTCTGTCCCTTTTCGTCCCAAGTTATAACGCTCAACAAGTTTAGCAAGGGAGTTTCCAGCTTCCAAACCATCTGTCGAACGAGCCATGCTAAGCGTGTCCAGCCAAGCCATTGGTTGAATACCAAACCGCCAAGACAAAATAGCTGAGTCAAACATAGCATTATGGGCAAGAGCAAAAGAACTACTCCAGTCGTAGTTATGCAAGAAAGCCAATAGCTCTTCGTGAGAACCGCTAAACCATTTTGTTTCATCATCATTCTCCTTTATAGATACACCAATAACCTCAAAGCGATCATCACGCACATACTCTTCAGTCGTCAGCTTCGACAAACTAAAGTCCTGTGCGTAATAGGTCTCAAAGTCGAGGGTTAAAATATTCATTTCTTTTTTGTAGCTTTCTCTTTTAATGCTTTTAATGCTTCTAACTTGGCACGAATATCACGCATTTCTTGCACATCATCCATCAAGTCATTAACGATTAGTTCTAGTTCTTCCGTGTATCTTTTTAGCATGTCGTGGCATGCCCATACCGCACCGCTATGTGGGTCTTGTAAGTCTTGTGCAATCAATTCCAACACATGCTTTACACACGCTATGTTGGTTTGTAGTTCATCTATCTTGTTTGCTTTTTCATAAATACTCATTTCTCTTGTGCCTTTTCTGTTTTAATGGCAAAGAAATTACCGACAATTTCCACCTTCTTTCCTTCCCAGTTTTTCCTAAGATATTTTTCACGTTGCTCATGCCGTTTGATGACTAACTGCTTTTCTTCTTCAGTCCAATCTTCTGCATCACCCGACACCATAAAGTCGTATTTAGTCATTTTTCCTGTGCCTTTCTTAGTATTGCTCTAGCAAAAATAATGTTTTGTTCGCCTGTGTCAGTTTCCATGCCACTCCAAATTTCAATTATTTCCTCATCTGTTAGGTCTTTGCTGGGATGGGTGTAGAGTGGTTCTGCGCCTTTTACTGGTGCTTGGTAAATATTCCAATGCCCATCTGTATCTTTGCTTCTCCACGCTACTGGTTCATTGTTCATTTTGTGCCTTTCCAGTTACTAATTCATCAATTAGCCTTAACTCAGCTTTTAACACCTCTATTTCAGCTTGTTGCTCTACTACTTTTGCATAAAGTTTGTCGTGATTAACAAGTAAAGAATAGTATTCAGCTTGTTGCTGGCGTAGCATGGTGGCTGCTTGTTCTCTTGTGCCACCTTCCCAATGACCTTGCTCTAATTTATCAGCTATTTCATTTGCGTTCATACTAACCCCACAAAATTAAACTCGGCAGTCGGCACGTCGTAAAACAATTCACCACTTGTGACTTTTATATTGCGCACTTCTTTCATCGGGTGATTAAGTATGTCCTTAGCCTCAATCCAGTAAGCGTGTTGCATATCTTGGGTTAAAGCAAAAAACAGGGAATTACCATTAAAAAACTTGGTTTTCCTAGAGGGCACGTGAATGGTAGGAAATGGGCAGATAGGACTCCAGCTACGAACCTCAACCTCAATAACCCCTATGCCGATGCCGTTGTGAAGCACAAGCAGGTCTACACCATATTTGTCAGGATTTGGTAGGATTTCGTAGCCAAGCGTAGCCAAATATTTAGCAACCGCTTCTTTGGCAGGTGCATCATACTTGTCGTGCAAGTCTTGCTCGAAGGTCTTAGTCCAACTCATGTCAGTCTGCGCTTATGTAATTTTTAAGTTTGCCAAACAGGGTTTGGTGGTTTTTTATCCCAGCTTCTTTTACAAGTTTTTCTAGGTATGCTTTATGGGCTTCCATGTGCTGTGTTTCAAGGGCTATGGAACTAGTCCCCCATGTTCCCCCTGTGCTAATTGTCCCCGTCACCGCACCAGTATTACGGACTCCCAAAAACCCCCCTTGGGTCGCTCCACCCAAACGAATATCTTTCAGAGGGTTGTAGTCGTTGTGGCTCATGGACTTTGGGTCGACAAGTTCCTCCAATACCTTCTCAGTAAAGTGTTGTTGCATCAAAGCGTTTATGCCAGCATCAAGAGCTTTACAGTCTTCTTCGCTTAAAAACATCTTGTGGGAATGGATTAAACTGCCCCACTTCCCGTGTTCAGTAAACTCCTCAGGATTTGTTTTCATGCGTTCTAGCAACAGGGCGACCCCTGCGTTTTGTTCTTTCTGTGGAACGGTCATCGCCTCATTAGCATCGTCCATCGTCATCTCCTTGTAGATAAAGGGCT
>Ga0208872_1001250_pt1 | contig 15955 bp, 22 predicted proteins | sample CryBogCBH12Aug08_FD_185508 | JGI IMG/M metagenome (GOLD analysis project Ga0208872, IMG submission 185508) | Freshwater microbial communities from Crystal Bog, Wisconsin, USA - CBH12Aug08 (SPAdes) | ecosystem: Environmental > Aquatic > Freshwater > Lake | place: Crystal Bog, Wisconsin, USA...
AAGCATCATTTCTTGTTGTATCCCATGGAACTTCTAAAAATGGATAAATCAAATGAAGTTCATCCAAACAAAGAATGTTACGAATTTTATGCTCTTCAAAAAACTTTATACCAATTACATCTAAAATCTTCTTTGAAGCAAATAAAATCTTTACTTTATGAAACCCTCCATCACAAATCCATTGGATATCTTCAGGTTCAATACATACAACAACATCTACTTGAATACCTTTCTTTGTAATAGCATTATATGTTTTAGAAGTTACTACACCTACATCAACCCTATTCCAAGCACTCGCAGTTACATCTTCATCCAGCCAAACTAATGTCTTTTTAGATCTCCATGTTGATGTATTATGTTGTAACAGACGAATATCTTTACCAGTTTTATGATGACGACCATACATTTCTCTTTTAAATTAGTAATTAACTTTTAGACCGTATCAGAGTAATATTTATATCTTTCATAATGTGTTTGAAATGATTCTTTTTCGTCTATTTTATGAATTAATTTTACTCTTATAAGACATATAAATAATAGAATACTACAACAAGGGATTACTATGAATATCATATAAAGAATATATATTATTTTCTTTTATATGGAAGGTATTCCACAAACTGTATGTTATTTTTGTAGCCAATTGGGACATTATGCTAGAGAATGTCCAACTCTAAGCGATCCTTTAAAAGAAGGCTTCTATTCTGGAGGAGGCGGACATAGCCATGATGAGGATGATGAAGAATAATATTATCTTTATATAATTATATGGAATTTACAAAGCCTATTGAAAGTGGCTATACTATCTATAGCAAATCCGGCTGTCCATATTGTGATAAAGCAAAGGCATTATTAAAGATTGATAATCCTATTGTTGTCGACTGTGATCCTTATTTGGTTACTGCTTCTAATAAAGAAGAATTTATTCAGTTTATTAAAACAGTTGGGCAAAAAGAACAAAGAACATTCCCTATTATTTTTAAAAATGCTACATATGTTGGGGGATATAGCGATTTATTACAATTACTTAGAGATGAAGACTTTTAGAAATAAAGTAGTGGTTAGTATGCCTGTTGTAAAGCTTAGTATGCCTGTGATAAATCCATAAAAAAATCCACGTCTATAAGAAATATCTCCATATTCTCCAACCATACTTCCTATTAGCATTTATCTTTAATATATCAAGAACCAATGTTTTAAGCGTTTCATAAAATTCACTTTATCTGTTCCTATTATATAATTATAATGAATTAAATATAATTCTGATGCTTTATTTCTCCAAGCTCCATTCTTCACATAAGGCCCATTTGGAAATAATTCTCGTTCCAAATAATCAAAAGGAATTTTGTATTCTACTATTTTATTATTCACCCATATTTGGTCTTCACGAATTTCTTTCCATAAATCCAAATCATTTACATAAAATGGTGACTGTAATAGAAAGCTTCGTTTTAAAGAAAAAAATCCAGTACATCCATTCGCTCTTATATTAGGTTGACCATATAAATCATCATTTTGAAATAGTAATATCTTATCACATGAAGCAAATTTCTCTTTTATATATGGCATAAAATCTCTAAACACAACAATATCACCATCCATATATGTAATATACTTGACTTGTTCCGGAGCTTTCACTCGTATTTCTTCCATTAAATCTAACTTAATCTTATTAAACGTCATAAATGTTTGAGAACCAAATTGACTTGGCTGTGTCCCAACTATGACTGGGACATTAGGTTTGTAATAAACACAAGGAATATTCATTGACCTCATAAAAGTGTATGAATCTCTATCAACACAGATTACCATCAAAGAGGCATACCATGGAATCTTCGCCTTTTTTAAACTCTCAACGAGATTTAATGTTAAATATTTATATCCATTCGTAGTCATTGTCCATACTAAAAAATCATTATTTATAAAAGCTTTATAAGAATTATTATCCATATAATTAATGTCATTTTTAATAAAATATTTATTTTACGATTTTTAAAGATTTATTATCTTGTTCCAGCAGGATGGTTAAGAAGGATTCAAAACCTCAACTTCCTAAAGATATTCAAAACCTACTCCCCAAAGAACTTGTGAGCCTAATCCATTCATATGTTCCAAAATATGAAAAAGATATCCCTAAAACTCCAAGTCCAAATCTACAAAAAGAACTTATAAAGATACAAAATACTAAACTTCATGGGAAATTATCAACTTATTTATACGATTTCGAAGACTTTTGTTTAGACTAAAGTTTAAGGTATAAACAATATTTTATATATATTTATAGATGTTATAATGGATTATATTAAAATTAATATACCAAAACAATATGATTTTTCTAAAACTAATATTTATGTTCTTAAACTTCAACAAGAAAAATATTATATTGGTAAAACATATAAACTTATTTCAGAAAGATATATAGAACACTGTAAAGGACATGGGAGTGCTTGGACTCGTAAATTTCAACCCATTGAAATCATAGAAGAATATAATGATGTAAATGAATTTGAAGAAGATAAAATTACAAAAATGTATATGGCAAAATACGGTATTGATAATGTTCGTGGCGGTGCTTATTGTCGTATGAAAATGCCTAATAGTTTATTAAAACTTTTAAAAAGAGAAATATGGCATGCTCAACATAAATGCTTAGAATGTGGAAGTGATAAACACTTTGTAGCAAAATGTAAGCTATTTGTTGAAGAAAGAAAAATTAACTGGTATTTAGTATTAGGTGCTTGTTTCTTAATTATATATGGTATAAACACTTACAACCAATATATAATAGGAAATGGCATTAAAAAAATCATGTGAAAAATATTTATCTGAACCCACTCTTATTAATAAATTTATTATAATAAATAAATTAAAAGAACTAGCACACCCTAGCACAAATATTCTACAAAGAATTATTGTTTTTTCAACTTTACAAAATGATATGTATTTAGAAAATTGGTTTCTTCAATGTGTTAAAAAATTATTAGAAGATCCAAATACTCGTTTTTCATGCCCAGAAGGTTATGAAGATATTTTTGATGATGATGATTCTGTTTCTTAGAGTTCTACATCTGGATCTGTTGCATCAGTTACATCTTGTGTATAATTCACCGCATATTGACTTACTTCTCGTTGTGCTCTATTCGCAAATGGTGTTGCTAAATTTACATTCATATTGGTCATAGCTGTATTCAAAGTATTATCTACATCAATATCTTCAAAACGAATTGCTCTTCTTCTAAGTGGTGTTTGATAAACTGGTTCAATATTTCTAGCACATGATGTTCCGCGACCAAATGCCATACAAATACTTTGCTGAAGATTTTGTGTTGTATTTATACATGATGGAGTTTCCAATTGATTCTCAATTGACGTAATTTCTTGCTTCAAATATGATGTGAGAGGATGTAGAAGATTAATAGGTTGCTCAAGATATTCTTTAATCGGTTTTAGAGTATCTCTTACATATTCTTTTGTTAGAGTTTTAAGATTTTGTAGAATATTTGCTACTACAAGACGAATATATGTAATATGATATGGTTGTTTATTTTGACTAATTGTAGATGCGTTAAATAGAAGTTCTTGAGTAATTGTAGTAAAATCTTTTGTTTTTACTCCCGTCACTGTTAGAATGCTGTTACTATTATTTGTATTTGTAAATAATAGAATTGTTTCTGACTCAGCATTAATATCTCCAATATTCATAATGGTTTGACCATTACTTTCAGTACTTGTATACATATTTAAACTTTTCCATGTAGAATCAAATTTTACATAACAATTCTGAACTACTGTCGTCATAAGTCCTCCTAGAATTTCTCCAAATACTGTTGCAACTTGATCACTGTTATTTACAATATTATATGAACCTCCTCCATTCACCGCAATACTCTTCAAAAGTTCGGCATTATGATCTTCATTATACCCAATTGTTGTAATTGTAAGAGATGGTAGAGATATTTTCACTGATTCTATGATACGAAGAATATCTTCAGAACGACTAAGTCCTTCATTCGCATGACCATCTGTTAGAATAATCAAACCAGTTTTAGAAATATTTTGATTTTCTACAGCACAGCGCTCAAGAACTGATTTTACATTAATAAGACCTGATGAAAGATTTGTTCCTCCATATGCTTGAATTGTATTAATTACATGTTGAAATGTTGCTAAATATTCTGTTGTGACATTCATATTCTGAATCTGAATTTGAGACATACTATTAAATGTAATAAGTGTCAAACGGTCATTTGGCTGTAGAAATTTAATTAGAAAGTTTAGACTTTTCTTAACATTTTTTAGTTTATGACTTTCATCCATAGAACCACTCACATCAAGTAGAATAATGGTATGTGTAGAATTTCTTTCTCCTTGTTCTGTTTTATCACCAAGAATCTTAACACCTTTGATAAGAACATCATTTACTTGAATATCCGATACTTCAAAATTCATTTTGATACTATTTTTTTTCAAAAATTTAAAACAATTTTTTTGATTTTTGAAAATATATTACTCCAGCATACACGCAACCTAAAATTACAACAATCTCTTCAAATTGTAACATTCTCATTCTCCATAATGGTAAAAGAGTACTTGTTTTTTGGAAATCTGTATCAATATCGCAAATTTCACAACTCTGATATTTTTGAATATCTGTCGGCGATAATCGAACACGAACCAATGATTGTGGTGGAGTTACAATGTCTAAAATCTGTAATTGACCACATATAGACATAAACCAATCTACATGTCCTTGAATAGGATATACATGAGGCATAATTTTACGAATACCTTTCTTTGTAACCATGTATGCTGTTAAACCAGAAAATTCCATCATTCTCAAACATACATCATCGCCAGGATACATAGAACCATGCTTCTTACTTCCATTATGAGGAGCTAGAATACAAAAATCCCATAAATTAGAATCTTTTATAGCATCAGATTTATTAATAAAATTTTTAATTCTCTTTATTGCTGATAAATCCATTAAAGCGTCATCTTCAAAAATAATACCAACTTCAGAATTAGATTTCTCTAAAAAATCTTTCCATACTTCTATATGTGATATATAACACCCTATTCCACCTTTTGTATTCAATTCCATATGCGATCTACGTTTTTCACGAATAATATTATATCTCGTAAATAAGCTAATACGATTATCTGTATCAAGATTAATTAATTTTCCATCTGTCCCAGACCAACGACGTAAATTATTTAAACTTTCAAATCCAGCAGATGATTGAAATGTTGCCCATCTATCTCTTCTTCTATCTAAATTAATTACATATTTTGGAGCTTCATCAAAACTCCAAGGCATCTTACTATTTAATAAAATTGAAAAAAATTTTTGCCATAAACTTGTATTTCAATAAAAATGTCAAATCCTACAATCGGAACTACTCTACAAATCGCAAATAATCTAATTATTATCCATCTAGAAAAAATTAGCGACGATGTATTTCCTGATGCGGATAAACAAACTCTCGTATTTCTTTCAAAACATCTCGCTGGTTTTAATATCAATTATTGTGCTCGTTCCATCACACTCTTTCTAAGTGTTCCCGCTATGGAAAGTTTTAATGTTGATTTTGACCGTGGTGGTATCGATAGTCGTATAGCTCAAGCAAACTTTGAATCCGCTGTTTCTCTTCTATCTTCTATTAATTAAATAACTGTTCATAATATTCTTTCACTTTTGGATGTGCTCGTATTGCTCCTCTATAATAATCATGTAAATATAATGATTCTAGCGACTTTACTCGTGATAACGCTACGTAAGCTTGTCCATATTCAAACACTGAACGACCAATATCAATATACGCACAATCTAGTGTTGCTCCTTGACTCTTATGTATAGTAATCGCATATGCTAGAACTAATGGAATCTGATTTTTTGATACTGTTTCATAATTCTCTAAAACCCAACTATAATAAGGAATTTGTGTATCATAATTATGTCCTTTGAAACGAACCATTACAAACTTTGAATCTATTTGCTTCACAATTCCTAACTTTCCATTTACCAATCCAGCTTCTGTATCTAGATTAACAATAAGCATCACTTGGGCTCCGACTTTTATGGTTAATTCATCAACATAAGGAGAACTAGTATCCATTTTCTTTAAAGCTGTTCGTAATGCATCAGTATTTACTTTTCCTGTGATTGATGATTTAAATGTATAAGACTCCGCATCAATCTTTTCTAAACCTTTTCTATTTTCTTCATCTACTAAATCTCGTCGTGTATAAATCTTTGTTGGTTGTATTACTTCATGAGAGAAATCTAGATTGAGTCTTGTTTTAAGAATTTGGTCTGTTTCATCAGATACTATTCCAATACGAATTTCATTTAATATCTTTTGAAATACTGGGTCTTCTTGACGATAAATCTTTTCTAGTTGAATAGCATAATCAAGTGTCTCATTCCACATTGGACTTTCAAACACAAATGGCGTATTGATTGGAGGAAGTTGGTAGAAATCTCCTAAACAGATTATTTGAATTCCTCCAAAAGGTTTCTCATTAAATCGTAGCAACTTCCCTAACTCACATATCTTTTCAAAGAGTTCATCACTCATCATTGATATTTCATCAATTATAAGAGTATTATATGTTCTCCATGCTTCTCGTACCTTTGGTTGACATTTTCTAATAAACGTAAAATAATCAGTTACTGGACGATTTCCTATTCCGATTCCTGACCAAGAATGAATCGTTTTTGCTTTATCACCTATTAATAGTGCTGACATTCCAGTAAGACTTGTAATTGCTATCTTCTTTCCTTTTACTTCAAGTTGTTTTTTTATTTCTTTGATTAAGAAAGATTTTCCCGTTCCAGCCATTCCAGTAACAAATAAGTTCTTTCCATCTAGAGCCTTTTCTAATACAAGCTGCTGCGTTTCATCCATATTTCATATACTATAAAATATGTGATAAAAAAATCAATTTTATGTTTTTTTATGTAAATTCAAATGTTAGTAATGGATTTTCATTCAACATAGATTCTAGAGCTATCATTCGTCTCTCTATAGGAGTACCTCTTCTTTTACACTTTTTTGATTTATGTTTCCAATGCCATTCAAACGATAATGCGTCATGTTCATTATCAAAAATACCTACTAAACAATGTCTCGTCCATACATGACCTCTTGTTGCTTTCGCTCCTCCCGATAGTTCTCCATTATGTTGCCTAAGTCTTCTATCTGGGTCAATAGTTGCTCCAACATAAGTCTTGTTATCCGATTTTAATAAATAACAATACCACATATTCTATATAATAGCTTCTTCTAAATTTATTGGGATTAATTTACCTCGTTTAATTTTTCTTGTTTTTAATGTTCTTTCTATTTTTATTATTTTTATAACTTTCTTCATTTCTTTTAAATCGTTATCTATTAATACAAATCCACCATTCTGATAATATTTAACCAAAACATCATTAGCTGCCTCGAGAGTAATAATTGGTATTTTATTATCTATACAATATGAATCAACGTCAAATAATATTTTTCTTCCAAGTTTATAATCATTATAGTCCGCACATATTAATAGTATATGTAATTGTTTAATATATGTATCATCTTTTTTTAAATTATTTTTTTCTTCCCATATACAAAATCCAATCACTTCATCTTTATCATTTGTATAATAATATCCTCTTTTTATCTTATTAAATGCCATACGAATATATTGAGGTCCTATCTTAGTTCTACAAGTATCATATGCGGTTTGTCGTAAAGATACTATAAGTTTTCTATTTGAAGGATGTATTAAAAATTTATTTATATCATTTGGATATATATTATTATTCATTTATCCTATTTATAAATTATTATTTAAACTCTGGATTCCAAGTCAATAATAATTCATTCTCAAATACTTCTTGAAGATACCAGTTTTTCTTTACAGGTTTCGCATCACCAAAATCAATCACCCATAGTTTTCCATTATATTCAATAAAATTATATGGCGTTACATCTAGATACTCAATATCACATTCATGATATAGCCTATATAGAATCGTATAAATTTCTTTCATAATTTCTTTTGGCATTCCACGAATACTCTCTCCATATTTATCCGCAATACACATTTCTGGAATCTTTTCCATTTTGATAAATGTTTTGAAATCTGTTTGAAGAATTTTTGGAGCAAGATGTTTCTTTGCTGCTCTATTTTGAAGCTCTACTTCATTCTTAATCTGCTTTTCTGTTCTATTTGATACATCTTTGGTAAACATTTTAAATTACTACTATTACTTTGAATTTAAAATCAATTTTATGTAAAAAATTGATTTTATCCCACGCTATCATTGGTATTACAAAAATGGTTGCTAATTCTTATATTCTTGAAATGGTGTGTTCCATTATTTTCACATTATGCTCTCTTATTTGTGTATATCTTATGGACTCTTATAAAAAGTCTAAGAATGATAAAATTCTAGAAGATATGCTACTATATATTGAAGGAATCAATAAAGAAATTCATACAAATCATAGAATGTATCTAGATAAAATTAAGAATGTAGAAAATATTCTTAATGAAACTATTGTCAAAATGAATACTCATCGAAGACATATTGATGGATTGTATGATGAGATTAAGATTCTTGATAATGATATATACAAACAAATTAATGTTCTAAAAGAACGCTTTATTACTGTAGAAAATACTGCGAATGATTCTCTACAAATTCTTGCAGAACCTATTCTACATTTTGGTGAAATTGAGCCACGATTGAAAGATATTCTAAACTCTTTTCTTCAATCAAAACCAGTTTAAAAAATTGATCCCCCTTATATTAGTTTTTTTAATTATAAAGGAGATGGAAGTAAAGAAATCTACGGTCAAGAATACTACTAAAAAGAAAAAGGATGAAAATGGATTAAATGGACTTGAAGATTTATTTGGAAAATTAAATACAAATGATAAAAAGTGTCCGATGAAGGTTACTCTTGAAGATGTTAAAACAAAATATGAATCTATTATTCATAAAGAACATACATGTATTAAAACTAAAAATAAAGGTGGTGCTGGACATTTGTTAGAAGATTTACTTGGAATTCCTCATTCATCCGATTGTCTTGATATGGTTGATGGTGAATTAAAAGCATTTCCTATTAAAGAAAATGGTAAAGCAAAAGAATCTGTTGCCATTACAATGACTGATAAAGAAGCTTTAAAAATAACTCCTTTTGAAGAATCAAGAGTATACAAGAAACTAGAAAATACACTCTTTATTCCTTATCACAGAAAAGGCGATATTGTATGTTTTGGTAAAATAATACATTTTACAAAATCAAATGAACATTTTGAACAACTAAAAAAAGATTATAATGAAATTCAATCAAATACCTTTTCATCTAAACTTGGTAAATATTTACAAACAAGAACAAAAGGCGCTGGTCATGGCTCTACATCTAGAGCGTTTTATTTAAGAGCTTTATTTATGAATATACTCTTAGCTTAATACAAAATACGAGAAATAAGAACTTCATTTGTTTTAGATTCTGGATTCTTACTATTAATAGCACGTCTTGCACTAATAATTTTTGTTTTATATGTTGGAGAAGGAAAAGAATCTTTCACCAACTTCACATCAGAATTACTCATTACAAAATATGTCTTTTCTTTCACTAATTTAAATAATTGATTATGTTTATCTAGACTAAATCCATCTTCTACATAACCTACAAAGGATGTACTATTTTCTGGAGCATAAGGCGGGTCAAGATATACAAAATCTTTTTCTTTCATTGATTCCAACGCTTTTTCAAATGAACAACAAGAGAATTCTACTTTCTCAATAAGTTTCGAAACTTCTTTTAAATGGTCTTCATCATAGATTCCTACATTCTTATTATGACCAAATGGAACATTGAATCCATTCGGACCTTCACGATACACTCCACGAAAACACGTTTTGTTTAGAAAGAGTAACATTGCTGATGCTTGGACTTGTGTTTTGTCTTCTAATGAATTATATAATCTACGAATAAAGTAATAGTAATTTTCTTTTGTTTCTGTTGATTCTTCTAGAGTTGGTTTGTTATTTACTTTTCTCTTCTCTTTCTTTTCATTCATAAGTTCTATAGAATTGTATTTTTCTACTAGTTTCTTGAGTTCTAGAAGAAATTCTGGAAGATTCTTTTGGATATTCTTAAATAGAGCTATTGTTTTTTCGTTCACATCACTCGCATAAATAGTTCCTTGTATTTTAATTTTCTTACTCGATAATACTCCTAACAAAACACTCCCACCTCCTAGAAATGGTTCGTAATAGTTATTGATTTCTTTTGGAAATTCTTCTAGCACTTCATCAAGAATCTGCGTTTTCCCTCCTACCCATTTTAGAAAAGGTTTCATTGTATACTTATATATGGTGGATTTTATAATCAATTTTTTTGTTTAAGCAAAAAAATTATGAAAAAGAATGTATTCTCAATTTTTTATAAAATAAAAAATTATGGGAGCAAAGCATATCTCAATTTTTTTGTTTAAGCAAAAAAAATTATGAAAAAGAATGTATTCTCAATGGGTATAAATCCCGGCTTTGCAAAAATAATTTGTATAAAACGGGTAAAATTGATTTGCATAAAAAATATATTCTTTTAGTATAAAATGGTAAAAGAATATAGTTGTTCTACTTGTTTAAAAGATTTTACTCAGAAATCTCAATATGACCGTCATATGATACGAAAGACTCCTTGTAAAGCTCCAAAAGTTATAAATGAAACAATAAAGAATATTATTGAATCCAATAATTCTTTTCGTGAACTTTCTAATAAACTCAACAAAGAACTTTCAAAAGAAATTAGGCAAAATCAAGGAATATTCTTTACTCCAAAGAAAGCTAGAGATTTGTTATTTGATAAGTTAGATTTTACACCTACTAATATTCTTGAACCTTCTTTTGGTTCTGGAGAATTTATTGAAGATGCTATATTGCGATATCCTAATTCAAAAATCACTGGTGTTGAATTTAATGAAAAAATATTTAAAAGTTATACTAATAAAAACGCAAATCTATTTCACAGTGATTTTATGAAATATAAATCTGATACAAAGTTTGATTGTATTATCGGTAATCCTCCTTACTTTGTTATTAAAGATAAAAACCCTTTGTGTATGATTGGAAGACCTAATATTTATGTCGCATTTCTTTATAAATGTTTAGAACTACATCTTGCTGATTCTGGTATTCTCGCATTTATATTACCTACTTCATTATATAATTGTAGTTATTATGAACCTATGAGAAAATATATTTATACTAATTGTTCTATTCTATTTGTTGAAACTTTAGATGTAAAATATTATGAAACTGGTCAAGATACTATGCTTATTGTTATTAAAAAAGAGAAAGATAATTCTCATCAATACTTCTATAAGAATTATATTACACCATATTATAAAGAACTCAATGAATTAGTTAAAGGAACAACTACTATTAAAGAACTTGGATTGTTTGTAAAAACTGGAGATGTTGTTTGGAATCAAGAAAAAGAGAAACTTTCTAATAAAGGAACTTTATTGATTTACTCAACCAATATTGTTGATGGAACACTTGTATTAGATAATATTGTTTCAAACAAACAAGAAAAGAAACAATATATTAAAGATTATCATAAAACTCCTATTAGTGGCAAAGCAATTCTTGTGAATAGAGGATATGGTAATGCTACATATAAATTCAATTATGTTTTCGTTGATTTAAAAGAGTTTTATGGAGAAAATCACGTAAATATGATTTTACCTAGAAATAAAAAAGATGAAAAGAATTTGGAATTAGTTAAAAAAAGTTTTGATGACCCTAGAACATCTGAATTTATTCAAAAATTCGTTGGAAATGGAGCAATGTCTAAAACTGAAATTGAAACTATTTTACCAATCTTTTCATAGATATCTGCCAAGCTGGTTTCAAAACTCCTAAATGATTCTTCCATCGTAATAACATTGAATATTGAATTTTTTTACTATTCACTATTATACTATTTTTTTGTTTATTAAGCCCTATAATCGTTATTACTTCTAATTCATCTTTCTCAAATTTGTCTATCGCAAATGTATCTTTATTCCATAGTAGAAATACTTTATTTTCTTGAGAACGTATAAACTCTTTTGATAATTCTTCTAAATCTAACTTTTTATAGTTTTCTTCTAGCCATTGTGTAATTGATTGTGCGGTTAGCTTTTGTTTTTCTTTATAAAATTCTTTATTCTTTTCTTCATCTTTCAACTTAATGAAGAATTCTAGTTTAGAAACATTCTTATATATCTCTTTGAGATATTTTTCTTTTGTTGGAGGATCAAATTTAGTAAATGGTTCTTTCTTCGTAATATAGTTATCATAGAACCATTCAGCATATCCTAACAAGAATTTTTTATTCGCATCAGCATTAAAGAATTGTGGAATCTCATCTATGGTCGTACCACCTGATTTAAATTCTACTTTAATCGTTTCTAACACCTTATTATCTTTCAAATATATAACATCAAAATCATAATTGTATCCTCTTCCTCCTTTTTGTTTTATTTGTATAGTATCGCTGTCTTTTTTTGTTGATATCTTATTTAATACTTCTTTCCATTGATTTTCTAAAAGAATCCAAAACTTACCTTCTTCTTCATCACCTTTAAAGGATTTATATGTATCTTCTAAAATATTTGCTAAAATCTCTTCACGAAGTTTATTGTATTTATCATTCTTTCCTTTGTCATCACATTTACTAAAGAATAATTCTCTAACATGATTCTTATTTACAGATGTAGATTCTGTGATGGTTGGACATACTGTCTCTTTCACTGTCTCTACTTCCATAGGTTTATTCTTCTTATTCTTTAAAGTTGTATTCTTAGACGCAGACAACGCAGTAATTAAACCTTGTTTCTTTAATGTAGAACGACCTTTTATTTTTTGAGCCGAAGCAAGAGTTCTTAGATCCTTTAATGATAGACTTGCTAGTTCCATACTATTTAGTATTACTTTTTATGAAAAAATTGATTCAATTTTACCAGAAAAATAGTATTACAAAAATGGTAGAAGTAGAAGTTGAAGAGGATTTCTTTATTCCAGAGAACACTTTTGATACCGATAGCGATGATAATGAAAATGCAGCACCCATTCCAAAGATTTATGCGACTCGTTCTAAAACGATTACAAAGAATCAACTGATTGAAGAAAACCTCAATCAGATTGTTGAAAATAAAAAGAAAGAAAAGTTTTCAAACAAACTAGAAGAAAAGATTCATTATCTTACACTAGATTTAGCAAATAAAGAACTTGAATTGATTGAACTGAACTATAAACTAGAACATCAAAACAAGATTGTAAATCTAATGAATAATTTTGAAAATGCCTTTAAGATTATTGAAGAAAATAGAGTAAAATATCAAGAAATCATTGAAAAGTTTAAAAACACATCACATATCAAATATCTTGAAGGAGTTCAGATGTATATTGAGGTTTCAAAGAATTCTCCTCCAAATCTCAAGTATGAATCGAATGTTCTTCCACTACATGTACAATATATTCTTCTAGAAACATATAATCAGAAGTGCGCAGAAGACTATGGTATGAAAGAAAAGGTTCAAAGCATTGTATTAGATTATAATACAGATTACTATAAACGTATTCTTTATAATATGCTAATGGCTGGTATTATTACGATTGTTCTATTTGGTGTATATGTGATTTATAAGTGGTAGAACATAAACAATAAATAATAAAAATTGTTTTACAATTTATTAATATTTTTTTCATAACAATCATGTCACTATCAATAGAAAATGTATATGATAAGATTGCTATTCATTTCAATAATACACGACATCGTATTTGGGGGTCTGTGAAAAAGTTTATGACTGCGTTAGAACCACACTCTAAGGTCTTAGAAATCGGATGCGGAAACGGAAAGAATATGTTATATAGAAATGATTTAAATATTGTTGGTTGTGATATCTCACAAGCACAAGTAGATATTTGTTTAAAAAAAGGTTTACAAGTAGTGAAATCAAATATGACTTCTTTACCGTTTACTGAATTGTTTGATAATATTATTTGTATTGCTACATATCATCACTTGGATAACGATGACGATAGAAAAAAAGCTTTATATGAACTATATAGAGTGTTGAAGACTGGTGGAAAAGTATTGCTGACTGTTTGGGCGATGGAACAAGATGAAGAATCATCTTTTAGATTTCATAATAGTGATGAAATGGTTCCTTGGAAAAGTCGAGATGATGGTATCACATATGAGAGATATTATCATATTTATAAAGAAGGTCAGTTGATAGAAGAGATTTCTAGATTATGCCCTTTGTTTATAGTTGTTGATTTGGTGTGGGAGTTGGGGAATTGGGTGGTTGTTTTAACGAAACCATAGATGTAGTAAACAACAAGGGAAAAGAAGTTTAAAACAGAATGCGAAAGTACATAATTCTAGAATATGACAACTACAATCATCATTTGGATTATTTGTATTTCTTATATTATTCGTGACATAGACATTTACTACTGTTCTTGGTTCTTGGTCTCGGAACGGATTATATTCTTGGGCTACTAGAACTTTATCAACGCCTGTTGGGCTTGGATAAGACATTTTGATACTATTTATTATTGTTGTAGAGTTTTTAATTTTTTGAAAAATTGATTTTTATTTTTGGTGGAATATAGTATACTAAAATGTCTGATTATTCTCTTTCTCTATTAAATGCCGTTTCGCATTCTAATAATACTGTAAATGAATACTATATTATTCCTTGTGCGTTGTTTATTCTATTTATTATTAGTTCTTATATTCATTTTCAACATAAGAGAATAAATATAATTGAGAAATATCTTGAAGAAATTAACGCAGAATATAGAGAACATTATTATTTCCGTTGTGAAGAAAAACTTAGAACTTATTTCAAGGAATCCTATGATAATCTTGATGTAAAAATTAATAGAGAAAGTGATACTACGTTTGAAAAGATTGATACAAAAATTTCTATACTGAAAGATTCTATTTCTAAAATAAATGATACAAATGTGAAACTTATAGATTCCATTATTTCTGAAATAAATCATACACATGTGAAAATTTTAGATTCCATCATGGCTGTAGCAGATGAAGCAAATAAAGCAATTACTTCTACAAATTCTAAAGTAGAAGAACACAATATTCAAGAAAATGCTTATCAAACTTTTATTGGAACTGGTGAATATGCTCAAGAAGGAAACTATAAATATACTGCTGAAATTAAGATTGTTAATAAAGGTCTTCATACATTTGGCGAAAATAAACGATGGGTGAAATCTGTTAATGATGCTAGTGTTGCTTATAAGGATTCGTTGATTGAACAAATAAAGTATTATCATAATTATGATGATATAAACAATTTAATAAATAATATGGGTTCTTGGATTGGATTTAATAATAATAGGAAAAATTATCCAGTTATATACACTGAAATTAATACTGATAATAGTGAAATTAAAATGTCATGTTATAAATTTGAATGGAACAATTCTATTGAGATTCATATTATTGGAAAAAAAATATATGATAATCGTCCTGAAAATTTAAGAGGAGTACAATATCAAAATCAAGTTTTACCACATGTTATATTTAATCAAATGTCATATAATTGGAAAAAATCTTTGGAGGTTTGTTAATAAGAATAATTTATAATTTCATAAAATTGATAATATTTTTTCTGTTGTAATAGTATTACAATGTCAGAACAACACCAAATATTATGTAAAAAATGTAACATAGTAAAAGATGTAAAAGATATTGTAAAAAAAGAAGGAAAGTATAGAAATTTATGTAAGGATTGTAGAAATAAAGAAGCAAGAGATAAAATAGCAACAGATGAAGATTTACGCAATAAAGAAAGAGAACGTGGAAAAGAAAAATATCAAAAGAATAAAGAACAGCATAAAGTTATTTGTAATAAATATCGT
>Ga0208872_1001251_pt1 | contig 15952 bp, 18 predicted proteins | sample CryBogCBH12Aug08_FD_185508 | JGI IMG/M metagenome (GOLD analysis project Ga0208872, IMG submission 185508) | Freshwater microbial communities from Crystal Bog, Wisconsin, USA - CBH12Aug08 (SPAdes) | ecosystem: Environmental > Aquatic > Freshwater > Lake | place: Crystal Bog, Wisconsin, USA...
AATACTTGGGTACGCATCGCCTGAATTTGATCCATGGATAAACCCGTTGTTGAATTAGTCATTTCTAATATATTCCCCATCAATGTAGTTGTAAGGTACTGCGAAGCCCTACTGTATCAACAAATCATGGCAGCCCCATGAAACTGGGTTTAAAGACCCATAGAGGCATGTTGATGCTTCTCAAGCTTCTCGATAAAGAAAAACAGTATGCTTATCGTTCAATCAATAGAAAAGTGATTTGATATGGATAACTCTCTCACCATTATCTTTGGCATGATTGCCATCGTGCTTCCCATCCTCGCAGGTCGCTTGGTATGGAAGCGCTTTGATCGCTACTTTGGCCGAAATGATGAAGCCTATATGGATAGTCTGGAATTTTTCTTAAAGAAAATTGGCCTGACCGCTTTGGTCGCCCTCATCGTTCTTTGGCTCGGTATGAGTGTGGTATTTGGTAATCAAGCTTAAAGAAGAACTAGACGTGAAAGCCATTCTTCTCAAGTCCAAACTGAACTTTGGAGTTCTGCTAGCCATTCTCTTATTCATCGCTATTGGTAAGAGCACTTATCCGCAATTTACCCAAAGTGTTTTTGTCAGCGCAGATCAACTCGTCTCTGATCTGATCTTGGTCTTTGTAGCCATCACGCTAGGGGCATTTATTGCCAACTTTGCGATTGTGATGTTGGGCTGCCTTGCCGCCTTCGTGGTAGCGAGCATCTTGGTTTACCAAGGATTAGTTTTTCAATACCTGACCCAAGAATACCTAGTGGCAGTCCTGATTGTGGTGCTGGGCTTTGCAGCGATTGCGAATTTATATAAACAATACCAAGCCCCAGGGGCTTAACCTTGGCTATAGAATGGATTTTCTTGATTTTTCATGAAATTTCAAGAATAATAATGAAAGACTCCAGGAGCCATATATGGGAACAACAAACTTAAGTAAATTTTCTGCTCAAGCCAATCCTGAGGTATTAAGTCATTTGCATCAGATCGCCACCGCAGAGGGTCGCAAATTACACTCAGTCATTGATGAAGCTTTTAGAGATTTCCTCATAAAGAAAGGCGTCAGCACCCCAAGTAGACAAGTCATGGCTAGCTTTGCTCAAAGTTTGCAAGAATTCGAACTGCTCTATCAAGAGCTAGCTAAGTAGTGGTCTATTTGGCTCTAGAGGACATCCTGCTAATGCACGGAGTCTTAATCAATAAATTTGGTGGTTCGTCAGGCATTCGAGACCAAGGCGCTCTTGAAGCAGCCCTGCTTCGCCCTCAAAGTGGCTACTATCCTGATCTTATTGCTGAGGCTGCTGCTCTCTTTGAGAGCCTTGCAGTAAATCATCCATTCGTGGACGGCAATAAACGAATTGCATTTGCGGCGATGGATACTTTCTTACGCATCAATGGGAAAAAATTGCAAACGAATCCAAAAGAAGCCCACAAGCAAATTATCAAAATGTTTGATACACAAACCCTGAAATTTGAGCATGTTGATACTTGGTTAAGATCGGTATGCAAGTAGAAGCCTGCAAAGGCTTCCTTAATAAGCACGCTTGAGTCTTAATCTATTTTTACAGATTGTTTGCCACTCTTTGATCAAAATCTTCTTGGAGGCTTAGCCAAAAGCGGGGCTCCATCGAAAAAAATAATCCTAAACGCATTGCTATATCAGGAGTAACTGGGCTTGCACCATTAACAAGCTCGTTAATGCAACGCGGCGAGACATTGATTTTTGCTGCCAACTGAAGGGCATTCATTCCCATCGGCTTCATGAAGTCCTCTAACAGAATCTCACCAGGATGAATTTCATTCAAAAGCTTTGACATCAGTTAATGATAATGACAACGATTAGCCCTACTTTCTGTAGAGCTTGCTTTTACATTTTTTCAATACAAGCCTGGATAGCACTTGCTAAAGCGATATTGAGCAGGCGCTAATTCGGATGAGGCTCCAGCTTTTATTGCCTCAAAAGCTATATATCTATATAGATATATCGACTAGATTTATGATTATTTGAAGAAATATCAAAAATCCCTGAAAATCACCTTCTATGTATAAATACGACTATATCGACCAAACCCTGGTCAATGAGCGGGTTACCCAATTTAAAGACCAAGTAGAGCGTCGGATTGATGGCTCTTTGCCCGAAGAAGAGTTTCGGCCACTGCGTCTACAAAATGGTTTGTATCACCAGCGCCATGCCTATATGCTCCGAGTGGCTATTCCTTACGGCCTGCTAAGCTCTGATCAATTACGCACCTTGGCTCACATTGCCGACAAATACGATCGGGGCTATGGTCATTTCACGACCCGTCAAAACATTCAATTTAATTGGATCAAGCTAGAAGAATCGCCAGCGATTTTGGCCGACCTGGCCAAAGTACAAATGCACGCCATTCAAACTTCGGGCAACTGTATTCGCAACATTACGAGTGATGCCTTTGCAGGTGTTGCTGCAGATGAATACGTCGATCCCCGCCCCGTTTGTGAATTACTGCGTCAATGGTCAACATTACATCCCGAGTTTGCTTTTCTGCCGCGCAAGTTTAAATTTGCCGTTTGTGGAGCTAAAGAAGATCGCACGATTTTGCTTTGCCATGATGTGGGTATTTCCCTCAAGAAAAATCCCCAGGGAGAGCTTGTAGCCGATATTTATGCTGGCGGCGGCATGGGCAGAACCCCTATCCTGGGCTCACTCATTAAAGAGAACTTGCCCTGGAATGTCCTTCCTAGTTATTTGACCGCACTACTGAGGGTCTATAACCGTTTTGGTAGACGTGACAATATTTATAAAGCCCGCATCAAGATCTTGGTTAAAGCCCTAGGCCCAGAAGAGTTTGCGCGCCAAGTAGAAGGCGAATGGGCAAGGATTAAAGATGGGGATGACAATTTCCAGCAATCAGAATGGGATCGGGTTGCCAATCACTTCACCAAGCCCGCTTACAAATCAGCGCAGTCAATCAGTGGGCAAGACTTAATCGATGGTGCACCTGCAAATGAACAAGTAGCTTTTGCTCGCTGGTTAGAGCGCAATGTGAAGGCACATCAAGTTGCTGGCTACGCTAGCGTGATTTTCTCTCTCAAGCCTCATGGCTCAGTTGCCCCTGGCGATGCGACTACTGAGCAAATGCTCGCGATTGCCGATTTGGCAGATCAATACAGCTTTGGCGAGCTGCGTGTTACTCATGAGCAAAACTTGGTACTGGCCGATGTTGAGCAAGCCCAACTTCTCGCGCTCTGGCATAAGGCCAAAGCACAAAATGTGGTGCTGCCCAATATTGGATTACTCACTGACATCATTGCCTGTCCTGGCGGTGACTTTTGCTCCTTAGCCAATGCCAAATCCCTTCCGATTGCGAAAGCCGTTCAGGAGCGCTTTGATGATCTAGATTACCTGCATGATCTGGGTGAAATCTCACTCAACATCTCAGGCTGCATTAATTCTTGCGGACATCATCACGTTGGCAATATCGGCGTGCTGGGGGTCGATAAAGACGGTGAGGAGTGGTATCAAATTACCTTAGGTGGCGAGCAAGGCAATCACGCTGCGATTGGCAAAGTGATCGGGCCTTCTTTTGGGGCTGAACAGATTCCCGATGTGATGGCAGACATTATTGATACCTTTGTGAAACATCGCACTGCTGATGAAGCCTTCATTGAAACCTATCGCCGTCTGGGCGTAACACCCTTTAAAGAGGCGGCGTATTTAAATCGGTCCAAAGAGAGTACTGCTGGAGTAGCAGCATGAGCGCAAGCCCTTCAATTCTGAAATCTCACAGCCAAGCCACTAGCGTTTTGCTCTATCCCAAAGGTGGTAAGCCCTCCATCATTGCTAATGAATGGCAAGTTTGGCAAGGCGCCACAGATGAAAGCACCACTCAAAATGGCGAGCTCAATATTGACTACCAGAAAAAGGTTTTAGTACCGTTTGCTTGGTGGCTCAGCCATGGGCAAACTCAGGCCAAAGACTCTGGCTCTGCAGTGGCTAAACGCATTCAAGATAAAACCATTGGCGTTTGGTTTGCGGCCGATGACGATATTCTCAAACATACAGAAGTGATCGAGTCAGGTAAATCGATTTGGCCGATCATTGGAGCAGACTTTCCGATTTTTCGGGATGGTAGAAGTTTTAGTACTGCAGCGCTCTTACGTGAACGTTTTCAATGGATAGGAGAAATTCGCGCCATTGGCGATGTGCTGATCGATCAACTGATTCAAGGGGCCAGATCCGGCTTTGATAGCTTTGCCTTGCGTGCCGATCAAAACCGGGATGTGGCTCTTAAGCAGTTTGATCTCTTTACAGTGACAACACAGAACAGCTGGCGCGACCGACGCAGTCAACTAGATAGCCAACTGGAGCAGATCCAATAAGATGTCTATTCTAGGAACGGTGTATCTCGTTGGCGCTGGTCCTGGCGCAGCTGATCTGATTACGGTCAGAGGCGCCAAGCTCTTGGCTAAAGCCGACATCGTTTTACATGATGCTTTGGTAGACCCAGAAATGTTAGCGCTGTGTCCTCATGCCATCAAAGTCGCAGTAGGTAAGCGCTGTGGAAAACTATCTTCTGCTCAAGCATTCATCAATAAACGTTTAGTCGATGCAGCGCATCAATACCAAACCATCGTCAGGCTGAAAGGGGGCGACCCTATGCTTTTTGGCAGAGCCGATGAAGAGCTCAGCGCTTTAAAAGATGCTGGCATTAGCTTTGAGATTGTTCCAGGCATTACTGCCGCCCTAGCGGGAGCAGCAAGTTTGCAAAAGTCTTTGACTCTCAGAGGCGTTGCCCGAAGTGTAGCGTTTGTCACATTGGCACAAGCGAGCGAAGACGTAAAGTCTAATACTCTTGAACCTATCGCCAATCCTAGCGCTGATACCTTGGTCTATTACATGGGTCGTAAAGATGCTGCCAAGATTGCTCAGCAGTTACTAGAAACTAGCTCCAATCACCGCGGGAATACGCCAGTGCACATTTTGGAAGCAGTCTCTACCCCTAAAGAGCGCCATTGGGAAAGCACTCTTGAGGCACTCGCAGCAGGTAAAGCGAATGACTGGTTTGATTCGAGCTCACCAGCCTTGATCTTGATTGGACAAGCTTTAGAGACAAACTCAGAGGGTAGCTTAGAGTGTACGAGCACCAAAGTCGATGATCGCTTGCAAGACAGCCAGATCCTCTCCGACAGCCGGCGTCGCGCTTAAGCTCACTTGAGGATGCGCATTACGGCACTCCTCCAACAGCACCGGGAAGTCATTTCGCAGGTGACCGCCCTGTCCAAAAAAGACCGGCACGATAGTGATATCCAAAGCGCCTTGAGTAGTCAGCTTACTAATCGCCTCCGCCAGGGAGGGCTGCATCATCTCTAGAAAGGCGAGCTGTACAGGAGTTTGAGGGTGCTGGGCTTGCCACAGGCTTGCCAAGCGATCAAAAGGCTCGCGCCAGCGGGCATCACGGGCACCGTGGCCAAATAGGATGATGGCTTTCATGGGCAATAATTACGCTAGTTGATTAATTGTTGGTTAAGCATCGAATGCTCAGATTAAGATACCGATACACCATATTCAGTTAAGGATATTATGCCCGCTTTACTGACGTTTTTACTCTCACAAACTTGGTTTATTGCAATATTGAGTATTGCCCTAATTGGCGCTGTTTTGGCTAGCGTACATTATGCTGAAGTAATTGCCCACAAAACAGGTGAGCCTTATGGCTCCTTAATATTGGCCTTGGCCGTTACCATTATTGAAGTCTCACTCATCGCTTCGATGATGTTAGCTGGCCATGAGGGTGCGCAGTTTATTGCCCGCGATGCCGTGTTTGCCACTGTGATGATTATTGTCAATGGGGTAATTGGGCTTTGTATGCTAGTTGGTGGCCACCAGCACTATGAAATGGGTTTTCGTAAAGACGGTGCAATGTCTTCCTTATCAGTTCTAGCAACCTTAGTCACTTTTACCTTGGTGATGCCCATTGTGACTAGTAGCACCCCCGGTCCAGACTTTACCAATAGCCAACTGGCCTTTGCTGGTATTGCTAGCTTTGTTTTATATGCGGGTTTTTTATTTTTTCAATCTGTCTCTCATCGCGACTACTACCTACCCAAGATCGAAAGCCAAAAACACGACGAGAGTATTCATGCTGAAAAACCCAGTAATCTTAAAACCCTTGCAAGCTTAGTCTTACTCATCATTTGCCTAGTGCTAGTCGTTGGCTTAGCCAAGGCACTAAGCCCAGCAATTGAGACGGGCATCACTCAAGCGGGCCTACCTAAAACGGTGGTTGGTATTGCAATTGCACTACTAGTACTCCTACCAGAGAGTTTTGCCGCGCTGCGCGCAGCTAAAGCCAATCGCTTACAAAGTAGTTTGAACTTGGCTTTAGGTTCGGCACTGGCCACGATTGGCCTCACGATTCCGGCAGTAGCAGCAGTAGCACTTTGGTTTCACTTACCCTTAAGTTTGGGTATTAGCGATCTGAACATCGTCCTTTTGTACTTAAGTCTGTTTGTCGGTGGTTTAACCCTGAGCCTGGGGAAGACCACCGCCCTTCAAGGTGCGGTGCACTTAATGATTTTTTTCGAGTATCTATTTTTAAGTGTGGTGCCGTAAAGAAAAATCTAAAAAAATTTCCACCATGGTTTCTTCACAGCATGCGGCAAAGAGTGCTGCATCAATGTGGTTCTGATACGCAAGGTCGTCTCTGGTATTGGGGCGCTTAATGCAACCTCTAAACCTAAATTCCGTGCAATGCGATTAATCAAAATAGGACTGGTGGGAATGCCTCCTTGGTCAATGGCATCTAGTAATGCTTGCGCCCGTAGCAAAATTTGCCGCTCTCGATCGTGATCACACTGCCCAGACAATCTTTTCGATTGCGCTTGCCAAAACATTTCGCAAACTAATCGCAATTTACGGTAAGGTTTTATAGCCCTTTGCCAGCATGCAATCGCGCGCCGGTCCAGCTGAATAAATATCACCATAACTTCGATTACCAAACATGTCATAGCCTGGGGAATATTTAGTCTCACAGCCAAGCTTATCCTCATAAAACTTCGCTGTATCGTTTACCGGCTCGTAATGATAGGTAGTACAGCCGACTAATAAACCTAGACCCAAAGCTGCAGTGATCATGAGAAAGTTGGTTTTGTGGTTCATAGATTGGTTTTCCTTGGTAGTCAAAATAAATAATCTCTTCATTGATTAATGCAGATGCGAAGGTGTTTTATAGTCCAAAGCACCGGTGCTCTCAAGCGTAATTTCTTCGATCTCCGTTATCCGCCAATTGGCCAGTACTGCTAATTTTTCGATTAACACAATCACCGCCTGCAATTCTCCTAATGCCAAACTAAAACTCACTTGCTGATCACTCACCAATAGCAGTGAAATTGCTGCCATTTCAGATTGCATAGCGACTTGAGTTCCAGCCACCAAAATCGACTCTTTTCCTAAAGGCGCCTTATCGCCACCCTCAAAGGATTCTTCAAAATTGATTTCTTTTTTAATTTTATCCTTATGAAACTCTTGAATCAGTTTTGAAGAACGCTCATCATGATTGGCTTTTAGTCCCTCTTCAATGACATTGTCACACTGGCGCAGAAAAGCTTGAGTTTGGGCTCGGGTGAGCAAAAAACCGTAGATCTCGCCATTAGTAGTATTTAAGCTCAATTGAATTCGATCTTCGAGTGTCAAATAGTTTGCACTAAATTGTTTAACGCTCATTTTGATCGCCCATTTATCAAGATGATCATCTCTGCACACTGCATTATTTACTTGCCAAGGGTTTGACATCAAATGACAGGCCATTTAACCAAGTCTGCCAGCTCTCATCGTTGACCGGCAAATAAGAAAGTAGTTGCGCCTGGGCTTTGAGTAACTGCGCAATAGCGTTAACCTGATCGACCCTTCTTTTAGTCAAGGTCACCTCAGCATTGGCAACATCAGACCAACTCTTAATGCCCGCAGTCACACCCATGCGATAGGCATTGACCACCTCTTGACCCGAAGAGACCATCTCTTGGACTGACTTGGCACGATCAATCTGCGCTTCTTGAGTTGCCCAAAATGTCTGAACGCCTGTATTGAGTTTAAGCTGGGTGGCCTTGGTATCTGCCTGAGCAGAATCAAGGTATGCTGCCGCTTGCCGCTCTTGCCCCACGTAAAGGCCTCCAGAGTAAAAAGGAACCATAATTTGCACTGCAACTGACGAGGAAACCACTCCTAAACCGATCTGATTAATGTTGGCGTTTTGCGTCTGCTGATAGGAGCCATACAAATCTACGGTTGGGGAGCTACCGGCGCGAGCTTGCTTGAGCTGCATCTGACGCACGTCCTCCGTTAATTTGCTGGCTAATATTTCTGGAGCAGTACTTTCTACTTTCTCAAAAAATAATTTTGAGTTTCCCCCAAGCGGTCGATACTTGTTAGTAAATCTTAAATGTGCCTTTTCGATATCAGGCAGGCCAATTCCAGTGAGTACTGCAAAGGACTTTTGCCGCGCAGCTAGTGTCAACTTAGCTTCAACGGCATTGCTATGAGTAAACGCTAACTGCGCCTTTGCCTCAAGCGCTACATCTTTTGTACCCACTCCGGCCTCATAGGCTTTTTGAGCCTGTAGCGCAACTTGAGTCATTGAATTTTCTGCTTGCGTTTGAATATCCAAGATCTCTTGGGCTGATACCAAATCAAACCAGGCGCTCGACACCCTTAACCAAAGATCGCTGTATGAGCCTGCTAATTTCATCAGCGCATATTCGTTTTGCAACTCACTAGCACCCAAGCCAGCCCACTCAGCAGGATGAAAGATGGCCTGCTTTAAATAGACTTGAGAATTGGGTGTACTAGTAATAAATTTTTGCCCATATAAGTTGCCATAGACGTCTTGCTGGGTTGCCGTTTGATTGGTGCGACCATAACTACCCACGCCCTGAACGGAAGGCAATAACTTAGAGCGCGCAATCGTAATACCCGCCTGACTTGCAGCGCCATTAGCGATTTGACCTTGTACCGTTGGATCAATTTCCTCAGCACTGGCCAGCGCGTCTTTTAAACTCAAGGCATTTGCAGAGCCGCTAGTTAGAAGCAATGCACATGCTATGGCGATTAATTGCTTTTGCATCAACGCTCCTGCAATGAAAGAGCAGCGCGATCGGTAAACGGCTTGAGCAAATAACTCATGAAATTACGTCGACCAGTCTTAATAATGACATCAGCAGGCATCCCAGGATAGATCTGTTGACCACCCAGTTTTTCATACTCACCAGCTAACAATTTGACCTTCGCGGTGTAGTAACCATCACCATTGACCTGACGCATCGTCATTGCATCTGTCACTGGAATCTTATCTGCTGAGACTGCTTCGACCTCGCCATAAACCACAGGCGTGGTCCGTTGATTGAGGGCTGAAAAACGAACCTGCGCCACTAAACCTGGATGAACCTTATCAATCAATTGAGGAGGAATCTTGGCTTCTACTACTAGAGTCTCTTCGCTGGGAACAATCTCCATGATCTTCTCGCCAGGACGAACCACACCCCCTTTGGCGATCGCTAGATTTAAGACACGGCCTTCCACTGGTGATCGAATCTCAGTGCGATCTAACTCTTCTTGAGCCACCCTGGCTTTGAGCTGAGCCTCATCCCGCTGACGGACATATTCTTGATAATTCATCAGTGGGAAATAACCCTGATCGACCATCGGTTTTGTGGCATTAATTTGACGTGTGAACTGGGCAATTTGCTCTTGATAAATCTGTAACTGTGAACGTGCATTAGTCTGCACGAGGCGCACTAAAGTCTCGCCCTCTTTTACCGAATCACCCTCTTTAACCAAGACCTCTTCAGCAATCCCGCCGCTCATGTGTTGAATGGGTCGACGATGCAACTCCACCATCACAGTGCCTTGGCTAGTCGCGCCTTCGTCAAGAGGTGCCAAGCAAGCCCACAGCACAAAGCTACCAAAAGCCACGCCGACAATCCAAAAGGCGGCGCGAATAGCTGGACCCGTATCAGTTGATAAAACAATATGCTCATCGCCTGACTGAATGGTTTCTTCGGATACCACTGGACTATGCTTACCGCCAAACAATTGGCCCCAGAGTGTTTTCATCATCTTTTGAATGTTTATTTTGATGCTCATGTTAATACCTATTTAATTGGTTATTGCTGGCACCTCGGGTGCCGGTGTTGCAGGAGTAGACCAGCCCAGAACTGCTTCCTTGGGACCATATGCCTCAATCTGACCATCTTTGAGTCCCACAATGTAATCGACTACCGCCAGAACGCTTGGGGTATGCGCAACTATTAAGATCGTGCTACCTTTGGCTTTCAAAGTATTGATGGCGCGAAATAAAAACTGCTCACCCTCATGATCTAAATTTGAATTGGGCTCATCGAGCAAAATCACGCGTGGACTTTTGTACATTGCCCGAGCCAAACCTAAGCGCTGACGTTGACCACCAGATAAGAAACCTTTGGCATAACTAATCGGTGTGTCATAACCAAATGGCAAAGCCAAAATGGCATGATGTAGACCTACTAACTCGGTAGCTTCCACTACCGCATTCATGTCAATTTCTCCAAAGCGAGCAATGTTATCAGCCACATTACCCGCAAATAGCTCAATATCTTGTGGCAAATAACCCATGTAAGGACCTAACTTTTCCCGGTCGTAGTCCAAAATATCGTTTCCATCTAAAGTCACGCGACCCTCGATTTGTGGCCAGATTCCTAAAAGACAGCGCGATAAGGTGGACTTACCTGAACCAGATGGACCTAAGATTGCGGTTACCGCCCCTGGAATCAATTGCAAATTGAGTCCTTTGAGAATAGGCCCCTCATGCGCATCAGCATAAGCAAATAGGTTTTCACAAACCATCTGACCTACCGGAGGCAACGGAAAATCTTGCGTCACGCGCACGGGATTGTTGCTCAGTAAAGTCGATAGGCGTCTAAAGGAGGTTTTTGCAATCACCCATTGATCCCACGCTCCCACAATTAAATCAATCGGGCCCACCCCGCGCATGACTAATAAGTTAGAGGCCACCATCGCACTAGGCCGCAGCTCATCGGTTGCGACCAACCAAGCTCCAATCGCCAGGACTAAAGAGCCTTGCGCCTGACGAACAAATTTATTGACTGCTGTGAGGTAAGCTGAAATATTGGAAGAGTCATCCGATAACTTCACAATTTTTGAATGCCGTTTCATCCATTGACGAAATAGCGGCCCAATCATTCCCATCGACTCCACTAGCTCTGGGTTTTTCATTTTGGCCACCATGATGCCGTGCTCTTTGACTTTCTCAATCATGGCAACTTCGACGTTATCTTCCATAAAGTGCTGACTTAGGAAGGTCATCGCCAGCAGCATGATGCCAAAGATCAAGGCAGTCCAACCCAAAACGGGGTGCAACAAGAAGCACACCCAGATATAAATCGGACTCCAGGGAATATCAAAAAACGCAATCACACCGTTACCTGTCATAAAGGTACGAATACCATTGAGATCCGTAAGCGTCTCAAGGGCGTTAATCGAAGAGGCCTTAAGCCGCTCTTGGTAGGTCGCCTGAAATACTCGGCGATTGAGTAGATCATCAAAACGCACCCCTACTCGAACCAAAATGCGAGTGCGTAGCCACTCTGAAATAGCCATCACCGCAAACAAAAAGACAATCACGGCAGATAAAGTGATAAGCGTGACTTCATTTTGACTAACCATCACCCGGTCATACACCTGCAACATATAAAACGTCGGGGCAAGCATCAGCACATTGGAGACTAGGCTGAGTAAACCAATCACGATCAATTCTTTACGAAATAAAATAATGACCTGCCCAAGCTCTTCTTTGAGCCAGGTAGGATTGGTGAGCTTTGATAAAGAAAGTTTGATCATATTCAAATCCCTTGGGGATTAGGTCGCCGCAATCACTTCAGGCGCTTCTTGAGCATCTCCTGCTGTCGGTGGACGCAAAGCCGCCAAGACTTCTTCACGGGTTCCATAGCGCGCAATCGTACCGGCTTGCACTACCATTAAAAAGTCGGCCTCGTTCACTAGGCTTTGGCGGTGGGTCACTAAAATTTGGGTGGCGCCACGTGCCTTCATGTGTCGAATGGCATTGATCAGAAACTGCTCATTTTCTTGATCAAGATTTGAATTGGGTTCATCCATGATGATGTAGTTGGGATAACCATAGAGGGCTCTGGCTAAACCAATGCGCTGGCGCTGACCACCCGAAAAGGTGACGCCTTCATCACCGACATCGGTTAAATACCCATTCGGTAGCGCTGTAATCACATCATGAATATTAATCAGCTTACAGATCTCTTCAATTTGCGCCAGATCAGGCTCTTTAGCAAAGCGCGAGATGTTATCGGCTACCGTGCCATCAAACAAATCAACGTCTTGTGGAAGATAACCAATAAATTGACCCAGGTGATCTTTATTCCACTGAAAGATATCGGCTCCATCTAAACGCACTTTACCGCCCGATGAAGGCCAGATCCCTAACAGGGCGCGGGTCAAGGTAGATTTGCCAGCAGCATTAGGACCCATGACGGCTAGAACATTGCCCTTGGCCAAAGAAAAACTCATCCCGCGCAAAATATTAAAAGGTTGGCCGGGAGCAGCCACTACCAAATGCTCCACACTCAAATTGCCTTGCGGAGGCGGCAAAGGCACGCCAACATAATCTGCTGGAATGCGACTCATGAGAGTCTCAATCCGCTCAAGCGCCATACGCGCCTCGGTCAATGGTTTCCAAGAGCTCAATAACTGCATGATGGGTTGCAAAGCCTTTCCACCGATGATGGAGGCAACGATGAGCATGCCACCCCCGCCTGCCATCAAGCCGTAGATGGTTAATAAACAACCCAGACCGAGCATCAGGGAGCCCTGAGTCAAGCCAATAAACTTTGAGGCGCTCATCACAAACCCGGCGGTATCTGATGCCTTGGCCTGCTCAGCCATCATGCGTTTTTGACGCGCCAGCCAAAGGTTCTCCATATTGCGTGACATACCTAGCGCATGCATCACCTGGGAGTTGCGCATGATTTCAAAGCAGTAGTACATCGCTTCAATCGCAGAGTTCTGAGCTTTACGCAATGCTGGGTCTACCTTGGTGGCATTGATAAACGTAATGCCCCCTTGCACGAGCAATCCCAAAATTGAGAAGTAACCCATCTGCGGGTTAATCACAAAAATCAAGAGCAGAAAGAAAAGCGCAGTCGGTAACTCCAATAGACCCATAAATCCAGGCGAGTGTAAAAAATCGCGCAGCATTCCCAGGTCTTTCATCTGCTGTACGTGAATGCCTTGGACATTCATCAAGGTGCCGCGGTGAATCGCTCTAAAGACCCGCTCGGATAAATCGGTCTCCAGCAACAAAGTGGAGCGTTGTAATAATTTTTTACGCACCATCTCTAAAAGCTCAGCCACTGCATAAGCAAAGACCACAGCAATCGTCAGTGAGAGCAGCGTACCCATGCTACGAGTAGATACCACCCGATCATACACTTGCAACATATAGACAACTGAGCCTAAGCTGATGATCGTCACCGCAAAAGTAATATAAAACGAATGCTTAACTGATGGAGAAATCTGCTTAAATAAAATCCGCAGCTCCATATTTTGAGGAAGCCAGGCCATCTTTAACTCGCCTCCTTCAAACTTGCTGGAGCATTGAGGGCATCCAAATCTTGTAAGCCATTTTTCAGTGGCTGATCTTTGAGCACCATGTAGTCTGGCCAAACGCCAAGATCTTGAGTAACCACCTGAGCATTAGCCACCTGAATCTGAGGACTCGCTGGCGCATCAAAAAAGAGCATCATGGAATATTGCGCGCCAGAGGAGAGCAATTGAACCTCGCGCAGCTTTTCAGTGCGAAAGCGTTTTTCATCGGCCTCATTTAATCCAATCCCAAAACGCAACCGCCCTTCAAGGGTAAACATTGATAGCACGTTGTTTTGCAAACTTAAAGTGTGGCGATCAAAAAAGACTGGGGAGTGATTCAAAAAAAAGATTTGCGGTAGCTGACCCTCGGCAATTTTTTGACCAAAAAAGGGACTTTGAGGATGACTAAGTAAGAGACGATAGCTGCGGCACACTGAATAAATGGCATTACACGCCATCTGCGATCCAAGACCAGGAAATACTGCGCGCAATTGGTGATAAGTTAGGTGATGCAAAGCCACCCGATTCCAACAGTGATTAGCCTGAGCGATGGGCGCAATCAGGTTACAGGCCTTAGCAAACTCTGCCCGCAACCGATCCAGTCGACCGGATAGGTCTTGATTCATGGCTAATGTAATGTGTATGACAGAATTCATATAGGAATTATATAATATTTCCTATATGAAATTAAAGTATTATGGTCACTAAAGTCTTTATATGATTCAAAATGCTAGTAATCACTAACTATTTGACCAACAAATTTTGCTAAGGATAGACTAGCTGTTAAACCTGGAGACTCTATTCCAAAAAGATTAATCAAACCCTTCACTGAGTGGTCTTGGGGTGTTTGAATGGAAAAATCTACATTGGGCTTTGCCCGCCCCCCAATTTTCGGTCTTATACCAGTGTAGGATGGCTCTAATTTGTTTGCGTTGATCGCCGGGTAATAGCGAGCTATAGCATTAACGAAGTCCTGCTTGAGATGATCATCAAATTGGTAGTCAATCTGCTGAATCCAGCGCAAATCGGGGCCAAATTTCGTTCCTCCCCCTAAATCTAAAGTAGCGTGAATCCCCAACCCCCCAGATGGGGCTATTGGATAAATTAATCGATTAAAGGGTGATCTATCTTGTAGCTGATAGTAGTGTCCAATTGCATACTCAGTAGGGGGAATCAGGGCCTTTGGTATGGCATTGATTTTGCGAGCAAACTCGGTTGCATGTAAGCCAGCACAATTAATAACCCACTTGGCATGAATCCTCGACACCTCCTCTACGTCCTGAATTTCTAGCTCAATACCATCGTCTTTGGCGCTGGCTGAAATAACTTGAGTATTGCAAATTAGCATTCCATTTGACCGCTCAAGATCAGTTAAAAAGCTTTGCATCAGGCCATGGCTATCAATGATTCCGGTGTGAGGTGACAGTAAGCCCATCACGCCATGGACATTGGGCTCAAGACTTGCAAGCTCACTAGCAGACAAGAGCTGCAACTCTCCCGCTCCATTGGCCCGAGCACTCAGAAGATACTTCTCTAGAACCGCAGTCTCATCTGGAGTCACTGCAACAATCACTTTCCCAATTTGGCGATACGCTACCTGATGTGAGTCGCAATACTCATAAAGAAGTTTTCTACCTCGCACACAGTGAAACGCCTTGAGCGATCCTTGAGGGTAGTAGATACCAGCATGTATCACTTCAGAATTTCTTGAGCTACTCTCTTGACCAAAGGCACTGTGCTGCTCTATTAAAACAACTTCTCGACCCAATTGGGCTAACTCACGCGCCACAGCAAGGCCTACCACGCCGGCACCAATCACAACACAATCGAGTTCAAACATTGCTTTACTCTGAGCTTTAGCGTGAATTTATTTGAGAAAAAGGATAGTCATTGTTCTGATCCCCTCATAAACCAACATAAGGCCTTTTTTATGGCCGTACTTTGCATTTCAATATCAATCCAAGGGGTTTTTTACCAATCAGTTTGGCTATCAGAATTTTTTAGTTATTAGATTGCTTTTAAAGGCCTATAATTTAGTTTATCAAGGTAATTTCTGCCTACAAAAATCAATTTCATATTCATACTTTAACTCCATCCAGTGCAACTTGCTCACAATCACCCCCTAGGTCGTCTTGGCATCAACTGGCAGCTATCTGAATTTCATGGATGGGGGGTCTTTGGCCTAAACCTGGCATTAAACGCCACCAAGTTTGGCTATGAACCGATCCGGATCGTACACCGCCCTAACGTCGATCCAGCCAAGTTTCCAACCCTAGCACCAGCGATTAATGAGTGGGCACAGCA
>Ga0208872_1001261_pt1 | contig 15856 bp, 14 predicted proteins | sample CryBogCBH12Aug08_FD_185508 | JGI IMG/M metagenome (GOLD analysis project Ga0208872, IMG submission 185508) | Freshwater microbial communities from Crystal Bog, Wisconsin, USA - CBH12Aug08 (SPAdes) | ecosystem: Environmental > Aquatic > Freshwater > Lake | place: Crystal Bog, Wisconsin, USA...
TTGAGCCAGCGCGGATTTATTGGACCAACTTTTTAGTTGACGAAGAAACCAAGAGAAGTAGAAAGCCAAAATAAAAAGAGAGACATATGTCCCGCGACATGAGAGACATATGTCCCGACACATCACAAAGTGCGCTTGAAGGGATTCGAACCCCTAACCTTCTGATCCGTAGTCAGATGCTCTATCCGTTGAGCTACAAGCGCCGATATGTAATTTGAGCGTAAAACACTTGGTTTTAACTGCTTTATTGTGCCACATTGGGTTGTATTGAATATGGAAACTTTATGGGAAACCAACGGAAAATACAGCACAATACAGACGATCTGGAGGAGTCTATGGGATTTTTATGGGAAAGACGAATCTTGGCTAACCCTATTGACAGTGTACCCTGAAAAATACGGGGTTTAGGGGGATCCGCCCGCAGTAGTCTCTGACAGAGAAAACATCAGACAAGTTTGATTCTCTTCACCCGACCCACCCAAACCAAGGGAGTTCCTGAATAATATCGGTATGAAGAGGTCGATTTGGCTCACCACAATTCCACTCGTACTTCTCGTGGGGATATTTAGCATCACGCCTAGCTCAGCAAGTACCCCAAATTCCAACACGAGAAATCCAGTGAAGGCGAAGAAGGTTAGCGGGCCAACTCCAGCCTTACAGATCGGTGCTATTGCACGTTACGAAAATCAGTTCAATATTCCCTCGGCACTCATTCAGAGCGATAACGGCCTAAGAGCTTTGATGATCCAAGCGATAGGTCCCTTCAACTACAAGACAGGGAAATACTCCAACCCAATGTCACTCAATGATTGGGTTTGGAATTATTACAGTTCAAGTTATTTCCAATCTGGTGGCTCTAGTGAGATTTTGGCCGAAGTGGTCCGACTTGGATCGCCGTGCGATTACATCACGGCGTATAACAATGTTGTTTCGTATTTACAAAGTTTGTCAGTCGCAATCGGGGGTCCATTAGCGAATATAGGACAACCTGAAAGTTGCGGCGCGATTCATCATTTCAATCCTAAGTGGCCAGATAACTATTACTCCGATGGCAAACCAGCAGAAGGTGAAACACTCGCTGACTGGGCTCTCCACGGAACTATGTTTTTTTGGAAAAACTACAACCAATCAATTTTGCAAAGTCAGTACCAACTGCATCCTTGGCTATGGTTTCAACCTACAAGTTTCGGTCCCCTTGACTACGCGTCCCCTAGTATTTGGACCAGCCCCTGGTTCCCACCGCCCCTGCGTGATATATCATCACTTAGCCGTAACGTCCATGACAGACCCTGCAACATCATAGTTAGGTAGCGTAAATGAAAAGCTCAGAAGAAGACAGGCCCATCTTCCTACTCTCAATTGTCATGCCCGTTTACAATGAAGAGTCCACAGTCGCCGGGGTTGTCCACAGCATCCTTGCGCTAGAGATCCCGGGAGGGGTCGATCTCATAGTTGTAAATGACGGCTCCAAGGACTCAACCGGTGAGCTCCTTGCTGAGCTCGACTCAACCCACCCCTTCACCATCATTCACCACCCTGAAAATCGTGGCAAGGGCGCCGCCGTCCGCACTGGAATCGCCGCAGCTCGTGGCACCCATCTCCTGGTCTTCGACGCCGACACCGAGTACAACCCGCTAGACATTCCCATCCTAGCCCTCCCAATCGTTACAAATCGGGCAGAGGTTGTCTACGGCGCGCGGGTCCGCGGCCATCACACCCTAATGCCAACCATGATCCATGCTCTGGGTAACAAAATAATGACCGCAGCAGCTAACATCCTCTTCCACTCCGCTATCTCCGACCTTCACACTTGTTTAAAGTTAATCCCACTACCACTTCTGCGCTCACTCAAGCTCGATGAGCAGGGATTCGGCCTCGACACTGAGATCACCGCTGAGCTTCTCAGGCACGGCTTTCGCCCATATGAGCTCTCAGTTAGCTACGTTGGCCGCTCCAAGGAGGAGGGGAAGAAGATCAAATCCACCGATGCGCTCCGATGCTTCTATGTGCTGCTTAAGGTTCGCTTTCGTGGCGTAACTAGACCCGGTCTAAGAGATAAGACTCTCGCCCCAAAAGTTGGGATACCTGAAAAATGAGAAAGCTCTCCCCACGCGCATCGGCAGATCTACTAATAGCCGCTCTTGCAGCCCTTCTTCTCCTCGCCAACCCCTTAATAAACTCCGCAACAAGGCAAAGCTCTACTAAGACTGGCTACACCGAGCTCACCTTCACAGATCTCAAGCAAGCCCGCTCTGGTTTTCAGCCCGGCTCCACTATTACCTTTCGAGTTACCAACCACTTCAGCTCCTCAAAAACCTACCACTACGCTACAACCATATCCCCCACTCTTGGTAACCCTCAACCTGGTCAATCAGGAGACCTTACCGTGCTACCTAACACCTCTGCAGATGTAAACCTCACCCCCACAGCTACCGGTAAGCTACGCATCACTCTCGGTGGTAACCTCACCCTATCAACCACCTTACTCAACCCGGCAGCTAAGTGATCATTAAATGACCCAACCTCCTCTTATCGCCAAACCAATTCGCTTAGCAATGGTCTCAGATGCGCTACTTCCTTGGCACACCGGTGGAAAAGAGACCCGTTACGCGCAACTCCTCCCAGCTCTCGCCAACTATGGTGTAGCTGTCTCCATCTACACCATGGACTGGTGGTCCCCCGCCCCACATGGACAAGCACTTCCTCATCACGCACTTGGAAAAGCCTACCCACTCTACAACGGTGAGCATCGCTCCATGAAACAGGGCCTAGCCTTCGCCCTCGCCTGCTTTAAGCTCCTCACTAAATCTGACATCGATGCCATCGAGGCCGACCATATGCCCTACCTCCAACTCTACCCACTAGCCATTGTAGCTAAGATAAAGCGTGTTCCATTAATAGTGACCTGGCACGAACTCTGGGGGAAGAGTGGGTGGAGCTCCTACCTCCCAGGCTACAAAGGTGAGGTCGCCTATCTGATCGAGAAGGGTGCTCTTCGCCTCCCCACCAAGGTCGTCTCTGTCTCCAAGAACACTGCTAAACGATTAATAGCAGCCGGCTTACCTGCAGATAAGATAGTAACCCTCCTATCGGGAGTTGACACCACTGAGATTTTGCAAGCACCCACATCAGGTGAACCTTTTCAAATTCTATTTGCCGGAAGACTTATCGATCATAAGCGAGTAGATCTTATTCTCTACGCCTTAGCGCTTTTGAAGCAGCGTGGCCACTCCTACCATTGCGTAATAACCGGAGATGGCCCAGCTGCGAAGAGCCTTAAAGATCTCGCCGAGAACTTAGGTATCACTGAGCTCACTACCTTCACCGGCAGACTCCCTAGCAGTAGCGACGTATGGTCCTTAATGCATCGCGCAAAGGTATTAGCCTTCCCCTCAGAGCGTGAGGGCTTCGGGATCGCAGTAGCAGAGTCGCTCACCGCCGGCACTCCGGTAGTTACCTCTAACCACCCTGATAACGCCGCTAAAGATCTTGTGAGTAGCGATCAACTCGGAACAATCATCCCCGCAGGTTCCGCCGCCGCCCTCGCCACCGCCTTGCAGTACTGGGTAGAGCATCCCGCCGACCCATCAGAGGTAACCACCCTATTCCAATCTCTAAACCCCGCCCTCTCAATCGATGAGCTAGCAAAAAGCTACGCACAGATGCTACAGGAGGTGCTCTCGTGAGTAAAAAGGAGCCACTTCGTGCTACACCAGATGCTACCTCCAAAACCACCGCAGATCGCCAGAGCAAAAAGAGCGCTATAACAGTAATCCTCTGCTCCTACAACGGGGGTACCAGAATAGCTAACTCTCTCCAAGCCCTCGTATCCCAAACTGAGCTAGCTCAGATGCAGATAATAATTGTAGATGATGGCTCAACTGATAACACAGCTCAAATTACTCAAAGCTACGTAGACAGCTTCCCTAAGCAGATTCAGCTAATCTCTTTAGCTAAGAACTCCGGGATCTCAGCCGCTAGAAATGCCGGAGTAGCTAAAGCAGAGGCGCCACTAATCGCATTTATCGATGATGATTGCCTCCCCGACCCTAAATGGATAAAAAAGCTACTGGTTAGATGGACCAACTTAGAGCAATCGATAGTCGGCCTCGGTGGACCCGTCCGCGCCGCTGATGTAAACACCTTTAACCGCCGCTTCTTAAATCTAACCACCCCTCTTCGCCCAGTGGAGCGCAACGCCCCAACAGCCCTCTTCGCTCGCTTAACCACCTATCTTCTCCCCACCAAAAACAACCTCCCTACCTTGCGCCCGGTAGACTCCTTTGTTGGTGCTAACATGTCTTTCCGTACCTCCGCCGTAAAAGCGGTTGGCGGATTTAACAACGCAATTCGCTTTGGCGGAGATGAGCAGTACCTATGTGCCAAACTGCGAGAAACCTTTGGGGATCGCTCTTTAATACTAGACCAGGATAATAAAATGAGCCACCAATTCCATCGCTCCTTCAAGGATACCCTCCGCAGGGCCGCAGCCTATGGCCAGGCCAACGGTAGAAATTGGTCTAACCGTACCGCTAAGGCCTCCCTCCTACCTGGCCCACTCATCACTGCAGCGCTATCTGCTACCTGCCTCGTAGTAGTAAACCACATCGCCGGTCTTGACAAAGCGCTCCTACTCACCGCCCTCACCGCGCTTGCCTCCACCTATCTCCTCGGTATCCGGTACCTAAAAGCCGCCCCCACTATCGCTGATAAACTAAGCTTCCCCTTAGCGCACGCGCTAACTGAGCTCGCCGATAACTACGGCTTCCTCAAGGGTGCTCTTATGACCGCTACCGAATCAGACCCCAAGTGACCGCTACCGAATCAGACCCCAAGGACCACTCTCCTCAAATCTTAATTGCCCAAAGTGGTAGCAACCTCTTCCCGTTACTTACCCTGGAAGTGATCGCCGGCCTCACTCTCCTTAAAATTAACCCACTTACCTTGGCCTTTGCACTAATAGCAACAACGCTACTTATCGGCGCCGCTCTTGCCTCACTACTCGGTTACGCTCCAAAGTCAAGAGCAATCCGCCTCTTAACTGCCACCGCTCTTGGAGTAACCGCCCTCTCCCTCCTCTCCCTCGCACTCTCTGGCCTCGCCGCGCTAACCAACACCAAACTACTAAACTCGCCCGTCGCTGGTATCTCAACCCTGGCCCTCCTTCTACTACTTACCATCCCACTTCTTATCAAAGGCATCGACCCGCCTCGCTACCTCCTAGGTGGGCTACAAACCCGTGAAGCCTTCGCCTCCCTCGCTCTTACCTCCCTCCCTGCGCTCGCCGCTTTAGGCGCCTGGAGATTAAATCTCTTTGGCAGTGGCGCCATCTCCTACATTGTCTCCGCACTATCACTCACACTTATCCTCCTTGCGGTATCCTGGAAGCGCCTCACAACGCTTCTACCCGCCCCACTAATCATATTTACCCTAAGCCTAGCCGGATCCTGGTCCTACTCCCTCCGTGGTGCCGGCCTATACGGTTGGGACATCCAAAAAGAGTATCAAAGCGCTGCGGTAACCATCGCCAGAGGTTGGTTTACCTTCCACACCAAGGGCGACGCCTATTCCTCAATGCTCTCACTAACCAGCCTACCCGCACTCATGCATGGTATCTCCGGTATCTCCGCCGAGCTCTTACTCCGTTGGATCTACCCACTCGCCCTCGCGGTAACCGCCGCAGGCGTTGTCGCCGCCGCAACTCGTCGTGGCACCGCACGCGCCGCACTATTAACCTTCTCCCTTATCCTGCTAGCCACCTCCACCTGGGCTGGTCAGATGGTCGCCCTCGCCCGCCAAGAGCTGGCCTTCTGCCTATTTGCCGCGCTCATCGTCGCTGTGCTTGCAACAGACGCTACAGTGAGATCGCGTCGTCTTATTGCCGCCCTCACCGGCGGCGCTCTCGCCTTCACCCACTACACCACCTCCTACATATCTGTAGTAATCTTCATATTCGCCGGGCTCATATTCCTCCTCTCCCCTTCAAGGGCAAGCTCAAAGCCCTTGCGAGTACTAACCCTACCGGTAATCGTAGCCATACTTGCCTCTACCCTCCTATGGAACGGTGTAATAACCCGCCCTGGTACCGAAGTCGGAGCTGCCGTATCGACCGTCTCCAAGAATGGAGTTCAACTCCTAAACAACCACCAAAAATCACTCCTTGCCACCTGGATTCTCGGAACCGGTACCCAGGTCGTCCCTTACTCAGAGTACAAGATCGCTCTCAACCAACACAAAGCTCTGCTACCTTGGCTTATCACCGACCCTCGCGGATCTAATGTTGTAATAACCGATGCCCACCTACCAAAAGTTAAAACCCCACTCACCCCACTAACTTCTATCTGGAATGCGCTGAACGTGATCGGTAAACAGTTACTTAATCTCATCATCGCGATTGTAGTTATAACATATCTAATCTCTTACATCCGTCGTCGTAAGATACCATCAATATCCAATGAGCCAGATGCCTCCTCAGTTGCCAACCAAGAGCTACTGGGAATGGCAACCGGCGCTCTGGTAATCACAGCGCTCCTTCGCCTATCCTCATCCCTTGCCACGCTCTACAATCCAGAGCGTGCCGCACTACATACCGGGCTAATATTCACTCTCTTGCTAACACCAGTGCTCTCTCGCCGACTAGGTAACCTTGCAAAACCCTACCTAGCCCTCGCGCTGGCCTCCTCCCTCGCACTAAGCACCCTCATAATTGGTGGAGATCCCTCCACCGCACACTCGAACACTGGTGAGGACCCCCAGCGCTTCCTTATCTCAGCTCCGGAGTTAGCTAGCGTCAACTTCCTAGCCAAGAACCTCCCCGCCAAGGCCCTTCTACAAACCGACCGCTATGGCCGCGTGCAGCTTGCAACGGTTGAGAACGGTAAGAACTTCACCTCCAATGACATCGTAGATCCATCGGCCGTAGATACTCGCGCCTTCATCTACATGACCAAGACCAACACTGTCGATGGCGTTGGAAGAGCCTTCCTAAATGGGGTTCTCGCTATATTCCATTACCCATCATCATTCTTCGAGGATACCAGGCCACTGCTCTACTCGACTGAAGATACCCATGTCTTTGGATGAACACTCAACTCTCCAAAGAACTACCGATACCCCGGCAATATCCGTAGTTCTAATCTGTAAAGATGAGCCAGCCCTCTCTCAGACCTTAGATGAGCTCTACCCACAACTCCTCGCCCTCAATGCAGAGTGTGTGGTAGTAGACTCCTCATCAAAACGCCTCGACTACATCCGCCTCGCTCGTCCTTGGGTTCGTTGGATTGATTTTAAGCCTCCAGCTGGCTTCAAGTTCTCTATCCCAAACCAACGAAACGTTGGGGCCCGCGCCGCTCTAGCCCCCGTAATAGCCTTCGCCGATGCTGGCTCACACCCCACCCCCAACTGGCTAAAGGAGCTAACCGACCCAATTCTATCTAACACCTACTTTGTAACCTGTGGTCCAGTTAAATCAACCACCCCTTCAGTTTACAAAATTATAAACGACTTCCCTGATGGCACCGTGGTTGAAAGTGTACTAACCGCCAACCTCGCCTTCACTCGCGCCTCCTTCGATGCTATAGACGGGTTCGATACCCGCTACGAGTACGGCTCGGACGCCGACTTCGCCTGGCGCCTACTCGCCGCCGGCTTCCCACCAATCTCCATAAGAAGCGCCGTCATGGGTATGGACTGGGGCACTTGGAAATTGCAAAAACGTAGAGCCTGGCGTTATGGTAAAGCCAGAGCTCGCCTCTGCACCTTCCATCCCACCAGGCGGGCTCACATAATAAACGCCGCCCCAGAGCTCGTAGTCTACCCTGCGCTACTTCTACTCACCTTACTCACCCTGCTCCTAACACCCTTTGGTCTCTACTACGCCCCACTCCTACCACTACTAATAACCCTTGCACTTCTACTAAGAAACCTAAAGTCCGGCCACCCCTTCGCTGTAATAGCCGATCACTTGATTTACACAACCTCCTTCTCACTCGAGATACTCTCACAACTCATTAAAAAGTACTTTGGACTCACTCCACTCATCGCCCACCTCCCCACAGATCGCGGCCCCTACCAGCGTGATCTCATCGAAGCCCTGCAGGCTGATGGAGTCAGCACCGACTTCTTCCCCTCTCCAACAAAATCGGCCACCTTAAATCTCCTTCTTCTTCCTCTAACGATACTTATTCAGCACGCCAGGGGGATGCGCATCCTGCATATTCACTGGCTCCACAACTTCGATCTACACTGGGCAAAATCAAATACCACCCGCAAAATCGCTCGGCTCTGGTTAACCGCTACCTTAAAAACTGCAAAGTTCTGTAAGGTACCAGTAATCTGGACCGCGCATAACATCCTTCCCCACTCCCCGATATTCGATGACGATCTTGCAGCAAGAAAAACCCTCATCGAAAGCTGCGCTGCAGTAATCGCTCACTCCGAGCAGACTAAACTAGAGTTAGAAGAACGCTTCCATGCTAAGAACGTCACAGTTATCCCGCAAGGCGTTAAAAGCAGCGTCGGTATCGATCGCTCTACGGTGAGGCAGCAACTCCACCTCGCCGCCACCGAGCCTTATCTCCTCTTCGCTGGCCGTATTGAGCGCTACAAGGGCCTACACCTCTTCCTAGCTGCACTAACTACCCACCTGCAAGGCGCTAACCCACCTCCTTTCACTCTAGGCATACTCGGTGAGGCTACCGACCCTGATCTGAAAAAAGAGATCACCTCTCAGCTCACCACCCTACAATCACTCGGTATGCGGATTATAAGAATCGATGGCTACCTACCAGATCAGACCATATCTGAGCATCTCACAGCTGCCGACCTTGCCATCTACCCATTCACCAAGATAACCAACTCTGGCTCTATTCTCCTCGCCCTCGCTGCCGGTACCCCAGCCCTAGCAACCGCACACCCCTCATTAGCCGATCTCCCTTCAAAAGTGGTGACCCTCTCTCCGAGCGGTAACTACGATGCCTTTCTCCAAGCTGCAATAGAACTTACTAAGCAATCCGACCCCACTACCCGCACCTTTGCACTTACTTGGGCCGCTCACCACCCCTGGTCAAAAGCTGCAAATGTAACAGCAGATCTCTACAGAAAGGTAATGGAGGAGCTACGGTGAGCTACCAAACCCCCGAGATATCAATAGTTGTAATCGCCTACAACGAGGAAGCTAAGATTGCCGACTGTCTAACCGCCCTACGCTCTCAAAATACCAAGCACAGCTACGAGGTTATCGTCGTAGATGATGGCTCCCTCGACCAGACCGCTGCGATAACCACCCGCGCCGCTGCCACAGATCCTAGAATAAGGCTGATAAGACACCCAAAGAACCTCGGTCGAGGCGCTGCAAGGGCTACCGGCTTCGCTGCAGTAACTGCACCCATCACCGGATTTGTTGACGCCGACATCATCATCCCCTCAAACTGGATCGAGCGGATCTACCAAGCTATGCAGAGTAACAACGCTGTCAGTGCAATCGCGGTCCCCGACGGTGACTGCGCAGTAATCTGGAGAATCTTTAAGCCAACAGCTAGAGTTGTTCATGGCACCGCCTCCATCACCGGCAATAACCTAATGATCGAAACCAAGCTTCTGCGCTCCACCGGTTTTGATCCCAGTAGTAAACTCGGTGAGGACTTTCGTCTTGCCGCTAAACTCACCGCCGCTGGCTACAAGCTTACAACGTTAGATGACTTGACCGTGCAACACCTAGAGGCTAAAAGTTACTACAAATCACTTCGTTGGCTCTTTAGCTCTGGGGTTGATGCCTCAAGGTTACTACTTGAGTTTGGCCGCTTCCGCTCCCCAGACCTTGCCTGGCTTCTCTGGTCAGCATCCCTATTAGTTGCTACCGACTTTCTAATCTACGGAAAGTTTCTTACTGCACTTCTAATACCACTGGCCGTAACCTCAGCAGTTACCCTTGGCCACGCCTACACCAGATTTAACCCACTGCCTAACCCACTACGTTGGTCACTAGCTGCCCTAGCCGATATACCCCTTATCACCGCCTACCTAACTGGGCGCCTGCTAGGTTTTCTATCTCTCCTGCTCGAAAGTAAAACCCTACCCACCTATCGATTAGAGTAGCAATGTCATCTACTCAAAACCCAAAACCTACACCCGCCCAAAGGCCTACCCCGAGACAAAATAAAAACTTACCCTCCGCTCAAGATCTCGAATCTACTAAAGATCTCAAATCTGTTCAAGATCTAAAAACTATCAAAGCCTCAAAACCGGCGCACCACCTTCTATTTAAGAGTGCAGCCGTTATAGCCGCCACAACGCTCCTCTCCTCAGCCTCGGGTTTTCTATTCTGGATAGTAGCCACCCACCGCTACTCAGCAAAGACCATCGGAACTACCTCCGCAATAACCTCCCTTATCCCCTTAGTTGCAACTCTTGGTGGTCTCGGCCTAGCACCCGCAGTAACTAAGGCCTTCGCTCACTCCCCTAATCCGGTAAAGTTAGTTTGGAGGTCAACCACTCTAGCATTTCTCGCCGGAGCGCTCTTCGCCATTGTGCTCCTCCTAACCGACCCCGCTCTAGAAAATCAATCAATCCTAACATCGATCTACCTAGCCTTAACCTGTGCCCTCCTCTCCGCCTCAACTGTAACCACTGCTACAATCGTTGCCGCTGGTAAAACCCATCTGCTTCTCTTCGAGACCACTGCTGGTATTCTGGTAAAGCTAGTTATGATTATCTCTACCCACTCCCCAAACGCGGTGCTAACATCCACCCTCACCGGGTTGGTAGCTGCAACTCTAACAAGCGCCCTAGTTGTTGCAAAGCTAACCTACCCAATAAAGGGCAACTCAAAGCAGATCCCATCCTTACGCTCCTTCGCTATCTTCAACTGGCTTGCCGGAGCCTTCTCACTAATCCCCGCCGCACTTCTGCCTGTCTTTGTCTACACCAGATCCGGAGCTACCCTAGCCGCAGCAACTGGCGTCGCCGCCCTCTTCCTCCCGCTACTGAACTTACCCTCCTCAACCATCGCTCGCTCGCTATTTGCCCAGGCCTCTCGCACCCCAGACCAGCTCTCGCAGCTAGCTAAATCTAGCTTCAAGGCCATGCTCCTCCTCGCTACTGCTACTCTAGCTCTTACCCTCCTCATCGCCTCTCCACTTCTCGCACTCTTCGGTAGCTCCTACGGCGCAACTGGATCCACGCTACTAAAGCTCCTCGCACTCTCCGCTCTCCTGGCCACCGGCAACTACCTCGCCGACACCCTCCTGCTCCTCCGTGGCTACACCCATCACTACCTATTCGTTAACATCGCCGGAACCATCGCCATCTGCCTACTTAGTTGGTTCACCGCTCCCCACGGTGCTATCGCTCTAGGCTGGGGCTGGGTCGCTGGCCAAGCCGCCTACAGCGCTGTAGCGTGGACCACCCTACGCCTTGCAAACCCCCCAAAACCGGTCAAAACAGCTTAAACTGCCCCGACACCCTTAACTACTCAAGCACCCAATTTCTTACACCGCCGCCCCTCAGATGGCCCAAAACAGCCTCAGGTTACCCCCTGGCGGCCTCACTTACCTCCCCCAACCCCAATACAACCATCCCCCTAAAAGGCAGATTGCTGCCGCCTGACACCCCCATAAATACCCCTCTCCCACCTCCCGCGGAGCTCTTTAATTGAGTACTACTCCCCTGCACACCCTCCCAAGCACCCTCCCAACCACACTCCAAAAGTAATGACCGCGCACTTGGCTACCCTGGATACGCTCTCGTGATTCGGAATCTCGTTTGGGTTGATTTGCTCGCGATCGCCCCCCTGTTGCTTAATGGTCCTAACAGACTTTTCTTTATTCTTAACATCGGTCTTAAAACCCGCGATGAGCGTGTTCCCACTCTGAATGATCCATCCGTCTTCCACGGCCCAGTTAATCAATCCGGTTATCGCTACGGAAAGATGTTTGGCCATAGATGGGGTTTTGGCGTCTTGGATGACTTTGCGCAATTGGGCATTTGTAATCCGAGAGCAAATTGTCTTTTTAATAATCGGCAAGAGGTGGGTATTGAGCAACCACTCTTGATCCGCAGAGTGGCTTGCGCCCCAGGCATTTCCTACTCGTAAGCGTTCTATTGGATCCAGGTATGCAGCAATCATTTGAGCCCCAGTGTTGGTGGACTTGTCTGCACCCCCAAGGCTGAGTCGCTGATCGATTTCTGCTGCCTTTTCCATCGCGGTAGCGAAGTCTTTGGCTGTGGTGTCCTTGAGCTTGCCAGTTTGGTCTCTCCAAGTTATACGCCAGTAATTTCTATTACCGACTGGCTTGTAGACTTTTACTTTGTTGTTGGTGGTTTCTTGCTCCCACTTAGGCATTGGTTGCACTCCTGAACTTGACTCCATTCACAGTCATAAAACCCTTGCTCTGAGCTTTACGAGCGCGGGTTCGGTCTGCCGGATTCTTAACCCGTTGGCGCTCTAGCCAGTTCAGCACTTCGGTTTGTTCCCATCGGAGGGCTTTCCCGGAGATGGCATAAGGTGCCGGAAAGTCGGCAGTAGCAGTTAGTTGGTAGGTAGCAGAGCGACCCAACTTGATGAGTTCTTGCAAGTCGTGAATGTTCATAAGTATTGGCATACTCTCGATAGGTGCTCGGTCGAAGGACGAATGCACACGATTTAACCCAAAATGGAAAATTATTTTTATGGAAAAAGATGATGGGAGAGGTTGCACTCAGAAGGTGAAAAAGGGTTACTTTCACGCTCAACTCAGGGTCTAAATGCGGTAAAGACTTTCTGATCCGTAGTCAGATGCTCTATCCGTTGAGCTACAAGCGCCGGTTGAGAGAGTGAATACTACCTGTAGAGGGGCGAGAGCCCAAAACCAGCAAAAATGGCATATAAATAGGGCACATTCCGTACTATCCAACCGTGAGTCAGAATGAATTAACGAGAGCCCGCTTAGCTACAACTCTGGCATTCATGATGAATGGATTCTCAGTAGGAATCATCGTTTCGCAACTTCCTGACTACAAATTTCATTTAAAAATTAGCAATGGCGCATTGGGAATGGCGCTCTTTCTATTGGCAGCGGGAGTTTTATCTGCGCTTGGTCCTAGCGGTCGATGGTCCGCTAAACATGGAAGTGCTCGCGTAACCATTCTCGGGTCATTAGCGATAATTCTTGCGATGCCATTAATAGGGCTCTCCTTTAATTACATAACGTTTTGTATAACTTTATATTTCTTTGGATACTCCATCGCACTTCAAGACGTTGCGATGAATACTCATGCAGTTACTCTGGAACAACGATTCAAGCGTCGCGTCATGAGTACGTTCCACGCCCTCTACTCTGTTGGTGCACTTGCGGGAAGCGCTATCGGTGGATTGATGGCACAAGGGCACGTCAAAGAAATTATTCAAGAATGCTCCGTCTCAGTTCTCTTTGCGGCAACTAGGTGCGAGCCATCTGAGCTAGAGGCGACTGCGGCCTTCCAAACGCTAGAGCCGTCCGCATAGCTGTTACTCCAAGTGGACCCAGAGTTTGTTGAGACCCAGACCCCACCACGGGCGTCTTGCGCAACCAACTTCGATCCGTCAGAGCTCGAGGCTACACTCTCCCATACGTGAGATCCGGCCGAGGAGCGCTCTGTCCAAGTACTTCCGCCATCAGCGGAGGTATAGAGATGGCCCGGTGCTGAATTGTAAGGCGAGGACTGCGCAGCGATTAGGTAGAGTCCGTTTGCACTAGATGCAATGGCGGCCCAACTACTACCGACGCTGCTAGCTACGGGGCTCCAGGTTGCACCAGAGTTTACTGATCTAAATATTCCGCCGCTACCAGAGCTTCCAGTAAAGGACTGCGCGGCGACGAATAGCTTTGAGCCATCGGCGCTCGAGGCGGCACCGGAGTAGTTCTGATAGTTGGCGGGATCGCCGGTTGGATTGGTGTTTGTCCAGGTTGTTCCACCGTCGGTAGATAGTGATACTCCACCCGAAGAGAATGAGTAGAAGTTTGCATCTAGAATGTGGGTGCCATCTGAGCTAATAGCAAGCGAGGGCTTCTCTTGGAATCCGGATGCGGATTGATCGATCCAGCTGTAGGTTAACGTTGTTCCACTACCAGAACCGCCACCAGAACCACCGCTCCCACCTCCACCACCTGAACCACCAGATGACTTCAAGGTACTAACATTAGCAAGATCTGAGGCCTTACCCAGTACTGCTACAGAGGCGCTGCAGTTACTTCCAATACCAGTACCCATAGACCAAGCCTGTGATACCCCACCAGGAGCAGTATCTAGGGTAGCAAAGACACAGTTACCAGAAGATGACAAGTTAGCAAGACCAAAGACATGGTTTCCAACGTCATCTCCAATAGAGAGTTGAGTCCTAGAAAGTGATGCACCGGTAGTAACCCCAGAGATACCCTTAGCTGTGATATCTGAGACGTAGGTGCTAGCAGCAGTTGCATCCCCAGATGGAACATCTACATTGACTGTAAATGCAGGAGCTGAGGCAATTACTCCAGCTGCTGCTGGAACCTCACTGGCTGCGGTAGCAAAGGAGGTGTACCAGTCTGCTGGGGTAGAGCCCTGGTTGATAGCATAGAGGCTTTTAGCATCGGTGATCACTGCCTGAAGGGTGGTAGCAGCAGAGGCATCATTAGCTCTGGTGATGACTCCAGCAAAGGTAGGGATGGCGATGGCTGCTAGGATACCGAGCACTACGATGACTACGATGAGCTCTAGGAGGGTGAAGCCACGCTTGGAGGGCTTGCGCTGCCTACTGATTAGACTGGTGAGGAACTTGATCATGGTGGGTTTGATCCTTGGTAATAGGGTTGACGAGTCTGGCCGGGTGCCTGGCTCATAGTTCCTATAAGTCCGCAAAGCGGGGGCTGCGGCACGGGTTTAAGGGCTCTTAACCTATGTTTTGAGCTGCATTGTGAGGTGGGAACACCCTACGGGAGGGAGGTATTGGGATCTGCTATCGTGTAAAGTTGAAGTGTTTATAGCCTAGCTGCTCGGAGAATACACAGTCCCCGTGCTTCATGGCTAAGAAGTTGGAGACGCGAATGTACTGGGTTCCGCTAGCCCAGACCCCGCGAACGATCGCTTCGTGGGCTACCCACCTCGCCTCACCGCGAATAAGAGTTATTGAGAGCGCTAGGTTGAAGATCTCACCGGCGAAGAAGCCGCAGACTAAAGCTACCGGAGTTCCGGAGGTATCTAAAACCTCGTAACCTAGAAAGCTCTCTGGGTTATCTAGGTGGTACTGCCTCATAACGGTCTCAGCCGTTCTGCTGTACCTTCTTGCTTTTGTAAAGAATGCGACGCTCTCTACCGCCTTTGAGGGTGGGATCTGCCGCGATGTCAGGCCTTGGGTTGTCCCGCCGTTTAGATGCTTTCTGATGTTTCGCCAGGTTCCACCTTTGCAGGCAGCTCGCGCAGCGTCTAGTATTAAAATGTTCTGCCCAAACCTGGACCTAGGTAGTACGAAGGCGATTTTGTCGCTCTCATTAGGCATTAGATTAGCCCTGCTGCTCAGCGCTAGCCTGGGCAGGGTGAGGAAGTGAATAAGTGTAACAAACTTGTTAAGAAGCGCCAAGCAGCTCCCGACAGCGCCGGGATGAGTGCTTTCCTGCTCCTTTAGGTAGCGAAGCAGGTGCTCAGAGCTGTTAATGTCTGGCACCCCTTAAAAGTATCTCCGCCAGGTGCGCTACCTGGCTACCTTACTTTGCCGCAAAGAGGTGTAAAGTCAAGGCCTTGTATTCTGTCGGGGCTCTTGCGGGTAGCGCCATTGGTGGATTGATGGCTCAGGGCCATATCAAAGAGATCTTTCAAGAGTGCTCAGTATCAATCCTCTTTATTGTCGTCTTGTATTTCATGAAGT
>Ga0208872_1001263_pt1 | contig 15826 bp, 13 predicted proteins | sample CryBogCBH12Aug08_FD_185508 | JGI IMG/M metagenome (GOLD analysis project Ga0208872, IMG submission 185508) | Freshwater microbial communities from Crystal Bog, Wisconsin, USA - CBH12Aug08 (SPAdes) | ecosystem: Environmental > Aquatic > Freshwater > Lake | place: Crystal Bog, Wisconsin, USA...
CCAACGTGTCGTCGCGCTACCGCCCGACTTATCGCTTTCTCCCTGCGGGCTAGCCGGGTAAATGACACCTAGCCGTTGTCCTTTACCAAAAAGCGATAAGTCGGCCAGTAGCGCCGACACGTTGGGGAACGGGTTTTAAGATCAGGGCTACCGCCCCACCACGATTTCACTCACGCGACCGGTTCACGCCGAAGCGTGGATAAAACCAACAGGACGACGGGCGCAACGAGGGTCACGACCAGACCGGTCAAGACACTAGCTTTTGCGATTCGCAGGGAGAAAGCGTCGCCCGACTGGGCGCTTTTTCAATTCAGCCGCGCCAACGGCGCGTCCGATTTTCTGCCCGCATGATAAGCTGGCTGTCTGTTCGGGTTTCAAAACCAGCCGCCATTATCGCGCCGGCGTGCCCCCAGCACCGCTGCCGGCGTCACCACGTCCACCACCACCGGGACGTGTCAGGGGTGGCGGCTGGTTTTGGCACCATGAATAACGAACCACCCCACATCATAATCGGCGAGGAACCAGGCTGGGGTGATCCCCAGCCCTTTGGCATTGCCGCCGTGGACGAACGCCAACACCTCTACATCATCGGTAAAACCGGTTCTGGAAAAACCACTTTGCTGCGGAACTTGATCTTGCAGCACATCGCGCTGGGGCATGGCGTCGGGGTCATTGACCCGCACGGCGATCTGGCCGAGGAACTATTGAACCACATCCCGCCGCAGCGGGCGGATCATCTGGTGTATTTCAATCCGGGCGATTTGGAATATCCCATCGGATTGAATGTCATCGGCTCCGTAGCCCCCGATGACCGCCACCTCGTCGCCTCGGGCATTGTGGCGGCTTTCAAGGGCATCTGGCGCGACTCATGGGGTCCACGACTCGAATACATACTCTACAACGCGGCGTCCGCGTTGTTGGAATGTCGCAACCAGACGTTGCTTGGCGTCAATCGCCTGCTCACTGATGATCACTACCGCGAGAAAATCATCCGGCAGGTCAAGGACCCGTTCATCCGGGCGTTCTGGGCGGAGGAATATGCGAATTACGACGAGCGTTTCAAACGCGAAGCCATTGCGCCGATCCAAAATAAAATCGGTCAGTTCCTGTTGAATCCCGTGGTGCGAAATATTTTAGGCCAGGTGAAAAAGAAGGTGAATCTCCCGTTCGTGATGGATCATGGACGATTGTTCATCGCCAATCTGTCCAAGGGACAGCTTGGACACGACAAGGCGAACCTGCTCGGTTCACTGCTGGTGACGCAGTTTCAACTGGGCGCGATGGCGCGCGCCAACCGGCCGGAATCCGAGCGCCGGGATTTTTACCTGTTCATTGACGAGTTTCAGAATTTCTCGACGGATGCGTTTGCGTCCATTCTGGCGGAGGCGAGAAAATACCGGCTCTGCCTCACGTTGTCGCACCAATACATTGACCAGCTTTCCGAACCAATCCGGCAAGCCGTATTCGGAAACGTCGGGACGCTGGTGGCTTTCCGCATCGGCTATACCGATGCGGAAGTGATGACCAAGGAATTCGGCAAAACCATTCCGGCTACGGCACTGGCCGACTTGAACCAGTATGAGGCCGTCGTAAAATTGCTGGTCAGCGGCACCAACCGCGAACCGTTCCGGGCGAAGATGCTGCCGCCGCTGGAAAACCGCGTCGGCCGACGGGACAAACTCATCGCGTTGTCGCGCGAACGGTTTGCCATGCCGCGTGCGAAAATTGAGGCGAAGCTGCGGCGCTGGATGGCGGGGCGGTGACGGCAAATCCAACATTGTCACCGTGCCGCGCGGGGCGTAACCTGATTCCGTTCTTAAAAACAAACCGACGATTATTATTTAACCAAAACATTTTTGCGTAGCTTCGGCTACGGGCTGGTCCGAAAACCGCTAATTTTCCAAGCCCGTTTACACGAACCGACCGAGCAGCGCCCCATCGGGCGCGGCTTGGCGTGTCTCGTGTAAAGGCGCTTAGCGGTGCCTCGGACCAGGGCGCGTCAAGTTCGCGCCCATTTCTTTTTTAGATTTCCCGTCGTTGCAGTTGTGCAGGGGGAATCATCCATGGCAAAAAAAGAAGCGCAGGCCCGCATCCGCATCAACCGACTGCTCGAACAGTCCGGCTGGCGTTTCTTTCCCGACCAGAACGGCCCGGACAATATCATCTGCGAATCGCGCATCACCAAGTCGGTGTATTCGCCGGGATTGGATTTGGGCAATGATTTCGAAAAAGTTTCCCACGGTTTCGTGGATTACCTGCTGCTGAATCTGGATCGGAAGCCGGTGGGTCTGGTCGAGGCCAAACGCGAAGGCATAGATCCGCTGGACGCCAAGGAGCAGGCTCGCGACTACGCAAAAGCTTTGGGCATCCGTTTCATTTTTCTGTCCAACGGCATTATCCACTACTATTGGGATTTGAGTCAGGGCAACCCGACTCGCATCTCGCATCTGCTCTCGCTGGAGGATTTGGGTGAGTCGTCGCGGTGGAATCCCGACCCGCAAAAACTGATTGATACCAAGGTTGACGAAAATTATATCGCTGTGTCCCAGGATGCCGGCTGGCTGAATCATTCACCCGCGCAGCGCGATATTGTTCGTGTCAACCAGAACATCAAATTGCTTCGCGACTACCAGCTCGACGCCGTTGTCGCGCTGCAAAAAGCCTATGCCAAGGGCAAAAATCGGTTCTTGTTTGAAATGGCCACCGGCACCGGCAAAACCTTGTTAAGCGCTGCCATTACAAAATTATTCATTCGTTCCGGCAATGCCACCCGCGTGCTGTTTTTGGTGGATCGCATTGAATTGGAAAATCAGGCCTGGCGGAATTTTAATCAATATCTCGCCAAGGACAGTATCAGCACCGTCATTTACAAGGAGCGGCGGGATGAATGGACGGGCGCCCAGGTTGTCGTGACCACGATTCAGAGTCTCGCGGCGAACAATCGTTATTTGACGGAATTTTCGCCCAACGATTTCCAGCTCATCATTTCGGACGAAGCCCACCGCACCATCGGCGGCAATAACCGCGTCATTTTTGAATACTTCATCGGTGCCAAGCTCGGACTTACGGCCACGCCCAAGGATTATTTGAAAGGCGTTGATTCCGATAAAATGCGCGACGACGACCCGCGCGAGTTGGAACGCCGCCTGTTGCTGGACAGCTACCGCACGTTCGGTTGTGACGACGGCAACCCCACTTTCCGTTTCAGCCTGATTGATGCCGTCAACCACGAGCCGCCGTATCTGGTGAATCCCTTCCGGCTGGATTGCCGGACGGACATCACCACGGAATTGCTCACCAAAAAAGGCTGGGCGGTGAAACTCGCCGGCTTGGACGAGGATGACGACGATCAGGAAAAAACTTTTTACAAACGCGATTTTGAGAAAAAGTTTTTCTCGGACGCCACCAACGAAACCTTTGTCCGCACGTTCCTGGCCAATGCCAAGCGTGACCCGCTCACCGGCGAAATCGGCAAGACCATCGCCTTTGCCGTCAGCCGCAAACACGCGCGCAAGCTGACCAAGTTGCTCAATGACGAAATTGAGAAATTGCATCCCGGCAAATATCAATCCGACTTTGCCGTGCAAATCACGTCCGATATTCCCTCGGCGCAGGACATGACCAAGAAGTTCGACAGCGAACGCAACGCGCTCAATGGTAAATCGTCGTTTAAGCCTGAATTCATTGACTACAACAGTTCCCGCACGCGCGTTTGCGTCACCGTCGGTATGATGACCACCGGCTACGATTGCGAGGATTTGTTGAATGTCGTTCTGGCCCGTCCGATTTTTTCACCCACAGATTTTATCCAGATCAAGGGGCGCGGCACGCGCCTTTACACCTTCCGGCACAAGCAAGGCGGCGACGAGCACAAAGCCGACAAGGATAATTTCTATCTGTTCGATTTCTTTGCCAACTGCGAATTTTTCGAGAAGGATTTTGACTACGGCAAAAAAATTATGCCGCCCAAAGTCGGCGGCGGCGACGGTCCGGGCGGTGGCGGCGGAACCGTCACCACGGATTTCACCTGGACCGGCCCGGACGAACTGAAGGAAAAGCAGGCGGAGCAGATCGGCTTGCAAGGGATGAAAATTGACCGTGAAGCATTCTCTCGCAGCTTCGAGCAAACCACGCGGGACGAAGTCGAGAAATTCCCCGAACTCCACGATGCCGTCGAAGCTCGCGACTGGTCGCGCGTTGAGGCGTTCGTTCGCGAAAACATTTTCGACCGGCCGCAGGAATTTTGGAACACGGAAAAACTGCGCGACGCCTACGGCGTGGATCGTCGCCTCACGCTGGCGGAAATCCTGCAAAAAGTGTTCGGCGTCATCCAGCGCTTCCCCAGCCGTGAGGATTTGGCCGGCGAGGATTTTGACCGGTTTTTGTCCACGGCTGGCGTGGACGGATCAAAGGTCCAGGAATTGCAAACGCTGTTCACCGCCTACCTGCTGTATCCCGACATCCGCGCCGCCGTGGATCTGGGCGATTTTGGCAAGCTCGCCACCGACGCCCGCCTGAATCTGAAAGAACTCAAAGTCCTGGGTGAACCGCAGCGCAAACTGGCGTTGAATTACATCAAGGACAACATCGTCATCAACCGCTACTTCGCCGCCTAGACGCACCCGCTTTCATGCTCAACAAGGAAACCAAACGCCGCATTGATAAGGCCCGCGACATTCTCGTCGGTCAGTTGCCGCTGCCATCCGACCAGATCGAACTCATCACCATCGCCCTGATTTACAAATTCATGGACGACATTGATGCGCAGTCGCGCGAACTCGGCGGCAAGCCCACGTTTTTTGTCGGCGACTTGCGCGACCTGTCTTGGCGCAAGCTCATCAGCAATACCTTGAGCGGCGACGAGCGCGTCACCAAGTTCATCCAAGGCATTGAGGCTGTCAGCGACGCGAAAAATCACAGCATCCCCGACCTGTTCAAAAGCATTTTCAAAAATGCGTTCCTGAAATTCCGCGACGCGCAGGTGCTGAAATTGTTCCTCGACGAAATCAACGGCTTCACCTACGACCATTCCGAAGAACTCGGCAACGCCTTTGAATACTTGCTGGACACGATGGGCACGCAGGGACAAAACGGCCAGTTTCGCACCCCGCGCAACATCATTGAATTCATCGTGGACGTGGTTGACCCGCAGAAAGACGACACCATCCTTGACCCCGCGTGCGGCACGGCGGGATTTTTGATTTCCGCCTACAAGCACATTCTCGCCGCGAACACCTCGGCGAAAGCCGCTGAAAAAGACCCGCACGCGGGCGACCTGCTCAAATCCGCCGCGCGCGACAAACTCACCCGCAACATCACCGGCTACGACATCACGCCGCTCATGTGCCGCCTTTCGCGGGTGAATATGTATCTTCACCATTTCGCCAATCCTGTCATTCACGAATACGACACGCTGACCAACAAAAACCGCTGGGGCGAAAAGTTCGATGTCATTCTTGCCAATCCGCCGTTTATGACGCCGACCGGCGGCATCAGCACGCACGACAAATTCCGCATTGCCGCCAAGCGCGCCGAAGTTCTGTTTGCCGATTTCATCCTTGAACACCTTAACGCCAATGGCCGCGCCGGCTTCATCGTGCCCGAAGGCATCATTTTCCAGAACAATGACGATTATGTGAGCCTGCGCAAATGGCTCATCAATGAAGCAGGGCTTTGGGCGGTGGTATCGCTGCCGGCACAGATTTTCCAGCCGTATTCCGGCGTGAAAACGAGTGTGCTGCTGGTGGATCGCGCACTGGCTCGGCAACGCGGCGACGTGCTGCTGGTGAAAGTGGAGAACGACGGATTTTCTCTGAATACCAACCGTTCGCCCATTCCGCAAAACGATTTGCCCGCCGCGCTGGAATTGTTGAAAGCCGCGAAGCAGCCGGAATATCAAACCACCATCGCCAAGTTGGAAACCGAAATTCAGCACCGGATTGTGCCGCGTGCAGATTTTGCCAAGCTGGACGCCTACAAAGCCGGCAGCAGCGCTTATAATTTTTGCCGGAAATTTTTTGTGCGGGCGGAGCGGTTGAAAAAATCGGCCGCCGAGAGCCGCGCCAGCGGCGACGAGGCCGAGGTGGTGAAGGCCGAAAAGGCGCTGGAAAAAGTCCGCGAGGAATTTGCCAAGAACACCGGCCTGGGCGAATTGCCTGCCACCGAAGCCGGATTGAAAGCGCGGTTTGACGACCAGCTAAAAGCCGCCGCCGTGGCCTACGGCGATTTACAGCCCGCCGCCGCGCTCACCGCCGCGTTGAAAGAGCATCTTGACCACCAGCGAGAATTCAATCTTTCGTATGACGCATCAAACCCTGCGATTCCCGAATCTGCATCACCTTTCGGTTTCGTTGAGTTGAACGAGGTTGCTCAATTCCGTAGCGGCGGCACGCCATCCAAAGCGAATGCTTCTTTTTGGCAAGGAGATATTCCGTGGGTTTCTCCCAAGGATATGAAAACATCCTTGATTCTGGATACTGAAGATCATGTTTCAGAGGATGCAGTAAAAAATAGCGCGACTCAGCTTATTCCTGTAAATACAGTTCTCTGCGTGGTTCGTTCGGGAATTCTTCAACACACATTTCCGGTTGCACTCACCGGGCGTTCTGTCTGTTTCAATCAAGACTTGCTTGCAATTTTGCCGGATGTTTCGCGGCTCGACGCCAGATTTTTATTCTTCAATTTGAAAAGCCGGAGCAAGGAAATTCTAGCTGCCGGAATTAAATCTGGCGTCACGGTGCAAAGTTTCCACAGCGGATTTTTTAAGGATTTCAAAATCCCGCTGCCGCCGCTGGAGGAGCAGCGGGCGATTGTGGCGGAGCTGGAAAGTTATCAGCGCGTGGTGGACGGTTGCACCGCCGTCCTCGACCACTACCGCCCCAGCTTCATCGCCAGCCCCGACTGGCCGACGTTCGCGCTTCACGAAATTGCCGAGATTGACCCGAAACGGCCGAAGCTGGATTTGCCCGCCACCGCACCGGTTTCATTTTTGCCCATGTCCGATTTGTCCGCACGCCAGGGCGAAGTGATTCCGAAACAGGAGCGACCGCTGGAAACTGTCATCAAAGGCTACACCTATTTCGTTGAGCGGGATGTCATCGTCGCCAAAATCACGCCCTGCTTTGAAAATGGAAAAATGGGCGTCATCGGCAAATTGAAAAACGGCATCGGCTTCGGCTCGACGGAGTATTATGTCATCCGCGCCAATGGCGACTTGCTGCCGGAATTTTTATTCGCGAGCCTTTGCCATCCGCAATTCATCGCGCAAGGCGAAGCCAATATGTCCGGTTCAGCCGGCCAGCAGCGCGTGACGAAAAGTTTCATCCACAACTATCAAATCGCCGTCCCCGACCTCGACACGCAGCGCAAACTGGTTGCCGAGCTTCAACGCGAGCAGGCGACGCTGGCCGGGCTGGCGGAATTGCGGGCCAAGTATGCGGCCAAAATCGCCGTCCGTCTCGCCGCCGTCTGGGGTCAGGTAAAATAGAATCTGTCCGTCCGCAAAGTCCGTTGCCTAATCAGGCAAATCACAACGTCTCCCCAATCATTCATGCCGCCGGCATTGTGTCTGGATGCCTCGACTTCCGCGTTTCCAGCGTGTTACGAAGGCCGCACCATTTAAGCTGACGGAACGCGACCACGAAATCCTCCGGCTCATTCACCGGCACCGATTTTTGCGTTCCCATCAGATTATCGCCTTGATTGGCGGCAGCGCCCAAAATTTATCCCGCCGGTTGCAATGGCTGTTTCATCACGGCTACCTGGAACGTCCGCGCGCCCAGCTTCAATACTACGAACGGAGCGGTTCCCAAACCATCGCCTACGGTTTAGGAAATAAAAGCGGTTCACTGCTTCAACTCAATCCGGCGGCGTGGGGCGAAAAGAATCGTGCCGTCGGCCGGATGTATCTGGCGCACGCGCTGCTGGTTTCCGATGTCATGGTGGCGCTGGAACTGGCCTGCCGGCAGCACGGCATCCGGCTTTTGCACGAGGCTGAATTGCATCTGACCGTCGAAGCGCCGTTGCATTGGCGGGTGAAACTCCGCGATGGCACCAAACTCGGCGTCATCCCCGACCGCGTGTTCGCTTTGGAATACACGGATCAAAACGGCCAGGTGCAGCGGGTATATTACTTCCTCGAAGCCGACCGTGGCACGATGCCCGTCATCCGCCAAAAACTATCGCAGACCTCGTTTTACCGGAAGCTGCTCGCCTACGAAGCGACCTGGACGAACAAGGTTCACCAGCGACATCTGGGCATCCCGCGTTTCCGGGTGCTGACCGTCACCACCAGCACGGCGCGGGTTAAGTCTTTGCTGGATGCCTGCGCACGTTTGCAACGCGGTCACGGACTTTTCCTTTTTGCGGACCAGTCCGTGTTGCAAAAAGATTTGCTCGCCGCCGTCTGGCACTGCGGCAAAGCCGCCGCCATGGCCGCCCTGATTGACTTGCCAGATCCGGCAAAACCACGCGTCTCCTGATTTTCTTCACCGGGCATTAGCGTGATCACTGGAGACAGGCCGATTCACGGGCTGTCACGTTCATCACAACCACAGGAGTATTATTATGCCAAAATCATCGTTCGTTGACTTCAAGGCCATCAAGGCGGCCATCACCATGGAGCAGGTCTTGCAACACTATGGCCTGCTCGACCAGTTCAAACGCGGCACGGACAGCCTCAATGGCCCGTGCCCCATCCACAAGGGCAGCAACCCCACCCAGTTCCGGGTCAGCCTCAGCAAGAACCTCTGGAATTGTTTCAGCGAGTGCAAGCATGGCGGCAATGTCCTCGACTTCATCGAGAAAATGGAGAAGTGCAGCATCCATGCGGCGGCCTTGAAAGCCATCGAATGGTTCAACCTCGATCCCGAGGCCATGGCCGCCAACAGTGACCAGCGTGAGTCGGACAAAACCGAACGGCCGGCGCCGGCACCGAAAGCGGCGGCGAAACCGGTTTCGGCACCGAAGCCAGCTCCAGCAGCCACACCGGAAAGCAGCGCGCCGAACGTGCCGCTGAAATTCCGGCTGGATAAACTGGAGCGCAGTCATCCGTATCTGACCGAGCAACGCGGCCTGACGCCGGAAACCATCATGGATTTCGGCATCGGCTTTTGTGCCAAGGGCATGATGGCCGACCGGATCGCCATTCCGATTCACAACGTCAAAGGCGAGGTCGTCGCGTATGCGGGACGTTTCCCTGACGAACCGCCTGAAGGCACCCCAAAATACAAGCTGCCGCCGGGATTCCGCAAATCGCAGGAGTTGTTTAACATCGACCGTGCGGTCAAACAGCCGGCGGATCAGCCGCTCGTCATCGTCGAAGGATTCTTTGATGCGATGAAGTTGCACCAGCACGGCTGTTACAAAGTGGTGGCCCTCATGGGCAGCACGCTGTCCGCCGCGCAGGAGGAATTAATCCGCCAGCACACGAACAGCCAGAGCCGCGTCATCGTCATGCTCGACGAGAACGAAGCGGGCCAGGCCGGGCGCGAAGACATCGCGTGTCGGTTGTCGAAGTTCTGTTTCGTCCGGGTGCATCCGTTCAACCAACCCGACATGGAACCGGAACATCTGACCGCCGAGGAAGTCCAACAACTCATGGACGGCAGCCTATGAAACACTATTCCGGTCGGCGCGAAGGCTACGCCGTCATCGTCACGGTGGACGGTCGCCGGCTCAATCCCCGGCTGGACTTGTGGAATCACAGTCCGACCGGGTTTGAATGGGGTTACGCCGGCAGCGGTCCAGCGCAATTGGCGCTCGCCATCCTGGCCGATCACTGTGCGAATGCCGAACGGGCGTTGAACTGGTATCAACGCTTCAAGTGGGCGGTGATTGCCGAACTGCCGCATCGCGAATGGATCCTGACCAGCGCCGACATTGACCGCGTGTTGCAATCCCTGCGGGAACGCGACCCGCTGCTGGAAGGTGTGGCCTCCTAAAATCCAACCCCGACCATTTTGGCCGGGGCTTTTTGTTGATGATTTAAAACCTGACCGAATTTTCAGAAATTGCCGAAACGCTTTGAATTGCGGTATGCTCTAGCCATCGTGAGCGACAACGAGCCAGCCGTTAAGCGCTACTTCATTGATGAAGCGGGCGATGGCACCCTTTTCGACAAGCAAGGTCGCGTCCTAATCGGCACGGAGGGCTGTTCCAAACTGTTTATGATTGGGCTGGCGGATATTGACAACGCGGCCGCCATCAAAGCAGATTTTGATGCGTTACGGGCGCAAGTTCTGAACGATCCATTTCTCAAGAAACTCCGCCAGTTCAAACCGGAGCGCAAAGAGACCTCGGTTTATTTTCATGCCACGGTGGATCCGGTGGAGGTGCGCTGGGAAATTTACAAAATCCTTTTGCGGCATGAATTCCGGTTTACCGCCGTCATCAAATCCAAGCGGGCGGTGTTGGACTATGTCAAATCCCGCAACCAGCAGGACAAAAGCTATTGGTATCACGAGGACGAACTTTACGATTTCATTTTGCGGCGCTTGCTCAAGGAACGCCTGCACCAGCACGATGCCTATCGCGTGACGTTCGCCATTCGGGGAAACAAGAAACGCAGTGCGGAATTCCGCGCGGCGATTGAACACTCCCGCGCCGCGTTCCTGCGGGAGAAACAGATTTCCTCCCTGAGTGCCGTCGAGGTGGTGCCCGCGTATTCCCGGGACGAGGCCGGGTTGCAGGTGGTGGATTATTGTCTTTGGGCCTTGCAGCGGGTTTGCGAAAAACCCGACGAGGCGGGCTGTGACCGTTATCTGAATCCGCTCTGGGAAGCCGGTAAAATCAGTCTGGTGGTTGACTGTGACGACACGACGAAAGCCAGCTATGGCGAGTATTACACAAAGAAAAAGCCGCTGTTGGCAGCGGCTTTTAAGAATCGTGGTTGAGGGATATAGGATCGAAGCGCCTAAACGCAACGCTCACACGGCATAGGGCCGAATTTTGTCCCTCGAACCGCTGGTAATATGACAGTATTCGTTAATAAAGTCAATCGTGTCCGTCGAGTTTGATTGATTTCACGCTGGCGGGTTCGATTCCATAGCCGTGTTGGAGCCGCTGGCTTTGTTTCCACCAGCGTGGAAAACGAATTTTCAGCCGAACCAGCCACCCGCTTCCACAGCCTTTTCCAGGATGAAAAATGGCAACGGCGATGCCAAATTTCACGCTTGAGTTTGACCGGCGGTTATTAGCCACCGACTTGCGCTGGATGGTTTGAAACCTGACTGATTTTTGAGGGCAATCCTGGATCTTGCCTTTGTCAGTTTCGGCAACTCCACACGTCTCCGCAGATTCACGGTTGTGTCCTACGCTTCCCGATGGATTCAAAAGTCCATTCACAACCACACACCCGAAAGGAGATTCATCATGGATGTTCATTGCACCACCTGTGGCGAACCGTGGGATGTCTATCATCTGCGGCACGACGCCATCTACGAAACCGACCTGTCCCACGCCGAAGCCAAGGCGTGGACACAGTTGTCACCACCACTGAAATTGCTCGACCGCTACCGCGAAAAGTTTCGGGCCGCTGGCTATGAATTCGGCGGCTCGATCCTCAACGTCATGCGTTGTCCCGCCTGTCCCAAGGATGCCAAGCCTGATCCCGACAAGGCCGCGATGAAAGCCGGCATCGTCGAGTTGCTGGGCGATGATGAGGACGGGATTGCCGCGACGCTGGAGGATTTTGGTTTATGAAAAAGCCTCCTCCACCGAATGGGAAAAACGGCGCGCGGGATCCCCATCAAAATGAGTTTGGCATCATCTGGGAGCTGTCGGCGTATCCGTTCAAGTTGCGCGCCGGGGATGTCTTCAAGTTCAACGAGCGGCTTTGTCGCGTGATCCGGGTCAACGATTGCTCGGCTGTTGTCATCATGAATATGCCGGTGCGGGAGTTCAAAACCCGCTTCGACCGGCCGGTGCGGTTCCAGCCGCCGCCACGCTTGTTTCGCATCTCGCCCCAGTCGGACGTTCCCGTTCTTAATCACCGCTCCAAGCGGTGACCCACAGGCGATTCTTTGAATCGCCTTTTTTTTGGCTTGCCGACGCTGGCAAATCCACACGTCTCCACGAATACTCCGTTGCGTCCTACGCTTCAAGTTGGATTCAAAAGTCCATTTCAACACTTAACCAAAGGAGAATCATCATGGCAGTTCAATGTGCTTCATTTCAACTCGGACGCGTCGTCATCACCCCCAACGCGCTCGGCCAACTGACACCCGCCGACATCCAGCGCGGACTCCAGCGGCATCAAGCCGGCGACTGGGGTGACCTGGGGGAAGAAGACTGGCAGGAAAACGACAACGCCTTGCGCATGGGGTTGCGTTTGCTCTCCAGTTATCGCAGCGCCAGTGGCGTGACCTTCTGGATCATCACAGAAAGTGATCGGGCCTCAACCTGTTTATTGATGCCGGAAGATTATTGACCATCACAGGCGATCCCATCGGGTCGCCTGTTTTATTTTGCCAGCCCTGGCAAGTCCGCACGTCTCCCGTAAAACAGCGCACCGTCATACGCTTCCGGCTGGGTTCACAGGGTTCATCACAAAACCATAAACAACCGAAAGGATAAATATGAATGCAGTCAGTGAAGCAAACGAACATGTCTCATTGTATTATCGCGAAGGTTCATCCGACAAAGTGTATCAGGCCGCGATTGAACCGGCGGGCCGCCAGTTCGTCGTCAACTTCGCCTACGGGCGGCGGGGAGCCACCCTGACCACCGGGACGAAAACATCCTCGCCGGTGGACTACGCCGCCGCGAAGCAAATCTACACGAAACTGGTCGGCGAAAAGAAAGCCAAGGGTTACACCGAAGGCGAGAACGGCACACCGTATCAGCACACCGACAAACGCCCATCCGGCATCCTCCCCCAACTGCTGAATCCCATCGAGGAAGCCGAGGTGGAATTATTGCTGCGCGACGACAATTACTGCGCGCAGGAAAAGTTCGACGGCAGACATCTGCTGGTTCGCAAACAGGACGATGACCTCGCCGGCATCAACAAAAAGGGATTCATCGTCGGCCTGCCGACGACCGTGGCCGGCGAACTGCGCAGCGTGCCCGGCCGTTTCATTCCTGACGGCGAAGCCATCGGCGACGATTATCACGCCTTCGACCTGCTCGAAAACAGCGATGAAAACTTGCGCCAGTTGCCGTATCGGATCCGGCTGGCGCGTTTGATTGACCTACTGTTGTTGGCCCGTTCGGATTACAAATACATCCACTTGGTCGAGACCGCGTTCGGCACCCGGCAGAAGATTGAGTTGTGGGAGCAGTTGCGGCGGGAACATCGCGAGGGCATCGTGTTCAAGCGACTCGACGCACCGTATGTGCCGGGCAGACCCAACCGTGGCGGGCCGCAATTGAAGTTCAAGTTTGTCGCCACGTTGTCGGCGGTGGTTGCCAAGATCAACGTCCAGCGCAGCGTGGAACTCGCGCTGTTCAACGGACGGAGTTTGGTTTCCTGCGGCAACGTCACCATCCCGGCCAACCACGAGATCCCCACGGTTGGCACCGTCGTGGAGGCGCGCTATCTCTACGCTGCAAAAGAAAGCGGCGTGCTGTATCAGCCGGTTTATCTCGGCCCGCGTGATGACGTGGAGCCGGGCGAATGTCTGGTGTCGCAGTTGAAATTCAAGGCGGAGTAAAAGCAACTCATCCGGTCACACTCATCTGTGTGGCCGGTTTTTTATTTGCCGCTTCTGGCAAGTCCACACGTCTCCCCCGAAACGGCGGGAGGTCATACGCTTCACCTTGGGTTCACAGGGTTCATTCACAAACAAAAACAACCATAGGAGAAAATTATGAACAGCAAATCGTATGACCGTATTACCGAACGCATCGTGTCGTTGCTCTCGCAAGGCACCGTGCCCTGGCATAAACCATGGCACGTCAAAACCGGGTTGCCCCGCAACCTCATCACGCAGAAGCCGTATCGCGGCATCAACGTGTTCCTGCTCATGGCGATGAATTATGAATCGCCCAACTGGCTCACACTGCGGCAGGCCAATGCCATGGGCGGCCAGATCAAGCCGGGCGAAAAATCCTGCCCGGTCGTGTTCTGGAAACCGATGCCGGTGAAAGACAAGGAATCGGGCGAGGACAAGAAAATTCCGTTCCTGCGCCTGTATCATGTCTTCAACGTCGCCCAATGCACCGGCTTGAAAAACATTCCACCGGCCGATGACACGGCCTTCATCCAGACCTTGCCGGCGGAGCTGGTGACCAATATGCCGCAGCGTCCCGTCATCAAGCATGGCATGGCGCTGGCATCTTATTCGCCGGCCAGTGACGTGGTGAATATGCCTGACCAGGCTCGTTTCGAGTCGGAGGATCATTATCATGCCACGCTGTTCCATGAGCTGGTGCATTCAACCGGCCATGAGCAGCGGTTGAACCGTGCCGGCATCATGAAGCAGAACGGCTATGGTTCCGAACCTTACGGCAAGGAGGAATTGATCGCCGAAATGGGCAGCGCGTTTCTCTGCGGTTACGCCGGCATCACGGACCGGACGATCCACAGTTCCGCCGCCTATCTCGAAGGCTGGCTGAAACAGTTGAAGTCGGACAAGACCCTTATCGTCCACGCGGCGGCGCAGGCGCAGAAGGCGGCCGACTTCATCCTGGGCCATAAACCGGAACATCCGGCGGAAGACATCATCCCCAAAATCTCGGTGCCGCCGAAACCGGCGGAGGTGATGGCGTGAAAGTGATCCATCCGCAGGAGTTCAAAGTGATGTCCCTGCGGGAATGTCCGGTGCCGAATGACCTGCTCGTGTGCGAGACGCCCGAGCAGGCAGTGGCCTACTGGCGGTTGCACCTCGAAACTCATCCGTATTTCAACCCGGAATGCGAATGCTTCGTAGTATTGTTCCTGAACACGCGCAAGCGGGTGAAGGGCCATCAGTTGGTAACCATCGGCACGATGGATACCTTGCTAGTTCATGCTCGTGAAGTCTTTCGCGCGGCAATTTTGATAAGCGCCTCGGCCGTGATCCTGCTGCACAATCACCCGAGCGGCGATCCGACGCCGAGCGAGGCGGACATCAAGGTGACGCGGGATTTGATCCGGGCCGGCCAGCTCTTGAAGATTGAGGTCTTGGACCACATCGTCGTCGGTCGGCCGGGCTTCCAGTCGCTTCGCGCACTTGGGTATTTTGCCGCGTTTTAATACACAACCCCGACCATTATTGGCCGGGGCTTTTTGTTGTTTTCAGCCCTATGATATAATGGCGTGGTTATGAATTCTCAAAACCCCCCTCATGGCCAGAATCACCATAACCTGTAAAACCTGCGGCAATATTTTTGAGTGGAATGACCAATGGCCGGATGACTTGAAACGATGCCCGCGCTGCGGGATTCTCGTTTACCGTGATTCGAATTCCTCCCTGTCAGGCTGCCACCAGCCGCCACTCGGTCTCCAGCCCGCGCCGTTGAATCCATTCGTTCAAGACGGACCGGTCTAGTTGTTCCCCGGACACCGACAGCATGGCGCGGATGTCGCGCAAATGTTTTTCCGCCTGGCCCTCGCGATAGTATTCCAGCTTGCGCAGGATGACATATTCCGGTGGGGCCAGCGTGACGTTTTCACCCTCGAATTCGACGGTGCGTTTGCCGCGAAACGCCAGCGTGTTTAATTCGTCCCGCCCGGTGGGATAGAGATCCGCTTTGAACCCGGTGTCGCGGTGAATGAGATTAAAGTGACCATGGTCAACCCGCGACATCTCGGCCAGCATGGTTTCCATGGGCGGCAAATAAAAATCTTCGGACGGAAACACCTCGATCAAGCGTTGGAGGTCGTTTGCATTAAGAAACACCACGA
>Ga0208872_1001267_pt1 | contig 15808 bp, 6 predicted proteins | sample CryBogCBH12Aug08_FD_185508 | JGI IMG/M metagenome (GOLD analysis project Ga0208872, IMG submission 185508) | Freshwater microbial communities from Crystal Bog, Wisconsin, USA - CBH12Aug08 (SPAdes) | ecosystem: Environmental > Aquatic > Freshwater > Lake | place: Crystal Bog, Wisconsin, USA...
TTGTTCGTCAAGAACTGATGAACCGGTCGAATATTGATCGCTCCAGATTAGCATGAACCCCCTTGCATTTTTTAAACCCGCCTTTTCTTAACTAATACAAGCCAATGAGTCAAGCCATCCAGCCCCGTCCACGTGGCACTTACCTACAGCAGCACCAGCTGTTGCCCCGCCGGTTCCCGTAGGCTGCTGACGCCAAGCCCGAGCAACCTCAGTGGTTGTGAAACCAGCCGCTCCCGGCCTAATAACCAACACGCGAGCCGGTAGATGTCACCTGCCTCCGTTAGCGGCTCTTCCACCGTGAACTGCCGCGTCAGCGTTGTGAAGTCACCGTAGCGCACCTTCACCTGCACCGTGTGTGCGCCCAGTTGCCGGTGCTTTAGTCGCTTCTCGATGTCAGCCGCCTGCTCTTTCAAACAGGCTCTCAAAATCTTCCGGTCATCCGTGTCCTTCAAAAACGTCTCCTCGCCGCTGATGCTCTTGATTTCGTCACCCAGTTCCAGTGGTCGGTCATCCTCACCCATGGCAAATTGCTTCAATTGCCCGGCGAAAGATCCTACCAGCGCACGAAGGTCGCCCGGGTAATCCTGCAAGTCACCGACCGTATTCAGTCCGGCGTCGAGCAGCACCTTCTCGGTGACCTTGCCGATACCGTAGAGCGCTCGCACTGGGAGAGGACGCAGGAACTGCACCTTCTCCTGTTCAGGGATGATCGTTAATCCATCGGGCTTCTGGTGATCGCTGGCGATCTTGGCCAAGAGCTTGTTGGCGGCAATGCCGATGGTGGCGCTCAACCGGCGCTCTGACTTGATACGAGCTTTCAACTCACGCGCCAGCGGCACTGCTTGGCGCAGGGACGCGTCGGCATCTTCAGCCTGACAGACTGAGGTTACGTCGAGGTAAGCTTCATCCACGGACATTTGCTCCACGGTGGCCCCGGTGCTGGCGATGATTTCCATGATGCGTGCTGATTCCTCCCGATAAGCGTCCATCCTTGGACGGACGAAGCAGCCATCTGGGCACAGGCGCTTGGCGGTGATGCTGGCCATGGCGGATCGGACACCGAATTTGCGAGCCTCATAGCTGGCCGCGCAGACGACGCCACGCTGGGTCGGCGGAGCGCCGACGATGACCGGCTTGCCGATCAGGGCAGGATTGTCGCGCTGCTCCACGGACGCGTAGAAGGCGTCCATGTCGAGATGGCAGATGACGCGGAACATTCCGACGGTAGAGTAGCAAGGTCAGAAATTGACTCCCAGTTCTAAAGATTGTTGACGTGTGATGAGAGGTTGAAATTGTATGACGAAATATGACTGCCCATGACGAAAAAAGTTCAGAAATCTTCGCAAGTCTTCGCTGTGGACAAAAAACAAGAAACGTATTATCGTCAATAATATGAATGGTTTCGCTGCATTTACAACGAAACCGGCAGAAGAATCCGGGCGGCTTCAAATCCCTTCGCTCGCTCCATTCTTTTATTGGGGTTTTGCAGCGCGTTTCTTGATTTCCCCGTCCATGTGAGTTTCCAAAATGTCGTTAATTATCTAGCTCACGTTTAAACGTGGCGTTTTCGCCATATACATGCGGTTTTGATTCTTCTCTGTTGGCCATCTCATCTGCAATGGCCTAGCTCAGAGGGGCCCATCAATGAATGATGGCACCTGAAAACTTCGCCATGCTGGACTCTTGATGTCAACGGCGAAAAAAGGACTTTCAAAACTACCTCCGATATAAACCGGAGTTCCGTAGGATCGGGCAGTGTGCTGAATTAGCCTCCGTGGCATCCTGTGGGGACGATCTGGGCAAAAAGGGGAGTCTTCATTGCCGGCAACGTATGGTATGTATGTTATCACGCGTCGAGGTTGCAAAATGTTCTGCAAGGGCGTGATTCTAGTTGTGTTAGACTTTTTTAGGTCTTGCGGACGAGCCGCTAAGAGGCGGCAAAAGCACGGAAGCGAGCAGGTGTAAAAAATAAAAATGAGCTTTAACCTTTAATTTATTGGTTAAAACGCACTTTTTCCTATCAAGCAAAGAGTGGTGGTAGGTGATGGATTCGAACCATGCGAAGGCATGGTCAGCAGATTTACAGTCCACTGAATATCGCGAAATCCCATAGAAAACAGGGTTTTCTCGCTTCGAGTGACGGGTGAGTGACGCCAGACGGTCTACGCTTTACCGTTGGTTGAAGTTGAAGTAATGTGATTGGTGGTGTGATTGGCAGTCTCGTAACATTGCTGATCAGATTGTTGTGCCACTTGCCACATAAAGGAAAGTCATTAGACTGGCGGCATGAAAATAAAATGGAGCATGACTGGTTTTCTGCTGTTCCTGATGTTGGGCTTGGCTGCGGCCCAGGTGCCGCGTGCGGCAACACCCGTGCCGAAAACCGAGAAACCGGACTGGATGCCGCAGCATGAAAACAACGTGGCTGCGGCCCGCAAGGGCGGCATCGACCTCCTTTTTGTCGGAGACTCCATCACCAAATGTTGGTCCCGCGAAGGGCGCGATGTCTGGGACGCCCGCTTCGCGCCGCTGCATGCCGCGAACTTTGGCATATCCGGCGACCAGACCCAGCATGTGCTATGGCGGCTGCAGAACGGCGAGCTCGAGAACATTCATCCCAAGGTGGTCGTTCTTTTGATCGGCATCAACAATATCGGCGCACACGATTGCCCGGCAGACATAGCGCAGGCTGTAGGTGCCATCACCGGCGACATTCGCAAGCGCTTACCCGAAACACGCATTCTTCTGCTCGGAATCCTTCCCAACCACGAACTGGCAAACGATCCCAACCGCGAAATTATCCGAACAACCAATAAGCTCCTTTCCCGGCTACAAGACGGGGATCATATCACCTATCTCGATATCGGCGATAAACTGTTACAGCCTGACGGCAGCTTGACGAAGGAAATAACCAAGGACTTCACCCATCTCACGCCCAAAGGCTACGAGATTTTCGCCGGAGCGATTCAGCCCGTCATCGAGTCGCTCCTTCGCAAGCCCTGAGATCGGACGGTTTTTCGAGTGACACCTGAGTGACGTGTTTTAGGTGGTTTTAGTGGGAATAAGGTGGAATGACGTCGGACAAGAAGAAAACTCAATCGGAGCCTTTATTTGTAGGGAAATTGAGAGTGGTGGTAGGTGATGGATTCGAACCATCGAAGGCATAGCCAGCAGATTTACAGTCTGCCCCCGTTGGCCACTTGGGTAACCTACCGCCAGAATGGATTCAGCACCGGCCAGTGTCGCGTCTGCCGAAAAAAAATCGCCTCTCGCCATCTGAAAACGGCAATCGGCGGTCATTCTCCGCGCCCTGAATCTCCCAAAGTATGGGAAGACTCCGGCGTCTTGGCAAGAATCAAAATATGGTCGGAGTTATTGAAGACAACCGGCTATGCGCGTCGCGCCCAGCGCAGCTTGGCCGGCGCGGAACGTGGATTGGAATATTGTTCCGCGGCGGTTGGCCGGATGACGTCGGCGGAGATTTCAGAATAGATGCCGTCCCGGTGTCCGCCGGCAAAGGCCTTTTTCACGCGCCGGTCTTCGCCGGAATGGAATGTCAGGATTGCGACCCGCCCGCCGGGTTTCAGGCATCCGGGCAAATTTCGCAGGAAAGTTTCCAGCGCCGAAAATTCATCGTTCACTGCGATGCGCAGCGCCTGAAACACGCGGCGCACGGTCAGGTCGGAATCCGCTTTGCCGAGACGCGGCAGCGCGGCGTGGATGGCGGCGGCCAGTTGCAATGTGCGGTCAAAATGTTTTCCCGCAAGTGCCGGAGCCAGGGTGGTGGCGTTGGGTTCATCGGAAAAATCAGCGAGCATTTCCGTCAGGGCTTTTGCCTCGATTTTCTGGAGCAGGGCCGCCGCCGGCTGGCCGCGTTGCGGATTCATCCGCATGTCCAGCGGGCCGTCGAGTTTCACTGAAAAGCCGCGCGCCGGATCGTCGATTTGCATTGAGGAAACACCGAGATCGGCGAGAATCACGTCGGCACCGGCAATGTTGTGCGTCGCGAGCACCTGTGGCAGGCCGGCAAAATTGCTGCGGTGCGCGGTGAAAACGTTCTCATCGAATCCAAGCGCTCGCAGTCGCGCTTCCGTTTTCGGCAGTTCCATCGGGTCGGCATCGAGGCCGAGCAGTTGTCCGCCGGGCAAAAGCTTGGGCAAAATTTCCTGCGCATGGCCGCCGTAGCCAAGGGTGCCATCCACGGCGATTTCACCGGGTCGCGGTGCGAGGACGGTCAAAATTTCCGCAACCATGATCGGACGGTGCATGCCGACCGGCGTTTTGCCGGATGCCATGACTTTTGCGATGGTTTCGGGATCCTGGCCGTGCTCCTTGTATTTTTCCTCAAAGCGGCGCGGATTTTTTCCGCTGTATCGCTTGCGGCGCTTGTGCGGAACAGGCGCCGGCGTAGATGGATTGTCTTCGACCATGACGCAGTATGATGGCGGAATGGAACCGTCGCTGCGAGCAGATTGAATTTGTAATTCGTGCGAGATTTTGCAAATTTCAAAAATTCACTTTTTGGAACAAATTGTTTTATGAAGGCACACGATATGAAATTCACCTTTTGGCGGACGATTGCGGTTTTGGGACTGCTGGCCGGTATCGTCCCGGCCTCGGGACTGGAATTGAAATCACCGGACGGCAAAGTAGTGATCCACTTTGAACTCAAGACCATCAGTGAGACGAAAGGCTGTCCGGTTTACAGCGTGAGTTATGCGAACCATCCGGTATTGGCGGATTCCAAGCTTGGATTGGAATTGGCCGGTGGTTCGCTGGCCGGCAATTTTCAAATCGTTGGCCAGAAGGCCAGCACCAGCGATGGCGTCTGGAAACCTTTGTTCGCCGAGCGCGAAACCATTCGTGATCACTACAATCAATTGGTGATTGATTTGCAGCAGACGACCTCGCCTTCGTGCCGGTTGCAAATGAATTTTCGTGCCTATGATGAAGGTGTGGCTTTTTGCTACACGCTTCCGCAGCAATCAGGCTTGAGTGACTTTGTGATCACTCGCGAGGATACGCAGTTTGCCTTCACTGGCGATCATACGGCCTGGGCGGTTTATGCGGCGCAGGGAAATTACGATCCGGACGATCCGCGCCGCCAGCCGAAGGACCGCAAGCAGGGACCGGTGCCGCTGAGCCTGTTGAAGTCCGGCGTGGAGCGCCCGTTGACGGTGCGCGTGGCGGATGACCTTTATGCCGCGGTCACCGAGGCGCGGCTGGTGGATTATGCGCGGATGAAATTGCGTCCGGCCACGAACGCGTTGCATGCGGTGGAGGCCTTTCTGGATGCCGAGCGCAATGTGAACGGCGAGGTTTCCGGCAAAGCTCCTTTCACTTCGCCGTGGCGCGTCCTGATGCTGGCCAATTCGCCCGGAAAATTGCTGGAGCAAAATTATTTGGTCCTGAACCTGAACGATCCGTGCGCGCTGGCTGACACCTCGTGGATCAAGCCGGGCAAGGTGATTCGCGAAACAACTTTGACCACGGAAGGCGGCAAAACCTGTGTCGATTTTGCCCGGAAAAGCAATCTGCAGTTCATCGAGTTGGATGCCGGTTGGTATGGTCCCGAAAACGATTCCCAGTCCGATGCCCGCGACGTTGCGCTCAAGCGGCAGGGGTCACTGAACCTGCACGAAGTCATTGCCTACGGAAATTCCAAAGGCATTGGGGTGATTCTGTATGTCAATCACCGCGCGATGGAAAAGCAATTGGATGCGATTCTTCCTCTATACGAAAGGTGGGGCGTCAAAGGCGTGAAGTATGGTTTTGTGAATGTCGGGAGCCAACATTGGACCGCTTGGTTGCACGAAGCGATCCGCAAGGCGGCGGCGCATCATCTGATGGTGGATATTCACGATGAGTTTCGCAACACCGGCTACCAGCGAACCTATCCCAATTTGATGACGGTTGAAGGCATCGGCGGCAACGAGGAATTCCCTACGCCGGTGCACAATGCCACGCTGCCGTTCACGCGTTTTCTGACCGGCCCGGCGGATTACACTTATTGCTGGACTGACAAGCGTTTGAAAGTCACCAAACCACACCAGCTGGCGGTCTCGACGATTTTCTTCAGCCCGTGGCAGTTTCTTTTCTGGTATGACCGCCCGGCGGGTGTGCCGGATGAGCCGGCTTTGGATTACTGGCAGCATCTGCCGACAACGTGGGACGAAACCCTTGTGTTGCAGGGCGAAATCGGCCAACGCGCGGTCGTGGCGCGGCGCAAAGGGCAGGAGTGGTTCGTTGGCGCAATTTCGCCCGCCGCTGGCAAGTTCCAAATCCCGTTGAAATTTCTGGCTGCCGGAAAAAAATTCACTGCCGAGATTTATTCCGACAATCCCGATGGCGCGGGCATTCATATCGAAAAACGGATTGTGGATGCCGGCACTCTGTTGCCGGCGGACATTGCTGCCAATGGCGGCCAAGCAGTCCGGCTGATTCCGCTGCCGGAGTAATTCTCGAAAACAATCATATCAAACCAGTATTCGGGTCGGGAGTGTCCTTTTCACTGGTATGCACCGAGAATTTTTCTTCGGACAAGGACGTGCTTCTGCAATGCTGCATGGGTGAGTTCGAGGCAAATCATCGTGGTCGGCGGCGGCGCGGCGGGATTTTTCGCGGCCATCGCGGCGGCAGAAAATGGGGCGAACGTCACCGTCCTCGAAAAAACGTCGCGCTTGCTCGACAAGGTGAGGATTTCCGGCGGAGGTCGGTGCAATGTCACCCATGCATGTTTCGAGCCGCGTGAATTTGCCACCCGCTATCCGCGCGGTGGAAGCGCACTGCTCTCGCCGTTCCAAAAATTCTCCGCGCGCGACACCGTTGAATGGTTTGCAGCGCGGGGCGTAAAATTGAAGACCGAAAGCGATGGCCGGATGTTTCCCGTGACCGATTCGTCGCAGACAATCATGGATTGTCTCTTGCACGCCGCCCAAAACGCCGGGGTCAAGTGGCGTTTGAATTGCGCGGTGGAATCAGCAGCCAAAAGAACAGATGGGAGATTTGAACTCATTTTGTCCGGTGGCGAAAAGATTTCCGGTGACAAATTGCTGCTCGCGACCGGTGGCTGTCGCGCCGCCGCCGCAGGGCAACTGGCCGTTTCGCTTGGCCATACGCTTGAGGCCCCAGTCCCGTCATTGTTCACGTTTCAGATTGGGACGCCGTGGTTGCGTTCGCTTGCCGGTGTCTCGCTGGAATCGGCGGAAATTTTTGTGCCCGCCATCAAGCGGCGCGAACGCGGGCCGTTACTGGTCACGCATTGGGGCTTAAGCGGGCCGGCGGTTCTGAAAATCTCGGCCTGGGGGGCGCGGGCATTGCACGATTTGAATTACCAATTCCCGCTGATCGTGAACTGGTTGCCGGAGTCGAATGCGGAAAAAATCATTCAAGATTTCCAGTCGCGGCGTGAATCGGCGGGCGCAAAACTGGTTGTGAACTTGCCGCTGTTCCCGCTGACCGCGCGTTTGTGGGAGCAACTTGTCCTCGCGGCGGGTGTGGCGCGGGATACGCGTTGGTCGGCGCTCACGCGGGCGCAAGCACACGAGCTGGCGCAACAGGTTTTGCGTTCCGAGTTTCTGGTGACGGCCAAAAGCCTGAACAAAGACGAGTTCGTGACGTGCGGCGGCGTCAAGTTGAGTGAGGTGTCTTTTCAGACGATGGAGAGCAAGATTTGTCCCGGCCTTTTCTTCGCGGGCGAACTGTTGGATATCGACGGCGTGACGGGCGGTTTTAATTTTCAAGCTGCATGGACCACGGGTTATGTGGCGGGCCAGGCGATGTCGGCTTGAGTTTTGCCCGTCGACGGCGGTATTTTCTGGGTGTGGGCAGGACGTATCATTTCGAGTGTCCGTATTGTCACTACCGTGCGCGGGTTTCCGGCGGCACGGACACTGGTATTCACTGCGAGGTGCAGACAGTGGTGTGCCGCGACTGTCGAGAATTGGTGGACGTGTTTACGTGTGTGCGGCGACCAGCGGAAGTGCCGGCGAGAAAGTTTCCCGTCTTTTTCCGGCCGGAGATTCCTCCGGTGATATTGCAGGATGGAATCAACAGGCAACGGTTGGTTTGGCAGAAGTTTCGGCCGGCTTGCCCTTTGGCATCGAAGCATATTGTGGAATGCTGGAGCGATCCGGGTCGCTGCCCGCGATGTGGCAATTTCATGGAGAAAAACGGGCTTCCAACCCAAATTTGGGATTGATCAGGGAAATTTTCCGCATAAAACGCTTCGGCGGCTTGCAAATTCTGAGGTTTAATACAATTTATTCTGCCGGGATATGGAATATGGGAAATTTTTTTAACGAGCTATTTTGACGCTTCAGTTGTCCTTTAGGCTTTTATTCGGTAAAGGCGTTTAATAATTAAATGATTAATAAGAAGACTTTTTTAATTAAAAAACAAATAATAACAATATTAAGACAATATATAAGTCAATTAATTTTTATATATTAATAATTGTAAAATTAAAGTGTATATAAAATAGTCAACGAAATTTGTTTTTGGTGTGTTTAGCTGTTTAATTAGTCTTGTTATCTTGTTATCGGTTCAATTGTGGGTTGTCTTGGTTGTCTTTTAAGTGTAGTTTCAGTTTCTAGTGTTTTTATAACTTATGTCCTAAATTAGTTGCTTTCTGTATGTATGCGTGACATTATTTTCGCGTTTAGATAATTTTTTTAGCTTCCATATCATTTGAAAAACAAACCCAGATTTCGTGTGGTGGATTTTGCCCAAGGGGTGAAGTGCTTGGCACGTTTTTGTTCTAACATAACCAGCCGCCAATAATGAAATTGCCTCACTTATTTCTGCGCCGGTGGACATTGTTTTTTACTGCTGCATTCTTTTTGTGGTTATCTAATCTGCCGGTTCAAGCCGTGACTTTGGTGCAGGAATTTTATCTGCCGATGCCGGAGGCGCAGATTTATCAGGCCAATAATTCTATTATCAGTGGCACGAGTTCAACCATCCTTTCAACCTTTTCCATTGTGGTCACGGGCGACGGCACGGTGATTTACTACGATCAATGGGAGGACGGTTATGAGACCGACTTAAGCAATCCGACGCAATCCACCACCCAAATCTGGGGCGACGGTAACGATGCGCATGGCATCCCCCCAGGTTTTGCGCATAATCCCGTGGGCTTGCCTGCGGGCACAATCATTACGTTGACAAATGTGGTGCCGACGTCACCGCGTGGCACCGCACTTTTGTATGATGCCCGTGACCGCATTGCTGCGAACAAGGCGCTGGTTATTTCTCGCGCCGGATGGCCGTCAGGCACCGGCCCGGTATTTGCCGGGGCGGTGGGCGTCCTTTCCACGATTGATTACGGGACGAATTATATCAGTCCCGTCGGTCAGGATCTGACGAGCGTCAACCTGATGAAATACGTCGGGATGTTCATCATGGCGGCGCAGAACAACACGGCGGTGACGATTGATCCCAACGGCAATGGCGTCGGCACAACCAATATCGTTTTGAATCAAGGCGAATCATATTTGGTCAATGGCGGGGTCAAAGTCGGTGGCCGGGTCACGTCATCCAAGCCGATTCAGGCGGATTTGATCATCGGGCACGTGGGGGCAAGTTATGCCAGTGACTGGTTCACGTTGTATCCCTCCTCGGCGTGGAGCAGTGCTTATTATACGCCTGTTTGCTCGGCGGCGAGCGGTTCGTATCCCACTTACGTTTATCTCTACAATTCAAACACCAACGCCATCAACATCAATTACACCACCAAAACAACCGCCGGAACTTTTCCGGTGCCCGCTACAAACGGAGTTTATCAGTTTCAGATGCCCATCGGATCTGGTGCCAGTTTTACCAGTTCCAACGGACAAAATTTCTACGCGCTTTCTACCGTGGCGGCTCCGAATAATAACGACACTCCATACAACTGGGGTTACACGCCAGTGCCCAAAGGTGGGTTGACAACGTCAGCGACGGTAGGTTGGGGGCCGGGCAGCTCGGATGGCACCCAGAATGGCAGTCCCGTCTGGGTCACTGCGCTGGGAAACACAACGTTGTATGTGGTCTATCAATCCGGCAGCCATCCCTACACCAATACAATTGGCGCTTATGACACCAATTTTAATATATCCGCGTTGCAATCGCTTAAAATATATGACCCCGGCCCCAAAAATAGCCAAACTGGGATGAAGATTTACACCTTGGATGGAACGCTCATTGCCGCCGCCTGGGGTGAAGACCCCGACAAAGCTGCGCCCGGGAATCCCTACATTGATGCTGGCACGACAGTCATTCCTTTTCCGACGCCGACACTGCATAAGACCGTGACGAATTTGACCTCCACCACCGGCCTGCAAATCAGTAATATTTTGCAATATACTGTCGAGGTTGACAACAAGGGGCTCTTGCCGCTGGGTAACTTGGTGGTCATTGATGGACCGTCCACGAATCTTACTTATGTTACCAATTCAAGCACTTATAATGGCGTATCGATTCCAGATAACCCCCCCCCCTACAACGCCACTAATACGGCCTTTCCTCTCGATAAATATGGCACGCCTCCCGGCTACACCATTCCGATCCTCTTGAGTCAGGGCACCAGTATTTTTACTTATAAAGTTCAGGTCAACGCTGCTGGTGCGGTCAGCAACAGCGTCAATCTTGGCGGCATATCCGCACAAACTTATGTTCCCACCGCGTCGGCGGGGTCGAACGCTTATGTGGCTTTAAATTTCACCACTACCAACAGCACCGTGTCCGTTCCCACTTATTACATCGGCAACAATGTGTTTGTGGTCATGACCAATTCCATCATCACGTCCAATATATTGCAGACGATCAATGTGACAGTGAAGGACACCAACACCGGCGATTTTGAGACCATTGTGCTGACCGAGACGGCCACTAACTCCGGCGTGTTCCGCAATATTGCCAATTTGCCAACCTCCAATACCAACGGCTTCAATCCGCAGGATGGCATCTTATATGTGGCCAATGGGGACACGCTGGTGGTGAGTTATACCGACCCGCTTTATGGCGACAGTGCCACCACCAATGCCGGCATCATCGCACCGGCGCAGAAAAAACAGCTTTATCTCTCCACGACCAACAACATTACGCCAACCAACCAGTATCTTTACCGCGTGAACCCGGCAGCCACACCCAACCATGGGTCAAACTTTTTCAGTGTTGATATTGCCGGCGGAACCTTAAATGGCTGGCCATACCGACAAGCCATTACAATAAATCACACAAATGTTTTCACAACGGACCAGACCAATTTCCCGGTATTAGTGAACCTGGCGGCCAACACTGGCCTGCAAAATCACGCTCAAGCCAGCGGCAACGATATTTTATTCACTGCGAGCGATGGCACCACGGTTTTGGCTTACGAGCGGGAAAAATACACGAGCGGCACCGGGGCGTTGGTCGCATGGGTGAAGATTCCCGTCCTCAGCCACACCACCAACACGATCCTCTATATGTATTATGGCAACTCCGTTGCCCCAGACCAGCAACATGCGACTAATGTCTGGGATTCGAACTTCAAAGGTGTCTGGCACTTGAAAGAAGCGACTGGCGTGACTTCGGCTGATTCCACGGCCAATAGTAACAATGGCACGCCGCTTAATTCTCCCGCTCAGGCAACCGGCCAGATTGGCAACGCATTGACCTTTAATGGCCTAGCTTCTCCTAATGGCATGGAAGACAATGTTAGTTCCACCTTTGGTCTCGGCACGGCGAGTCTGACCATGGAATGCTGGGCAAACTTATCATCAACTTCTCTACACGGGGCATTTATAAAAATCGGCGGAACTAATCTAAACCAAGGCTATGCCATAGGGGTAGGAACTAATGCTTATGAAACTTCAGGAAATCGGGTTTTGGCTCTTTATGAAAATGCCAGATGGATTACCGCTGGCGCATTTACCACCGGATGGCACCACTTTGTGTTAGTGATAGATGCTTCTGGCTATCCCCACGTTTATTATGATGGGACACAGATGTATACCGACACGATTGGAGTGCCTTTGGCTCCCCAATCCAGCATCACCCACATCGGCGGCTATACGGGCTCTTTGGGTGAGAATCGTCATTTTAACGGAACGCTCGACGAAGTTCGGATTTCAAGCGCCATTCGCTCGGCTGGCTGGATTCAAACTGAATTTACTAATCAAGTTTCTCCTTCCACGTTCTACTCTATTGGGTTGGAGATGACCAATGCAAACAACACGACCTATTTTACCCAAGCGCCTTCATTCGCCTTGCCATTCATCATCGCCACGAACGGCACCATTAACATCACCAATTTCATAACCATGACCAACGGGAGCTTCACCGCCAGCCCCAATGTTACCGCCACGCTGCGAACCAACGGCGTGGACATTCTGACGCTGACGAATACGACTTACGGCACCAATGCGCTTGGGGTTACCAATCTAAGTTGGAGCGCCACCCCGACCAATACGATAACCATTCCGACGAACATGGCCATCACTTATGTCATTTCCAACAACGTCTCCGGCACGGCGTTCCATGTGAATTATGACAGCACCAACGCGGCCTCGGTGATTGTCCTGCCCACGACCACGGTGATTCAAATCACGAACATCGGCATCTATGATGCGCCCTATACAAATGGGAATTTACTTGCCTCATCCGTTGCCGGTTCAACGGTTTATATCCGCGTGGCGGTGACGGATCCCTTTGGTTACTACGATATCACCAGCCTCGGTCTGGCAGTCACCGGACCGACGGGTGGCTCAAGCTTCAACACCAATCTGACAGATGTTAACGCGGTTTACACCAACGGGGCCGTAAAGATTTACGAATACAAGTGGGTTACCGGTCTGCCGGCCGGCAATTATAGTATCTCCGCCACCGCGAATGAAGGCACGGAAGGGGTTTCTGCTTCCGCTGCTACCGGCATCACGATTACGTTCCTAGACACTGGCACGCCCAGCACCACGGAATTTACCAGCGGTAACAATGGTCCCTCCACCAACGCCTATGCACAGAACGGCACCGCCTGCGTGCGTGTAACCGCTTTGGATTGCAACACCAACTCCTCGACATTGGATCATGTGGTGGTCACGGTGAGCAACCTTGTCAGTGGTGATTGGGAAGTTATCACTCTCACCGAGACTGGCACCAACACGGGTATTTTCACGGGCTGTATTCAGACAACCAATAACACTTATAGCGCGACGAATGGCGGCAGCCTGTTTTCGCCGGCTGGTTCCACGATAACGGCCAATTTCACCGATCCGACACCTGATTCCAAGAATACTTCCAGTGCCACGGCTGTCATTGCGTCTGGCAGTCCCAGTATTAGTGTCATCAAGACGCTTGTCTCGCCTGCTACCGGATATATTGGCACGAATCAGTCGGTGACTTATAACTTGTATGTCGCGAATAATGGCAGCACCACGCTGACGAATGTGACGGTAGTCGATAATTATCCATCAGCCAATTTGACCTTTATCAGTGCCAGTCCCACGAACAGCACTGCTGCTTTGGGTGTGTTAACGTGGACCAACTTCGGCAACTTTGCCATTGGTCAGTCCACCAATATAACCGTCAACTTTACGACGAGCGGCACAACGGGCAACGTGTCGAATTCCGCCACAGCCTTTAGCGGCACGGTTACGAATGTTAATGCCGCAACCAACTTGACCATTAATAATACGCTGCTGAGCGTCAAAAAAATTCTTCTGAGTCCGACCAACACGCCGATAGCTGTGAGCAGTAACGCGGTTTTCCGGATCACCATTCAGAACGTAGGTAACACCATCGTCAATTACCTGCCGATGGAGGACTATTTTAGCGGTGCATATTATCAGTTCGTTTCCTCCACCATTCCCACCAACAGCGCCGCTTCCGGCACGCTGATATGGACTAACTTGACCAGTCAAACCAATCTTTTGCCGGGCGCCACAATTACTAATGACATCACGATGAAAGTCACTGGTCAGGGTAATCCGGCTTACAATACGGCCACGGTGGATTATGCCACGGACATATTTGGCAATCCGGTGCCACCCTCCACGGGCACTACAGGCGTGGTAACGGCGGCGGCTTCAATCACCGGCTATGTTTACAATGACGTGAATACGAACGGCATTTTTGATGCCGGCGATCTCCCCTTGTCTGGTGTCACGGTGAAGTTATACACCGACGCCGGATCTGGCATACCCGGCTCGTTGTTGCAAATCACCACTACGGCGGCAAATGGCTATTATGAATTGCTCAATTTGGGAATTGGCAATTATGTTGTAGTGGAATCGGATTTGCCTGGTTACGCAAGCTGGTCGCCGGTCAACAACCGACTTCCCATTGGTATTACGACACTGACGGCAACTAATAATAACAACTTTGGTGATTACCTTCCTGCGACGACGAATTATTCCACCATCACTGGCACGGTTTATTATGACGTCAACGGCAATGGCACAAATGACATCTCGGAAGTTGGCGTCACCAATAATGTGACGATAGACCTCATTCAGGATGTGAATAGCAACGGTGTTGCTGACGCTGGTGAGCCGATAGTTTCCAGCGTCACAACGGACTTAAACGGCTTTTATACTTTTGCCGGCGTCACGCCGGGTCGTTATGTCATTCGTGAGACCGATTATTACGGCTATTACAGCACCGGCGATATTCAATCTAAGACGAACAGCAATCAAATTACTTTTGTGGCCACCAACGGTGCCAACAATCATGTCTTTGGGGGTAACAACTTCTTTGACCGTCTGTTACCTGTAGCTGTCAATGACACTAACTCGGCTTATTATTTAGTGCCTACGAATATTTATCCGTTGACCAACGACATTAGCCCCAATGGCGACCTGCTGACTATTACTAATGCCACGAGCACAGACGGAATCGTAGTTATTAATCCTGGCAGCACGAACATCACGTTCACACCGACCAACAGCGGTCCGGATATTATCACCTATACCATTTCCGATGGGCACGGCGGCACGTCCACCGCCACTATTTCCGTCGGCGTGACTTCGTCGGCGGATTTAGTGATTAATAAAATCGGGCCGGCGGGGGTGCTGGCGACAAGCAATCTGACGTATACGATCTCGGTGACGAACGCGGGGCCTTCGGGCGCGACGAGCGTGACGGTGACGGACGCGTTGCCGGCGGGGGTGACATGGGTGAGCGGTGGGGCGAACGTGGGTGGGGTGGTCAACTGGAGTTTGGGGACGTTGACCAATGGGCAGGGAACGAATTTGACGCTGGTGGTGAGTGCGCCGATGAACGCACCGGCGGGAGGTAACCTGACGAATGTGGCGTTTGTGCGTTCGCCGACGCCGGATCCAACGCCGAACAATAACACGAACATACCGATGGTGACGACGGTGACTAACTTGGCGGATGTGTTCCTGCTGAAGAGCGGGCCGTCGGGGGTGCTGGCGACGAGCAATTTCACATATACTATCTCGGTAACGAACGCCGGCCCGTCGGTGGCCGGGGGCGTGGTGGTGACGGACGCGCTGCCGGCAGGAGTGACATGGGTGAGCGGTGGCGCGAACGTGGGTGGGGTGGTCAACTGGAGCTTGGGGACGTTGACCAATGGACAGGGGACGAATTTAACACTGGTCGTAAGTGCCCCAACGAATGCGCCGGCCAGTGGCACGGTTACAAACTTGGCGTTTGTGCGTTCGCCGACGCTGGATCCGACGCCGAACAATAACACAAACATGCCGGTGAGCGTTGGGGTGACGAACTTGGCGGATCTGGTGGTGACGAATGTGGGGCCGGTGGTGGCGGTGGTGGCGGGGGCGAGTTACACGAACGTGATCAGCGTGACGAATGCGGGGCCGAGCGT
>Ga0208872_1001268_pt1 | contig 15804 bp, 11 predicted proteins | sample CryBogCBH12Aug08_FD_185508 | JGI IMG/M metagenome (GOLD analysis project Ga0208872, IMG submission 185508) | Freshwater microbial communities from Crystal Bog, Wisconsin, USA - CBH12Aug08 (SPAdes) | ecosystem: Environmental > Aquatic > Freshwater > Lake | place: Crystal Bog, Wisconsin, USA...
CCCTTGTTCTTTCCAAGGTTGCTTCTCTTTGCGTTCCCATTATCTTTAAACAGGCCATCGATTTTCTAAGCAATCCGACGAACACGCTCGTTCCAGTGGGGTTGATGGTTCTGTATGGCTTAGCGCGTCTTCTGTCCTCAGCCTTTTCTGAAATCAGGGACGCTACGTTTGCAAAGGTTTCCCAGCGGTCCCTTCGGCAGGTTGGATTAACAATTTTTGATCATCTTCATCGCCTAAGCCTTCGCTTTCATCTTGAACGACAAACAGGCGGCCTTACCCGTGCCATTGAACGCGGAACGAAAGCCATTGAAACGCTTTTGACATTCCTGTCGTTTAATATTCTGCCAACCATTGCTGAAATCCTTTTGGTCAGTGTCTTCCTTTGGGCCATGTACGATGGGGTCTTTGCTGTCATCACCCTTATGACCATGGCAGCGTATATCCTCTTTACCCTCAAGGTTTCTGAATGGCGTATTGGCTATGTGCGTGAAATGAATGAAAATGATTCAGTGTCCCAAACCAAAGCCATTGATAGCCTACTCAACTATGAAACGGTTAAGTACTTTAATAACGAAAGCCATGAACAGGGCCGTTTTGATACTTCCCTAAAACTTTATGAGAAGGCTGCCGTTAAAAACAAAACCAGTCTTTCCCTTTTAAACATTGGGCAGGTTGTTATTATCTCCACGGGGCTTGTTGTCATCATGATACTGGCCGCTAAGCAGGTTATTGAAAAGGCTATGACCATTGGGGACCTGGTTGCCATCAACACATTTCTGATCCAGTTGTATATTCCCCTTTTTAACTTAGGCTTTGCGTACCGAGAAATTAAACTGGCCTTGGTTAATTTAGAATCCATGTTTCACCTTTTGGAAGAACCGCAAGAAATCAAAGATGCGCCCCACGCAAACCCTCTTCAGGTACAGGGGGGAGAAGTTCGCTTTGACCACGTGTCTTTCCATTACGATGAAAACCGGCCCATCTTAAAAGATATTTCATTCACCATTCCTGCTGGAAAAACCCTTGCTATTGTGGGTTCCAGTGGGGCTGGTAAGTCAACCCTCTCTCGGCTCCTCTTTCGGTTTTACGATGTGACGAAGGGGAAAATCTTTATTGACGGTCAAGACATACGCTTAGTCACCCAAGAAAGCCTGCGCCAGGCCATCGGCATTGTTCCCCAAGACACGGTCCTGTTCAATGACACCATTGGCTATAACATCCTTTATGGACGACCAGGGGCCACGCAGAAAGACATTGAGGTGGTTGCAAGACAAGCCCAAATTCATGACTTCATTGCATCGTTACCAGAGGGGTATGACACGCGGGTTGGTGAGCGGGGATTAAAGCTATCAGGCGGGGAAAAACAGCGGGTTGCCATCGCCAGGACCCTTTTAAAGCATCCCAAGATATTTCTGTTTGATGAAGCCACATCTGCCTTGGATACACGAACGGAAAAAGAAATCCAGAAAAGCCTAAGGGAAGTTTCCAAAGACAAGACAACCCTAATCATTGCGCACCGCCTGTCAACCATTATTGATGCCGATGAAATCATTGTTTTGGAAAAGGGCAAACTTGTTGAAAGAGGTAACCATCAGGGCCTTTTGAAGAAAAACACCGTCTATGCAGCCATGTGGAAACGTCAGCAGGAAAAGAAGGAGCTTTCTTAAAACACCTCAACAGCAATTGCTGTTGCTTCTCCGCCGCCTATGCAAACGCTGGCGATTCCCCGTTTCAGGCCATGTTGCTTTAGGGCGTGAATCAGGGTTACAACTATTCGTGCCCCGCTTGCCCCTATGGGGTGCCCAAGGGTGCAGGCCCCGCCATGGATATTTACTTTCTCTGCGGGAATTGATAATTCCTTTATCGCGGCCATGGGAACAACGGCAAAGGCTTCGTTAATCTCAAATAGGTCAACTTGGTCTAAGGACCAGCCAATCTTATCTAAAAGCTTTTTAATTGCACCAATGGGGGCTGTTGTAAACCATTCAGGCTCATGGGCATAACTTGCATATCCAACAACTCGGGCTAGGGGGCTAAGGCCTTGTTTGTTTGCTGTTTCCCCATCAACCAGCCAAAGGGCCGCAGCGCCGTCAGCAAGGGATGAAGATGTGGCTGCTGTCACCGTTCCACCCGCGTCAAAAGCAGGCCTAAGGGCGCTAAATTTTTCAGGTTTAACGCGGTCTGGTGCCTCGTCAGTCTGTAAGATTGTTTGGTTTCCCTTGGCATCTTTGATTTCAATGGGAATGATTTCACCCTGAAAGAACTTAAACCCCAAAGCATATTGAACTTTTTCAAATCCTCTAAGGGCAAATTGGTCTTGATCATCCCTTGAAAAACCGTAACGTTTTGCGGTGGCATCGGCAAATGTTCCCATCAAACTATGTGATCCGTCAGCATTTTTGTGATAAGCGTCTTCTAGACCATCACGGTACATATGATCAATAATTTGTCCATGGCCAACCCTATAGCCCTTTCTAGCGTTTTCTAAAAGATAGGGCGCATTCGACATGCTTTCCATGCCCCCTGCCACAACGCTGTGTGCTTGTCCCAAGGCGATTTGGTCGCAGGCAATCATAATGGCCTTCATTCCAGATCCACAAACTTTATTGACTGTGGTTGCACTAACACCTGAGGAAAGGCCAGCCCCTAAAGCAGCTTGCCTTGCAGGTGCTTGGCCTTGGGCTGCGGGTAAGACGCATCCCATAATAACTTCATCGATAATACCCTTTGTATTCAGCGCAGAAATAGCCAAGCTTCCCAATTGATGTCCTTTATAGGCCGCCAAAGATCCCTGAAACCCACCAATAGGGGTTCTTTTAGCTTCTGCAATAAACAAGTTTTTTTCCAATCGACTCTCTTCCTTGAATACTCATGATATCAGCCATAAGTATACCCTATGCCCAATCAAAAATCATTCTATTAAAATTTTAACAAAACTGACATTAAGTCTTGAAATCAAAAAGGGAAAATGAAATCATTAGATCATGGTTAAGTCCCTAATCAAAAGCCTTAGCATCAAAGGAACGAAGGAATGGCCCAGAATTATAGAATTATTGATCTTCCAGGAAAGTCAAAGTATCGCATTGCGACAACAGATACAGATACCCCAGACGATGAAAATCCGGGTGTTAAGTCCCCTGAATGGATGGTTAAGATAGATGATCTTACAAAATCAAACGTTGATGGCTTTAATGATCATACTGAACTTTTCGGTTGGTATGGAGAATCAAGCCGTTTCACAACAGGCGACATCAGTAATAATTTATTCACCTCGGCAACCCTAAAGCATTCTGATTTAATTATTTTGATTCCGAATGGTGGATATACGGCAACTCTTGAAGTTAATATGAACATGGGAAACCCAATAAATGCCCTTACAATCGTAAGGCTTGGGAACATAAAGGCTATGAAGGTTAAGATACAGCAGATTGATTACACAAACTGCTTTATTCAGTCATTTCAACAACAGCTGGACAGGGTTATTTTGCACTTAAGTGTGACCTCTAAGACAAACACAATCTTCGTTTTCGATGACACAGGTCAAAACCAGGGACAGGTTGTCAGCACTGTTGATTATTCAAAGAATACCGCGAGCGCTGGTGGTTAACTCGGCCACCTTGTATAAACCTTCTAAGGCAGAAGGGGGATCGGGTCCTTTGGTTTTAAATTACTGCCTCTGACCTGAAAGAATAATTGGGTTTCTGTGGATCCGGGGGGGCTTCCGGCCACACCGATAACATCCCCTTGGGCGACAGATACAGCTTCCCCTTTGACGGGGGCTTTCACAAGAATTTCTTTTAGGTTGGCATAAATCGACATGCTGCCATCATTTTGTTTGATAACGACCATGTTGCCGTATGCAGGAATCCTGGCGCCGGCATCTTTCACGACACCTGTGGCTGCGGCTCTAACTTCGGTTGCGGCGGCTCCGGTTCCTGTTGGTTTAATAATAACCCAATCACTGATTGTATTATCAGGCAACTTTTGGCCAAAATTCTGCACAACTTTCCCTCTGATGGGCCATACATACCCAGAATCAGAAGGGGCGCCGGCAGGATTCGGTGATCCTCCTGGCATTGAGCCCGAAGGCATTGCAGAGGATACGCCATCAACCGTATTGCCTAAGGCGGATTTTGCCGTATCAACACCTGGTACATTTGGGTCCAATCCTGCCCCTTCTTCAAGGGGGCGAACAGCGACGTCACCTTCTTCAACAGGAACGGGGGATTTTCCGCCGTCGTCATCTTTAACCTGAACAAGAAGGCGTTGACCTGGAACCAGTCTATAGGGTTCTCTTAGGCGATTTATTCTAATCAATTCATCGTCCGTCATCCCATATTTTCCGGCAACGTCAGAAACAGTCTCGTCCTTTTTGACAATATGATATGGTTTTAGGCGCTTTACGTACACAACCTCAGACGGGGGCTCTTCCCGTGAGCATGCTGTGGCAAGGGCTGCTAGCAAAATGGTTGTGTAAATTTTCTTGCGTGTCATTCAGAAAATACTCCTTCAAGGCTGCGTAAAGTGGGAATATGGGTAAGGTCTAGAGATAAGGGCGTTACTGATACATATCCAGTCATCGTTGCATCTAAATCTGTACCAGAGGGAGCTAATCCACTGTTTTCATAGCGGTAATCCCCAGGTCCAAGCCAAAAATAAGAATGACCCCGTGGGTCAATGCGTTCAACGATGGAATCTTGAATTTTACGATGCCCTTGTGTTGTCATTTTAATTCCCTTTACAGATGACGCAATTGTATCTGGGAAATTAACATTCAGCAAAACGTTTGATGGAATAGTTTTCATGTGAGGAGAAAGTTTCTTTAAAACAATTTCTCCATACTGTTCCGCTGTTGCCCATTTCAGAGGGTGGGGACGTGACATGACCAAACTAAAAGCAATTGCTGGAACCCCTAAGAATATGGCTTCAATGGCAGCTGCAATTGTTCCGGAATAGGTTACATCTTCGGCAATATTCCCGCCGTGATTGATCCCAGATAAAACCAAATCGGGGGGGGTGTCTTTCATAAGATGGGTTATTGCCGTCAGGACACAGTCTGTTGGCGTTCCTAAAACGGCATATTTCTGTTGAGAAACTGCGCGAATTCGAAGGGGTTGATGTAACGTTACAGAATGGCCGGCACCGCTTTGTTCTGCCTCAGGGGCTACAATCCAAATGTCACCCGAAATGGTGCGGGCAATTTTTTCCAGAACCTTTAGGCCATGGGCATTGATGCCATCGTCGTTACTTATAAGAATGCGCATATTGTTATTTCCTGTCATTGGAAAAAGACGGAGATTTAGAAACCCCTTCAGAAATAAACTGAAACCGGGGGGCGGTGCGACCAGGGACTGTGACGTCCTCGGTAAACATAGCTCTAGGCCTGACCCAAATCCCAAAATCACCGTATAAAGCTTGATAAACGACAAGCTCTTCTAAGGTTTCAGAATGTCTCGACATTGCCAGAACCTGATAATAGTTCCCTTTGTAATGCTGATAAATACCCAAACGGATCAACTGAGAATCTCCAAAGACGATGTCAGAGACTAAAAACTGGCGGAGAGAGAGGGATTCGAACCCTCGATACGGTTCCCCGTATACACACTTTCCAGGCGTGCGCCTTCAACCACTCGGCCACCTCTCCAATGATTGTTTAAAGTAATCGATCTTTGGGTTGGTGACAATAAAAAACTCACTACTGCTTCCCTATGGCCTGAACGCAGGGGTTTCCTTCATTTCGCCATAGCAAGGCCGCTGGAGGTCGCAGCTATCCAGAAAAGTGAATATCGTCAGATTCGTCAGTAAAGATTTCAGAACGCGCCATTCTTATGTCTTTGAACCCCGCCATTTTTTTTCTAAGAAATTCCTTTTTTTCTAGCCCATGCGCTCCAGGTCTGGAAGCCTAAGCCTTCTTCGGCTTGGACATAGGTGTAGAATTCATCGATGAATCTTTCGCGTTTCACAGAACTTGAATCATGATGAGTTTGGTCTGAATTGATGTTGTATAAGTCTTTTCCGCCCAAGGCAACTTGTCTGGTTAAAATATCCTCTTTCCCCAGGTTCTTACCATTTCTAAGCATATCGTACATGGTCATAAATGTTGATGTTCTGCCACTGCCACCCCGGCAATGAAAATGTAACCAGGTGTTCTTGGGAAGGCTTGTTACAAACTCTACAAACTGATCCACGATTTCATCGTTTGGACGCATATGGTCACTTACAGCAAAACGTGCATATTGGATGCCCAGCTGCTTGGCGATGGTTTCTTCTGTTTGAACCTGATGAATCGCCTCGACATCATCATAGGTTTTTCCAAGTGCACCTTTTTTGCCCTTTTCGATAACGTAATGGACGGTGACTTTAGATTTCTTGGATAATTTTTCCTGTTGGTCGTTTTCTTCAGCCTCTGTTTGCTGGCTTGATTGTCCCCAATTGTGCGAAAAATTGGGACTGAAGAACGATACCGGGTAACCGTTAATGAAAAGGTGAGATTCTTGTCTTAGGTCAACCAAAACAAACTGATTGGGGGTCAAATGGTTGTTCGACACCGTTTCGTGTACAATAGCCTCAAGCTGTTTTCTGGTGAATTGACTGCTTCCAGATGTATTTAACTCTGTCAGTCCCTGTTTGTTAAAGAGAGTAGGTATCTGAGCCAAAAAGTCATTGCTTGTTGATCTGAACTTTCTTGGCTTATCAGCCTCAACGACCGTTCTTTCAAGCGGGTTTGAAATCTTGATGTCCGACACAAGGGGCAAATCAGATTTAAAAAGCCACCCAAGGCAAGGGATGCTGACAAATAAGGCTATGATAAAAAATCCAGCTTTTGTTTTTAATTGACGTTTCTTGGTTTTACGCATTTTTAACCAACTTTCTTTGAGAGAGGCAGGACCCCTGCCTTCTTCCATTTGCTACCCTAACAATAAGTCTAAGTTATTAACAAACAATTAATTTTCTGGAAAATTGGAATCTCAGATTTACAAGGGGAACTCTCTCCCTTTATCATGACAACAAAAAGTAAGAGCCCTTTTTCATATGCGCACACTAACAGATATTCGCCGAACCTTTGTAGACTACTTTGAAAAAAACGGCCACGAAGTCGTTCCTTCAAGTCCGCTTGTTCCCCAAAATGACCCAACGCTAATGTTTACCGCGGCTGGAATGGTTCAATTCAAGGATGTGTTTACAGGAAAAGAAAGGCGTTCCTATAAGCGGGCCGTCACATCCCAAAAATGTCTTCGGGCAGGCGGAAAACATAATGATCTAGATAATGTTGGATACACAGCCCGTCACCACACGTTTTTTGAAATGTTGGGTAACTTTTCTTTCGGTGACTATTTTAAGGAAGAAGCGATTTCGTACGCCTGGGAACTGGTAACCAAGGGTTTTGATCTGGACCCTAAAAAGCTTCTTGTCACTGTCTATTCCGAAGATGAGGAAGCAGCATCCTTGTGGCGCAAAATTGCTGGAATTTCTGACGACAAAATTATTCGTATTTCAACCAGCGATAACTTTTGGTCAATGGGTGATACAGGTCCTTGCGGCCCGTGTTCAGAGATTTTCTTTGATCATGGCGAGGGTATTCCAGGTGGTCCGCCCGGTTCCGCCGATGCTGACGGGGACAGATTTATTGAGGTTTGGAACCTTGTGTTTATGCAGTTTGATCAGCAATCTGATGGAACGCGCCTTTCTTTGCCGAATCCGTCAATTGATACAGGTATGGGGCTAGAACGCATAGCCGCCGTTTTGCAAGGGGTTCACAATAACTATGACACAGATTTATTTAAGGCCCTTATTGCCGCCTCAACAGATTTAACAGGAACGGGGCAGTCCAAACGCCAATCTCATAATGTGATTGCGGACCATCTTAGGGCTTCTTGTTTCCTGATGGCGGATGGTGTTTTACCATCCAACGAAGGGCGGGGATATGTCCTTCGCCGTATTATGCGCCGTGCGATGCGTCATGCCCATATTCTGGGGGCAAAAGATCCCCTGATGTGGCGTTTGGTTCCAGCCTTGGTTAATGCAATGGGGGATACCTATCCGGAATTGCTAAGGGCTCAAGTTTTGATTCAAGAAACCCTAAAACAAGAGGAGGAAAAATTCCGTCAAACCCTGGAACGGGGCCTTGGGTTACTTCAGGAACGGGCCCAAACATTGTCCAAGGGAGAGACTTTGCCTGGCGATGTTGCCTTTAAACTGTATGACACTTATGGCTTTCCTTTGGATTTGACCGAAGATGTTTTGCGGGCCGAGGGCAGGGCCGTTGATGTGTCTGGTTTTCAAAAATGCATGGAACAACAACGAAAACAGGCCCGTGCAGCCTGGGTTGGAACGGGCGAGGCTGCAAACGAACAAGTTTGGTTTGACCTTAAAGAAAAACATGGTTCCACCGACTTCTTGGGGTATAACGCCACCCATTCGGAAGGATTGGTTTTGGCTCTCATGCAAGGACAAACTTTGTTGAATGAGGTTTCTGAAGGGGGGGATGTTCTGATCCTGACCAACCAGACGCCCTTTTATGCAGAATCAGGTGGCCAGGTTGGCGACCAGGGAATGCTTACGACCGAGGCAGGTTCTAAGGTTCAAATCACAGACACTTTGAAAAAAGTGGCATCCCTGCATGTGCACGTTGGAAAGGTTATCAAAGGGCAGTTAAAGGTTGGTGATGCTGTTAAGCTGGACGTGGATGCACAGCGGCGGCGTCAACTAGCGGCCAATCATTCTGCAACGCATCTGTTGCATGCAGCTCTTCGTCAGGTTTTGGGGGATCATGTCACCCAAAAAGGGTCACTGGTGGCCCCCGATCGATTACGCTTTGACTTTACCCATTCAAAAGCACTGTCTGGGGAGGAATTGAAGGCCACCCAAAAGATGGTCAATGATCAAATACTGGGTAATTTGGAAACCAAGACGCGCGTAATGTCGCCAGAGGAAGCTGTATCTGAGGGCGCGATGGCCCTTTTTGGTGAGAAATACGGCAGCGAAGTTCGCGTTGTTAGTATGGGCGCGAAATTCTCAGTCGAACTGTGCGGGGGAACGCACGTAAAGAATACAGGTGATATTGGGCTTTTTAAAATTATCAGTGAAAGCAGTGTGTCTTCCGGGGTTCGGCGTATCGAAGCCATTACGGGGACAGCTATTCTTGATCTTTTGGCAGAAACTGAAGTTGCACTGATGCAGGAACGGGAACAGTCTAGAAAACAGGTGAATGACCTTCAAAAGCAAATTCTGGATCTACGCCGGCAAATGACCCTTGGGAGCAGTAGCGGTTCAGAAAAGTCTGGTACGGTGAATCTTGGTGCTTATAAGGCCGTTATTCGAAATCTGACGGATGTTCCGGCCCGTGATCTGAAAGCCCTTGTGGATCAACTAAAAGGCCAGATCGGGTCTGGTATTGTTGTCGTCACAAGCGTTTGTGAGGGCAAGATTTCTTTGGTGATTGGGGTCACAGGCGATCTAACAAGCAAAGTTAGCGCAGTTGATCTTGTGAAGGTTGGGGCCCAGACCCTTGGCGGACAAGGCGGCGGGGGCCGGGCTGATCTGGCCCAAGCTGGCGGCCTTCATGTCAGCGCAATTCCTAGCCTAAAGGCAGCGCTAGAGAGTGTTTTGAGGGGGTGATTCCTAGGTTCTGTCGTTTTTTTAGTGCCAATAACAAGCAGAAGTGTCCGATTTAGATACCAAGGGGGTTGTCCGATTATATTTTTTCATCAGGCGGCCTGAATTTGTTTTTCTTTAAGTGTGAGGAGGTTCCCTTCTTGATCATAACGGGCCAAAGAATGGTGACCATAAAAGATTCCGAGTGTTCCATCCAGGTAGTCTCGGACGCAAACAGTGCACTTGACGTAGTGATGCCTCTGTTCCTGTTGAGGGATCTGCAAAATCAGGCCTCCATACCGTATGCAAAAACAAAATCTCATTATGCCGGGGTAAATACGTTTCCTTGCACATGTCATATGGACCTTTACCCTTAAAAAAGCTACAGTTAGCTGAGCTATTGAAAGAGTATTGAGGTACCAATGATAGACCACAAAAGTAACACCATGTACGGCACAACCATTGTGTGTATACGTAAAGGGAATCAAGTTGTGATAGGGGGTGACGGCCAGGTCACCCTTGGAAGTCAGGTCATAAAATCACAGGCCAGAAAAGTTCGCCGCCTTTCCGGGGACAACGTGATCGTTGGGTTTGCGGGTGCAACGGCTGATGCCTTTGCCCTTTTGGAAAGGCTTGAAGCAAAATTAGAAAAGTATCCTTCCCAGTTAACGCGGGCATGCGTTGAAATGGCTAAGGATTGGCGCACCGACAAATACCTTCGCCGGTTAGAGGCTATGATGGCCGTTGCTGACCGCACCGTGTCCCTGACATTAACAGGAAACGGCGATGTTCTTGAACCCGAAGATGGCATTATTGCAATCGGTTCTGGCGGTGGGTTTGCCCTTGCAGCGGCCAGGGCCTTTCTTCAGTCAGCAGATTACGATGCCGAAACAATTGCACGAAAATCCTTGGAAATTGCCGCAGATCTTTGTATTTATACAAATAGAAATATAATTTTAGAAACGCTATTAATTAATAATCAATAGGATTGACTTGATGACATCTTTAACGCCGCGTCAAATTGTTGCAGAACTGGACCGTTATATTGTTGGCCAGATTGAAGCTAAACGCGCTGTTGCCGTTGCACTTAGGAATCGCTGGCGCCGTTTGCAATTAACGCCAGAACTTCAGGAAGAGGTTTTGCCAAAAAACATTCTTATGATCGGCCCAACGGGTGTTGGTAAAACAGAAATCGCCAGGCGTCTTGCAAAATTAGCACAAGCTCCCTTTATCAAGGTTGAGGCCACCAAGTTCACTGAAATTGGCTATGTGGGCCGGGACGTTGAACAAATTATTCGTGACCTTCTTGAAATTGCCATTCACATGACCCGCGAACGGTTAAGGGAGGAAGTGAAAGCCAAGGCCCTAATCCACGCAGAGGAAAGAATTTTAGATGCCCTTGTTGGGGAATCAGCCAGTCCTGAAACCCGTCAGAAATTCCGTCAGCGCCTTCATGGCGGTGAGTTAAACGATAAGGACGTGGAAATTCATGTGTCTGATTCGGGTGGGTCTTTGTCCATGCCAACCATTGATGTCCCCGGAATGCCCGGCGCACAAATGGGTATGCTTAATCTAAGGGACGTATTTGGAAAAGCCCTTGGGAGCGGACGGACAAAACCAAGACGCATGCCAGTGGATGAAGCTTTAGACGTTTTAATTGCTGAGGAAAGCGACAAGCTTCTTGATCAAGAAAAAATTATCAAAGAAGCCATCGATACGGTTCAACAAAAGGGTATCGTTTTCATCGATGAAATCGACAAGATTTGTGCTCGCAGCCAGCAAGGTTCCGACGTCAGCCGCGAAGGGGTTCAACGGGACCTTTTGCCATTGATTGAAGGAACAAATGTTGCAACAAAACATGGAACCGTCAAAACAGATCACATCCTTTTCATAACATCGGGCGCGTTTCATTTGGCAAAGCCTTCTGACCTTCTGCCAGAGCTTCAGGGACGGCTTCCGATTCGGGTGGAATTAAAGGCCCTAAGCAAAGACGATTTTGTCCGTATTTTGACGGAACCTGAAGCAAACTTGATTCGTCAATCCAAAGCATTGATGGAAACTGAAGGACTAAGTCTGACCTTTACCGAAGGGGCGATTGTGGAAATTGCAACCCTGGCGGCTGACATTAACCAGAACGTTGAAAACATTGGGGCCAGAAGGCTGCACACAATTCTAGAGAAGCTTTTGGAAGACATCAGTTTTGATGCAAGCGACATGGGGGCAAGAGCTTTGGAAATTACGGTCCAGGATGTTCAAAATAGAGTCAGTCCCCTTGCCAAAAACCAAGATTTGTCGAAGTTTATTTTGTAGGGTAATGCTGATCATACTACCCCCTAGTGAGCTAGGGCCCCTCATGCAAATTTCCTTTACGGATTTTGTCATCCTGGAACCTAGACTAGCAGAGCCTTTGGCGCATCTCTAGCCTTGGTGTCCGGGATCTAGAAAAACGGTAGGCCAAGGTTTGTGATCCGGGATGACAACGCTTTTTCATGAAAAGAAAATTCAGGTGACCTATAAGCCGGGTTCTGTCCAGGGGAAAACCCCTTGGATGACCATTCATCTGGGATGATTGTTACCAATCACCTCTAGCAACCTACCCGAACAAAAGTGTGCAAACCCACTTAGCGTCCTTCTTACAACTGTAAAAACGACAGCTCTTTGTTCCTATTTGGTCTTGCTCCGGGTGGGGTTTGCCCTGCCACGCTTGTTACCAAGCGCGCGGTGCGCTCTTACCGCACCTTTTCACCCTTACCTAACAAAGAAAACTTTGTCAGGCGGTATAGTCTCTGTGGCACTTTCCCTAAAGACGGCGTTTGTTCCGCCCCCGCCGGACGTTATCCGGCACCCTGTTTGCTTGGAGCCCGGACTTTCCTCTAGAATTAAAAATTCCAGCGATCATCCAGTCACCTGAATAATAGGAAGTATAGGTTTTTTCCCTGAAAAGTCAAACTTAGTTTACCCCTATTGTCAGTAACAAGGGATATGTCTTATTATTGACAAACCACACAAATATAGATTGAAATTTTACTTAAAAAATGTTATAAATAAAACAATTATATTTTTATTTTGCGTATCTGTGAAAATGAAAAAGTTTTTCTTTCTTTTATTTTTGTGTATTTCATCTGTTAATGCCCTTGACGCTTTGAAAGCTCCTGATGCCGAAGAATTAAAACGATTTCATGAAATAATAATAAATAATTACAAAAATTTTAAGCAATCTTGGAGGGGTTCAGGAGCCTCTGATGCGACTGCGCAGGATGAGATTGTTAAATCCATGCGGCAGGAGGATAAATATAAGGGAGATAACATCAGACCCTGCGTTGCTTTTCTTGATTATATGGAACGGTGGGCGAAGGACCAGGATGAGTGTTCGCTTCAAGATATAATAAAAATGCGTCGAACCCTTTTAAGGGGTGTGCATTCAGGTGGTCTTAACCTAAAAGCCAAAAAATTAAACTCTGCCGAAAGGGCAGAGGTTGTTAAACTTGCCCAAACTGACGGCGTAGAAACTGCAACATGGCTTTTGGTCCATGGAGAAGAAGATGTTAAAAGGGATTTTCTTAATCCGCAAAGTCCCCTATGGACGCAGCTTTATCAAGAAAATACTAATGATATTAAAGATTCCCGATTACAAAAACATCTCAATACTCTAGTCTTTATCAGCCGTGAAACGGCCCTGAATGCTGTTAGGCGGCATATGGAGCTTACCAAGCAAGACAAATACAAATACCTTTTGAAATCGTCAGGTTTGCCTTATCGGGTAAATTCTTTCCATACTCCAGGGGAAATTCTGAAACCTCAAGAATCCTGGTCAAAAGCTGTCGTTTCTTGGTGGAGGTTCTCTAATTTGGTATTTGACATGTTTAGAAACGGATTCGAAATAAATCTCTTAAAGCCTTCATCAGAATCAAGGGATGGGTTTTCCGGAAATATAGCAACCAAACTCTGGCCACTTTTGGGCAATATTCAAGAAACCTATTACCCAAAAGACAAGTCAGCTATGGAGGAGCTGAAGAGGGCAAAAAAATCCTGGAAAATAGAAGCTGAAAGAGCTGAGGAAGATTTAGACGCTTCTGAGGGTGGCGCTGATGAGGGAACGATTGCTGGGGGTGCGACGATGGATGAAACCGTGTCCCATGAGGCGGTCCAGTCAAAGATCGAAAACATAAAGAATTTGCTACAAGGTAGAGAAGGGGCTTCGTTCGTTCTTCCTGTCATTTATGAAGCCGAGAGAATCTTTGGGCTTAAAGTGACAGAAAAAAATATAAGAAACACGTTTGACATTAAGCGTTTTAATGGAAATATAGAGGAAAATTTATCGCCTTTTGCCAAGGTAATCCTTGGCTGGGATAAGTTTAAAAACCTTTTTAAGAAAGAGGCAAACAGGACGACCTTTGGAATTAACAACCTCCTCATCAATGGGCTTATGAATGAAATCACCCAGCAGACTAACCTTTCTCAACAAATTTTAGAAAATATGGTTCCTTTGGCTTTTATGGCAGCTACGCCGTCTCTTCTTGCGACTACACCGTCTTATGGTGAGATGCTTGAAGATATTTTTAATCACATAAAGGCAACCTGGAATACACCAGAGGGCCAAAAAAATGCCCTTCTTGTATTTGGTTTGGGTTTTCCAGAATCATACAGAAATCTTAAAGCAAAGAAATCCGATGCTGGAATTAATCAACTTCTAGATTTTTTAGATGCCTCTATTGTTCAATCGAATAATTTTGTCATAAAAAAAGAAGCCCTTTCTCAAGTGAATAGGCTTATGGAAATGAGAAAAAAGAGCGGGCATGCCCCTGAGAGGGTTATGGCAGCTTTCTATGCTTTGATCGAATCCTGCTTTAAAAAGGGTGATTTCAATTCTTTAAGTGTTTTAACTAAGAGTTTTACCCCCGATTTAGAAAGTCATCAAGGCTACAAAAAAAGTCAGAAAATAAAGGATCTTATAGCGCTTGGAAGGGCCATGCCGAAAGCTAAGACTACGGAAATTACTGAAATATTAAGCAGAAAAGACCTTAAGTCTGACTTTTCCTGCATCGACTGGGCTAAGGCTTCGCTTGATAATTTAGCTAGATGGGAAAACCTTGCGCCATCAGGCAAAGAAAGATTTTCTGAAAAAATATCTGAAACTTCAGTGAGGGGTCGCCTTGAGGCCGTTGCCTATTTGATTCATATCAACGTGTTCGGCGTAGCTGAGGTTCTTTTTGGAAAAACACCAGGTCTTTTGGACACCGTTCAAAGAACAGGCAGCCAGGATGATGTTATATTGCTGGCTGACATTTTGCTTAAACTTGAGAAAGAATTTCCGCAGAATATGCCAATCCTTCTTGACGGATGGGGCGGTAAACCAAATCTGAAGGATAAAAGATGGTCTGAGGTCATTAAATTTTTGTTCACCAATGATGTCAATACATTCACTGCTATAAGCATGATAGAAAGGGGTATAGAAGGCTCCTCTGCCAAGAGAATTGAAAAATTCCCCCCTCTTTTGATTGAAACAGTTCTTCAAAAGGTTACTCAGGAAACATATCCACAAATTTTTGAAGCGTTTAAACGCGCGGCACATGCTATTTGTGATAGAAAGCTTTACAACGCGGAGTTTTCTAATGAATTTTTCTCCTTTCCTATCGACCTTCCTGCTCCAGTGTCAATAGACATATGGAAAAAGGCCAAGGCGAAGAATCGTTTAGATTTTGATGGTTATGTAGGTTATAGCAAGGATCTGAAGGTTCTGGGGGAAAATGAGGCTGCACAAAAAGAGCTTAATACTGCTTTCACTTTGGCCTTTAAATCTGAGGAAGAAATAAGTTTTAACTCTCTTATGAATGTACTTAAGTGGCCTGAGGAAGGGTTAGGGAATGTGCAACTTTCTGAGGAAAATAAGGGGAAACTTTTTGCTCTCTATCTTCAAAAGCTTCGGGCGAAAGAGGAAAATGCATTCCCTGGAGTTGTTTCCGTCCTAAAGACTATGGGTGATGATGATCGGAAAACGAGTGCAATAGTGAAAGCTTTCAAAGAGAACATGGAAGAAAGACTTCCATTTCTTGACCAAACAGCTTATTACGGCCAAGCATTAGAAACGCTAGTTCGGGATTAGGTTGTTAAAAGTAATTTTTGGTTTGTGGGATTTGAAGGAATAGGCAATAAGGGTTGAAAGGATATGGACTATGGCGTTGAAGGGGGACCGATGTCTTGTATGTTCAA
>Ga0208872_1001269_pt1 | contig 15783 bp, 6 predicted proteins | sample CryBogCBH12Aug08_FD_185508 | JGI IMG/M metagenome (GOLD analysis project Ga0208872, IMG submission 185508) | Freshwater microbial communities from Crystal Bog, Wisconsin, USA - CBH12Aug08 (SPAdes) | ecosystem: Environmental > Aquatic > Freshwater > Lake | place: Crystal Bog, Wisconsin, USA...
TGGCAGTGATTGCCGACTTTCGGTTGGCAACAATCGCGCGCTCGGCATTGGATTGGTCACGCTGGGAGCAACGGCGGGTGCAGGACAATTATGGTTTCAAGCCAGTGGCAATCGCACGCTGACAAATAATTTCGAGATTCGCACCACCCGCTGGATCATTGATAACACAACGATCAATGGTGTCAGCGCCGGCGATCTGACGCTGAATGGCAGCGTGTTGTTGAACAGCGGTGCCTCCGGCGTGCGGGATATTTATTGCAATGCGAATTTGACGCTGAATGGCAGTTTAACCGTGACGCCGGCGGCCAACCCGTTCAACAAACAAGGCGGCTCGACGCTCACTATAAATGGCACAAATACCTTCACTGGGTCAACCACCGTCAGTGCCGGCTCGCTCATGGTGAATGGCCGCATTGCCAGTGTGGGCGCGTTGACGGTTAACTCGGGGGCAACGCTCGGCGGCACGGGCTGGGTGGATGGGGTGGTTACTGTCGCTGGCGGCACGGTGAGTCCCGGCGCGAATGGTTCCGGCACATTGACACTGGGTGGACTGTCCGCTAATGCTGCTTCCACCTTTGCTTTATCCTTCAGTGCGCCGGGCGCTTCGAGCAACGGACTCATCCGCGTCAACGGCAATCTGACGCTCGATGGAACCCTGAACCTTTCCGATCTTGGCGGATTTACCTACGGCGTTTACACCGGCATGGTGTATTCGGGCACGTTGATAAACAACGGACTTAATATCGGCACCGTGCCGGGTGGTAAAACGGTCGTGGTGGATACCAGCACGCCAAACGTTGTTTTACTCCGCGTGCTGGCCGGACAAATCTCCCCCACCGCCGGACAATCCTTGCCGATGGACATGGCAAATCCGCTGGCCTTGTCGTGGTTGCAAGTTCCAAGCGCCGTGGCCTACGATGTTTTTCTCGGCACCGTCTCCAATACGGTCGCGAGCGCGACCACCAATACCGTTGGCATTTACCTGGGACGAACGAATGCCCTCACCTTTAACGCTGCGAATCTTCAGCCCAATACAACTTACTACTGGCGGGTGGATGGATTGGCGGCGAATGGAGCGATCTCCCTCGGAACGGTGTTTGCGTTCACCACCGGGTCAAGCATGGTGGATTTGATGGCGGATACTTGGGTGGCGACGGACGTGTTGAACCGTTCGTTGCCCGGACCGGCCGAATGCGGCAATCCGCGCACCAACCGGCCCGTCGGACTGTTCTATTTTTTGTGGCACAAATACGCCGCCGGCTTCGGTTCGGGCACGAACTGGGATTGCACGCAATGGATCAACGCGCATCCATTCACCGCGCCGCATAATCCGTGGGCGGACAATCCGATATTCCAGACCGCGAATGCTTATTACTGGTGGGGCCAACCGGCGTTGGGCTACTACGATCCGAGCGACCCGTGGATGTTGCGACGCCAGATCGCGCTGCTCGCGCACGCGGGCGTGGACGTGCTGATTCTGGATTACAGCAACGGGGTGACTTATGACACTCAGATGAACGCTTTGTGCGACATGATCCGGCGAATGCGGTGGGAAGGTTTTCAGACCAATCTCAAAATCGCTTTTCTCACGCACGCCAACAGCGGCACAACGGCGACCTATCTCTACAACACGCTTTACGGGCCGGGTAAATACACAGACCTGTGGTTTTACTGGCAGGGCAAGCCGCTCCTGCTCGGCTATGTCAATGGCAGCGGTGGCGGCGACCAAACGCCTTCGCCCACCGTGCAAAACTTTTTTACCTGGCGCACCTCATGGGCTGATGTCGGCACGCATCAAGACGAATGGCAGTGGATTGATTCCAACACGCCGCAAAACCCAGGTTACGATACACGCGCGGACCTTCCCGAGCAGATGCCGGTGACCTGCGGCGGCTGGGCGAATGGCAACATCGGGCGCAGTTACACGAACCACGTCCAGCCGGATTACGATAACCACCATCTGGCCATAACCCGCACTCAGGACAAGGGGCTTTTCTTCGCCGAAGAGATGAACTACGGTCTGAAATACGACCCGCAGTTTTTGTTCGTGACCGGCTGGAACGAATGGATTGCCGGTTCGTTTGCCGCGCCAACTTATTGTTACACGGACTTGCTCGCGGATTGTTGCCCCGTCAACGGTTATTACTTTGTTGACGAATACACCGAGGAATACAGCCGCGACATCGAGCCGATGAAGGGCGGTCATACGGACAATTATTATTTCCAAATGGCCGGCATGAACCGGTTGCGCAAAGGCGTGCGCCCGGTTCCCGTGGCCAATGCCCCGCAGACCATCAATCTGGCCGGTAGCTTCGCGCAATGGACGAATGTCAGCCCGGCCTACTACGACGCGGCCAATGACACGGTCTGGCGCAACTATGCTTCGTCGGTTTCGCAGGTTGGCACCTACACCAATTTCACCGGCCGCAACGATTTTACCGTGCTGAAAGTGGCGCGTGATGCGACGAACTTTTATTTCATGGCGCAGTGTAATTCCAACCTCACCACCTACACCGGCGCCAATTGGATGGTGTTGTTCATTGATACCGACCAGAATCATTTGACGGGCTGGGAAGGCTACGACTTTGCCGTGAACCTCGGCCCGCGCACCGCCTCAACGACTTCCTTGAGCCAGAACACCACGACGAATTGGAACTGGACCACCGTGCGTAGTGACATTGCCTATAAAGTCACCGGCAACCAAATTATGCTGGCCGTCCCGCGATCTTCGCTAGGTGAGCCGACCGATCCCATGACGTTTGATTTTCACTGGGCGGATAATTTTCAGACCAATGACATTGCCGATTTCGGCGTGAACGGCGACAGTGCGCCCGACCGCCGGTTCAACTATCGCTATCAAACCGCCGTCGGCCAGCCGGTGACGTTGTTGCAGGATAATTTTGAAACCGGCAAGCAATCCGTCTGGGGGGAATCCTGGACCAATGGCAGCAAATGGACGCTGACCTCGGCCACTAGCTACTCTTCCAACTCCTGCGCTTACGCCAGCATCGCGAATGGCACGGGTAACAGCAATTTAATCACCCGGCTTGATACCAGCGGGCTGGACAGCCTGCGGGTGAGCTTTTATTACAAACTGCATAACGTGGTGGACGCCCAGAATTTGACGGTTCAGTATTTCTCGCCCACCGGCTGGGTGACCATCCGTGAGATCAGCCGCGACCAGTATTATTCCAGCGGCCAAGCGTGGAGCTACGATGAGCGGCAGGATGTCTGGCTGCAATTTGTGGACAGCCGCACGAACGCCGGCACTAACCAGATGTTTTTCAACCCAAACTTCGCCTTTCGCATCAACGCCAGCGGCGTGAACACCAGCGGGCAGAGTGTCTGGGTGGATGATTTTCTGGCGACCGGAACCATCACGCCGACGAATCACTCGCCCGTCGCTGCGGGCATCTCCAACCGCACCCTTATTGCCGGACAAACATTGATTGTCACCAACTCTGCCACCGACCCGGACGTGCCGGTGCAGACGTTGACCTGGAGTTCGCCCAATGCGCCCACGAACGCACAGCTCAATTCTGCGAGCGGTCTTTTCAGTTGGCGTCCCCTGATTGCACAGTCACCCTCGACAAATTTCATTTCGCTGATCGTGACGGACAATGGCGCCCCCAACTTGTCCGCAACGCAAAGTTTTAGTGTATTCGTCCTGCGGCCCGGCATGCCGATCCTAGCTTCGCCAAACCTAAGCAATGGCATTTTTGGCATTACCGTTTCTGGCGATCTGGGGCCAGATTATGGACTTTACGCCTCCACCAACTTGATTAACTGGCAGTTGCTCCAGCAAACGAACCCACCAATATCGCCCTTCCGCCTGATTGATCCTACGGCAACCAATTTCAATCGGAGGTTTTATTACATTCAACTGCTGCCTTGATGGATGGAGAACAATGGCCATGAATTTACTTAAAGCTTGGGCCGATTCTTTCTACATCTACAGGTTGCTTGCAACGTCGAATCCTGTTGGCTTTGGTGCCGGCTTTGGTGCTGCTTGCCGATTGTGCTTCGGCACGTGAAAACTTGTCACTGACCAATGATTGGCGTTTTAAAAAAGGTGACCAGACCAGCGCGACTGCCACGGAATTCGTGGACGTAGGCTGGCAGGCAGTTTTATTCCCGCATTTACGGGGGTGGCGGTTTGCGCCGGCGCAGGTAAAATGCACGGCTGAATCCATGATGAAAATCGTTTGCCTGCTTTCAGCCGTTGTCGGCTTGTGTGCTTTTGCGTCGCGTGGGCAAACTATTTATCCATGGAAAAATCTAATTAGCGGTGTGGTGGATGTGGGACGGGCAAAATTTGCTTTATTTCAAAACTCAACTCCTGATCTGATTCATGCCCTCTAAACTTTGCTTGCAACGTCGAATACTGTTGGCTTTGTTGCCGGCTTTTGGGCTGCTGATCAATTTTGCTTCGGCACGCGAAACCCTGCCCTTGATCAACGACTGGTGTTTTCAAAAAGGCGATGAGACGAACGCGGTCGAAGAAAAATTTTCCGACGCGGGCTGGCAAAAAATTTCCCTGCCGCATTGCTGGGGCTGGGAAGAGGCGCAGGTGACGAACAAGTATTATCGTGGGCCGGGTTGGTATCGCCGCGCGTTGGACATCACGCCGGCAACGGGCAAGCGCTATTTTCTCCGCTTCGACGCGGCGGCCACGGTCGCGGACGTTTTTCTCAACGGCCAAAAACGCGGCGAGCATCGCGGCGGCTTTGGCGCGTTCGCTTATGAAATCACCGACGCGCTGAATCAAGACGGCGCGAACCGCCTCGCCGTGCGCGTGAGCAACGCGAAGGAACCGGACATCGCGCCGCTGGCCGGGGATTTTTGCGTGTTTGGCGGTTTGTATCGCCCGGCGCATTTGCTGGTGACGGATGAAGTATGTTTCACGCCGCTCGATCACGCGTCGCCGGGCATGTTCTGGCAGCAGACGCAAGTTTCCAAAAACGCGGCGGTGATTGATTTCAGGGCGGAAATTTCCAATGGCACAAAAACAAATCAGTCGCGGCTGCTGGTCGTGAAAATTCTCGATACGAAGGGAAATGTTGTCGCGACGGAATCACAGGTGATCATGATTCCCGGTCGCGTCACCCCGCCGTTTCATCTGCAACTTACGCTGAAGCATCCGCATCTTTGGAACAGTCGCGCTGATCCGTATCTTTACCTCGCCGTCGCGGAATTGCAGACGACCAATGGCATGGTTCGCGATTCCGTTGAACAGCCGCTCGGCTTGCGCTTTTATCGCGTGGAACCGGACAAGGGATTTTTTCTGAACGGCGAGCCGTATCGGATTCGCGGCGTGTGCCGGCATCAGGATGTCTGGGACAAAGGCTGGGCCTTGAGCAATGCCGACCACGAGCGCGATGTAAATTTGATTTGTGAACTCGGCGCGAACGCCGTCCGCTGCTCGCATTATCAGCAGAGCGATTATTTTTATTCGCTGTGTGATAAAGCGGGTTTGCTCGTCTGGGCGGAAATTCCGCAAGTCAACGACATCACGCCCGGTCCGGAGTTTGCCGAGACTTCGCGGAATCAACTGCTGGATTTGATCCGGCAAAACTTCAATCATCCGGCGATTTTTGCCTGGAGCCTTTACAACGAAATCCAGCCGACCACGAGCGATCCGCACCGGCTTTTGGAGGATTTGAAAATCGTCGCCAACGGCGAAGACCCGACGCGCCCGACCATCGCCGCCAGCGATCATCTCAAGTGGCCGGCGATGCCGAAAATTCCCGACCTGCTCGGTTGGAACAAATATCCTGGCTGGTATTTCGGCACGCCGGCAGATTGCGGGCCGTTGCTCGACAGCCTGCGCTATACGAGCCGGCACGGCGGTTTTTGCGTCAGCGAATATGGTGCGGGTGCGAATCCGTTTCAACACGAGTTGCCGCCACGCCAGCCAAAAAAAACCACCGGTCCGTGGCATCCCGAAGAATGGCAGTGCGTCGTTCACGAAGCCGACTGGGCGGCCATCAAGGCACGGCCGTTCGTCTGGGGCAGTTTCATTTGGAATATGTTTGATTTCGTCGTCGCCGGACGCAACGAAGGCGGCGTGCCGTGCCGCAACGACAAAGGACTAATCACGAGCGACCGGCAGTTGAAGAAGGACGCGTTTTATTTTTATCAGGCGAACTGGAGCAGTGCGCCGGTGCTGCACATCAACAGTCAGCGTTATGTCGAGCGCACAAACTCCGTAACGGACGTAAAAATTTATTCGAACGCGAAACAAGTCGAGCTGCTGGTGAACGGCCAATCGCTCGGCCAATCCAGCCAAGCGACGAATTGTGTTTTCATTTGGAAAAATGTCGCACTCGCGCCCGGTGAAAACCGCATTGAGACGAAAGCCCGGCGCAATGGACAGGAATTACACGATGAATGCGCGTGGAATTTGCTAAAACCTTGAAATTAATTCACCTGAAAATCCACTGATATATGAAACCGATAACAATAGTTTTATTAGTAACCACCGCCGTCATGGCGGTCACCTTGTCATCCCCGGCGGGAGAGCTGCTGGAATCCGGCTTTGCCAATCCGCCCGCCGAAACCAAGCCGTGGTGCTACTGGTATTGGACCAGTGACAACATTTCCAGTAACGGTATTACACATGACCTGGAAGCGATGGCGCGCGTCGGCATCGGCGAGGCCTTCATCGGCAACGTGGATGTAAACCAGGAACCCGAGGCGCGCGGCAAGGTGAAGGTGCTTTCCGAAGACTGGTGGCAGCTCATGGAGCACGCCGTGCGCGAAGGCAAACGCACCGGCGTCAACATCGGCGTGTTCAACGGCCCCGGCTGGAGTCAGTCCGGCGGCCCCTGGGTGAAGCAGTCGCAGACCATGCGTTACGTTGTCAGTTCCGAAACGCGGCTACAAGGCCCGCAGCACTTCGCTGGCAAACTGCCTGTGCCCAAGGAAAACTTTCAGGACATCGCGGTGCTGGCCTTCCCGGCACCACAATCCGACGATGACACGCTGGCCAAGCACTCTCCGCACGTCACGTCCACGCCCGCGGCGACAAACCTCGCGGAGATTTGCGACGGTAGCCCGGCGGCGACTTTTATCTTTCCTGCAAAAACGGCGGCCCGGGTCCCGTTCGTTGTGGACTTGCAAGTGGCGCAACCGTTCACCGCGCGGACACTCCTGTTGTATCCGGCGGCGAAACCATTTGCCGTGGACTGCGAATTGCAGGCAGCGGATGCCGTCGGTCATTTTCAGACCATCCAAAAATTTCTCATTAATCGCACCAAACTCATACCGAACGTCGGCCCGATGGTTTTAGGGGAGGTGGCCATTACATTTCCACCGGTGCCGTCAAAAAAATTCCGCATCCTTTTCAGCAACCTGAAAGCTTCTGGCGGTTTTACAAAAATTGAAATTTCCGGCGCGGCGCGGTTGGAACGTTACGTTGAAAAACAGCTCGGCAAAACGTGGCCCACGCCGGCTCCGCTTTGGGACGCCTACCTGTGGCCCGCAGCCACCGAACCGGATAATGCCAGTCTCGCCATCAAGTCGGGTGCGGTTATTAATTTGAGCCGCCAGTTGAAAGGGGATGGCACACTGACTTGGGATGTGCCACCGGGCGAGTGGATTGTGTTGCGCGAAGGCATGGCCCCGACCGGCGTGAGGAACGGGCCCGCGTCGCCCGAAGGAACTGGTCCGGAAATTGACAAGATGAGTCGCGAACTGATCGCGTATCACTTCAATCAATTCATCGGCAAATTGCTGGAACGGATGCCCGCCGCCGACCGGACGGCGCTCAAGCACGTCGTTGCGGACAGTTATGAACAAGGTTCACAAAACTGGACGGATGGTTTTGCCAAGGATTTTCAAAAGCGTTATGGCTATGATCCGCTCCGCTGGCTGCCGGTGCTGACCGGACGCATCGTGGACAGCGCCGACGCCTCGGATCGTTTTCTGTGGGATTTGCGGCGGCTGGTGGCGGATCGGATTTCATATGACTACGTCGGCGGCTTAAGCGCCGAGAGCCGTAAGCATGGCTTGCGGATGTGGTTGGAAAACTACGGTCACTGGGGTTTTCCCGGCGAGTTTCTCCAATACGGCGGCCATTGCGACGATATCAGTGGCGAATTCTGGACGAGCGGCAATCTCGGCAGCATCGAATTGCGCGCGGCGTCTTCGGCGGCGAACATTTACGGCAAGAGCATGGTCACTGCCGAATCCTGGACTTCCAGCGGGCCGTTCTGGACGCTGGATCCGTGGGCCTTGCGCGAGCGCGGCGACTGGTCGTGGACGGAAGGCATTAATCATGTGCTTCTGCATGTTTACATTCAGCAGCCATTTGATGACCGCCTGCCCGGCCTGGACGCGCCGTTCGGCACCGAGTTCAACCGGCATAATACGTGGTTCTATCAGGCCGGCGATTGGATCAACTATATCAAGCGTTCGACGTTTCTATTGCAGCAGGGCAAACACGTTGCCGATGTGGCGTATTACATTGGCGACGACGCCCCGAAAATGACCGGCACGCAAACGCCGCCGTTGCCGACGGGACGTGATTTCGATTACATTAACGGCGAGGTCATCCAACAACGTCTGTCCGTGCGTGATGGAAGATTCGTTTTACCCGACGGCATGAGCTATCGCGTGCTGGTGCTACCACCGCTGGACACCATCCGGCCGGAAGTCTTGAAAAAAATCCGCGCACTCGTCAAAGCCGGCGGCGTGATTCTGGGGCCGCGCCCCAGCCGTTCTCCGAGTCTGGAAAACTATCCAGCCTGTGACCGTGAGGTGCAAAAGCTCGCCGCCGAAATCTGGCAGAACTGTGATGGCACCAATGTGACCAGCGTTGCATTTGGCAAAGGCCGAGTGTTTTCCGGCGTGGATTTGGAAGCCGTTTTTAGTGCTTTAAATTCCCTGCCTGACCTTGCTGGCGCGGAGCGCAACCCATTCCCTTGGATTCACCGCACGTTACCGGATGCGGATATTTACTTCATCTCCAATCAAAGTGACGAGGCGAAGAAACTCACGCCGATTTTCCGTATCGCCGGCAAACAACCGGAATTGTGGAACGCCGTGACGGGTGAGAAGCGGGATCTGCCGGAATTTACTGCGTCCGGTGATGGCACGGTCGTGCCGCTGGAATTTGCGCCGCGCGAATCGCTATTTATTGTGTTCCGGCATTCCGTGAAAGCTCCGATTGAAGCCGCAAAAAATTTTCCAGCGCTTCAAACCATCGGTGAATTGTCGGGTTCGTGGACGGTGGCCTTTGACCCGAAGTGGGGCGGGCCAGCGTCGGTGGTTTTTGATTCGCTCGTGAACTGGACGAACCGGCCAGAAGCCGGCATCAAATTTTATAGTGGCACCGCTAGATATCGGAAGACGTTTGATTTGCCGGCTGGTGCCAGCGGGAAAATATATTTGGATTTGGGCGAGTTGCACAATCTCGCCCGCGTCCGCCTGAATGGACAGGATTTAGGCCTAGTCTGGTGTGCGCCGTGGCACGTGGACATTTCTCGCGCGGTGAAATCGTCAGGCAATGATCTGGAGTTGGAAGTGGTGAACACTTGGGCTAATCGCATTATCGGTGATCTCAAATTGCCGCCAGAGCAGAGGCTGACGTGGACGGTGAAGCCGCATTTCACCGCCAATTCGCCATTGTTGCCTGCCGGACTTATCGGGCCGGTGACGCTTCAGCAGCCGGAGAAATGAGGCGGTTTGCTGACTAATTGCAAATCACATAAAAAATCAATATGCGAAGATTGTTTCTCTTCTCGACGCTTGTTTTGACCTGCTTTATTGACGTCGGACTGTTCGCGAACACTCCTGCGAAGTTGGACGGAAATCGCTGGACACCCCTAAACGAATTGTTGGCGGGCGATTTGCAATGGCGATCCACCGGCCCGATCGTGTCGGCGCAACTGCGGCCTGACGGCCCTGGAATTGCCGTTAAAGATCCAACCGTCGTTTTTGCCAAAGGTCGCTGGCACATTTATGCGACCGACATTTACGCGCCGAACCAGCCGCCGGGCATGGTATATCTTTCCTTCGCCGACTGGAAAGCTGCGTCCCAAGCAACACAGATTCCCATCCGCCGGCTGGCCGCCAGCCATTGTGCTCCGGAAGTGTTCTTTTTCCGCCCAAAGCAAAAGTGGTATGTGCTGTATCAGGTGTTCGACGGAAAAACCCCGGGGTTGCCCGGCCCTTGCGTCTCCACGCTGGACGACATTGACAAGCCGGCGTCTCTTTCCGAACCGCATCCGCTGTTTTCCACGATGCCGGCGTCCGTGCTCGCCCGAAAATGGATTGATTTCTGGATCATCTGCGATGACAAGCACGCCTACTTGTTTTTCTCGAACGACGATGGATTATTTTACCGCAGCTGCACGTCACTCGACCGGTTTCCCGATGGCTGGAGTGAGCCGGAGGTGGTTTTGAAGGACGGCAAGCGTGACCTCTTTGAGGCCAGTTGCGTTTATCGGTTGAAAGGCACTTCGAAGTATCTTGCCATTATCGAGTGCGTAGCGCATACCAGAACTGCGGAACGCTATTTCAAGTCTTTTGTGGCCGACCAGCTTGATGGAGTTTGGACGCCCGTGAACACCTCGCCCCAGCATCCGTTTGCCGGCAGCACCAACGTGACTTTTGCTGAAAATGTGCCGGCATGGACTGTGAACATCAGTCACGGTGAACTCCTCCGCGACGGGTATGACGAGACATTGACGCTTGATCCAAACCACCTTCGCTTCTTGTATCAGGGATGGAACAACCAGGATTATTTTCATGTGCCGCCCAGCCAGAAACCCGGCTACCGCCACATTCCATGGCAGCTTGGCCTGCTTGAATCCATTACGCCCCGCCATGATTTACCACATCAATAATTAAATCCTGTGGTATTCACTATTCAAACCAAAAAGTATGATGCGAAAATTAATTCTTTTCACGACCCTTGCTTTGAGCTGTTTTGTTGACGTCGGCCTCTTCGCGGACACGCCGGCGAAGGCGGACGTAAAGCGCTGGACGCCCGACCACGCCTGGAACTGGTTCACCAATCAGGCACTCCCCATCGGGTTTAATTATGTGCCGGCAAACAGCATCAGCTACACGGAAATGTGGATGGATTATGCCTTCGATCCCAAGCTGATTGACCGCGAACTGGCGCTCGCCCAGAAAACTGGATTCAATTCTCTACGCGTTGTTCTGTCGTTTGTGGTCTGGGAAGCCGAGCCGGCTGCATTTAAGCAGCGGTTCGAAAATTTTCTATCCATTTGCGATCAGCATCACATCAAGGTTATGCCCTGTTTTTTCGACGATTGCGTTTTTGGTCCGATCCGGGATCCCGAATTTGGGAAGCAACCTGAAGTCGTTGTCGGGTGGTATGCAAATGGCTGGACGCCCAGCCCCGGTCGCCAGCGCGTGCGCGATCCCAAGGTCCGCTCCGCTCTGGAACGCTACGTTAAGGACATTATGGGCGCGCACCGAAACGATTCCCGCATCCTCTGCTGGGATCTCTATAACGAGCCGAGCAACTCGAATGATTCGTTATCGCTGCTCCAGGACGTCTTTCATTGGGCGCGGGAGATTAATCCCATTCAACCCATCACGACCAGCATCTGGGCTGGTCCATCGCGCGTGACAAGTTTTCTGCGGGAGGAGTCGGACATCATCAGTTTCCACAATTACAATCCGGCTGTGGAACTGCGCCGCGAGATTGTGGATTTAAAGCAACTTGGACGTCCGTTGATTTGCTCGGAATGGTTGAATCGTCCGCATCACTCGGAAGTGGCAACCTGCCTGCCCGTATTGGTTGAAGAGCGTGTCGGCGCGTTCAACTGGGGATTGGTCAACGGCAAGACCCAAACCGACTTGCCGTGGGGACACCGGCCCGGCAATCCCACGCCGAAAGTCTGGCAACACGATTTGTTTCATTCCGATTATACGCCTTACGATTCGCACGAACTCGAACTGTTCCGCCTAGCCATTCGTCAGGCGGCGCAGACTCATTCGCCATAAATAAAGCCCGTATAATTTCAGACCTATAAAAATATGATGCGCAGAATTATGTTCTTAACAACGCTGGCCTTGGCCGGTTTCTCCGTTTCCGCCGGCCAATGGCAGCCCGCCGCCGGCCCGCTAATGACACGCTGGGTCAAAGATGTTTCGCCCGCGAATGCGCTTCCGGGATATCCGCGCCCGCAATTGGTGCGTGACGCATGGCAAAATCTCAACGGGCTTTGGGACTACGCCATCGCGGACAAAGACGCGTCGCAGCCGGCACTATGGGACGGGCAAATCCTTGTGCCTTTTCCCGTCCAATCTGCGCTCTCGGGAGTAATGAAGCCGGTGACGGAAAAGCAGCGTCTGTGGTATCACCGCACTTTCAAACTGGCGCGCGGCTGGCGCGGGAGAAACATACTGCTGCACTTTGGCGCGGTTGATTGGGAGGCGACCGTCTGGGTCAATGGCAAACAGCTTGGCGTGCATCGCGGCGGTTATGACGGTTTTAGTTTCGACATCACGGACGTGTTGAAAGCCGGGGGTGAGAATGAAATTGTCGTTTCTGTCTGGAACCCGGTAGACACTGGTGCCCAGGCGCGTGGCAAGCAAGTGTTGCAGCCGCATAGTATCTATTACACGGCCACCACCGGCATCTGGCAAACGCCCTGGCTGGAGCCGGTCGCAAAGGGTCATGTCGAGGATTTGAAAATCACGCCGGACTTGGATCACGCTTCTGTGGCCGTCAACGCGCAGGTTGGCACCGCGCTTGCAAAACAAATGGAGTTGAGAATCGAAGTGATTGATGGTTGGCGCGTGGTGCAGACCGCCAAACTCCAGCGCGACACCGGCGAGGCAAATTATGTCATGCAGGACTGGTATGCCGACCTAAAGTTGCCGGAGGTTAAAACTTGGTCGCCGGATTCGCCGTTTCTCTACGATTTGCGCATAACTGTCTTTGCCGATGGCCAGAAAGTGGACCAGATCAAAAGTTATTTTGGCATTAGAAAGATTTCTTTGGGCTGGGATGCGAACGGCATCACGCGACTGTGTCTGAATAATCAACCGCTGTTCCAGTTCGGCCCGCTTGACCAGGGTTTTTGGCCGGATGGTGTTTATACCGCGCCGACCGATGAGGCATTGCGCTATGACATCGAGATGACGAAGAAATTGGGTTTCAACTTGGCGAGAAAACACGTCAAGGTGGAGCCGGATCGTTGGTATTATTGGGCCGATAAACTTGGCTTGCTGGTTTGGCAAGACATGCCCAGTTCGAGCGTCGGCGATACGAAGACGGACAAAATCCGTTCTGGCCGCGAGGATGACGCGAAACAATTCGAGGCGGAATTGGCGGCGATGATTCGTGGTCGCTGGAACCATCCGAGCATCGTCATGTGGGTGCCGTTCAACGAAGGCTGGGGACAATACGACACGCCCCGGATCGCAGACTTGGTCAAACAACTTGACCCGACGCGATTGGTCAATAACGCCTCTGGCTGGACGGATCGCAAGGCGGGAGACGTTGCTGATTTGCACAAATATCCCGTGCCTGGAATGCCGGCGTTGGAGTCTAATCGTGCCGCCGTGCTGGGCGAATTTGGTGGTCTGGGTCTGCCCGTCAAAGGCCACACTTGGCAGGCGGAAAAAAACTGGGGCTACAAAAGTTTCAAGGATTCGTCGGCGCTGACAATCGCGTATCTGGAGTTGGTGGCGAAAATGCCGACTTTAGTTGAAGCCGGACTTTCGGCGGCTGTTTACACGCAGACGACGGACTGTGAAATTGAGGTCAACGGTCTGATGACCTATGACCGGGCGTTCGTCAAAATGCCGATGGGAAAAATTGCGACTGCTAACCAAGCCCTCGTGAAAGTCTTTCCACGCCAGCGTTGAATACCTGATCTGAATTCTGTGGATACCGGCGCATTGCTTATCCGTCGTGCTGGGTTTCAAGTGTAACGCAGCTCTTTTAACGCGTGGCTTTCTGCCTCGAATTGGAAGATTGTGCTGAGTGTGGATTGGTGACTTTTGGGCCATTGCGAATTTCGGTGGGGGTGGCTGCGGTAAGCCTGCGAAACACCTCAATCATCCTGCGCGGATCACCAAACCCGCAGGAATAAGCAATCGCTTTAATTGGTAGATTTGATTCTTGTAGCATTCGCCGGGCGCGTGAGTAGCGACTCCATTCGATTTCCTCCCGTATCCCGCGCTCGTGACACGCCGCAAAGCGTCGCTCTAAGGTTCGTGCAACCAAGCCAATCGCCTGGGCCACATCGCCGATGGAAAGCGGCCGGTGGCTGTTGCTCCAAATGAACTCAATGGCACTCGCCACCTCCGGTTCGTGAAAGCGATATTTTTCCCTGGGTTGAGCCTGGGGAAGCCCGCTGGCTTCAGAAATCAGGGCGATCACTTCCAGGACTTTGCTGGAAAAAACGGTGCTGTTAAAGTTGGTCTGCTGCCTTACTTCTCTCACGAGGTTGAGCATCGCTAGATTCACAGCGGTGAAGTGTGTCATCAAAGATACGCATGGCTTCGCAAAGGCCACCCCCTTCTCGTGCAGGTGGTGCGGATATTCCCCGCCCAGGCAGATCCATAGCTCTGACCAACCGGTTGTCGGAAGCGGCCGATACCGATGCCACTGGCCCGGAGCGACGAGCAGAACGTCTCCCTGACGACAGCGACCAGGTGCAAAATTACGGAATTCATATTCGCCGGAACCAGCGGTAATCAGCACGATGGCATACTCGGAAAGGATTCGACCCGAAGCCCAGGTAAAATGGTGGGTTTCGGGATGACCCGCTTGGGGATAATTCTGGCACGGCTTGTAAATGGATTGGCCCACACTGGTGAGGTAAAGCTCCCATGTGCGCAGCGATTCGTTGACCGGCAAGTAACAAAATTGCGTCGCGCCCTCCGGGAGTTTCATTTGACGGCGTCCAGCCTTTCCAATTGGTTGTCGTGAATTAGTCATTCTTTGTCGTAAATACGGAATAAAAGTCTATTGCTTGAAGGGGCGGATTGCCATAAGAATGACTCCATGAAAATCACTGACATCAAACTTTACACGGTCAAATCCGGCGACACCGGCGCGCGGGGCGCGGCGATGGGCGAATCGCAATATTGGGGCGGCGGCTGGCAGGCGCAGACACTTATCTCCAATCCCATGTCCGTCCACCCGAAGTATTCGCGCATCCGCTCGCTGTGGATGGGCGGCGGGCAGGATCCGTTCGTCATTGAGATTTTCACTGACGAAGGCGTGAGCGGCTTTTGCGCGAACTACGGCGGCGGCGAATTTGCCTGTGCGATTATTGAAAAACATTTCAAACGCTTTCTCATCGGCCAAGATCCTTTTAACATCGAACTCATCTGGGACCAGATGAACCGCTCGACGCTGCCCTACGGACTCGGCGGCGTGACCAGCATGGCGATGGCGGGCGTGGACCTTGCGCTTTACGATCTCGTTGCCAAAGCGCAAAAACTTCCGGTCTATAAAATCATTGGCGGTCAGACGAAGGAATCCATTCCCTGCTACGTCACCATCCATCCCGACTTTGTGGACGCGTGGCGTGACCGTGGTTTTCTCGGCGTGAAAATTGCCGCGCCGTGGGGCGTCGAAAGCGGACGCCAAGGCATTAAAAATATGGAGCAACTGATCGCCAAGCTTCGTAAAAATCTCGGCGACGACATGGAAATCATGATTGATTGCTATCTTTCATGGGACATCGAGTTCGCCACGCGCGTCGCCGAACGCGTCCGTGATTACGACGTGAAATGGTTTGAAGACCCGCTGCAAAACGGCTGGGCCACCGAGAGCAACCGCAT
>Ga0208872_1001275_pt1 | contig 15744 bp, 15 predicted proteins | sample CryBogCBH12Aug08_FD_185508 | JGI IMG/M metagenome (GOLD analysis project Ga0208872, IMG submission 185508) | Freshwater microbial communities from Crystal Bog, Wisconsin, USA - CBH12Aug08 (SPAdes) | ecosystem: Environmental > Aquatic > Freshwater > Lake | place: Crystal Bog, Wisconsin, USA...
ACTCTGGTTGAAGGCGGTACTTTCATGGATATTAATCCATTTAATTACTGGTATTGCGTAGATTGGCTTGCAATTAATGTTCAAATTGCTCTTGCAGCAGCGATCATTAACGGTAGCAACAATCCTACAAACCCACTGTACTACAACCAAGCTGGTATTAATGGTTTGCAAAAAGTAGCGCAAGCAACAGTAAACAATGGTATTTCGTTTGGACTGATTCTTTCTCCTGCAACTGTTGATGCTGTTTCCTTTGTAAACTACACTAAAGCACACCCCGGTGATTATGCTGCTGGTATTTACAACGGTTTGAGCTGCACATTTGTACCATTGCGTGGATTCTCATCCATTACCATCTACTTAACAGCCAGCAACATTCCAGCGTAAGGAGAATAAATAATGGCAAATCCACAAGTCGTACAAGGCACACTGAATAGACTACTAGCCAATGTAGTCTATGCAGACTTTCCACAACTCAATGTAACCGCACCATACCTTGCTAAAGAAGCTATTAGCCTTGGCTTTGACGGTGACACTTCCCAATTAATCGGCACTCTTACTGGCGCTGTAACAAGCCCAGAGCCGTACATTTATGGAACTGCCACTATTCATTTGCTAAGAACTCAAGCTCTTGGTAATGCTTATAAAACACAAATTGAAACCAATACTACTTTGGGTTCAGTAACAGTTATTCCTGATTCGACAGTTTTATCATCATTTCAGTTAAATAATTGTGTTCTAATGAGTATCCAAGAAGTAGCTTTTGATGGTACACAAGCTGGCTTAATTGTTCGCTTGCGTGGTGTATATTCTGTCAACTCAGCACTATTTGCAGCAGCTTAATGTAAAAGGAAAAAAGTGAAAATAGATCGTAATCTGAATTTAGTGATGCAAGTTCAGACCGCCAAAAATGGCTTAGTTTATATCCATTCAGCATCAATTGGCAGGTCTGTTTTTGAACAGTTTTACTTAGAATTAGGCAAAGTATTTAGTCAATGCTTTGATAGTGTTAATCAAGCCCATTTAGCCCTATCTGCGCCACAACTAGCCTATCCTGCACTCAAGTCAATTGCGACTAAGGCAGATAACTGGGATGGTGCTGGTGGGGTTAAATTTGGTCTTGTAAATGAAATTATTAGATTAACCAATGTTGTTTTTGCTGGCGAAAATGGTTGGGAAACTTTACCGTTTGATGTTGCAGTAAAGCGTGAAATATTGGATGAAGATGAGGAAGCGGAAACGCTTAGTTCTTTAGTTTTTTTTACAGCAATCTCCAAGGTTGCTCCGAAGGATCTGAAAAATTCTTTCTTGGAGATGGCAGGAGCATTAAGAAACTGGGAACTTACATCCTTGGATTCTACGGAGTTTCAGAATGGTTTGCCGATCTCGACCAAGAAAGGCAATACTGGAAAGAAGGCGAAGGAATCATCAGTCATTGCTTAGAGTTTTTAAGTAATGAAGGTTTTGGAGAGTTTATTAAAGAAATTGGCGGTAAATGGGAAGATTCTTCTGAATATCGACAAAGGCATTTAATAAAGGTAATTAATAATTTATCAATATTTTGATTACTAAGGAATAACATGGCAACAAAATCAGTAATCGAAATTGATATTCTTGATGAGAAATTCCAAACCTTTGCCAAAGAGTTTGCAAAGTTTCAAAAAGTTCTTAAAGATATGCCTTCCGATTGGAAGAAAGCAGGAACAGAAGCTGGCAAATCTACAGAACAAGCAGATAAAAGTTTAAAAAATGCCAAAAAGAGCCAAGATGCTCTTAATAAATCCATTCGAGATGGAAATATTGCACTAAAAGATGTAGCTTTTACCACAGCCAATATAGCCCGAAATATGGCTTCTATGGCTTATTCTGCGGCTAAATTTTTAACATTTGGATCATTGGTATCAGGTTTTGGTGTAGGAGCTTTAGCGGCTTCTGCAACCAGTTATAGAACGGAAGCAAGGATTGGTGGATTAACCACAGGTCAAGTTCGAGCAACAGAAACTGTATTAGAACCTTATATTCCAAATGTTAAAGGCATTTTAGATAATATTTCTCGTATTCAAAGTAATTTATTAGAACAATATAAACTGGTTGGTGCTGGTGGAACTACTAATAAAACTGTATTTGAAAACTTTTTTGATATTTTAGATAAAGCCAGAGAAGCAGTAAGACGATCTGGCGGTAAAGTGGATATTGCTTATGCCACTTCTCCATTTTTAAAAGATATTATTCCTGATGAATCAGTATTGCGAAATATTGCTGGTCTTTCAGAAGAAGAATATCGCAAAATTAGACCTCGCACAGAAGCAGAAGCGGCTAGATTAGGAGTTAAAGATGCTGATTCCGAAACAATGCAAAGATTTTTTACTGCTTTAAAAGATGCTGGTAATGTAATAGAAACTTCATTTATTAAAAATCTACAAACTATTACACCAAGATTACAAGAATTAACTACTGCTGTTGCAGATACTATTGCTCGATTTTTAAGTAGCAAAGAATTTGCTATTTGGATGGATAAAGCAGGAAAAGCAATTGAAGATTTTGTTGATTATTTAACTTCCCCAAAAGCCATAGATGATTTTGAAAAATTTACTACCGCTATTAGCAATGTTGCTAATGGATTAGTCAATCTTGCAACTTTGCTTGGATTATTTCCAAAAACCGAACAAGAACAAGCAGAAGAAGATCAAAGAAAAGCTATTACTTTAGGCGGAGCAAATAATGTTACAGGATTATTGAAATCTGGCGCACAGAATGTAGGTGATACTTCTAGAAGTTTAGTAAAAAATTGGTATGATTACCCATTAAGCACATTAACTAATTTAGGAAAAACCCTAACAACTCCTATAGCAACAACAGATACAATTACCAACTTTTTTAAAGCATCTACTGCAAATGTAGGTAAATTGGCAGGAGTAAATCCAAATTTGGCTGCATCTATTAAAGCGGCTGGTTTTGATGTAGAAAGCGGAAGAAGAACTTTAGAACAAGAAAATTCTTTAATTGCTGGATATGATAAAAATGGAAATCCTATTACTGCAGCAGGCAGACCTGTGGGTGGCGCAAAGAGTCATCATATACCCGGTGAAGCAGTTGATGTAACTATGGCAAGTTTAGCTAAAGTATTATCTAAATATTCTGAACAAGAATTAAAAGAAAGATTTAATTTATATGCGCCAGTAGGAAAAAGAGATCCTAACCATTTAGAATTATGGGATAAAAACAGGACAGATATTTATGTTAATAATCCTGCTGGATCAGGAATAACAGTGACTTCTGCAAGCCAATCAGGTACACAAAGTTCAGTAGGGGGTAGATAATGGCATCTGTTGGAGAAACTATTTTTTCGGCTGCTTATGAAATATCGCCAATTATTCTTCAAAATGGTCTTGCTCAATATTTAGGCGGATATGCTCCGTTGAATATTTTACTTCCAAGTTTGGAAGGTGCTCAATTTTTTGCTAATTACAAACCTTTGCCGGGTGGTACATTAGCTGATTGGCAAGTTGCTGAATATCCTTTTGCAAGTTTTGTTACTGCAGCTAATGCGGTTGTTCAAAATCCTTTAAGAATCAGTATGTTAATGGTATGCCCAGCACAAAATGATGGCGGTTATATTATTAAACAAGCAATTCTAACTGCTTTGCAATTTGCTATTCAACAACATATTTCATTAGGGGGAACTTTTACGGTTATAACCCCTGCATTTACTTATGCAAATTGTTTATTAACTAGCATTAGGGATATTACTAATCCAAGCGAAAAACAAGTGCAAAAAATGTTTCAATGGGATTTTATACAACCATTAATTACTTCTTCAGCGGCTCAATCCGTTTTGGGAACATTAATGAATAAAATTGATCAAGGTTTACCAACATTGCCAACTTGGAATGCTCCTGTTATAGATAATTCCACTCCATTAATGCCATCATGACTACGTTAGTTCAATTTAAACCTTCTTCTAATGCTAATTTTCAATTTACTCCTGTATTGGATGGCATTACTTATACTGCTATATGCACTTGGAATCTTTATGGGCAAAGATATTATTTGAACATTTATAACAATTCAAATACTTTGATTGTTACCAATCCTATTGTTGCTTCACCTGATAATTTTGATATTAATTTAGTTTACGGATATTTTAAAACTTCCACCATTATTTATAGAGCTAGTAGTAATAGTTTTGAGATTTCTCCATGAGATTTTATGATATAACTATTTCTCCTCCAAACGAAAATCCTCAGGCTTTTGAGGCTTTTAGTTTTAGTTCTCAATCAGGCATAGGAATAAATAACTATTCTTGTTTAAGGGTAGATTTAGATTTTTTTCAAAATTGGTTTCATCAACCTTCTGCAAATGGTCATGTAAAAATCTGGGGAGTTGATTTAAAAACATTAAATCAAAAAGCAGATTTAAACCCAGTATTAATTAATGGAACATATCAATATAAACAAATTTATATTCAAATTGGTATGGCTAAAGGGTTGCCTTTTGCTAATCCTAAACAAGCAGGATTGGCAATACAAGGCTCTATTATTCAGGCTTTTTCTACATGGCAAGGAACAGAAGTCGGTTTAGATCTTATTTTTGTTCCATCGGCTGTAAATCCTAATGTAAAAGCCAATATTCCTGTAATTTGGGAAGAAGGAACTGAATTAACCGATATTGTAAAAACCGCATTAACTACCGCTTATGGAATACCTGTAAATGGGTCATTCAGTAAAAATTTAAAATGGACTGAAAAAACTCAATCACAAAATTTTAATTTAATTTCTTTTTCACAAACTATAAATAATATAAGCCGAATTATTAATAAATCGTCAAATTATTTAGGTGCAAGTATTACACTTAATACTGCCGGTTTTTATTTAAGTGATACTGGTGTGACTCCTACTGCGGCTAAAACTATAACATTTAACGATATTATCGGAAATTTAACTTGGTTAGATATTAATTTAATTCAAGCAAAAGTAGTAATGAGAGCAGATATTAATGTTGGAGATTACATTACTTTTGAACAAAATATTCCTGTAAATAATGTGATAAATAATAATTCTCAATATAGAAATAATTTATCTTTTAATGGAACTTTTTATGTACAAAGAGTTCATCACATGGGAAGCAGTCGGCAACCAGATGGAAATTCTTGGGTTACTGTTATAGATGCTGTAATAAATACTTTTAATGCGGGTTAAATATGAGTATTAATCAAAAAATTCCGTATGCAGTATCTTCTACTAATTATATTCAATCAAAAATTGATGCTAGTCAAGAATATTTTGGGCAAATTTTGCCATGTGTTGTAACCGAAGTTAATGGCTCATTCGTAACAGTTAATTTTCAAGTAGATACTAATGAAAAATTTACATTTCCTCCTATTACTTGCCCTATAGCAGAAAGTTTTTATGTAAGACTTCCTGTGCAAGTAAGAGATACTGGAATTTGTATTCCTGCGGCAACTCGATTGGGAGGCATAACAGGATTAAATAATACATTAGCACCATTAGGGCTACAACCAAATTTAGGTGGTTTAGTTTTTGTACCTATTGGAAATAAAACTTGGACTACTTTAGACCCTAATGCAGTGGTTATTAGCGCATCTAATGGCGCAATTATCCGTACTGATGATGGCAAAGCTGTTGTTACTATTGCAGATGATAAAATTACAGTTGCTTACCAAAGTGTTAATTTTGTAATAGATGGCAGTAAAGTAACCATTAATGGTAATTTACAAGTAAATGGCACAATTAATGCTACTGGAGATATTTCTTCTGGATCTGTTACATTGAAAACACATACACATAATGTAGTTAATGTTCAAGGCGGACTTGCAACCATTACTACAACAGTTGGAGCAGGATAATGAGAAACTACGGAATAGATACAAAAACTGGAAAATGGACTACTTTGACACAAAGTCAAATTATTGGTGCTTCTAATCCTGTTACTTATCCAATACAAAGTGTTTATGGAGTAACTACATCTATTACAAGCACTTTATATAATGCTTTAACAACTTTTAATATTGGAGCATCTACTGTAAATAATGGAGATATTTTACAAAATGATGTGATTATAGATTCCAAAGGCAATATTTTGTATAGTGTTTGGCAAGATATTACTCAAAATTTTATTTTATCTTCTGCTCCTTTACCCACTAATATTGCACAACAAACTGGCGGATTTAATACATTTTTAAATAATTATGGTTTAACAGTAGGCGAGCAAATAATAGTTGATGTTAGTTATATTTGGTTGGCAACTCTAGTCCAAACTTTGCGATTAAATACTAATGAAAGTCCTTTTTATTCAAATTATGGAATACCCGCAGAAAGATCTGTTCATACACAAATTGCTCCTGATTTGGCTTTAAATACTATTCAATCACAATTTGCACCATATTTTGCTAGTTTGGCTATTATTAAACAACAAAATACAACTCAGCCAACTTATAATATCTCAGCAGTTTTTTTAAATGGCACTGTTATACAAACAGTAGTAGCGACTTAATATAGGAATAGTATGGCAACAATTACTAGCGCAGGAGCATTTCCAGCAAGCCCACAATCTTTATTAAATGCCGAAATTGCGGCTGCTACAACACTTTCTCCCGGTCTAACAGCAAATTTGCCGGGCTCTTTAATTGAAGATATGGCTTCTACTGCGGCTGGTGCAGTGGTTTTGCAAGATCAAGCATTTGTGGATTTAATTAATTCAGTAAGTCCTGCAACTGCAAACCAATTTTTGCTATATCAATTAGGGCAAGTATATGGTGTCCAACAAGGTTTAGGATCAAATACTTCTGTATATGTTACTTTTTCAACTATAACTTCTGCTTTACCTTCTGGAACACCGGGATTTGTCATTCCTATAGGTTTTACTGTTTCAGATGGTACTTACCAATATACAGTTCAAGATGGCGGTATTATTGGATCAGGCGGTACAAGCACACCCTTATATTGTGTAGCCACTACAGCAGGAACTTGGGCTGTACCTATTGGAACAGTTACAACAATCATAACTTCTGTTCCTTCTACAATTACTTTAAGTTGTACCAATGCTAGTACAGGTATCCCAGGCGCTTCTGCTCAATCTGTACAAGATTATCAAGCTCAAGTTATTCAAGCTGGTAAAGCGACTGCACAAGGTATGCCTTCTTTTTTGAGAACGCAACTTGAAAATGTTTCTGGTGTTCAAGCAAGGTTAATTTCTATTGCTCAATCAGGTTCAAACTGGCAGATTATTGTTGGTGGTGGCGATCCTTATCAAGTAGCAAATGCCATTTTTACAGGTCTTTTTGATGTTGGTAATTTAACAGGATCTATTTTTACTGTATCAAGCATTAGCGCCGCTACAAATGCGGTAATTGTTACCCCTTATAATCCACAATATGCAGTTGGTCAGACCATTACTGTTGTTGGAGCAACCCCTACAGCCTATAACACTACTTATGTTATTACAGGTTTAAGCTATGCTTACTCTGGTACAGGTGTAGCAACCACCATTACAACCAGTAGAAATAGCTCTGCTTTTGGTGCTTTTACAGCTACTTCTGCTTATTTAACTCCAAATACCAGAAATCCTAGCCCAGCCATTAGTATTTACGATTACCCAAATACTTACACCATTCCTTTTGTTATTCCACCACAACAAACGGTTACGGTAGCTCTAACTTGGAATACTATTTCAACCAGCTTTGTTTCCCCTACTTCTGTAGCTGCGGCTGGGATTCCAGCAATTGTAAGTTACATTAATAGCATTGCTGTTGGTCAGCCAATTAATGTATATGAATTACAAGCTGTTTTTCAAATAGCTGTCATAGATTTAATACCAACCCAACTGTTGTCAAAAATCAGTTTTGCTGTTCAAATTAACAGTGTTTCTGTTTCACCTTCTGCTGGTACAGGTTTAATTTATGGTGATTCAGAATCTTTCTTTGAAACTACTAGTGCCTATGTAACAGTTGTTCAGAGTTCATTATGATAGAAACTATCCTTCCAGCTTATTTATATCAGCAATACAATAATGATCCTGATTTGGTGGCATTTTTTGATGCTTACAATACTATTTCTCAAGGTTATTTAGATAATATAAATAGCCTTGATTTGCCAATTTACACTAAACAAACTAATAGATTATTAGATTTAGTGGGAAATGGTATTTATGGAATACCTAGACCCTATATTCCTTTTGGAACTTCAACCCTTGCTGGCGGTGTATATAACTCTTTAGCCTTTGTAGGCTCTACAGCTTATGGAGCTTATGACACTTTGCCCTACGATCAAGGGCTTATATCCATTCAGGGTATTCCCTTAACCTCTTTAACTTGGTCTAGTACTGATGGCGGTACGGTAACAGGTACAACTACTACTACCCCTATTGGAGTTACTGTTGGATCAACTTATCTTGCCACTATTACAGGTGTAGTCCCTGTTGGATACAATGGGACTTTTCAGTTAACCCAAACTGGAACAACTACATTTACTTATTCTTTACCAGTTAATCCGGGGACTGAAACTACGCTAGGACAGGTGGGTTCTACAGTTTCTTTGGCTAATGATGACATTTATCAAAGAACCATGACATGGAACTTATATAAAGGCGATAAAACTCAATTTAATACTAGATGGCTTAAAAATAGAGTTTATCGGTTTTTAACCCAAGATCACGGAATTCCAGCGCCTATTCCTTTTCCCAGTACGGCAACTCAAGCAGTAGGCGTTACTTTTGGCATTAATAATGCAGTAACAATAACTGTAGGTTCAGGAATCAATACTTATGCTTCAATTTTAAGCGCCTTAATTAATAATGGCACTTTACAGCTACCGTTTCAGTATACATTTAGCGTGTCCTACTGATACAATTATGAGAAATTATAGGGGTTAACACTATGGCTACTTTATTGTTTGCTAACAATATACAAACGACTTTAGCGACAAACATTACATCATCTCAGACCTCTGTAACTTTAGCTTCTACAGCAGGACTTCCAAGCCCATCTGCGGGGCAATACTTTGTAATGACTTTTACTAGCGGAACTACTAATGAGATTGTTTGGGTAACTAATGTTACTGGAAGCACTATTACCTGTATTCGTGCTAAAGAAAGCACAAGCGGAACTTCTTTTGCTTCTGGATCTTATGCTAGTTGTTTTCCAACAGCAGGAACGCAGCAAGATTTTATTCAAATAGATCAACTTCAAAATGGAGCTTATACTTTTACTAATGGTGCTGGAACAGCTAATGCTTTAACAGCTACTATTGCATCTAATTTAAATGCTACATCATTACCAAATGGATTTCAATTTATTTTAAATTCGGCTAATGCCAATACAAGTTCAGCCACTTTAAATTTAACTTTAAACCCTACTTTACCGGGAAGCGGATCTACTACCAGTACAGGCGCTTTGCCAATCTATAAAAATGGCAACAGCCCATTAAGTGGCGGTGAAATTACAGGATCAAACTACCTTTGTTTGATGACCTATAACGCTAACTACAATGGCGGTGCTGGCGCATTTGTATTAGAAAACCCTTTTAATGCGGTTACAGGCGTAGTCGGTATTACTCAATTACAGTCTGAGTATTTTATATATAACACTGTTGGCGGTTCTACTGATGCTTTAACTTTAACAGTTCCTACTGGATTAACCACTTTAACTGATGGTGCAGTGGTTACTTTTAGAAACACAGTAGCATCTAATACCACTACAACTCCTACATTAAATGTTACCTATGGTGCTATTGCCACAGGTGCAACTACAATTAAAAAATATGCCAATCAAGCCTTATCAGCAGGAGATACAGGTGGTGTAGGTTATATATGTCAATTAGTTTATAGCTCATCTGCTTCTGCTTGGATGTTGTTAAATCCAGCCCCCAGCACTTCTTCTGGTGTAACTGGACTTACTGCTGGTTCAGGCATTTCGGTATCTTCTCCATCTGGAAATGTAACTGTTGGAAATACAGGTGTTTTAACAGTTAATGGTTCTGCTGGAACGGTAACGGTTACTCCAGCAAGTATTAGCGCAATGGCTTTAGCTGGTGGTAATACGGTTGCTGGCGGAAATACTTTTAACGGCAACAATACCTTTACTGGGGTAAATAGTGTTACTAGTGGAGGATATTTTACCTGCGCTGTAAGCACCCTAGGTTCTTCAGCTTTTGTTGCAACTTCTGGCGGAGCTACAGGTTTTATATCGCCTACATCCGTTCAACTTTATGAAAGCGGTACGGGTCTTGAAGGTTATACAGGAAATTCTATTTCAATAGCTACTCGTGCTTATGGCGCAAATGCTACTTTCAATTATTCTGGTTATAACCAACAAGGTAATAATTTAGCTAGTTGGTTTGTAACTTCTGATGCTTTAATTAAAACCAATATATCTCCCATCACAGGATCTTTGGAAAAAATCAACGCTCTAAAACCTAGTAGTTTTTCCTATATAGATGATACAGCTACAACAAATACTGGTTTTATTGCACAAGAGTTTGCAACTGTATTTCCAGAATTAACAGCAGATAGTCCTGTACCAGAAAAATATAAAGATTTAGTTCCCGAAGGAATTGAAACAATTAAAGGAATTATTCACGATTTAAATCCTTATTTAGTACAAGCAATTCAAGAATTAAATGAATTAGTACAAACTCAAGCAGAAGAAATTGCTGCTCTTAAACAAAAGGTAGGATTATGACATACAACTATGGTAGCCCCATTACAGGCACATTAACTGGCACAACCGCTACTGTAGGTTTGCCTAATCTGGTTTATCCAACAACTTTAGTATTAAATTCTGCGGCTGGTGGTCGTGCAATTCAACTATCTTTAGATAATGGCACAACTTTTTTGACCGCTGTTACTCCTACAGGAACTTCAACAGGTCAAATCTATTATGTCTTGACCTTCCCAGTTACTACAGTAAAATTCACTGGAGCAGCAGCCGACACATACAGTATTCTTTAATAGTGCTTAGATAGGACTTGCCATGACCTTTTTGTTATTTGCCAACCAAGCACAAACAACTTTAGCTCTGCCTGTATCACCGACTGATACAACCATTACAGTTGCCAGCGGTACAGCTCAATATTTTCCAGTTCCTACTACTGGTGAGGCTTTTAAACTTACTTTAATTAATGCTACAAATAACCTCATTACTGAGATTTGTAATGTAATTTCAGTTAATGGTGATGTTTTTACCGTTCAAAGAGCGCAAGAAGGCACTATTGCTTTATCTTGGCAAATTGGTGATTTTGCAGCCAATTTATTAACTGCTGGCACATTACAATCTTTTAATCAAGGATATACAGTTAGTGGCTTTTCGGGCTATAGCGGCTTTTCTGGGTATAGTGGACAAGTAGGTATATCGGGATATAGTGGTCGTTCTGGACTTAACGGAACAAGCGGATACTCAGGTATTAGCGGATCATCTGGTTACAGTGGTTTATCAGGTTTTAGCGGTATTTCTGGACAAAACGGTCAAACAGGCGAATCTGGATATTCAGGTTTTAGTGGATATTCAGGACAACTAGGCAATTCTGGATATTCAGGTTTTTCGGGTATTTCTGGAGAAACTGGTATTTCTGGTTTTAGCGGCTATTCTGGTGTAAATGGACAATCAGGTTTTAGTGGTCAAGACGGTCAATCTGGTTACAGCGGTATAGATGGTCTATCTGGATTCTCTGGATATTCTGGTGATTCTGGTATTTCAGGATTTAATGGTATTGATGGCGCATCTGGTTATAGCGGATATAGTGGATCAGGCATTTCTGGTTTTTCTGGTTATTCAGGGGACAGCACTTCTGGATTTTCTGGCTATTCTGGAATATCAGGTTTTAGCGGTCAAGACGGACAAAGTGGATATTCAGGTTATTCTGGAATAGGTCTATATTTTCAAGGTGTTTGGAATTACAGTTCAGGCTATGAAAAAAATTCTATAGTTATTTATGCTGGCGATACTTATATTGCTATTCAAGATGTTCCGCCTTATGGCGATGAACCAAATATAAATCCTACTTATTGGGCTTTATTTGTTCCACAAGGCATAAGTGGATATAGCGGAACTTCAGGGTTTTCTGGAACTTCAGGATTTTCAGGGGATTCAGGAATCAGCGGTTGGTCTGGCGATTCAGGGATTAGTGGTTTTTCTGGTTACTCAGGAATTTCTGGATTTTCTGGTACATCAGGATTTTCAGGTTATTCAGGATTAGGATTTACAGCTTTAGAAGTAGATGGTGTAACTTGGTCAACTGATGGGTATTTAATTGGTACAAATGTTTCTTTTTATACTCCAAATCCAAATGCTTTTTCCGCAGGAAATTTTATTAATTTAGTAGATTTAACTACTGATTCCACTTTTTATTATGTTGGTCAAATTACTTTAATTCAATTTGCTGGTGGTTTTGGTTGGGCTGTTTATGTTGACATCCTTGGGGATGGCGGCACTTCAGTAGATAACCCATCTTCTTCTTGGAAAGCAGAATTAAGCGGAGCAACCGGAACTTCTGGTTATTCAGGTATTAGTGGTTTTTCTGGTACTTCTGGATATTCAGGTAATAGCGGCTTTAGCGGAATTAGCGGTTTTAGTGGAGATTCGGGTATTTCTGGTTTTAGTGGAGATTCGGGTATATCTGGCTTTAGTGGATATTCTGGAATTTCTGGTTATTCAGGAATTGATGGTCAATCTGGTTTTTCTGGATTTAGCGGACAAAATGGGCTATCAGGAACTTCGGGTTACTCTGGTATCTCTGGCTATAGCGGTTACAGCGGTATCAGTGGTTTTTCTGGAACTAGCGGATATAGTGGCATCTCTGGATTCAGTGGAACTTCTGGTTTTAGCGGTTACTCTGGTATTGATGGCGCTTCTGGTTTTAGCGGTATTGATGGAACATCTGGTTTTTCTGGATACTCAGGCGCACAAGGCGCATCTATTAATATCAAAGGATCTGTAGCAACCCCAGCAGATTTACCAGCTACAGGCAATCAACCAAATGATGCGTATATTGTTACAAGTACAGGCGATCTTTGGATTTGGAACGGCACTGCATGGTTTGATGCTGGAACAATTGTAGGGGCTTCAGGTCAATCAGGTTATTCTGGATATAGCGGAATTGGAACTTCAGGTTTCTCTGGCATAAGTGGCTTTAGCGGCACATCAGGAATTTCAGGCTTTTCAGGTACATCCGGATTTTCTGGTACATCTGGTTATAGCGGTAGTGGCATTTCTGGTTTTTCTGGCTACAGCGGTAGCGGAATTTCAGGATTTTCTGGAACAAGTGGATATTCTGGTCAAAATGGTTTATCTGGTTTTTCTGGATACAGCGGAATAGGCACATCTGGATATTCAGGAACAAGCGGTTTTAGCGGAACATCTGGCTATAGCGATCATTATTTAACAACGAGCACAGACCCTGATTTTGCTTTAGGAGATATATCCGGTGCAATTGTTGTTGGAACAGGATTAAATTGGACTGTTGGTCAAACCGCTGTTATTGCTTATGATGTTTCAAATTATGCAGATGTAACTGTTACAGCATATAACTCAACAACAGGATTGTTTTCTTTTAATGTAAATAATTATGAAGGAATGGGGACATACTTTTGGGTAATTAATTTACAAGGTGCTAAAGGCGATTCTGGATTTTCAGGATACTCAGGAATTTCTGGCTATAGCGGATTTTCTGGTTACAGCGGAAAATCTGGTTTTTCTGGTATCTCTGGATATTCAGGATCTGGAATTAGCGGTTGGTCTGGTTATTCAGGTATTAGTGGTTTTTCTGGTACTTCTGGTATTAGTGGATTCTCTGGCTATTCAGGCATCTTTGGTTTTAGCGGAATTTCAGGATTTAGCGGTTATGGTATTTCTGGGTATAGCGGAAATTCTGGATATAGCGGTATTAGCGGATATTCAGGTTATTCTGGATCTGGAATCTCAGGTTTTTCTGGTTATTCAGGTTCTGGCATTTCGGGATATTCTGGTTATTCAGGAATTTCTGGCTACTCAGGAACATCTGGGTTCAGTGGAATTTCAGGTTATTCTGGTATAAATGGCGCAAATGGAGCTAGTGGTTTTTCAGGCTATTCTGGAACTAGCGGTTATAGCGGAGCATCTGGCTATAGCGGAATTTCGGGATACAGCGGTTATTCTGGCATCTCTGGTTATAGTGGCATTTCTGGCTATTCAGGAATTTCTGGTTATAGTGGTCAAGTAGGTATTTCTGGGTTCTCTGGATACAGTGGAATTGGAACTTCAGGATTTTCAGGATTCTCTGGTTACTCTGGCGCACAAGTGTCAGGTTATTCAGGATTTTCTGGTATCTCTGGATACTCAGGCATAGCAACTTCAGGCTACTCTGGTTATTCTGGTCAAGGTGGCTATAGTGGGTTCTCAGGCTATAGCGGATCAGGCATAAGCGGGTATAGCGGATCAGGAATATCAGGCTTTAGCGGATATTCTGGAATAGGAACATCTGGTTTTAGCGGATATTCAGGCGCAATAGGTACAAGCGGATATTCTGGTTATAGCGGAACAAACGGTTCTGCTGGCGCTTCTGGATATAGTGGTATATCTGGTTATTCAGGTTCTGGTATTTCTGGTTATTCAGGGTCAGGCATTAGTGGCTACAGTGGTTATTCTGGATATAGCGGGCTATATTTCTCTGCTTCTTCCGTAGCTTCTGCATCTACTATTACTCCTAATGGCGCATATACTCAATATGAAGTTACTGCGCTGGCTGTAGGCGCAACCATAGCAGCACCATCAGGAACTCCAGTAGATGCTCAAAAGTTAATTATTCGTATTAAAGATAATGGAACAGCACAAGCATTAACTTGGACAACAACTTCTGGAGCATATAGAGTTATTGGAGTTACATTGCCAACCACTACAGTAATTAGTAAAGTTATTTATGTAGGATGTATTTATAATTCTCAAGATACTTACTGGGATGTTGTAGCAGTAGGTCAGCAAGCATAAGGATTAAAAATGAAAAGATTTGCAGTGTGTCGATTAGATAATGGTCTTGTCATTAATATGACTGTTGCAGATGATGTTTATGAAGCACCTTATGGATGTCAGGTAATTGAAGTGCCTGAAGATAGTCCAGTAGGTGTTTCATGGACTTGGGATGGTACTAACTTTATTGACCCTACACCGCAACCTGAAAATTAAAAATGGCTACTAAAACTTGGGTAATTTCTACTTCTGGAGCGGCAACTATTCCTTCAGATTTTTCTTCTGTTGTATCTGTTGAATGTATTGGTGCAGGTGCTGGAGGTGCAAAAAACGGAGGAGCAACTGCTGGTGGCGGTGGCGGTGGCGGTGGAGCTTATGCTAAATCAGTATCAGTTACTGGAATGACTGCTTATGGCACTGTTTATACTAATATTGGCGCAGGCGGTGCGTCAGCAACCGCTGGTGGGAATACTTGGTTTAACGCCGCATCAAATGCAACACCAACAGTAACTTCACAAGGTGCTTTAGCTCAAGGCGGTCAAGTTGGTGGGGTTAATATTGCTGGTGCTGGTGGAACAACAGCCGCTTCTATTGGCGATACAAAATTTGCTGGTGGAAATGGTGGAGCATAAATGATATTCCTAAGAAATAAAATATTAGGATATACATATCAAGCTACATCTGGCGGCGGTGGTGGATCGGCAGGATCTTCTGTTGGCGCTGGTGCAACTGGTGGCGCAGGAAACACATCAACCAATGTCAGTGGTGGTGGTGGAGGTGCTGGTGCGGCTAAT
>Ga0208872_1001278_pt1 | contig 15722 bp, 15 predicted proteins | sample CryBogCBH12Aug08_FD_185508 | JGI IMG/M metagenome (GOLD analysis project Ga0208872, IMG submission 185508) | Freshwater microbial communities from Crystal Bog, Wisconsin, USA - CBH12Aug08 (SPAdes) | ecosystem: Environmental > Aquatic > Freshwater > Lake | place: Crystal Bog, Wisconsin, USA...
TCTTACTTACTTACGACTGCATACCCAACTTGAGTTGCCGCGTTGGATGTATATGTCGCATATGAATCGATTGCTTTCTGGAGATTCTTCGACTGAGCAATTTCAGTATCGAAGGAAGCTCCCCAAGCACCGTTAGCGTCATAACGCACTGGCTTCGTGCCACCCCAGATCAATTGTGCCTGTGTATCAAGCGCAGGAACAATGCTCTGTGCGTAGTAAGAATCCTTGGCTACTGCCTGAACCCAAATCTTGTTTCCAGGTGTGTAAGCAGGATAGGTAGGAGCACCGTGGCTTCCATCAGGGTTCTTCACCGAGACGAGGTTACGAGCATCTCCAACCATGAACATTGCGAATGCAAGTGCTTCCTTTGGATACTTAGTGTGTGTTGAAACGGTGTAGATACCTCCACCGTACTCACCTGAGTATGCCTTGGTCTCTCCAGGCCATGTTGGCATTGGAGCAGTAGCTACTACACCAGCAGGAATGTTGTATGAGCTTGCTGGGCGAAGAACGAATTGACCCCACCATGATGGACCAATGTTCATCAACCACTTGCCAGCTTGTCCAACATCCTTGATGTAACCAGCATCGAATGGGCTACGTACATCAAGTACGCCGGCATCGATCAGTGGTTGGAGTGTTGTAGCAACACGTGTGCAATGTGAATCCTTTGAGTTGATGACAACAACTGTGTCATTCTTTGCAACGTTCAATGGGCACTGTGATGGCTCCAAGAAGCTTGAATATCCAGCTTGGTCACCAAGTGATCCAAGTGAGTATCCAGGGTGATTCTTAGCAACATCTAGTCCGATAGCAACGAATTCAGCCATGGTTGTTGGAACCTTGTAGCCGAACTGTGACATCAGTGACTTGTTGTACCAAAGAACTGTCTGAGCCAAGTCATTCTTTACGCAGTAGTAGTGGCCATCGAGTTTGCACCAGTTATTACCGTTTCCAAATGCTTTCCAGATTGCTGGAGATTGAAGTGCATCGAGTTGAAGTGCATCGTTAACCAATGGGTTCTTCAAGAATGCAACGTCGTTAGGAGGACCGAAAACTACATCTGGCCAACCTTTTTTGACTGTGTTAAATAGTTGTACCTTTGCAACCAAATCACCTTGGGCGTGGAGTTGAACGTTGACGTTAACTTTGCCCTTCATGATCTGTGCATACAACTGTGCACCAGGAAGGCGAGGTGAGTCGACCCAAATGGTGATAGATGGAATCGCTGCTTGTGTAGCGACTGGAGTTACTAAAGAAGCTCCCAACAATGCGGCCGTTGCTACGACCAGCAAGGAATGCTTTCTTTTCAAGGTTTTCCCCTTTCGTTGCTAACCCACCTATCGAGGGATCGGTGGCCAGTTGGCATGAGGTTAGAGGATAAATACTATTTCGTATAGTATTTTCGGAAATAATTCTCTAGTATGTCCCAAAGTTCAAAAAGGAAAACGTGGCATTTTGAACGGGAAGAAATTCCCGTTATCAAAAAGTTACAAACAAAGGAGGCAAAAAGGTGAAGATCACCAATGTAGAAGTAGTTCTTGTTGATCGTCCAGCATTCTCTCCAGCCTTCGTTTGGCGCAAAGGTGTTCCCGGTTCTGATCCAGCGGGAGTAACTGGATGGCTTGTTATTGAAACAGATGCGGGAATTACTGGTTTTGCTACAGCACCGCGTGGTGTCATTCTTAAAGATTATGTTGAACGCAGATTTAAAGCAGAGCTTATTGGTCAAGATCCCCTTAACCGCGAATATTTGTGGGAGCGTGTATGGGAGTTAGACCGAATTGAGCGGTTTGCACCAAATATGGCGCACGTCGTTGATGTTGCGCTCTGGGATATTGCCGGCAAGCAAGCACAACTTCCTATCTGGAAATTGCTAGGTGGTTTTCGCGAATCAATTCCTGCCTACGCCTCAACAGTTACCTTCTCTAGCATTCCTGAATTCCTAGAGATTGCAGATCAATGTTTAGCTCTTGGTTATCCAGCTATTAAGTTGCACGCTTTCGGTGATGCTAAAAAGGATGCACTTCTCTGCACAAAGCTTCGCGAACATGTTGGCGATGATGTTCCGCTGATGTATGACGGCTCTGCTGCTTTTGATTTGATGGATGCAACATATCTTGGACACGCTTTATCAGACTCTGGTTACCTTTGGTATGAGGAGCCAATGCGCGAATTTAGCGTCACAGCATATAAGTGGTTGGGCGAAAGAGTCCGAGTACCGCTTCTGCTCGGTGAAGTTACTGATGGTGCACATATGAGCGCCGGTGATTTCATTGCAACAGGCGTTGCATCCGCAGTTCGTACAAGTACATTCTTGCGCGGTGGATTTACTGGTGCAATGCGCATTGCTCACCTTGCAGATTCATTCCATCTCCGCGCAGAAGTTCATGGGTATGGACTTGAAAGCGCACACCTCTGTATGGCGATAAAGAACAACACCTATTACGAATCTCTAGTCTTTGAAAATCCGATTAAGCGCGAAGCGATGGTTGATAGCAACGGCTTAGTTCATGCACCTACCAAGCCAGGTGTTGGCTATGAAGGTGTGTGGAGTGAGTCCGGAGTGCCAACAGGTTTAGAGAAATTTGTAGCGTAATGACGCATACAATTCTGCGAGCAGAGGCCTTCGATGTAAGGTTTCCAACCTCGAAAATGTTGGATGGTTCAGATGCCATGAACGCTGATCCAGACTACTCCGCAGCGTATTTACGCCTCTATACAGAGAGTGAATCACTCACTGGCGACTCTCTCGTCTTCACAATTGGGCGAGGCAATGATGTGCAGATTGCTGCAATCGAAATCTTGATGGAGAGAGTTGTCGGTCTAACTACTGATGATGCCTTCGCCCGCATCGGAGATATCGCGCGTGATTTATCTGCAGATAGTCAGCTGCGCTGGCTTGGAACAGATAAAGGTGTCTTCCATATGGCAGCAGGCGCTGTACTTAATGCGCTCTGGGATCTCTTTGCGAAAGAACGCGCTGTTCCACTCTGGAAATTGTTATCGGACCTCACTCCAGAGCAGCTCGTAGCCGCAATTGATTTTAGGTACATTGCAGATGTTCTATCTCCCGAGGAAGCACTTCAAATTTTGAAGTCGAAGATTTCAGAGCGGCCTGCTAATGAAGCGCTGCTACTTCGTGATGGAGTTCGTGCATATACAACTACACCAGGTTGGCTCGGCTACACCGATGAGAAGATGTTAGATCTCACCCGTGAAGCGGTCGCTGATGGTTTTTCTCTCATTAAGTACAAGTGTGGAAAATCAATCGAAGATGATCGTCGGCGCCTCACCAAAGTGCGTGCCGAAGTTGGTCCTGATTTCAAAATCGCAATTGATGCAAACCAGGTTTGGAATGTTGATACCGCGATTGATTGGGTCAATCAACTTCAGGAATTTAAGTTGGAATGGATTGAAGAGCCAACACATCCAGATGATGTTGTAGGTCATGCACGAATTGCCAAGGAAGTTGCACCTACTCGGGTTGCTACCGGCGAGATGGCTGCAAACCGATTGGTCTTTAAACAACTCTTACAACTCAATGCAATCTCCTTTATGCAGATTGATGCAACACGCGTCGCGGGAGTAAACGAGAATATTGCCAATATCTTATTGGCGGCTAAATTTAATATTCCAGTGGTTCCCCATGCAGGCGGAATAGGCCTTTGTGAAATGGTTCAACATCTTGCAATGTTTGATGCCGTTGCAGTTACTGGGCATCACGATCGACGAATTGTGGAGTACGTGGATCACCTACACGAACATTTCTTAGAACCTGCGAGGGTGGTTGCAGGCGCTTATCAAGCGCCTGCGCTACCTGGCGGTGGAGGGCATATGAAGGACGAGAGCATTCAGAAATACATCTATCCATCCGGTAGTTACTGGATTTCTGAACTATCAACGAATGGAGCCGAGAGATGAGCGATGGATTTAAAGGATTGAATGCAATCGTCACTGGGGCAGGTTCAGGCATCGGTTTAGCCGTCGCTAAGAAGCTCAAACACGAAGGCGCCACCATCTTTGGCTTCGATATAAATAAGGGTGATATGGATGGAGTTGCGACCTGGATCGAGTGCGATGTGGGCGATAGCGCCAGCGTTGCTGCAGCGGTCGAAAAGGTCAAAGCTCAGGTATCAACCATCGATATCCTGGCTAATAACGCTGGTATCGGTGCGGTCGGTTCCGTTCTTGACGCGAGCGATGACGAATGGGCCAGGCTCTTCAATATTAATGTTGCAGGCATTGCTCGAGTCACTGCGGCGGTCCATTCCCTACTTAAAGAGAGTGCTTCGCCAGCCATCGTCAATACCTGTTCAATCGCCGCGACAGTTGGGCTTCCAAAGCGTGCGGTCTATAGCGCGAGCAAAGGCGCAGTCATGTCCTTGACCCTCGCGATGGCAGCCGATTTTGTGAAAGAGGGCATCCGAGTCAACTGTGTGAATCCTGGGACAGCGGATACTCCATGGGTGGCCAGACTCCTTGCAGCGGCAAGTGACCCAGTTGCGGAACGTAAGGCTCTTGAGGCTCGTCAACCCATGGGTCGTTTAGTTTCAGCCGATGAGGTTGCCAATGCCATCTTGTATCTCGCAAATCCACAGCAGAAATCAACCACCGGCACTGTGCTCGCAGTTGATGGCGGAATGGACGGCTTACGATTACCCCATTAGTCAGCGTTGACTCTCAATAAATCCATTTAGAAAGGAGGATGTACTCATGGCAATTTCCAAGAGCGTTAAAGTAAAAGCTCAGCCACGTCGTTCAATCCTCTCTGATGAAACATATTCGATGATCCGCGCCATGATCTTTGCTCACGAGATCGTTCCTGGTGAGCGAGTGAACATAGACGCACTCGCAGTGCAACTAGGGGTTTCCCAAACTCCGATTCGCGAAGCGCTGGCACGTTTAGAGTCTGAAGATCTCATCGCGAAGGAACCTCTCAAGGGTTATCGCGCAACAAATCTTCTCTCCAAAAAAGAATTCGCTGACCTCTTTAGTTTCCGGCTCTTGATAGAACCGTATGCCGCTGAACAAGCCGCGCTTCTTATTGATGACGATGGAATTAAGAAATTACAAAATGAGATTGCAAGTGCTAAAGCTGCGCTTTCACTTGATGATGAACATCTCATTGAGGCAATCACGGAACATGATGCTCGCTTCCATACCTTGATTGCACACTACTCAGGTAATAAATCACTCTCCTCCGCCTTTGCAAATACCCATTGCCATCTGCATCTCTTCCGTTTATACGTTGCTACGCAGAAGCACTTGGTTGAACCTGGTGATAAATCAAATTTCGTACAGGATTTATTCGCCCGCTATTACCACTCGGATCGTGGACAACTTGCGATCAAACAACACGTGGCAATCGCTAAAGCGATCACCTCTCGCAACTCCGAGAAAGCTAAGGCTGAGATGTATATACACATCGAGTCTTCACTTAAGAGATTTACACCAGATCTCCAACTAGTGCATACGGAACGGAAAGCCAATGAGCGATAGCACAATAAGTAAGATCGAGATTCGCGCATGCAGAGGAGGTGATGAGCTCAACAACCTAGATGCTGTTGAAGCAGTCCAACTTCCCGGCGGCTCGCGTCCTGATTTCACTGTTGTGACGATCACTACCACTGATGGAGTGACAGGTACCTCTTTCGGCTTTGGCGCGCTAGATGCCAAGGCTGCAGCAGGCGCCCTCTCACAAGTTAAGCCATTTTTCATGGGCCGCGGAGTGCATGATGCTGCTAAGAATATGAAGGATTTCGAGCTCTTTGATCGCCGATGGAATCACGTTCCTATCTATGCCTATGGTCCATTTGATAATGCCTGTTGGGATGTTGTCGGCAAGATGGCGCACCAGCCTGTCTATAAATTATTAGGCGCGGCCCGCGAAAAGGTTCCGCTATATGTCTCATCCATGTTCTTGCCTGGTCCCGCTGAATATGTAAAGCAAGCGCTGGAAGTTAAGGCGTTGGGTTATAAGGGATACAAACTTCATCCTCCTGGAGATTTGCCACTCGATATCGAGTGCTACCGCGCGGTGCGCGAAGCAGTTGGCGATGATTTCACTTTGATGGCAGATCCAGTAATTTCCTATACCTATGAGCAAGCGCTCAAGGCTGGCCGGGAACTCGAGAAGTTAAATTACCGTTGGCTTGAAGAGCCACTCCTAGATATCAACTTCAATGGGCTACGTAAATTACGGGAGAAGTTAGATATTCCAATCTGCGGTACGGAAGTTGTAGCTGGAGCACAATATTCAACAGCTCAATACATCACAGAAGGTCTGGCAGACATTGTTCGATCAGATGTCTCATGGCGTGGTGGAATTACAGCCGTCATGAAGACGGCGCATGTGGCGGAAGCTTTTGGAGTTCAGTGTGAATTACACACCACGATCTACCATGGTCTTGAGCAAGTGCAGCTACATCCATCTCTTGCGCTCACTAACTGCGAATTCTTTGAAACACTCTTCCCATTTGATGATTTTGAATTTGGAACTAAATCCAAACTCAATATTGTCGATGGTTATGTGATGGCTCCAGAAGGTGAAGGTCTCTGTATCGATTATGACTGGGACTTCATCGAGAACCACACGGTCGCTGTACTTTAATTCTTTACCTTTAAAGCTAGTTCAGTACCTGCCTGAATTAGCCATCGGCGAGGATCTGATATCGCATCATTGAGTGATGGTGCGATATCAATAAGCGCTATTCCAGAATCTCCCATATCTATTTCGCTTGAACCTACGCAATAGAGAATTTCTTTACCTTTACTCTTCCCAAGTTCTGTAATCGTGCCAACAACTTTTCCATATTGACTCTGAGCATCAAGTTTGCCCTCTCCCGTTATAACAAGCTCAGCAGAAGCGATCGCTTCCGGCAAACCAATCAAAGTTGCGATGGCGAGCGCACCTGATTTCATCTCCACATCCCAGGCGATACTTAAACCATAAGGAGTTCCGCCTGCCGCCCCAGCGCCGGGGAAATCTGATTGGCCACTTACCTCATGAAAGCGTTCTAGCGCACGGGCGAGCTCTGAAACTTGAGCGGAGTTGGCGCCTTTCTGGGGTGAATAAATCGCTGCGCTGCCAATCTCTCCAAGTAGAGGATTGGTGACATCACTTAAGCAGGCAACTCCTCCAGGTGGAGGAGCGATGACTTTGCTGATATCTATCTTCGAGAGAACCGCGAGCCCCGATCCACCCAGCGCAATCTCTTCGCCTTGAGCGTTCTCGAGGCGAGCGCCCAAGGCCATCAATAGACCAGCACCGCCGTCAGTACTCGCTGAGCCGCCAACTGAGAGAACGATTCTCGATACCCGATCATCCCCTGAAACCGCCCGAAGGACCTTGCCGAGTTCAAAGGTATGTGCGTTGAGAGGGTCAGGCGCGCTTTGCAAAGTGAGACCACAAATACTGGCTAATTCAACGTAGGCAGTTCCATCAGGAAGTAATAACCAGAAGCATTCGTGCGAGAGATTACATGAAATTCGAAACGCATCTGGGTTTTGTAGCGCGATGGTCTCGAGAGTTCCCTCCCCACCATCGGCCATGGGTTTGAGAACCATTTCATCTCTTGGACGCACCGCTAGCCAGCCCTCGGCGATTGCCGCAGCAGCATCGATATTGGAGATAGATCCTTTAAAGGAATCCGGCGCGATCACTACCTTCACCTCTTTAGTTTAAGTCGCGCTCTGCCCATTTGAACCCACAAGAAGCCCAATGGATTTTGACAAAGATTCCACAAGATTGCGGTCAATCATTCGTAGTGAGGCAACAAGGCCCATACATTCAAGGAGTAAGAAATGAAGTCCAAGAAGATCGCATCTGTAGCCCTCATCACCGCAGGGCTCATGCTCGGCACTACTTCAGTAGCTCTCGCCGAAGACGCAACCCCCGCTCCAGTTTCAAGCCCATCCGCTTATCAAACCCAGCTCGCTGCCTACAAGGTGGCCCTACTTCAATACCAATTCGCAAAGGTAAATAGCGATATTAACTACCGCACCGCCGTGCAAAAGTTCGAGTCCGATTGGGCAATAACGATCGCCGCATTCCAAAGCGCTCAAGCTGCCTTTGAAGCAAAGAAGCAACCTATTCAAGAAGTTCGTAGAGCTGCTGTGAATGCAGCATCCGCAGCGTTCTTAGCTGCAACCGCTGGAACTCCTAGCGACGCCGTAGTCAAAGCAGCCCTCACTGCATATTGGGCCGCAACAAAGGTAGCCAACACCGCTTATCAAACGGCCATAACTGCTCTAGGTGCAGGTCCGGTCAAGCCCGTAAAACCTGCCGCACCTGTAAAGCCAGTTGATCCAACGAAGCCTGTAGCACCTGTAAAGCCAGGTAAGTAATTCCAACGCGCAGATAAACAGCGCCCCCTAGCTCATCGAGTTAGGGGGCGCTGTATTTACCATACAACTATTTTCAGTGTGAGTAACTTGCTTGCCTGAGTGACTACTTCTTCGGTTTAAATCCCACCGGGCATTTGGGCAGTAAGCCAGATATCTTTCTAGTGGTATTTTTATTGATACAAATAATTGTCTTCATAACCGTTTTTTTAGCCGGGAGTGCAGACGCCGCTGGTGACGGCCTCACGCTTGGCTCAGGTGTGATGGTTGGAGTAGAGAGAGCGGGACCGTTCGATACGTTGACCGAAACCGGCGCGGAAGAAAATCCGCTGGCTACAACACGAAGCATGGATGCGCCTAGCTTGATATCCGAAGGCAATTGAAAACTCATACTCCCGGGAGCACCTGGAGCGATCGAGTAGGAAGTGACGTTGTAGGTGCGGGCATACCGCACTTCTCCAGATACGTTATTTGTGATTTGAACGAGCGGGTAATTTGTATTTGGATTCCAATCATCCCCGTACGCCGCCCCGTTAGTTAGACCACTGAGTTGAGTTCCAGATAGAGAATAAGAACTTCCTGGAGCAATATTCTTATCTACAGTCGATATTGCGGGCAACCAAGACAAAGATGCTTTTGAAGGCGATGAATAAATATAGATAGCACCCGAAGTCCTATCGGTCATCATAATTTGCCCACTTGGAAGCGGGAGTAATCCGCCCACAAATGCGGGGACTCCGGAGAGATTAGAATTATTCGGATTCTCTATTTGCGTAAAAGTTGATCCATCAAATGCAAATAAGTGTGTCGGTGCCATCGCGTGTCCGGTGCGATCAGTGGGGCTTAACTCCATAAGTACTCGTCCGTCAGGCAAAATTGCCGAAGGGGCATCGTCGGCCGCGTAGGCAATTCCTCCGATAACGGGAAAGTCCGGGCCCGCGCTCCAAGTGTTTGAAGCAGAGTCGTAGATTGCAGTATGAGTGTTGGAACCTTCGGCAACCAATTTGCCATTAGGCATCACTATTGATGGGCCGATTTCAGCGATTGGTCCTCCGTCGGCAGTAAGTGGATTAAGTAATGAGAAGGGAATTGATCCCGTTGGACTCCAACTTTGCGTAGTAGGGTTGTATAAATCCGCAGATTTATCTCCGAAAGTACCGATCACGGTTGAAATGCAAAGAATCTGATCATTGGGCAATAATGTAAAAGCGGTTTCAGGATTGGCGGATTTACGAGTAGGACCTGAAACTATCCCCCAAGTTGAGTTATGAGCATTGAATATCGCAACGTCCTTTTGATCCTTGGCGCCACGATCGCCGTTTCCAGACGGCCCAAACATGTAAGAACCATTTGCGAGAACAACGGAGGGAGCATCTGCAATTGAAGAGAATTCTCCTGCACCCTGATTGGGTGGGGCTACAGCAGTCCAGGAATTTGCGACAGGGTCGTAAATTTCTCCAGTATTAAGACCTGCCCAGGTTGATGAGCCGTTCATGTCTCCACCTTCAAGTATCACTCGCCCATCCGGCAAAATTCCTGATGCCAAATTTGCTGGGCTGTAACTCGCTGGAGTTGATGCTAATCGTGTCCAGGCACCATTTAAATAACTTCCGTAAGAATCTGGCTGCAACTTCCACCAATCAGATGTTCCTGTTTGTTGTGCGCCCTCTTCGTGAAATAAGACAGAACCGTCATACATCAGCAGCATATGTCCTGCCCGAGTGAGCGGAACATTTTGGATTTGCTGCCATGGATTGTTTGGATCAATTGGATCTGGAGCTTGTGGAATTGCCGAAGTCACCACGTAGATGCCTTGAGCATTTGGTTTGATTTCAGAATCAGGACCGCTTACTGAGACTGGACCATTATCACCCATAACAATTGTGTAGGACAGGCGGTCAGATTGAGCTTGGTTATCAGTGGCCGTATTAACGGTATCGATTATGTAGGTGCCAGGGTTCCAGGAGAAATAGACCATTCCAGAAGAATTTTCTGGCTGAAATGCCCCACCAGAACCTTTTAGATTCCAGAACATTCCCGATCCTTGCGCCATGGGGTGACCAGGATTTGCAGGATCGCTAAGGAAGAGATTAATGGTCGTGCCGACAGGACCAAGCGGAAGGTTTGCAGGAAGATCCGCCATGGAATTAGCGCCAGATCCGATAAGAATCAAGGAGATGGTCATAAGAATTCCAATGCGTCTAAAACTCATTGTCAGACAATAGCGAAAACCTCACGATTAGAGAGGTCCCATGAAGTCTTGGGCTTAAGTAACTTGCTTTCAAGCACAAATAAATTGCGTCAAATCCAATAACCAATCAGGGATGAGAGCGGAGACGAGAGGATTTGAACCTCCGAGGCCGTTTAACGGGCCTACCTCATTAGCAGTGAGGCGCACTCGACCGGGCTATGCGACGTCTCCAAGTGGTGGTCGGAGTTTACAGGCAAAAGCTTTACGCGAAAGACGGCCTTTTAAGCGTCGCGATCCTCTGCGCTGCCTGCTGTTGGAATCAGGCGATAGCCCACGCCGCGAACAGCCACAATTACCTTTGGTCCGCCTGCATTCTTAATCTTCAAGCGAAGTCTGGAAGCATGAGTATCTAGGAAATGGTCACTAGAGAAATCAGATGATCCACCAATGGCTTGAATTACCTGTTCGCGGGTAAATACTCGCTTTGGGTGCTCCATGAGGAGTTTGAGGAAATCAAACTCAGTGCGAGTTATTGAAAGAGTTGCTTGGTCAATGTGCAGTGTCCGAGTTTCCAGATCAAGAGTGAGGCCATTAGCGTTGAAGGTTCCTACGCGCTTAGCTCCTTCACTCTTTGCATGGCGAATCTGAGTAGAAACGCGAAGAGCGAGAATTCTTGGACTTACAGGTTTGGTTATGTAGTCATCCGCGCCAGAAGCTAAGCACATAGCTTCATCCATCTCTTCACCGCGATCGGTAAGCATGATGATTGGGACATTTGATGTCCGGCGAATCTCGCGGCAGACCTCAAAGCCATCGGGATGACCCATGCTCAGATCAAGAATAATAAGCGCGACTTTATTCGCTTGAAATGTAACAAGCGCTTCAGAACCACCTGCGGCTTCAAGTACTGAATATCCTTCAACTTCAAGAGCTGTGCGAACGAAGGCGCGCACATCTTTATTGTCATCAACAATAAGGATTAATTCATTACTCATTATCTACACCAGTTTCAGTAGGCGGCAGTAGCTCAAGCATCTTTGCAATCAGCTCATCACGTCTTTGAAGTATCGCACCATCGGCTTCTCCAGCTTGACCGACAAGGTTTCGAGAAAATACTAATAACTGCTCGCCGATTTCAGCAAAATCATAGAAGCCAAGCGCGCCGCCATATTCGTGCAACTTTGCGCGAAGCAGTTCAAGATCTGTTTGCTGGACATTCTGTATAGCCTCAGCGAGAAGTGAGAACTTACGACTCTCGATGAGTGCTTGCGTACGGGTTAGACCCTCTGGGAACTCCACGGTTATCGACGTTCCGTCGCCGAGTTCAGAGTTAACTTCAATTTTCGCTCCATGAATTTCTGCCACCTTTGCAACGATTGCTAGCCCCAAGCCAGTGCCTTGGATTTGTTGATCAACTGCATTTGATGCGCGATAAAAGCGTTCAAAGAGGTGATCAATCTCTTCGGGAGGAATGCCAATTCCGTGGTCGCGAATCGTAAGCACCACATTACCCACCGAATCCTCATTTGGGTGCCTGCGAAGTGAAATTTCTAAAACCTTAGATTGATGACTGAACTTGACAGCATTTGCCACCAGATTGATAACCATCTGCGAGAGCAAACCAGCTTCGCCAGTTACAAAGTAATCATCTGTTTCGTCATGGACAAATTGAACGCATAGATCTTTTCGCTCGATGGATGTCTGCATCAAGAAGATTGCATCTTCGATGATCGCAATAAGATTTGTTGGCTTTAATACAAACTTATTATTTGGTGACTCCAGTTGCGAGAGGGAGAGCAGGCTCTGCACCAGATTGAGGAGAATGCTGGCGTTTCGATCTAAAACCTTGAATGAGTTATCAAGCGCGGGGTTGACTCCAGGTTCAACAGTTGTCGAGAGCAGATCGACATAACCGATGATACTTGTAAGCGGGGTACGCAATTCGTGGCTGATATTGGAGATGAACTCATTCTTCGATTCATTCAATGACTTCAGTTGATGCACCATCAAATTGGTGTCTTCCAGTTCTTGCGCGAGAACACGGAGGCGATGTCCCTCTAACAAAATGCGGTTCTTGCTACGGCGATACTGCTGAACTGCTGATCGTACGAGTAAGCCCAAAAGAATCAAGGCCAGCGTTAGGAAGATGATCAGGAAGAGCAGCGAGAAGAAATCTCCATTTCTATGAGATTTCGCAGCTGCAATTAGTTGGTTATCCACTGCTAATTGGTAATTGGCAATAAGCAGTCGCGCCCGAGCCACGATATTTTCGATTTCCTGCGCTACTTCCGGGCGAAGAATTGCTCGATTTTGAGTAGTAAGAATCCCAGGATTGCCACTGGCTACCGCTTTATCGGCATCATCTAAAGCGGTAAGAAATCCAGGCGGGGCGGTTCCACCTACAGTTGTTCCGTCACTATTGACCACCGCAAGTCGCTGAGCCAAAAGAGCTCGTGCGATCTGTACATCTCTGCGAGTAACTTGTTGATCCAGCCACTGTGAAAGTCTTACCGTGTAAACCAATGTTTCACGCTGGGTAAAGATGATTGAAGCCGCAGGTGCTTCTGCAGCAGTCAGGTGTTGCGCATCAACTAACGAAGATTTATTGGTTTGAATGATGGTAATACTCAGGGCAAGAAAGGCTAGGGCTACCAGGCCAGCTAATAATTTTTGACTAAGCGTGACGCGAAATCGCATGACGCTTTGGTCAAGCCCTAGACCTTCTTCCACCTATTTGACCTTTATAACGTTGAGCGACCAGTTCCATGCATTGAGATTCTGTGCCAGTGGAGTCTTGTCTGGGAAGACAATACGGATTGGACCGCCTTGATCGTAAGGAATTGGTCCACCAAATCTTGCGATCGCAAGCTGTCCATTTGAGAAAGTGAAGTTTTTGGCGGTATCTGTATAGATGTAATCGTTGAGTGCATCGGTGATCAGCGTTGCACTGCTTGGAATACCCGCAGTTTTAAATATCTTCGCTAACGATACAACTGTAAAAGTTTGACGTACCTTTACAAATGGTTCATAAATGGAAATTTGTGTTGTTCCTAATTTACGAAGCGCGTTCAAAGAGAGTTTTACAACCTTGGAATGATTAGTAACGGTCAATAAAACATCATTAGGTCCTGGGGGATCAATCTGTTGACTGGATCCATAAGGATTCTTTGTTGCTGTCGGCTTTGGAGTTGCTGCATCTGCGTAGATGCTGCTTGTTGCAAGGAGTGCTACAGCTATAGCAATCGTTGCGGTGCGTTTAATTATTGACATAAAGATCCTTATTCATTGGGAGCGAGATTTTCTATTACTTTTTGCTTAAGAGATTCCGCACGAAACGGTTTAACAATATAAGAAGTTGCGCCGAGCTTGATTGCCTTATCAATATCGTCCGTCAATGATTTCGCGGTGATCATCACGATTGGGACTGAGTTTAACTTTGCACTTCGAATATCTCGGATCTGTTCCAAGACTTCAAAGCCAGAGATGCCAGGCATCATGATGTCGAGAAGAACAAGATCAGGTTTAAACTCTGGGTATATTTCTAACGCTTGCGTCCCAGATTCGACAGCAAGAACTTCGTAACTCTCTCCCGTAAGAATTATCGAGATTAAATTGCGAATGTCCTCATTATCATCGACGACAAGCACCTTTTTTGTACCCATAGTGGACCCTTTTATATCGCTAGACATTGGCCAATCATAGTTATTTATAGTATTTCTAAGCGTAGTCACAGTATTTAGACTAAGTGTGTAGAACTTGCCAACGAAATGTGAGGTTGGCGAGAGGTTCGCACTCTACGTTCCACCCGTGTCCATTCAGCAGCTTCCTCAGTTACTCACCCGTAAGTGGGCGATGAAGGCACTGGCCTGGGTTCTTCTTATGGGTGCGGTGCTTGCTCCATCGCTACTTCATAGTCAATTTGGCATTGGCTTCTCACCAATCTTGACTGGCAGCATGCGCCCCGCAGCTCAGCCCGGCGATGTCTATGTCACTTCAGAGGTCAAAGCTTCAACCCTACGAATTGGCGACATCATTGCGATTCACAACCAGCGCACCGGCGTCTTCTATTCGCACCGGATCCGCAACATCGGCATCGAAAATGGCCTTATCCGCATCACGACTAAAGGCGATGCCAACAGCCTTCCAGAGGCTGACCCTTATATCGTCGGGGCAAATGCCCTGGTCTCCAAAGAAGTATTTAAGATCAAGTGGATTGGTAGACCAATGGTTTACCTGACCTCACCGCAAGGTCGAAATACCGGGCTGCGATTGCTCGTGATCGGCAATGTAATGGGTCTGCTCTTCTTCCTCTTCCGCAAGGAGCAGCGCAAGGCATCTAACGGCGAGAAGATCTATCGCGACCTCTACGCCGAAATGCTCGCAAATCAGAGCCAAGAACTTTCATCCCAGCAAGGCACTTCCCTACAAACCAAGAAACAAGAAAGGCACCAACATGAATAAAATGCTAGGAATATCTCTCGGCAAAACTGCCACCGCAACACTCATCAAGGTCGCAATCGCCGGAGTCGCCGTCATGGGTGGTACTGCGCTTGTATCTTCATCAGTGTTCGCGTCTCTTACCGCAACAGCCACTAATACTTCAGGTGGATCTGTAAGCACCGGTACCTTGAGTCTCACTCAGGCTGCATCTGGTGTCGCAGGTATCACGGGTGGTTTCACAACCCCAATCACAGCGATGGGACCCGGAGATACCGTCAATCGTTACATCAACCTAACGAATGGTGGAACTCTTGATGCAATCAATCCAACTTTGGCAATCGCTGCAACGCCTTCAAACGCTCTAACAACAAGTGCAACTGCTGGTATTCAAGTCACAATCAAGAATTGCACAGTTGACTGGACTGCAGCAGGAGCTTGCACCGGCACAACAACAACCGCATTAGCAGCAACACCAGCTTCATCTCTCGGCACCGCTGCTGCGTTGACTCTTCCTTCAACTCTTGCAGGAGCAGTCAGCCACCTTCAGATCAGCCTGGCTCTGCCAGCAGGTACTGAAAATGTATTGAATGGTGTTCTACCTACCGGAACAATCCAAGGATTAACCACTGCTATCACTTGGACATTCAATGAGACCGAGCACACCGGAACAACAACAAATAGCTAATCCGGTTCGTTAACATAGAAATCTAGCCAGAAAGGAGAACGGAATGTTTACATCAAAACG
>Ga0208872_1001281_pt1 | contig 15675 bp, 7 predicted proteins | sample CryBogCBH12Aug08_FD_185508 | JGI IMG/M metagenome (GOLD analysis project Ga0208872, IMG submission 185508) | Freshwater microbial communities from Crystal Bog, Wisconsin, USA - CBH12Aug08 (SPAdes) | ecosystem: Environmental > Aquatic > Freshwater > Lake | place: Crystal Bog, Wisconsin, USA...
AAAACAATAGCCGATGGCCGCGACGCGCTTCGGATCCACCAGTTTGTTTTTCTTCAACGCTGCCAGCCCGGCATTCACGCGCACGCGGAGCAGCGCACGGTTGGATTTATATTTGGTGGCTTCCACACTGGCTTCGCCGGTGGTTTGCGGCCGGATGCCCTTGCCGTAGATGTCCGCGCAAAACGCGACGTAACCGAGCGCGGCGAGTTGTTCGGCGCGGTGTTTTTCGTAATCGGTCAGCCCCATCCATTGATGGACAACCAGCACGCCGGGCCGCTGACCGGTGGTGGCGTCGTCGTAAGCGACAAAGCCTTCGAGCGTCGTGTCGCCCTGGTGGTATTCAACGGTCTGGGTGACAATTTTCGCCTGAACCGAAAAGGCGCCGGCCAGTGCCAGCAGCAGCGGAATAATCTTTTTCACAACGCCGACAAACTAACCGGTTCCGCGCCGTTTGCAACTGCCGGGAAGAAATTACCGGTTGCCGGTGGCAAATCCCGCTTGGCAGTGCCGGCACATTCTGTTTAATTGGCGGGGCTTGATGAAACCTTTTCCCGCCATTGCGCTGATTATTTCCGCCGTGCTCCTGGGCTTTTCCGCCGCCGCGCAGGAAGAAGCGTCATGGGAAGTGCAGTCGCTCAACCGCATTCTGCCCGGCACGGTCGAAGGTCAGGTGTTTTACGATGTCGCCGGTGGCACGGCCACCGGCACGAACGGCGTCTATATCCGCTACGGCGGCGCGGTGATGACGGCGGACGCCGCAACGGTCAACACCAAAACCGGCGACGTGCAGGCCGATGGCAATGTGCGCATCGAGTCCGGCGACCAGCTCTGGGTCGGCGAGCATATTCAATATAATTTCAAGACGCGGCTGATGCGCAGCGAGCAGTTCCGCACCGGCCGGTTGCCGGTGTTTGCCGGTGGCACGGACTTGACGGGCGACACAAGCAACCGCGTCTATGTGGCGCGCAGCGCTTTTTTTACGACAGATGACACCAGCGATCCAGCGTATCGCATCCGCGCCACGCGCATCAAAATCATTCCCGGCAAATCGGTGCAGATGTGGAACGCGGTGATGTTCGTCGAGGGCGTGCCGGTGTTTTATTTTCCGTATTACCAGCGCAACCTCGGCCCGCGCGCCAACAACTTCACCACCACGCCGGGTTACCGCAGCCGCTATGGCGCGTATTTCCTTAACACTTACAACTGGTATCTCGGCGACGTGGCGGATGGAAAAATTCACGCCGACTACCGTGAGCGGCGCGGACCGAGCGCGGGGCCGGACGTGAACTTGCACCTCGACCAGTGGGGCGAGGCGACGGTGAAATATTATTACCTGCACGACAACCGCCCGAACAGCAGCACGAACGGCTTGATTGCGGCGAACGGTTTGCCGATCTACGGCAACATCCCCGAAAACCGCCAGCGCTTTTACCTCGGCTGGCAGGCGACGCCGGTGACGAATCTGAACTTGAAGGCGCTGGTGAACTACCAGAGCGACCCGCTGTTCCTACACGATTTTTTTGAAGGCGACTACACGCAGAACCCGCAGCCGAACACGTTCATCGAGGCCAATAAATACTGGGATAACTGGAGCCTCGATGCGCTGGCCACGCCGCGCGTGAATAGCTTTTTCGATCAGGTCGAGCGGTTGCCGGACGTGAAGCTGACCGGTTTCCGCCAGCAGGTTTTTGACACGCCGGTTTATTATGACAGCGAAAGTTCGGTGGGCTGGTATCGCTCCTTCGTCACCACCACCAACGGATTTTATCCGGTGACCAACGGCTTCTACGCCGACTCCGCCGCGCGCGCCGACACTTACCACCAGTTCACGCTGCCGTGGACATTTTTCAACTGGCTCAACGTCACACCGCGCGTCGGCGGCCGGCTGACGTATTACAGCGCGCGCAGTGCCAGCTATCCCACCAACCGCGCCGAAACCTATCGCGGCGTGTTCAACACCGGCGTCGGCACCTCGTTCAAGGCGTCGCGGCTCTGGACGGACGCGACGAATTCATTTCTGGAAATAGACGGCTTGCGCCATGTCATCGAACCATCGGCCAACTACGTCTTTGTCCCCAATCCGAGCACGCCGGCGGCGCAACTGCCGCAGTTCGACGGCGAAATTCCCTCGCTGATGCTCTCGCCGGTGACGTTTCCGGATTACAACAGCATTGACTCGATTGATTCGCAGAACGTCATCCGTTTCGGCCTGCGCAATTCGCTCCAGACCAAGCGCGGCGGCCAGCTCGACGAGTTGCTGTATTGGAATCTGCTGCTCGACTGGCGGCTCGACCCGAAGCCCGGCCAGAGCAGCTTGAATGATTTGTATTCGCAGCTCGCGTTCCGCCCGCGCACCTGGCTCACCGCCGAATCGCAAGTGCGCTACGACCTCGACCGCGGCGTGCTGAACACTTCGTTTCATCAATTGACCTTCACGCCGAACAACCGGTGGAGCTGGGGCATCGGCCACTGGTATCTGCGCGGCGGCACTTGGGGCAATAATCCGTGGAACGGCGGCACCTATTCGTGGAACGAAAATAATTACCTCACCAGCACGCTGTTTTTCCGCGTGAATGACAATTGGGGCCTCCGCGCCACGCATAATTATAGCTCGCTGACCGGCCGCCTGCAGGAGCAGTTCTACACGCTCTACCGCGATTTGCGGAGTTGGACCGGTGCGCTCACATTCCGCGTCACGGACAACGTCGGCGGCGCGCAGGACTTCACCGTCGCCTTTGCGCTCTCGCTCAAGGCCAATCCGTCCACCCGCGTCGGTGACGACACCGTGAATCCCAGCCGCCTCGTCGGCGAGTAAGCAAGCGCTATCAAAAAACCACCGGCTGCTTACTGCGCCTTCAACCGGTAATAACTGGCAGTGTTCGTGCCAAAGGAAATCGAAATTTGCCACTGCAGGATGCCGTTGGAACTCACCAGCACCGGCGTGTTCGTCATCAGACTCCAGTCCGAACCCGCCGCCAGATTGGTTCGGGTGTAAAGCGCGTAGCCAACCCCGCTGCTCGGCCAGTTGAAAAACAATCTGCCGGCACCACCTGGGGAACCCAATGACAACGCCGGTGGCGTCCGATTTACGGTGGCGTAACTCGTGAAGGTCGCGTTGGAAGCCACCGTCAGATAACTGGCCTGCAGCCAATTCGATGACCGCGCCAAATCCTCCACCCGCACCTCGTCCAACCGCCCAAGCAGTTGGTCGCGGTTGGCGTCCATCCCCAGCCACACCGGATCGGTAATAGCATAGGGGGACGCGGAAGTATTCGTGACGTTGTTGAGCTGGCCGTTGACGTAGAGTGACAGGGCGGTGCCATCCAATGTGCCCGCGACATAGACCCAGTTAGTCAGCGGCACGTCGTTGGTTTGCGTGACCTGCGTGGCAGGGGGGTTGCTGCTCGTGCGAAAGCCCACGCACAGCCGGTGGGTAGGGTTGTTGTTGTCCACGCCGGGATTGTTGCCGACGGTGAGGAACCACGAATAATATTTGCTGCCATTCTTGCCCTTGCCGAGGATCACCCCCTGATTGTTGGTGGTGAGGTTCACCCACGCACTCAAGGTGAATTGGCCGGTGTTGGTCAACCGCAGCGCCGCCGCGTCGGCCACGGTCAGGTAATTGGTTCGGAACAGCAGCCCGTTGGCGACCACGCCGGGCACCTGGTTGGTGGCCGGAAAATTCGTGGCGCACGCGGCGTCAAAATTATTCGCCGTCGCATCCTGCATGGCGTTGGTGGGCGTTTGGTTCAGGTGCCACACGGCCAGATAATCCGGATTCCAGGTCGCCCCGTTGGTAGTGGAAGCTGGTGGGTTGGTGGCGGCGGGATTGCCCCACACCGCCCAAAAGGAATTGTTGAGCGCCGACAACTGCGGCAGTTGCACCCAGACATAGGAAACGCCGTTGGTGTTCCATTGCTCGATTTCGTAATTCAGATAATTGGCCCCGCTGGCGTCCAAAAATCGCAAATCGCCACCGTTGGGCGAACTGAATTGCTTGTAGGCAAAGCCCGGCAGGTTGGTGCCAAATTTCACCAGCGCCGGGAAGTTGACCAGCGTTTCGTTGGCGGTGTAGCCGCTGGCGGTGATACGCATTCGCGAGCCGAAGACCGCGAGGTCGGGCGGCGTGGTAAAGGTGGTGGAGGCAGGAGCCCAGTAACTACCACCGGCATTACTGGCGTAGAAGCGGTAATACCAGTTGGTGGTGGCGGGCAGGCCGGTCGCAGTGAGCGTGACGGCACCGGCGGTTTGATTGAACGCCATGGCGGAAGCCGCCCAAGCGGCGGGATTGGTGCCGCCGTCGGTCGGCCCCCAATACGCGGTCACGGTGGTGTTGCTGCCGAATTGCGGATAGGCCAGCAGCGCCGTGAGCGCGCTGCTGCGCGAAGCGATACCGGTGGTGGCCTGGTTGAGGACGCAGGGCCGGAACCCGCGGGCGTTGGTGCCAAACTCGTCGTTGTAGAGGCCGATCAGTTCAAAGGGAATCGGCGCGAACGCCGGCATATCATTGTAAATCGTCGCGGTCGGCAACAGGCGCAAATCATTATTCGTCAAATCCAAAAATCCCGGATCGTTCGTGTAAGTCGTGTTCGGACCGGAGGCCATCACCGCCGCCGAGGAAACCGAGACGGTGTTGCTCGGCGAACCGGGCGTGATCAGTTCCCACACGTAATCGGAAGTGGAATTGATGACGGCGTTTTCTTCGATGATGGAATTGGTGGTGCCGTAAAAATTTTTGAAGCCGGTGTGACAGTTCAGCGCCAGATTGTTGAGACAACAGGCCGCCTGTTCAAACCCCGGCGTAAGTTGGGAGCCGTAGGTGTTGTAAAGCACGCCGAACCCGAACGGCTCGGCGGGAACCGTTTTCAGATTGAGCACGTTGCCGTAAATCGGGTGGTCCCAATTGTCACCGCCGTCGTTGTAAATGCCGTTGCCATGCGGCGAATCGTGGATGAAATTAAACCGCCAAATCAAATTGCCCTTCCACGGCAGGTTACCCCAGCCGTAAGAGCCGCCCAGGTCGTTGTAACGGACGCAAAAGGTCGAAATGTCATTGTATTCAAATACATTGTCCCACCCGCTGTGCTCCAGTGCCGCATGCGGGGAACCGCCCATCAGGTTGTGCGCCACGCGCATGCCCACGGCGTAATTTTGGGCGTTGCCGCCGTGCTCCAGCGTGATGGCGGCGGCATTGGCTCGCGCCACCCGCGACCAGTTGGTGATGAGATTGTTGACAACAAAATGACCCGACAAGAGGTGCGGATACGGCGACGCCACGGGGTCGCCCACCGGCGGCGCCGGCCAGCCGGACGGCACGAGCGGAGCCGGCGTATTCGTCCAATTGCCTTTGCCACCACGCAAATAAATGCCGTTGTTGGCGAGATTGGAAATGCTGCAGCTCACCACCCCGTTGCTAAAACCGTTCACGATGTTGACGACGTAATCGGCGAAGTTGCGCAACGTGCAGCCAGCCACCAGCGTGTTCACGCAGTTACTTTCCTGAAAGCATTGTCCCAAGCCGATGTCGAATTGCAGCGACTGAAAAACCACATTGGTCGTTTGATTCAACTGCACCACGGGCGAAGTGAAATCCGACAGCACCACGCTGCCGTTGGTCAGCGGCCCCGGCGGATAGAAATAAATTTTGTTGCGGTTGAAATCCACCGCCCACTCGCCGGGCTGATCCATTTCCTCCAAAAGGTTCCAGACCCAATAAGGTTCCGCCTTGCTACCAACGGGACGATTAAAGTAACTGCCGACGCCGCCTTGAATAGAAATGTTGGGATCAAGTTCGAGAACGTTGCTGACCGTATCCACGCCCAACACCTTCGCGCCGTTCACCTGCCACGCCACGCGCCAGTTGCCCCAGACCCACACCCCGCCGTTGGTCAGCGCCGATCGCCAGCGGGCGACGTGCGCCGCGTCATTCGTGGTGTCGTTGTATTTGAACGCGCCGCCCACCACCACCGGCACGCCGGCGCTGTTGGTGTAAATGCCGGGATAATTCAGGTAGTAAAAACTGTCGCCGTTGTTGGTGTCCACCAAATTGGTCGCCGTCACCAAGCCACGCACCACCCCATTCATCAGCAGATCCTGCGTATAAAGATCCGCGTTGGTCAGATTGTTGTTGGGATAGCGAGAGAGATACATCCGCTGGTCGTTGTAAAACAACTCGCATAAGGGGCCGTTGCCGTTCACATCATACGGCCCAGTGTGCGTAATGCCGTAGACGGTCGGATCCATTTCCAATATGTTAGTGGGATTCACACCCGGCGGCACGCGGTTGGTCTGGCTGCTGGCCAACGGCCCAAAGGCGCTCGCCGGAATCGGCGTGCCCGCCTTAATCACCACGGTTTCCCCCGGATTACTCCGATATACCACCGGTGCCGCCGGCGTGCCGGAATCGGCGGCGGTCAGGACGAAAGAATTGGTGCGCCGATAAGTGCCGCCGCGCAACCACACCGTCACGCCGCCCGGCGGCAACGGTTCCAGGTTCCGCACCGCGTTGCGCGCCGCTTCCAGCGACTGAAACGGCAGCGCCAGCGTGCCGGGATTGGCGTCGGAACCATTCGTCGCCACATAAAAATAGACGCCGGCCGGTGGCAGCGAAATGCGGACGCGCACCGCCCAACTGGCGTTGGTCACTTGGCCGCCGGGCAAGGTTTGCCGGCAAGTCAGCCAGTGCAGGCCCACGTCATTCCAATTCGGCGCATACGTGAAGGTCGGTCCGTTCGTGCCCACGATACCGCGACCGGCCGTCAGGTTGCCGTCCAGCAGCCAGACGAAATTCGTGGCCGCGCTCGTCACAGTGAAAGTGCCGGTCGTGCCGGCGTCCACCACCGTCACGCCAGATTGCACGTAGCCGGAACCGCTGGAAACGGGCAAAAACGCCGTGGCGGAAATCGGATTGGTGACGTTGCCGCCGTTGCTCGTAAACACCAGCGACCCGGCGAAATTAGCGTTGGTCGCCGCCGCGAAGCTGACGGTGAGATTGGTGGTTGCGCCACCGGCGAGAATAAAATTTGTTCCGCCCAAAATGGCAAACGGCGAACCCGCGAGCGCCACGCTGCCGGTCAAGGTTTGCAGGCCGGAATTGTAAAGCGTGACGGTCACCGTTTCTGTCAATCCGGTGGCGAGCGTGGGAAAATACAGCGGCGCCGGGCTGACGTTGAGCGTCGGCGCAGCTGGCGGCGTGCCGAAATTGGTGAGCACCACGCTGGTCGGCGTAGTGACGACTTGAAAATACGCGCCGGGCGCATTCGCCACCGGCACGAAGTTGGCGACGAGGTTGGTGAACGCGCCGCTGACGCCACCGGCGGCGGTGAGGATGGTGAAGCCGTTGTTGGCCGCCAGCGGAAACGCGCCGTTGGTGCGCACCATCAAACTGCCGCCCAACGTCGCCGTGTTGGTGACGACGAGGACGTCGTAGGCGTTGGCGGTTTGAAAACCGCTGGCGGGTGCCGTGCCGTTCAAATCAATGTCCAGCACACCGGTGCCAGTCTGCACGTAAGATCCGTTGATGATGGTGAGATCCGCGGTGCCAACGTCGCCGGGCGCGAGGATGCCGGCGTTGTTGGTCAGCGCCGTCGGGCTGAAGTTGCCGCCGATAACGGCGGGATTGGTGACGAAATAATCCGCGGAGTGCAAGGCATTAGTGACGATGCTGATCATCACGCCGTTGGAAACTGTAATGACGCCGGCCGAAAGCTGACCACCGGTCCAATTGAACACCGCGTTCGGCGTGAAGGGCTGGAACGGCGTCGCGTTCGACGAGGCGGTGGTGCCAGCATTGACCAGCAGCGCGCCGGTGACGAGCAACTTGCCGCCGCTCAGATTCACGGTGTTCGTTTCGGGAAACTTGTTCTGGGAGAATGGCCCCTGAAACGCCAAATTGTTGGTGATATATACCGCACCACCGGCAGCGACGTTCAAGTTGTTGCTCGTGGCGGCAGAATTCTGGGAGGCCAAGCCCAGGGTTAAGCCGTTGGCAAAGTAAATCGCGCCGTTATTGCTGGCGCTCAAGTTGAGGCCGAAGTTGTTGGCTACATGCCCGCTGGCCACGGCACTGGGAAATGCCAGCACACCATTACTCACCGCGTTCCAGGTGCCATGGACAAAATTATTATTCGCCGCAATGGTCACGACCGCGCCATTGGTGATCCACGCCACGCCGACGAAATGATTGCCGGTATTGTTTTGGCCGACGTAATTCAGCGTCCAGTTGCCGCCGTTGAAAAAATTGGTGTAGCCGATGCCTGCGCCGTCAAGGTAACCAAAGTAGTTGATGAAAGCCGCGCCGTTGCCCGCCACTTGCAGCGTGGAAACCGCGTTGGCTTCGTCCTTGAAAAAATTTAACGCCGTGCCGTCGGCAAACGTGATGGTTTTGCCGCCGGTGTTGAAATCGTCAATCGCCGCCACGCCGCCGGTGGCGACCATCGTGCCCAAAGTCAGCGGCGTCGAACCATAAAGCTTGAGCGCGCCGTTGTTGGTGATGAAGCCGCTCGTGCTGGTCGCGCTACCGCCGAGCAGCGCCACCCACGCGCTGTTGGTGTTTTGCGGCGAACCGGTGTTGGCCTGAAGCCAATTGGTGCCGCCGTTGCCGTCAATTGTCAGATTGCCAACCACCGTGCCGCCGTTGGTGAAGGTGACGGTGGTGATGGCCGTGCCCGCGTTCAGTCCGTTAGTCATCACTTCCACTGCGCCGTAAATCGTGCCGCCGTTGGTGAGAAATGCGCCGGTGTTGACCAGCACCGCTGCGCCGGATGCCAGACTGCCGGCGGAAGAAATAATCAGCCGGCCCGCATTGACGAGGGCCGGGCCGCCAAAAGTGTTGGTGCCCGCCAGCGTCAGCGCGCCCGCGCCAGTCTTGGTCAAACCGAAGCCGTTGCCACCATCGCCAATCGCGCCGTTCGCCGTCAAGGTGCGGTTGCTGGCCACGATCCAAGTCTGCGATGTGCCAAGAAGCACCGGACAGGAAAGAGTCAGGTTGTTACCAGCCACCGTCATGTCAATACCTGACGCCGTCGCCAATGTGAGCACGCTGCCCGCCGAGGCACCAATCACCACCGGCGGCGCGGTGGCGGAAAAAACCAACTGATCCAGCGTGACATTGCCGCCCAGCGTCAGCGCCGCCGCATTGCTTGCCGCGAGCGTGCTGTCAAACATTCCGCTCTCACCAGCGGCGGGGGCCACATAAGTGGCTCCTCCCGCAGTCGTGGTCCAGTCGGTGGTGGCCGAATACAGCGTCGGGGAGTTTGCCTTATAGATGGTGATGGGAGCGCCAACTACCTTGAGACACCCAATCAGTAATAAGCCCGATAAAATAATGCTTACCAAATAAAATGGCTGGATGCTTGCGCGCAAGCCCCGCCGCCGGCTTTTCATCGGGAAAAACTCTGGTTGCCTCATACGGATTCAGTTTGGAGCAGGCTAATCAAAAAATTCGCCGTCAGGTTATATCGGCGCGGCCTTTAAAAAAAGAGTCTGTTTTGCGTCAGCCGGGGGTCTTTTTGCGTCGGCAAAAAACGGCACCACGGGCGTCATTCCACCACCGGCGTCACGAATGGGGTGACATTTCTCACCATTACGATTAGCCTGTTCCGGCTGATGAAAACCAAGTTTGACTCCATCGAATCCGTTCTCGCCGACCTCCGTAAAGGTAAAATGGTCATCATCGTGGATGACGCCGACCGCGAGAACGAAGGCGATCTCGTCATCGCCGGCCAGCACGCCACACCTGCCGCCATCAACTTCATGGTCCGGCACGCGCGCGGTCTGGTCTGCGTGCCAACCACCGGCGAACGCTTGCAACAGCTCGGCATTGAACGCATGGTCCGCCAGAATCGCGAATCCCACAAAACGGATTTTCAGACTAGCGTGGATGCCGCCCACGGCATCACCACCGGCATCAGCGCCGCCGACCGCGCGGAAACGGTCCGCATCATGGCCGATCCCAAATCCAAGGCGCGCGACCTCGTGCAGCCCGGCCACATGTTTCCGCTGCGCGCCCAACCCGGTGGCGTGCTCCAGCGCGCCGGCCACACCGAGGCCGCAGTGGATCTCGCCACGCTCGCCGGCTGCCGCCCGATTGCAGTCATTTGCGAAATCATGAACGACGACGGCTCGATGGCGCGGCTGCCGCAGCTTTTGAAATTTGCGAAGAAGCATAAATTAAAAATCGCCACCACCGCCGCGCTGATTGAATTCCGCCGCTCGCGCGAAAAATTGGTGGAGCTCATCGAGACCGTGAAGATGCCGACGGATTACGGCGATTTTAATTTGCATTTGTATCGCTCGAAAATTGACGGCGAAAACCACGTCGCGCTGGTGCGCGGCGATTTGGCCGGCAAAAAAGATGTGCTCGTCCGCGTTCACAGCGAATGTCTCACCGGCGATGTCTTTGGCTCACGCCGTTGCGACTGCGGGCCGCAGCTCCACACCGCCATGCGGCAAGTGGCCGAGGCGGGCTGCGGCGTGATTCTTTACATGCGGCAGGAAGGTCGCGGCATCGGTCTCGCGCCGAAAATCCAAGCGTATAAATTACAGGAGCAGGGTTACGACACGGTTGAAGCGAATGAAAAACTTGGTTTCAAAATGGATTTGCGCGAATACGGCCTCGGCGCGCAAATCCTCTGTGATCTCGGCCTGAAAACCATCCGACTGCTGACCAACAACCCACGAAAAATCGTCGGCCTCGAAGGCTACGGCTTGAAGATTACCCGGCAGGTTCCCATCCAGATAAAACCCAATCCGCACAACGAGCGGTATCTGAAAACCAAGCGCGAGAAGCTCGGCCACCTGCTGTGATTCGCGGCGGTGGGAATTTTTGAACGCGCCACCGGCACCACCGATGTTCACGTCAAGCGTGGTTTATTTCAGATTTTTCGGATTCAACGGCTTCAGATCCTTCCGCACAAACAGGCCGTCCTTGCGGATGAGTTCGCCGTCGAACCACACTTCGCCGCCGCCCCATTCCGGGCGCTGGATAAGCACCATATCCCAGTGGATGGCGCTCTTGTTGCCGTTGCCGCAATCTTCATACGCCTGACCCGGCGTGAAGTGCAGCGAGCCGGCGATTTTTTCATCGAACAAAATGTCGCACATCGGATTCTGAATGTGCGGATTAAAGCCCAGCGAAAATTCGCCGATGTAACGCGCCCCGGCGTCCGTGTCCAAAATCTCATTCAGCCGCTTGGTGTTATTCGCCGTGGCTTCAACGATTTTGCCGTCTTTCAAAACCAGCCGCACATTTTCAAACTTTGTGCCGGCATACAAGGTCGGCGTGTTGAACTGGATGACGCCGTTCACAGAATTTTTCACCGGGCAGGAAAAAACTTCACCGTCGGGAATGTTCCGGTCGCCTTTGCACATCTTTGCGCCAATGCCTTTGATGCTGAAACTCAAATCCGTGCCGGGCGCAACCAACCGGACCCGGTTGGTCTTCGCCATCAATTTTTCCAGCGGCACCATCGCGCGGCCCATCTTGGCGTAATCCATCGTGCAGACATCGAAATACAAATTCTCAAACGCCTCCGTGCTCATGCCGGCGGCTTGCGCCATGCTCGGCGTGGGCCAGCGCAACACGCACCAGCGGGTCTGGTTCACGCGATAATCCTGCACCGGGCGGATGATTTTTGAATAGAGCTGCACGCGGGCGCTCGGCACGTCGGCGTTTTCGTTCATGTTGTCCGCGCCGCGAATGGCAATATAAGCCTGCATTTTTTTCATGCGGAACATTTCAAGGTCGCGCACGTCGGCGGCCTGTTTGTCCGTCATACCCAAAAGCTGCTCGCGCCCGACGCGCGTGTGGCGTGTCTCGACGAATGGCGTGGCGCCAGCGGCGCGCACGGCGCGGATGAGTTCGATGGTGAACTCGTCCGGCACATCAATCATGTCGAGCAAGATGCGGTCGCCTTTTTTCAGCTCGGTGGAATAATTCACCAGCAATTTCGCCAATTTGAGGTAACGCGGGTCGGTCATATAATTTGCAAAAGCATAAAACGCCCGGCCGAAATTTGCCATCAAAGAAACCCGTTAGCTGCCAGCCTAATTTGCAATTTGACCCCTTTGCCGGTGGTTGTTAGCCTTTCCGTCCGTTCCAAACGGGTTTTATGCGACACACCATTTCAGTTTTAGTCGAGAACAAGTTCGGCGTGCTTACGCGCGTCACCGGGCTGTTCAGCGGCCGTGGCTACAACATTGACACGCTCAATGTCGGCCCGACGCACGACGCCAAGTTTTCGCGCATCACCATCGTCACCCACGGCGACGAAGCCACGCTGGAGCAGATTGTCAAGCAACTCAACAAGCTCCCCGATGTCATCCAGGTGCAGGATTTTCACGCGGGCGAATTTGTGGATCGCGAACTGGTGCTGGTCAAAGTCGGCGTGGATTCCAAGTCACGCGCCGAGGTAATGCAGATTACCGATATTTTTCGGGCGAAAATCGTGGACGTGCAGCCTAAGTCGCTCACCATTGAAATCACCGGCACCGACAGCAAGTTGGAAAAATTCCTCGACTTGATGAAATCGTTCGGCATTCAGGAAATCACCCGCACCGGCAAGGCCGCGATGCCACGGAAATAACCGGGAGCATCCGACCGGCGCGAGGAACCCAAACTCACCCTGAATTAATGCAGGTTGCCGGCGCCAATCATGCCTCTCCCCTTGGCAAACTACCGTCGCTCGACGGCTGGCGCGCCATCAGCATCCTGCTGGTTCTCGGCGACCACTGCAAATACGTCTGGAATTTCCCGCCAACCCTGCGGCCATTGTTCACCTGGATTTTCAACGGCAATCTGGGCGTCCGCTGTTTTTTTGTCATCAGCGGATTTCTGATTACCTATCTGCTGCTCCGTGAGCATGACCAAACGGGCGAAATTAGTTTGCGCCGGTTCTATGCCCGCCGTGTCCTGCGCATCTTTCCGGTTTATTATTTCTTCCTGCTAACGGTGTTTCTGATTCAAATCGTCAGCCTCTGGCAGCAATCACGGATTGAATGGTTGAGCAATCTACTTTTCATCACCAACTTCAGCCACGGCCCCGCCGCCACAAGCCACTTGTGGTCGCTGGCGGTGGAAGAGCAGTTTTACCTCCTCTGGCCGGTGACGCTTTATCTTATCGGGCCAAAAAATCGCCGTGGAATTTTTGGCGTGCTTTGTATTCCGATGTTCATCACGCCAATCTGCCGGCTGCTCAAAAACTCCCACTGGCTGGCGTCCCTGCCGCCCTTTATTCTTCCGCTGTTCAAGAATTACTCCTTCCTGTTTTATTTTGATTCGCTGGCGGTCGGTTGTGCGGCGGCGGTCATTTTGGTGCGGCAGGAAAAACTGGCGCGGCGGATGGCAGACTGGAAATTTACCCTGCTGGCATTCATTCTGTTTGTGGCGACTTATTGCTTGAGCCAGATGCATCTGGTGGAATGGTTCACCAATCCGCTGGGAAACATCGTTCAAGCCATCGCCTTGGCCATCCTTTTGCTTCAAAGCATCCTGTTTCCGCAATATTTCCGCCCGTTAAATTGGCCCGTAGTGCAACGCCTCGGGGTTCTTTCATTTTCCATCTACATCTGGCAAATGCTTTTCTGCGCCAACCCGGTGGATTTCGGCTGGCCAAACTTCTGGTTCATGTCTATCCCCGGTTGGCTGCCGGTGGCGTTGCTTGCCGCCGTGCTTTCCTATTATTGCTTGGAGAAACCGCTTTTAGCCTGGCGTGAAAGACTCAGAAAAGCAAATTGACCCGCTGCCTCCGCATTGTTAGGCTTTCCGCTCGTTTCTAATTTTATGGCAAAAGTCTATACCGACAAAGACGCCGATCTCGGCGTGTTGAAAAAGAAAACCCTCGCCGTGCTTGGCTTCGGCTCGCAAGGTCACGCCCACGCGCTGAACCTCAAGGACAGCGGCCTCAAGGTCCTCATCGGCCTTTATGAAGGCAGCAAATCCATTCCGGTCGCGAAGGAAAAAGGTTTCAAAGTCGTCACCACCGCCGAAGCGGTGAAACAGGCCGACGTCATCATGGTCGCGCTGCCCGACACCAAGCAGGCGGCCGCTTACAAGAAAGACATCGAGCCGAATCTGACCAAGGGCAAAACGCTCGTGTTCAGCCACGGCTTCTCCATCCATTTCAAGACCATCGTTCCACCAAAGAATGTGAACATCATCATGGTCGCGCCGAAAGGCCCGGGCCATACCGTCCGCCGCCAATACGTCGAAGGTAAAGGCGTTCCGTCACTCATCGCCATCTACCAAAACCCCGGCAAGGACGCGAAAAAGATTGCGCTCGCCTGGGCCAAGGGCATCGGCGGCACCCGCGCCGGCGTCATCGAAACCAATTTTAAGGAAGAAACCGAAACCGATTTGTTTGGTGAACAGACCGTCCTTTGCGGCGGCGCGAGCGCGCTGGTGCAGGCCGGTTTTGAAGTGCTCGTCGAAGCCGGTTACTCGCCGGAAATGGCCTACTTCGAATGCCTGCACGAGTTGAAGCTCATCGCCGATTTGATGAACGAATCCGGCATCAGCGGCATGCGCTTCTCCATTTCCGAGACCGCCAAATGGGGCGACATCACCGTCGGCCCGAAAATCATTGATGCCAGCGTGAAGAAACGCATGGCGGCGGCGTTGAAAGATATTCAGTCCGGCAAATTTGCCAAGGACTGGGTCAAGGAATACCAGACCGGCTACAAGAAATACAACGCGCTGCTCAAGAAGGGGGAAAATCATCCAATTGAAAAAACCGGGGCCAAGCTCCGCGCGCTAATGCCGTGGGTGGGTAAGAAAAACATCAAGGGCGCGCAAGCCGCCTACTGACATTTCCGATTTCGGAATTTCGATTTCCGATTGAAACGCAAAAGCCGCTGGAGCAATCCAGCGGTTTTTATTTTTTGTTTTTCCGCTGAATTGCGTTAAATTGCGCCATCAAAGTCGCCACGCACATCAAATTTTGGGGCGTCCGCGGCTCCGTTCCCGCGCCGGGGCCGGGCACGGTGCGTTATGGCGGTAACACCTCCTGCGTCGAAATCCGCTCCGGTAACGACCGCCTCATCCTCGACGCCGGCACCGGCTTGCGCAAACTCGGCCAGTCGCTACTCGCTGAATTCAAAGCGCGCCCGCTCCGGCTGACGCTGCTGTTGTCGCACACGCACTGGGATCATATTCAAGGCTTGCCGTTTTTTGCGCCGCTTTACGAAAAGCGCTGCCGGCTGCGCATTCTCGGTGGCAAAGGCATGCGCAAAAATCTGCTCGCCACGCTCACCGGCCAGATGGAAAGCGCCTATTTTCCGGTGCCCTTTGCCAAGCTGCCGAGCCACGTCACCGTTGCAGAACTCACCCAACGCAATTTCACCGTTGGCCGGATTCAGGTCAGCGCGCAGCGGGCCAATCATCCCGGCGTCTGCGTTGGCTACCGGTTGCTGACACCGGGCGGCAGCATTGTATTCCTGCCTGACAATGAACCGCGGGGAAACGGCCAAGACCACCGGCTGATTGAATTCATCCGCGACGCCGACGTGCTGATTCTCGACTCCCAATTCGATCGGACGGAATTCAAACAATTTATTGGCTGGGGCCACGGCTGCGTGGACCATTCCGTGGCGCTGGCGCTCCAAGCGGGCGTGAAAAAACTAATCCTCTTTCACCACGATCCCGACCACGACGACAAAAAAATTGACACGCTCGTAGCT
>Ga0208872_1001284_pt1 | contig 15645 bp, 17 predicted proteins | sample CryBogCBH12Aug08_FD_185508 | JGI IMG/M metagenome (GOLD analysis project Ga0208872, IMG submission 185508) | Freshwater microbial communities from Crystal Bog, Wisconsin, USA - CBH12Aug08 (SPAdes) | ecosystem: Environmental > Aquatic > Freshwater > Lake | place: Crystal Bog, Wisconsin, USA...
CCGATCCGGTCTGCCAGACGCGCAGCGGGAACTCGCCGTCGAGCTTGCCGTCGATGACCTCGAGGGCGGCCCGCTCGATCAGGGAGGACTTCTCCAGGTCGAGCTTGCCCAGTTCGTGGTTCACCAGGGCCGAGGCCAGCTTCAAGATGCCGAAGGCCTTGATCAGGGCCGCCGGCATGGTCTGGTCGGAGATGGCGAAGTGGTGGAGGCTGCGCTGGGTCTGGGCTCCCCAGTAGTGCTCGGCGGGAACCTCGATCTCGCCCATGGTGTCGGATTCAATGCGCACGGCCATCTGTCGTCACTTTCTTCGCGGTGGCGGACGCCGTCCACAGGGCTCCACCTTCGACCATCACGATAGTCAGCCGCTTCTGGGTCCCGGGCCGACCGACGGTGTCCTTGGTCATTCGCGACAAATGCCGACGGCGGGGTCCGCGGCGCGGTAAGGTCGCTCTCACCCCGGGGATGGGCGGAACCCCTCGGCCACGTCAGCAGAGAGGACAGCCAGAGTCGATGACGCCCGTCAACGGTATCCTTCGCTCCGGCGAGCCGGCGGGCCTGCCCCACCCCCCGTCGCGTTTCCGCCCCGACGTCCAGGGCCTGCGGGCCCTCGCGGTGATCCTGGTCATCTTGGACCACGCCAACGTCCCGCACTGCGCCGGCGGCTTCATCGGCGTCGACGTCTTCTTCGTGATCAGCGGTTTCGTCATCACCCAGAGCCTGGTCGACTTCGGGCCCGGTCGCCTCGGCGCCCACTTGCTCGCCTTCTACGGGCGACGCATCCGGCGCATCGTGCCCGCCGCCACGCTGACCCTGGTCGCCACCGTCGTGGCCGCCGCCATCCTCCTCGGCCACGACCTGCCGGCCAACCTGATCGGCGACGTGCGATGGGCCTCGCTCTTCGGCGAGAACATACGCCTCACCGCCACCAGCGCCAACTACTTCATCCCCGGGATCACGCCGTCGCTGGTCACCCAGTTCTGGTCGCTGGCGGTCGAGGAGCAGTACTACCTCGTCTATCCCCTGCTCTTCTTGAGCGCCCTGACCCTGGCCCCCGCGCGACACCGCTTCACGGTGCTGCGGGTGCTGCTCGCGATCGGCATCGTCCTCTCGGCGCTCTGGAGCTGGCACGCCACGGCGAGCGCCCCCATCGCCTCCTACTACTCGCTGCTCACCCGCTTCTGGGAACTGGCCCTGGGGGGACTGGTCGCCCTCACCCCGAGCGCCTGGCGCTGCCGTTCACGCGTCGCGGCGATCGCGGTGGCGCTCGTCGCACTGGCGGCGCTCGCGGCGGCCACCACGCACCTGAGCAACTTCAGCGCCTACCCCGGCGTCCTCGCCTGGTGGCCCTGCGCGGCCGCGGCGGCCCTGCTGTGGAGCGGCGAACGCGCGGCGCGCGGCGGGCCCTTCTCCTGGCTGGCCTGGCGACCCCTGCGCTACGTGGGCGACCTGTCCTATTCCCTCTACCTCTGGCACTACGCCTGGCTGGTGATGCCCCTGTACCTCTGGGCGACGCCCCCCAGCGCCTCGGCGCGGGTCCTCGAGGTCGCCGGCGCCGCCGCCTGCGCGGTGCTCTCCTACCACTTCGTCGAGAATCCGCTGCGCCACTCCGAGCGCCTGCGCCGCGACGCCTTCGCGACCGCGATGGTGCTGGTCATCTGCGTCGCCCTGACCTGGGACGCCACCTTCGCGGTCACCCGGATCCTCTCGGGACGCTGATCAGCCCGCGGTGATGTGCGCCGGCTGCGAGGCCCGCAGCGGCAGGTGGAAGAGGCGTCCCATCTGGTCCACCACGTAGGTCGACAAGAGGTCCTCGCCGATGGCCGAGAAGTGGATGCCGTCGCTCGAGCGCAGGCCCTGCACCGACCCGTTCACCGGGGCCGACGCCCGGAAGGTGCCCGACGGCGTCGAGAAGAGGTGCCAGGTCGGCAGGTACGCCGCGTTGTGCGAGTGCGCCACCGCCGCGGCGTACTGCGCGTCGAGCATGGCCGCGCCCTGGGAGTAGAAGGCCGGCTGCATCACCGGCAGCCCGACCCAGAGCACCTGCGCCCCGGCCCCGCGCGCCATGTCGATGACCTGGGTCACGTAGTGGCGGTACGTCGCCCGCCACGACGCGCTGCCCACGTTCTCGTAGACCCCGCGCACGTAGTAGCTCTGCTGGTCGTTGCCCCCGAGCATCACCAGCACGATGTCGGGGTGGTACTGGTGCAGGTAGGTGGCCAGGTGCGCGGGCCAGTTGTAGAACCAGGCGTTCGCCAGACCCGAGGAGGACTTGTCCTCCTGCACCAGGTGCAGCCAGGGATAGTTGAGCTCGCGCTGGAGTCCCCAGCCGAGGTCGTTGCCCAGGGAGTCGCCGATCTCGAGCACGGTGCACTCGCGCGGACGCAAGGTGAGCGACGCGCCCTTGCCCGCGGGCATCGCCGCCAGGTTCAAGGGGCAGTGCGAGGCTCGACGGGGGCCCGAGGACGCCACCACCACGCCGGGCGCGTAGAGCGTCGTCGTGGTCACCGGGGTCGTCGTCGGGACGCCGGCGCGAGTGGTGGTGGTGACCGGCGCCGCGGTGCTCGTAGTGGTCGGCGAGGCGAGGCCGACGCGCTGCACGGCGAATCCCCCCGCCACCAGCAGCAGGGCCGTCGCGAGCAGCGCGAGGCGCAACGCCCTCGTCGACGCGGGGGTGATGACCTTCACGCGGCGCGCACGCGTCGTCGGGCGCGCAGAAGGGATTTCGTCACCCTTCGAGGATAAGGCGCGGCGAGCGGCGACGTCGTCATCTCACGGGGAAATTGTCGACGACGACGGAGTCGTTTGCGTCGGGACGAATTATGGTGGAGGGGCTGGAACTGCGAAGGAGCCCCCATGACCGCCACGTTCACCCCCGCCGCCCGCGACATCTTCGCCAAGCAGGTGCTCGCCCACGTCGCCTGCCTCGACCTCAACGGCGCGCCGCACGTGACGCCGGTATGGGTGGGCCTCGACGGCGACGACGTCATCATCAACACGGCGCTCGGGCGCGCCAAGGCGCGCTTCTTGGCCAACGACGCGCGCGTCGCCGTCTCGCTCACCGACCCCGACAACCCCTACTCCTGCGTCGCCCTGCGCGGCCAGGTCACCGGATTCACCACCGAGGGGGCCGACGAGGTCATCGACGCCTTCGCCAAGAAGTACCTGGGCGTCGACAGCTACCCCATGCGCCGCGAGGGCGAGGTGCGCGTCACCGTGCGCATCACCCCCGAGCACATCTCCGTTCAACCCGACTGAGTCAGCCCGCCACGTACCACGTGGCGCCGACGTTGTCGGTCGACGGGTTCGAGCACACCCCGCGAAAGCGGTGCGCGACGTAGATCGTCGAGCCGACGGGTCGCCCGAGCTCGAGTTCGAGTCCGAGCACCGTGCGCGGGCCGCAGCGGCGCCGATACGACGCCGGTAGTCCCTCCACCGAGACCTGCGACAGTGCGGAGGCTCCCGTGGCCAGGTGCACGGGCCGTCGGCGCACGTCGTCGGCGACGTCGCCGCGGCCCACGGGACGAAGTCCGGGACCGGCCACCGGCTGCACCAGGGGTGAATCCCCCATCAGGTCGCAGCCCGGGCCCAGGTTCGTCACGCGCAGCAGCGCGCTCTGGACCCGCCCGCCCGCGCGGTACTGGGTCGCGAACATCGTGACGCGCAATTCCTTGGTCGCGCAGGTCCCGGTGGCGGACGGGGTGCCGGGCGTGGCGAGCCGCCAGCTCAGGGTCACGGCGAAGCCGATGAGGACGACGCTGGCGACCAGCCACCACCAGTGATTCGCCCAGCGCGCCGTCGCTTTGCCCATGCCCCAGTATGGCAAAGGCCGCCTGCTCCTCAGTCGAGGTAGTAGGTCAGCGGGCCTCGCGTGGGGCCGCGGCGCAGCCGGCGCTCGGCGTGCACGAGGCTCCCGCCCTCCACGTGCCAGACGGTGACGCGGTAGCCCACGACGGGTCGGCTCACCACGGCGCGCAGCACCAGGGTCTCGTTCTCCACGCTCACCTCCTCGCCCCGCAGCAGGGCGTCGAGGGCCGCGGCGTAGTGCTCGGCGTGCGCGTGGTCCAGGACCACGTGGTCGAGCTCGATCAGCTGGGCCAGGGTGCGCACGTCGCGCGCGAGGGCGCCGATGCCGTAGTCCTCACCCGGCTCCAGCCAGACGCCCCAGGAGCCCTCCCAGTCGCCGGCCACGCCGGCCAGGGCGGTGACGGTGTCGGCGTCGCTCACGCGCAGGACGAGGGGGCGGTCCTCCTCGGAGATCAGGACCGGCAGCATCTCCAGCTCCGCGCAGGACAGGTCGAGTCGGGCGAGCTGCATGGCGAGGGCCCTAGGGCTGGAGGTCTTCCTTGGGCAGCTTCTCCACGTTGACGTCGCGGAAGGTGAGCACCCGCACGTGCGGCACGAAGCGCGCCGAGCGGTACATGTCCCAGACCCAGGCGTCGGTGAGGTTGACCTCGACCATCACGGGGTTGGTGGACTTCACGTCGAGTTCGACCGAGTTGGCCAGGTAGAAACGGCGGTCCGTCTCGACGGCGTAGTCGAACATGCCGACCACGGCCTTGTACTCCTGGACCAGCGCCAGTTCGAGGGTCGACTCGTAGTCGTCGAGCTCTTCTTCGCCCACGGACGACTAGGGGCGCTCGGTGACGCGGAGCTCCTTGATCTTGGCGGCCTTTCCGCGCAGATCACGGAGGTAGTACAACTTGGCGCGGCGCACGTCGCCGTAGGAGTCGACCTCGATCTTGGCGATGGTCGGCGCGTGCAGCGGGAATGTGCGCTCGACGCCCACGCCGAAGCTCACCTTGCGGACGGTGAAGGTCTCCTGCACGCCCGCTCCCTGGCGACGGATGACGACGCCCTGGAAGACCTGGATGCGCTCGCGGGTGCCCTCGACCACGCGTACGTGGACCTTGAGCGTGTCACCGGTGCGGAAGGAGGGGATGTCGGTGCGCAACGAGTCGCGGTCGATGAGGTCAGTCGGATTCATGAGAGCGGTCCCTTTCGGATCACTAGGGATTTAGAAGTTTAGCCGTTCTCGCCCGGGGTTTCCAACACGCCCCATTCGCCCAGCAGGCGCCGGTCCTCGTCGCTGAGCCCGCCACGGGCCTCGATCAGGTCGGGACGGCGCTCCAGGGTCCGCGCGAGGGCCTGCGCCCGGCGCCAGGCGGCGATGGCGGCGTGGTTGCCCGAACGCAGCACCTCGGGCACGTCCAAGCCCCGCCAGGCCGCGGGCTTGGTGTAGTGGGGATACTCCAGGAGCCCGTCGTCGAAGGACTCCTCCTCCGCGGACTCGTCGTTGCCCAGGGCGCCGGGCCGCAGGCGCACCACGGCCTCGATGACGCACAGGGCCGCCAATTCGCCCCCGGCGAGGACGAAGTCGCCCAGGGAGAGCTCCTCGTCCACCGCCGAGTCGAGCAGCCGCTGGTCGAAGCCCTCGTAGCGGCCGCACACCAGCGTGAATCCCTCGAGGGCGGCCAGACGCCGCGCGGTCGCCTGGGTGAAGGGGACGCCCGAGGGGGTGAGGGCGATGACCGGCCGCGCCAGGCCCGGGGTCTCCTCGAGCGCCCGCGCCAGCGGCTCGGGCGAGAGCACCATGCCCGCTCCCCCGCCGTAGGGGCTGTCGTCCACGCTGCGGTGCACCCCCTCGGCGTAGTCGCGGAAGTCGTGCACGTGCAGCTCCCAGACGCCGCGCTCGCGCGCGCGGCCCAGCACCGAGGTGTCGGCGTAGGCGGTGAGCGCCTCGGGGAAGAGGCTGAGCGCGTCGACGCGCAGGCTCATTCGAAGAGCCCCTCGGGCACGTCCACCTCGATCAGGGTGTTGGCCTCGACTGAGGTGACGAAGGTCAAGGGCACCAGGGCGCCCGAGTCCAGCACCAAGAGGTCGCTGGCGGGATTCGCCTCGACGTCCACCACGCGGCCGCGCTCCACGCCCTGGGCGTCGACCACGCGCGCGCCGAAGAGCTCGTCGATCCAGATCACGTCCTCGTCGTCGAGCTCGAGTTTCTCGGCGCTGAGCACCGTGCCGCGCCAGGCCTCGGCATCCTCGCGCGTGGCGATCTCGGCGAAGCTCACCAGGTAGCGGTCCTGGTGGGGATGAGCGCTGATCACCCGCAGCGGGCCGCGCGGCGTCAAGAGGACCTCGTCGGGCGCGAGGCGTTCGACGCGGTCGGTCCACAGATCGACCAGCACCTGGCCCTTGAGTCCGTGGGCCTTGACGATGCGCCCGACCTCGAGCGTGGGGCGCGGCGCGCCGCTCACGGCTAGTCGACGATGTCGACGGTGGCGTTCACGCCGTCGCGGGCGCCGGCGGCGGCCACGAGCGAGCGAATCGCCTGGGCGGTGCGGCCGCGGCGGCCGATGACCCGACCCATGTCGTCGGGGCTGACCTGCAGCGACAAGACGACCTTGCCCTGGCGCTCGGAGACCTCGACCGACACGGCCGAGGGGTCGTCGGCCAAGGCGGTGGCGATGTATTCGAGGGCGGCCTGGGCCGTCACCGCGGAGGCGGTCGTCGCCGCGGCGGCCTCGTCGCCGTCGTCGTCGATGGTGTTGACGTCGCCGTCGACGTAGTCGTCGTGCACGTCGCTCACTTGGCCGCCTTGGCGGCTTCGAAGGCGTCGATCGCGCCGCTGGCCTTGAGCAGCTTGGCGACGCGCTCGGTGGGCTGGGCCCCCTGGCTCAACCAGGCCACGGCCTTGTCGTTGTCGATAGAGATGATGGTCTCGGGCTCAGCCGCCGACAAGCCGCGGGGCTGGTAGGTGCCCACGATCTCGAGGAAGGCGCCCGAACGGGCCCGACGGGCGTCGGTCGCCACCACGCGATACGTCGGTTGCTTCTTCTTGCCCATCCGCACCAAACGAAGTTTCACAGCCACGTCGTATTTCCCTTCAGACCTTTTGTTCTTAACTCAACAGAACTGGGCGATATACCCGAGCGCACAAGTTTAGCGTTGTTTCGGGGGGGTGACCCGCCCGCCCTTCTTCTTCTTGCCCTTGGGCCCGCCCGAGGGGGTCGCCGCGGACGCGCCGCTCTTGAGTCCACTGGCCAGGGCCTCGAAGCCCGCGGGGAGCTCGCCGCCCCTCGCGGCGGCGCCGCGGGCGGCCATTTGAGCCATCTTTCCCATGCCGCCGGGCAGTTGGGGCATGCCTCCGCCGCTCATCTGGCGCATCATCTTCTTCATCTGGTCGAACTGCTTCAAGAGCTGGTTGACCGCCGTCACGTTCGATCCCGAGCCCCGGGCGATGCGCGCGCGCCGCGAACCATCGATGATCTGGGGCTCGCGGCGTTCGCGCGGGGTCATCGACTGGATGATGGCCTCGATCTTGTTGAGCTCGCCGTCGTCGACGTTCTTCGCGGCGTCGCGCATGTCCTTGGTCATGCCCGGCATCAGTCGCATGAGCCCGCCGAGCGAACCCATCTTGCGGATCTGGTTGAGCTGGGCCATGAAGTCGTCGAGGGTGAAGGCGCCGCTCATCATGCGCTGGGCCGAGTCGGCCATGGCGCCGGCGTCCATGGTGCGCTCGGCCTGCTCGATCAGCGAGAGGATGTCGCCCATCCCCAGGATGCGCGAGGCCATCCGGTCGGGGTGGAAGAGGTCGAAGTCGTCGAGCTTCTCGCCGGTCGAGGCGAAGACCACCGGACGTCCCACCACGCCGCGCGCCGAGAGCACGGCGCCGCCGCGCGCGTCGTAGTCGAGCTTGGTCACGATGATGCCCGAGAGCTCGAGGGAGTCGTGGAAGGCCTTGGCGGTGTGCACCGCGTCCTGGCCGGTGACGGCGTCGATGACCAAGAAGGTGTAGTGCGGGTCGGTGGCCGCGCTGATCTGGCGCACCTCGGCCATCAGGGCCTCGTCGATGGCCAAGCGACCCGCGGTGTCGATGATGACCACGTCGCGGCCCAGACGCTGGGCCTCGGCGACGCCGGCGCGCGCGACCGCCACCGGATCGGTGGCGTCGGAGAAGACGTCGACGCCGATCTGGGCGCCCAGCACGCGCAGCTGCTCGACGGCGGCCGGGCGCTGGAGGTCGGTGCCCACGAGGTAGGGCTGGCGGCCCTGGGCCTTGAACCACTTGGCGAGCTTGGCGGCGGTCGTCGTCTTACCGGCGCCCTGCAGACCCGCCAGCAACACGACCGTGGGGGGCTTGGGGGCGTAGGTGACCTTGAGGGCCGAACCGCCGAGGACCTCGACGAGTTGGTCGTGCACGGCCTTGATGACGTGTTGGCCCGGGGTCAGGCTCTGGGCGACGTTCTCACCGCGCACCCGCTCGCCCACCGCGTCGAGGAAGGCGCGCACCACCGAGAGCTCGACGTCGGCCTCCAGGAGCGCCGTGCGCACCTCGGCCAGGGCCTCGGCGAGGTCCGCCTCGCTCAGGCGCCCGCGCGAGCGCAGTGACGTGCCGAGCCGCTCGAGGCGGCCGCTCAGGGAGTCGAACATGGTGAAGAGGCTACCGTCAGGCGCTGAGCAGCGAGTCGACGAAGGATTCGGGCTCGAAGGCCAGCAGGTCCTTGGCGCGCTCGCCGATGCCCACGAACTTGACCGGGATGCCCAGCTCGCGTTCGATGGCCACGACGATGCCGCCGCGCGCCGTGCCGTCGAGCTTGGTCAAGACGATCCCCGTCACCTCGGCGGCGGCCAGGAACTCGCGCGCCTGGCTCAGGGCGTTCTGTCCGGTGGTCGCGTCGAGCACCATGAAGGTCTCCACCACCTGCCCCGGCTCGCGGTCCGCCACCCGACGGATCTTGGCCAGCTCGTCGAGCAGGTTGGTGTTGTTCGCCCGGCGTCCGGCGGTGTCGGCCAGCACCAGGTCGGCGCCGCGCGCTTGGGCGCGGCCCAGGGCGTCGTGGATGACCGAGCCGGGGTCCGCCCCCTCGGCGGCGCGCACGATGTCGGAGTTGGTGCGCTCGGCCCACAACTGGAGCTGGTCCGCCGCGGCGGCGCGGAAGGTGTCGCCGGCGGCCAGGACGACCGAGCGGCCGGCCTGGGTCTCGTGCCAGGCCAATTTGCCGATGGTGGTGGTCTTGCCCACCCCGTTCACGCCGACGAAGAGCCACACGGGCACGCGGCCCTCGTCGGCGCTGGTGCGCACCGAGCGGTCGGCCGACAACGACGCGAGCAGCGAGGCCCGGATCGCCGCGGCGACGCCCTCGGGGGCTCCGTGAGCGCGCAGCTCCTCGAGCAGGGCCGTCGTGGTCGCGAGACCCACGTCGGAACGCAACAACACTTCTTCGACGACGTCGAGCTGCTCGTCGCTGAGCGAGCCGACCGCGCTGATGGAGCGCACCCGGTCGAAGATCGAGCGGGCCGACGCCAGCCGGCGGTCCATGCCCACCGAGTCGTCGATCTCGGGCCGCGGGGCCACCTCGGTGACCAGCACCTCGGGCATGGGGGCGCGCACCATCTCGGGCGCGACGCGCACCCGACGTCGGCGCGAGCGCAGCACGAGGACCACCGCGAGGGCCAGCACCACCAGGGCGACGATGACGAGGACCGCGGTCACGACGCCACCTCCTCCGGCGTGCGCTTCACCCGCTGCGAGACCACCTTGGAGGACGCGCCGGGGACCATGGTCACCCCGTAGAGGGCGTCGGCGGACTCCATGGTGCGCTTCTGGTGGGTGACGATGAGCAACTGGGCCTCATCGCGGAACTCGTCGACCAGGCTGAGGAAGCGCTGGAGGTTCACGTCGTCGAGGGCCGCTTCGACCTCGTCCATCATGTAGAAGGGCGAGGGCCGCGAGCGGAAGACCGCGAAGAGGAAGGCCAGGGCGGCCATGGAGCGCTCGCCGCCCGAGAGCAGCGAGATGCGGCGCACGTTGCGGCCCATGGGACGGACCTCGATCTCCACGCCGGTGTTGAGGGGGTCGTCGGGCTCGGTCAAGATGAGCCGCCCCTGACCACCGGGGAAGAGCATCGCGATCAAGGTCGAGAAGTGCTCGTTCACGTCGGCCACCGCCGAGGAGAAGGTCTGCATGATCTCCTCGTCCAGGGCGTGCACGACCTCCTGGAGTTCACGCCGGGCGTGGCGCACGTCGGCCACCTGGGCGTCGAGCTCCTGGTAGCGCTCCTCGAGCGCGGCCAGCTCCTCGAGGGCCAGCGGGTTGATCGGACCGAGTGAGGTGATGCGGGCCTCGAGCTCGCCCACCAGAGTCTCCAGCGCCACTCCCTCGGGGAGATCGGGAACGTCGACGGCGTCGAGCTGATGGGGCTCGACGCCCAGGTCGCGGCGGATCGCCTCGTGGAGGTTGGCCACCTTGACCGCCAGCTCGGCGAGCTCGATCTGTCCGCGGTGCGCGGACTCGGCGACCTGGGCCAGGCGCTCGTCGGCCTCGTGACGGGCGCGACGCACCGCCTCGAGGCGCTCGGCGCTGGCGCGGCTCGCCTCGAGCTGCTCGCGATAGGTCGAGTCCATCGCCTCCTGGGACAGGCGGATGTCGTCGGCCGCGGCCGAGACGATGGCGGTGAGGCGTCCGAGCACCTGCAGGTCGAACTCGAGGGACTCTCGGCGCCGGGCGGCCTCGGCGCGCTCGAGCGAGCGGCCCTCGAGGCGGGTCTCGATCTCGGCGCGGCGGGCCTCGATGAGGCGGCGGCGTTCGGCGAACTCCGCCTCGCGCCGCGCGTAGGCGCCGTCGGCGGCCTGGGCGGCGCGACGTAGCTCCTCGACCTGGCGTCGACTGGCGTCGGCGCGCGACTGGCGCTCGGCCGCGTCGGCGACGGCCCGCTCGAGCGCGGGCAGCTGCGCGCGCAGCGCCTCCAACTCCTCGCTCAAGACGCGGCACTCGGCGTCGGCGGCGTCGACCTCGGACCGTAGGGCCGTGACGCGACCTTCGGCGTCGGCGGCCTGTTGATTGAGTCGGGCGATGTCGCGTTCGTGGCGCTCGCATTCGGACTCGGCCTTGGCCCGGGCGTTGGTGGCCGCGTTGACGCGCTGGCGCGCCTGGGCGGCGTCGTTCGCGCAGTCGCGGCGTCGTTCGCGCAGGGGTTCGACCAGTGCCGCGGCGGCGGCGGCGGCGCGCTGGGCGTCGTCGACCGTGGCTCGGGTCACGAGGGCGCGGCCCGACGCCACGCGCCAGCCCGAGGCGGCGAAGCGGTCGCCGTCACGGGTCACCACCACCAGGTCCGGGTTCGCCACGGCGACATCGATGCCCTGCTGCCAGGTCTCGGTGACGAAGGCGCGCGAGAAGAGCGCGTCGAGGACGCGCGTGACGTGGGCCGGCGCTCCCGTTCGCGCGCGCACCAGGCTGCGCAGGGCCACGCAGCCCGTCGGCGCCGCGACCGGCGCGATGTCGGTCTCGGCGACGGGCAAGATGAGCCCCGCTCCCCCCTCGCGACGCAGGAGTTCCAGGGCGGCCTGGGCGGAACGACGCCCGTCGACCACCATGGCGCCGACCGAGGCGCCGGCGGCGGACTCCACGGCGCGCTCCCAGCCCTCGTCCACTTCGATGAGGTCGAGGAAGGCGCCGAGGACGCCCTCCAGGCTGCCGATCAGTGCGCGGCCTCCGGCCCCCGAGAACTCTTCGAGCGCCCTCGCCAGGGCCTCGGCGCGCGCCTGGGTGCGGGCCGCCTGGTCCGAAGCCTCGGCGAGGGACTGTTCGGCCGACGACTGCGCCGCCTCGGCGTCGCGCGCCTTCGCCTCGGCGTCGAGGAGCTCGGCCGTCGCGGCGGCGGACGCGGCCATCGCCTCGTCACGGGCGCGCACCACGTTCGCGAGCGACGAGGTCGCCGTCTCGATGACCCGCTCGGCCTCGGCGAGTCGCTGGCTCGATCGCTCGCGAGACTGCGTCGCGGCCCCCGAGGAACGCTCGAGGAGCGTCACTCGCTCGGCCGTCGTGCGCCAGGCCTGCTCGTCGGCCTCGAGCGACAGCGATCCCCAGGCCGCCTCGTGCGCCTGGGCCGCCTCGTCGAAGAGGGCCTGGGCGCTCGCCGCGGCGGCGCGTAGGTCGCGCAGGGTCTCCTCGTCCGCCTCGACCAGCACGAGGTCGGCGGCGAGCTTGGCCGCGTCCGCCTCGAGGGTGGCGATGACGTTCTCGTCGGCCGAGGCCACCAGGGCCGCGCGCAGGGAGCGTTCGCGTTCGGCGATGACCGACAGCGTGCCGCGAGCCCGCTCGGCCAGACCCTGCAGGGTCCCCAGCGTCGAGGCCAGCATCTCCTCGCGCCGCGACGCCATCTCGGCCGCGGCGGTGGTGGCTTGGGCGTCGAGGGTCGCCAGTTCGGCGCGTAGGTCGCGTTCGAGCTCACCGGAGGCGGCGATGGCCCGCTCGAGTTCGTGGCGACGGGCCTCGAAGGCGCTCAGGCGCTCCGAGAACAGGGCCTGACGCGCCACGCGCAGTTCCCGCTCGACGTCGGCGTAGCTGCGCGCGGAGGCGGCCTGACGCTCGAGGGGCCGCATCTGACGGCGCACTTCGCGCACCAGGTCGCCCAGGCGCTCGAGGTTCTCCTGGGTCGCGGCGAGCCGGCGCTCGGCGCGCTCCTTGCGGCGGCGGTGCTTCAAGACGCCGGCCGCCTCCTCGATCACGGCGCGCCGGTTCTCCGACGACGAGTTGAGGATGGAATCGAGTTGGCCCTGGCCGATGATCATGTGCTGCTGGCGCCCGACGCCCGAGTCGCTCAGCAGTTCTTGCACGTCGAGGAGCCGACAGGTGGTCCCGTTGATGGCGTACTCGGAGTCGCCGTTGCGAAAGAGGGTGCGCGAGATGGTCACCTCGGCGCCCTCGACGGGCAACTTGCCCGAGGAGTTGTCGAGGGTGAGCGACACCTCCGCGCGGCCCAGGGCCGCCTTGTTGGCGGTGCCGGCGAAGATGACGTCGTCCATCTTGGCGCTGCGCAGGGCGCGGGTGCTCTGCGCGCCGAGGACCCAGGTCACGGCGTCGACCACGTTGGACTTCCCCGATCCGTTGGGTCCCACCACGGCGGTCACCCCGGGTTCGAATTCGAGGACGGTGTTGTCGGCGAAGGACTTGAAGCCCTTCATGGTCAATCGCTTAAGAAACACGGGTAGACGCTAGCAACGTTCTCGGGGTCGCTCGGTGCTCTCGGGGCGGCCGACTCAACCCTGGCACTTGGGGCAGAAATACGTGGCCCGCTGGTGGAAGACCACCTTGTGCACCGGGGCCCGGCAGTGCGGGCAGGGCTGGCCCTCGCGGGTGTGGACCTGGAGCTGGTCCTGGTAGGCGCCGGGCTCGCCGTCGAGGTTCACGAACATCTCGTCGGCCAGGGTCGTGCCCCCCTGCTTGATCGCCTCGCCCAGCACCTCGGGGATGGTGCGGTGCAGGCGGCGGATCTCGATCGTCGACAGCGACTCCGAGACCCGGTCGTACATGAGGCCGGCCGCGAAGAGGATCTCGTCGGCGTAGATGTTGCCGATGCCCGCGAGAATATCCTGATCAGTGAGGACGACCTTCAGGGCGACGCGACGCGACCGCAGCACCGCCGCGAAGCGGTCCCAGCCCACCTGGTCCTCGAAGGGGTCGAGGCCGAGGTGGGCCAGCTCGGGCACGCGCCGGCGCAGCGCCAGGCCGTCGCCGCCGATCGAGAGCCGGGCGAACTTGGAGACCTCCACCTCGTCACCCTCGGCGGGCGGCGTGGACACGTAGAGCTCGCCGAAGAGCCGCTGGTCGGCGAAGCGCAGCTCCTCGCCGCTGGTGAAGGTGACGACGACGTGGGTGTGCTTGGGCTTGGGCTCCTTGGCGTTCTTCGCCCGGCGCACCTGTCCGGTCATGCCGAGGTGGACCACCAGGTGCTGGCCGTTGTCGAGGCTGACGGCGATGTTCTTGCCCAGGCGGTCGACGGACTTGACGCTGCGACCCTCGAGCTGGTCGCGGAACTCCTTGGGGGTCTTGTGGCGGCGCACCGCACGACCGTCATTGACCTGGACCGCCTTGATCTTCTTCGTCACCATCTCGCGCGCCATCCCGGCGCGCACGGTCTCGACCTCGGGCAATTCAGGCATCGTTCACTTCCCCCCACGCCAGGGCGGCGGCGTTCGCCTCGGCCCTCTTCTTCGACGGTCCTTCGGCGCTGACGGCCACGTCGCCCACGCGCACGGTGGCGCGGAAGGTGACGTCGTGGCTGGGCCCGCTCGAGACGACGTCGTACTCGGGGGCGTCCACGCCGTGCTCCTCGCACCAGTGCCGCAGGCGGGTCTTCGCGTCGAGGGTGTCGCCGGCGCGGCTGGCGTCCACGATGGCGCCCTCGAGGAAGTGGACCACCACGTCGCGCGCGGCCTCGTAGCCGGCCTCGAGGTAGACGGCGGCCACGACGGCTTCGAAGACGTCGGCGAGGATCGAGTCGCGTTCGTTGCCGCGCTCCTTGACGACGCCGCGCCCCAGGCGCATGCTCTCGCCCAGACCGAGGTCGCGGGCCACCGCCGCCAGGGACCCCTCGTTGACCACTCGACTGCGGATCACCGAGGCCGCCCCCTCGTTGACCTGGGGGAACCGCCCGACGATGTAGTCGGCCACGGCCAGGCCGACGACGGCGTCGCCGAGGAACTCGAGGCGCTCGTTCGACTCGGTCTCGTGTTCGGCCGCGTAGCTCGAATGGGTCAGGGCTTGGCGCAGAGCGGGAGAACCCGGCGCCAGTCCGAGTCGCACGGCGAGGGCGGCGATGTCACGCACCTCGACGGTCTCCGTTAGGCCAAATTCAATTTGGCGGTGACGTAGTCCACCGCGTCACGCACGCAACTCAGGCTCTCGAGGTCCTCGTCGTCGATGTGGAAACCGGCGACCTGGGCGGCCAGGGTCTCTTCGAGGGCCTCGACCAGCTCGATCAGGGCCAGGGAGTCGGCGCCCATGACGTCGAAGGGGATGTCCTCATCGATCTCGTCGGGGGTGGTCTCGAGGATCTCAGCGAGTTGCGTACGCACCAGGGCGAGAATCGCGTCCCGGTCCAACGACGTGCTGCCGTCGGCGTCTGTGGCCATGTGAACTCCTTCTAGCGACGAGACCAGCGTACTCATCGACGGGGTCCGCCGCGGTGACTATTGCCCTTCATCAGGTCGAATAGCGCTGCGCATCTTCTGGACGACTCCGGCGGCGTCCATCTCGGCCGCCACCCGCAGGGCGTTCATGATGGCCACGTCGTTCGACGAGCCGTGGCTGATCACGCAGATGCCGTTGAGCCCGAGCAGCATGGCCCCGCCCTGGTACTCGGGCGTGAGCGTGGTGACCGTCGGCATCAGGTGCGGCGCCAGCACCGCGCCGGCGGCGCGCGTCTCCTCGTCGACGTCCACCGCGGAGAGCACCGTCGCGAAGACGAACTTGAGGGCGCCCTCGAGGGTCTTGAGGGCCACGTTGCCGGTGAAGCCGTCGGTCACGATCACGTCGACCGGCGAGGGGATGAGGTCGCGGCCCTCGACGTTGCCGAAGAAGTTGACGGCCGCGTCGGCGGCCAGGAGCTCGTGGGTCGCCTTCACCAGGGGCGAACCCTTGGAGGACTCTTCGCCGATGGAGAGCAGGCCGACGCTCGGGCGCGCGATGTCGAAGCGCGCCCCGGCGAAGGCGGCGGCGAGCTTGGCGAACTGCACCAGCATCTCAGGGGTGCACTCGGCGTTGGCGCCGGCGTCGACCATGGTGGAGGGGGCGCGGCCGGGGTTGGGGATGGGGGTGGCGATGCAGGGCCGCACCACGCCGGGCAGGCGGCCCATGCGCAGCAG
>Ga0208872_1001286_pt1 | contig 15632 bp, 15 predicted proteins | sample CryBogCBH12Aug08_FD_185508 | JGI IMG/M metagenome (GOLD analysis project Ga0208872, IMG submission 185508) | Freshwater microbial communities from Crystal Bog, Wisconsin, USA - CBH12Aug08 (SPAdes) | ecosystem: Environmental > Aquatic > Freshwater > Lake | place: Crystal Bog, Wisconsin, USA...
AGCGCGCGATGGCGGTGTCGGTGGTGGTGGAAACGGCGTTGCGCTCGCGCCGCGAAATGGCAAGAAACGCCACCACCATGACCAGAATCACCGAAAGCATGATGAGCGTGAGCACCAGCGCCATGCCGCGACGGGAAGATTGAAGATTGAAGGTTGAAGGCTGAAAGCCCGCTGCCACCCGCAGGCCGGATTCTGCCTTTTGCCTTCTTACTTCTGCATTTTTTGTTTTCATTGGTAAGCCGTGGGGTCAACATTCAAAATACTCACGCGCTGCCGGAACAAATGGACCGCCCCGGACTGGCTTTGGAGATAACTCCACAGTGTTGTATTCTGCGACGGGGCAAGGCTGCCGCTGTTGAGTGATTCGGCGTGCTTTAAGACATGGTCTTCCAGCACACCAAGCTGCACCTCCACCGCCGCCGGCACGGTGTTGCTGTAAAAGCGGAACTGCGCCTCGCCGCCATCGGTGCGTTGGTAAATATACAGATTCTGCGCATTAGTGTAGGTGCTCTTGTTTATCCACACGCCGTTGGTATCGTAGGCCCGCACCACCAGATGCACCACGCCATCCATCACATGACTCATGCTGGTCCACCGCTTACCGTTGATGGTGCTGTTGAAATTACTGAACAGCACGCCTGGGTTGACCTGAAAGTTGGTCTCCGCATAAAACCGGTAAAGCGGAAACAGCGGGCTGTTCGTGGCGGAATTCACCACGTAGCCGGTGCCGGTCCAAGTGGTGCCGTTGCGCTGGCCCAACACAAAAAACCAGTTCAGCAAATTCGTCCGCTTTGCTGTGCCGCCCGGCAAGGTTTGCACGAGATGCACATAAGGAACGGGATTGGAATTTGCGGAAAAATTCACTGGGCCGGCAAGCAGGCTGATAAAATTGCTCGCGCCGCCTGACGACCGCATCTGCCGCAAATCGGAGGCGATCAATTCCACCGTCGCGCGCCCGCCCTGAAGCACGTCCGCCTGCGTGACGCTGGCGCGGAACGCGCGCTGAGTGCTGTTGAATACCGTCATCAACGCCAGCATGATGAGCGAAAGCAGTGCCATCACCACCAGCAACTCAACGAGGGAAAAGGCTGTTGAATTGCGAATTGCGAATTGCGAATTGCGAATGAAACCATGCCCGCCGCTCGCACCCGCCGGGCGAATTCGGAATTTGAAATTTGAAATTTGAAATTTCATGGCGCGTTGGTGAACGACTGCGATTGGTAAAAATAAAGTGCTGGAGCACTGGCGTTGGTCGTCGTCAACTGGCCAGCGATGGTGGCGCGGAATGTCTGGCGGCCGGTGCCGACCTTGCCATTGGGCAGTTGCGGCCAGAGAAAGGTCATCCGCAACTCATGCTGGCAGCCGGCGAGTTGCTTGCCGAAACTGGTGCTGGTATCCACCGCCACCGGCATATTCACACACACCACCCGGTAAGTGAACGAGTCTTGAAACACCATGCTATTTACGGGTTGTGGCGGCTTCTCGGCAGCCAGACCGCTCATCGAACGGACATAGGCGACATAATGCTCGGGCCCCGGCGTGCTCAATAAACCAATTATACGGGCACCGGTGGTCAGATAGCTTCTGTCCCAGCCGACACCCGTGTTGCTATTGGTGATGGCATAGACATAATTCACTAAATCATCCGCGTGCTGCGAGCCGCTGCGGATGGCTTCGAGCAGCATGGTGGCATCCTGATTAATGATGGTCTCCTCGCGGTTGTCCTGCTGGGTGTTCATGCCGATGGGCAACACACCGATGACGGCTAAAATGGCAAAGCTGATAATGGCGAGGCAAATCGCGATTTCCACCAACGTAAAGGCCACGGAATTGCGAAGGGTGAAGGATGAAGGGCGAATCAAGCCGTCCACTTCGCCTTGGGTGAACGCATTCGCAATTCGAAATTTGGGATTCGAAATTTTCATCACATCTTGTAGTGTTGCCACGTTGCGCGACCGGTTAGCGGCTCGATATCTATGATGTTGTAGGAAATATTCGTGCTGTTACCGGGTGGATTTTCGGTGATGCCGGTGGCAGTCACTGTGGTCAGCTGCGGAGTTTTAGTCGTCGAATTATAGCCATAGCTCACGGTGCCTTGAGCCAACGGAATGTATTCATCCCGAGTTGCCGCATTCACGCCGTCAAAGGTGAGCTGGCCGAGATAGTTAAAGGCAATAATAGGCAATCCGCCCACCGGTGCTGAAGAGTTTTCTGTCGGAAAAGGAATCGCGTTGGTGCGGTGGAATGGCGTGATAGAATACGCTCCATTGTAAACAGGATAGGTGCTGGCTAAATTAGCGGCAAATTTTTTTGCGGCGATGAAAGAGCCTTGCGGCAACGATTGCCAATCGGCTAGGTAGCGCCAGCTATGCCGCCCCGGCTGGTCGCCCACTTTGCCGTAGGAAATGAAATTGTAGCCGGTCAACTGCTTGTCCACCAGATTGGTCACAACAGAGGTGCGGTTGGTGGTAAGATTCCAAAAATTCGTCGGGACGAAAACCATATAGACCGTGGTGCGCTGGCTGATGGCGAGTTGCCGGGCGCGACCCACGTCATCCAGCAACTGCCGCGCCGAGCCAGCGGTGGTGTTGCCCGCGCCGATGTTTTTGATGGCCGGCACGGATAGCGCGGCGAGTAGGCCAAGAATTGAGATTACCACCAATAACTCGATGAGCGTAAATCCATTCTCGATTTTCGATTTTCGATTTTTGATTGGGCAAAGCTGCGCCCCGCCGGTGGTAATCGGCCATCGGCCATCAGCAATCGGCAATCGGCAGTTTTTCATATTATTGCCAACTCAAGACGTTGTCTTTGTTAAGCCCTTGATTGGCTTTGGCGTTGGAATCAATTTTTCCATCCGGCCCGGCGGACCAAGCCATCGCCTTGGCGCTGAATTGAAAATTATCACCGTTGCCACCGGCATCGGTGGTATTAACCAAAGCATTATAACCGTTCTGACCGCTCTGCTGGGAAACTGCTCTCAAAGAATAGAAAGCATCTTTGCACTGGTCGCTGTAGCTCAAATCCAAGCTGATGATATACGGATTGCCCCACGGATCGCGGTAAACACCGGTGATGTCCACGCCTGGCAACGGCGTGCCACCGGTGGCCGGATTGTAGCCAGACAATCTGGCATTCAAAAACTTCGTCTGCTGCGGATTTTTTTGATGGTATTTGTTTACGCTCGTCGTTACCGATGGGTAGTTGGTGATATCCATCAAGATTTGAATGACCTGCGAATTGAGTGTAGATGCCGCTGGAAAACCAGCAGCAGACAAAATTGTTCCACCAAAGGTAATAGTGCCACTTACTTGATTAGTGGCCGGCAAGCGGCTGTAAGTAGAATCGTAGGCTTGGATGGCATTGACAAGATCCACGAGTTCGGTGTGGGCTTTGGCTTTTTGCGCCGCTTTTTTGGCAGCGGCAACCGCCGGCATCAGCATCGCGGCCAGAATGGCGATGATGGCGATGACGACGAGCAGTTCAACGAGGGTAAAGGCCCGGTGGTTGGCGTTTATTTTCATATGTCAAGGCAACGAATTGTTGATTTGAATTTGCTTGGTCCAGTTGCAAATCAGATTGGTCTGGCCGCTGATGACCAGTTGCACCCACAAGTCGTAGGAACTGGGATTGTTGGTGCCGGGATAGCAGTAGCGGAATGGATTCACATCCTGAACACTCAGCGGCTGATAAGTTATATCCGGACCGCGCGCGGAAGTAATAATAATATTGTCGCCGTTGTAAGTGCCAATCTGGTTTTGCTTCAAGCCGGGCAAAAAGTTTTTGGCGGCCGCCGCGTCATCGCCGCTGCCATGAGCGCTGTTCACGAGGCCGCCCACGCCAAAGGTGGTGGAAAAATTTCCCGGCGGCGGCGTGCCGGTCAATTCGTAGTAAAGCTGGTTCACGGTGTAGCTGGTCGGATTCCCCGGTGGATAGGTGCCGTATCGGGCTTTGTAGTTTTCCAGCGCGGTGATGGTTTGGTTTAGTTCTGCCTGCGCGGTCTTGAGATATTGCCAGCGCTTGGCCGCTTTTGATGCGGTAAGAATGAACGCCGCCAACACGCCGATGATGGCGATGACGATGAGCAGTTCCACCAGCGTAAAAGCTGCCGGATGCCGGTGGTCCTCGCCGCTGGGCCACCGGTTTCCGGTGGCTTCCGGCCGTTGAAAATCAGTCCGCATATTCATCGCTCTTTCAATTCCTGTTCCATCCGCTCGCTCAACCATTGCTTAACCATGCTCTGGTAATTCAGGTAGCGCATCCGCGCGAGCCGCTTGATGCGCGCCAACATGCGCGGATCAAACCGCAGCGTCACGGTCACCGACTCGGACGACTCGGCGCTATCGGAGACGGCGGTTTCCATGAGGCGCAGATCCGGGCGGTTTTCCGCCCAGAATCCGGCTTCGGCCGCTTCGCTGTCGAACAGCGGCACGTCTTCCCAGTTGGCAAAGGTTTGCATCACAAATTTTTAGTTATTAATTTTTAGTATTGAGTTCCTCGGACGCCCGCCAACCAACTAAAAACTCAACCTTAAAAACTGAAAACTCATTAAGCCAGCGTCTGGTTCATTTTTTTCTGGTAGAAGAAGCGTTCCTCCGGTTCAAATAACCGCGCCAGCAGCACACGCACCTGCCGGCCGTTGGTGCGATAAACGCTGTAGATGCCGCTGCCACCGGCAGACATGCCGAGGTTAAAATACCGCGCCTGCACGCTGAACCGGGCCGAATCCGGCAGCAGCCGGATGGCAAACGGATCCTCGAACGATTCTTCCACTTCCCGCTGGGTCAAAGAGCCAAGCGCAAAAGGCGGATGATTCCAATCGAACTCCATAACGGGTTAATTGTAAATAATTCGCCCATGCAATGTGAATACAATGTATTTACTCATTGAGGCGAATTTTGTCAAGTTTTTGCCTGAAGATTTGGTTTTTGGCGAATTTTATTCTTTGGAACCACCGCCACCGCCGCCTTCATCACCGATGTGTTGAATCATGTAAATCAGCGGCATAAACATGGCGATGACGATGCTGCCGACGATGAGCGCCAGCAAAACAATCATAATCGGTTCCAGCAACGAAGTCATGCCGGCGACGGCGTTGTCCACTTCTTCGTCGTAGTTGTCGGCGATGCGCAGCAACATTTCCGGCAGCGCGCCGGTCTGTTCGCCGACGTCCACCATGCTGACGACCATCGGCGGAAACACGCGGGAAGCTTCCAGCGGGGCGGTGATAGTTTCACCTTCCTTGACGCTTTCGTGAATTTTGGTGACGGCGTTGGCGATGATGACGTTGCCGGCGGTTTCCTTGACGATGGTCAACGCCTGCAAAATCGGCACGCCACTGCTGACGAGCGTGCCGAGCGTGCGCGTGAAGCGCGAGATAGCTACTTTGCTGATGACCGGGCCGATCGCCGGCATCACCAATTGAAACTTGTCCCAGACATGGCGGCCAAACTTGGTTTTGATGAACAGCATGAACACCACCACCACCGCCGCAACGGCTCCCATCGTGCCAAGAATGTTATTGCGGATAAGGTCGCTCACGTTCAGCACAAACACCGTAAAACCAGGCAGCGGAAAACCCATGCCGCTGAACACTTCCTTAAATTTCGGCACCACCATGGTCATCAGCAAAATCATGATGCCCACCGCCACCACCAGCACCGCCACCGGATAAAATAGCGCGGCCTTGACCTTGCCTTTGATCTTCTGCGCCTTCTCGGAAAATTCCGCCAGCCGTTTCAAAACGACTTCCAGCACACCGCCGAGTTCACCGGCTTTGACCATGTTGACAAACAGACGATTGAAAACTTTCGGATGCTGCGCCAGTGCCTCGGAAAAAGTGCTGCCGCCTTCCACCGAGGTGGCCAGCTTGCCGATGATTTCCTTCAAGACGGCGCTGCGCTCCTGTTTTTCCAACACGCGCAAACCGCGCAATAGCGGCAGACCGGCATCCACCAGCGTCGCCAACTGACGCGTAAAGGTCGTCAAGACTTTCGGCTTCACCCCGCTGCCCAAGCCGGGAATCTTGATGTTCATGTTGAGCACGCCGCCTTTTTTGGCGCCGGCTTTCGGGCGGGCGGCGGTGGTCTTGGATTTTTTCCCCGCCGCTCCCTTGTCCTTTTCCGCCTCAATAATCTTCGTGGGGAACAGCCCCATTTCCTTCACGCGGCCGATGGCCTCGTTCTGGCTGCCGACTTCGATGGTCCCCTTGGTTTCCGCACCGTGGGCATCGAGCGCCACATAATTATATTTAGGCATGGCAGTTGGAAATTATGAATTGCAAATTGCGAATTACGCCCGGCGCGGTTCACCCGCACAATAATGTCACTGAATTCTTCATTTGAAATTCGTCATTCGTAATTTTCTAGGTGTATTTGACAACTTCTTCAATGGTTGTATCACCATCAAAGATGCTGCGCAAGCCGTCATCGCGGAGCGTGACCATGCCCAACTCGACTGCCTTCTGGCGCACCACCACCGTGGGCGCGCGTTCGTTGATGAGATTGCGGATGGCATCGCTCACAACCAACAATTCGTAAATGCCTCGGCGGCCTTTGTAGCCGGTGTCATTGCAAACCGAACAGCCGCGGCCGTAATGAAAAACTTTGTCGCCCAAATCGTGCGGCGAAAGCCCAAGCAACGAAAGCTGTTGTTCCGTCGGCTCGAATGGTGTCCGGCAGTTCTTGCATGATGTGCGCACCAACCGCTGCGCGAGCACGGCCATGAGCGTCGAAGAAATCAGGAACGGCTCTACGCCCATGTCCACGAGCCGCGTGACCGCGCCAGGCGCGTCATTGGTGTGCAGCGTGCTCAAAACCAAATGGCCGGTGAGCGAAGCCTGAATGGAAATTTGCGCGGTTTCCAAATCGCGCATTTCCCCGACCATGATGATGTCCGGATCCTGCCGCAAAAAGGATTTCAGCGCCTTGGCGAACGTCATGCCCTGCGCCTCGTTGATGGCGACCTGCATGATGCCTTCGATGTCGAATTCCACCGGGTCTTCCGCCGTCAGCAACTTTGAGTCAATCGTGTTGACCCGGCGCAGACAGGAATAAAGCGTCGTGGTTTTGCCGCAACCGGTCGGACCGGTCACGACAAAAATGCCGTTCGGACGCAGGATGACTTCCGTGACAAAGTCATGGACATATTTCGGAAAGCCGAGCGATTCCAGCTCCAGATTCACGGAAGAACGATCCAGCACGCGCAGCACCACCGATTCACCGAACGCCGTTGGCAGCGTGCTCACGCGCAAATCCACCTGCCGACCGTTGAGCGGAATCGCGATGCGACCGTCCTGCGGCAGGCGTTTCTCCGAGATATTCAACCCCGCCATGACCTTCAAACGCGACGTCACCGGCAGCGCCAGATATTTCGGTGGCGGCGCCATTTCATAAAGCGCGCCGTCCACGCGGTAGCGGATGCGAAACTCGTCCTCAAACGGCTCGAAGTGAATATCGCTCGCGCGGTCAATCACCGCCTGCTGCAAAACGAGATTGACGAATTTCACAATCGGCACCTCGTTCGCCAGCGCGGCGGCGGCCAGCGCGTCCTCGCCAGCGGCATCCACTTCGCGAGCAATCTTGTCCTTGTCAGAGCCCAACTCCTTCAGAATTTCCGAGAAGCTCTCATTCTCCTCCTGACCGTAAAAACGCTCGATGCCTTTCAGAATTTCCGCCGGGTCGGCGATGACAATCTGGACATCCCGTTTGGCGCTGAAATGGATTTCATCCGCCCGGGCCGGATCTAGCGGGTCCGCCACCGCGACTTGCAGCATGCCGTTGACCACCGCCACCGGCAGACATTTATACATCTGCGCGACCTTCGCCGGGATCAGCCGCAACACCTCGCCGGGAATTTCACGATCCTTCAACGAAACCACTTCCGTGCCCAGCGCCGCCGCGACGACATGCAGGATGTCGTCCAGTTTCATGATACCGAAATCCTGCAGCACCTGCATGGCTGGAGTCGCCGTGCGCCGCAATTCACCAGCAACCTCCTCATATTGGAGGTCGTCAATCATGCCTTGCTCGCGGATGAGCGCCAGCAACGGGTTGGAAATTTCTTCAGCCATGGAACAAATTATTTTTTACCTTCCTGGCGGACGGCCTGCGCCAGATCCAGTTCCTGCAGCTTGGCCATGATGGTGGTCGGATCCTGCGATTTGTTGATGACTTCCTCGCGGGCAATCATGCCCTTCAAATATTTATCAATCAAAAACGCGTCCAGCGTCACCATGCCCCATTTTGCACCGGTCTGGATGTCCGACTGGATGCGGAACGTCTTGTTGTCGCGGATGAGCGCGGCGATGGACGGCGTGTTGATCATGATCTCGAACGCCGCCACGCGACCCGGCTTGTCAATCCGCGGAATCAGCAACTGCGAAATCACCGCCTGCAACACCGTCGAAAGCTGGATGCGAATCATTTCCTGCTGGTTCACCGGAAATGCGTTCACCAACCGGTCAATCGTCTTCGCCGCGCCGGTCGTGTGCAGCGTGCCGAAAACCAAGTGACCGGTTTCCGCCGCCGTGATGGCGGCCTCAATGGTTTCCAAGTCGCGCATTTCACCGACCAGAATCATATCCGGGTCCTGGCGCAGCGCGCGGCGCAACGCCTCGGCGAAATTCGGCACGTCCACATGCACTTCGCGCTGCGTGATGAGCGCCTTCTTGTGCTTGTGGTAATACTCGATGGGATCCTCGACTGTGATGAGGTGCACCTCGTCACGTTCCTCGTTGACGAGGTTCAGCAGCGACGCCAGTGTCGTCGTCTTGCCCGAACCCGTCGGACCGGTGACGAGAATCAAACCGCGCGGCTTAAACAAAAGCTCCTTCACCGTTTCCGGCAAACCAATCTGCTCGAACGTCAGCATCTTGCTCGGAATCTGCCGCAGCACCATGCCGAAATTCCCCTTCTCCTTGAACACGCTGACCCGAAACCGCGCTGCGTCGCCAAATGCAAATGCGAAATCCGCGCCACCGCGTTCGCGCACCTGCTGGATATGTTCTTCCGACGTGATGCTGCGCATCAACTCCTCCGAGTCTTCCGGTTGGAGCGACGGCCCTTCCACGCGGTGCAGAATGCCGTGAACGCGGATGGTTGGCGCCGTGCCGACCCGGATGTGAAGGTCGGAGGAACCTTCGGACACCATCAACTGCAATAAATCCGACATCGAGTAAGCCATAAAAATTATGAATGGTGAATTACCAACGGTAAATTGTCCAAACACGCTCCACCGGGTTTCATTCCACCGGGCTTGATATTAATTTCAAAATTCATGTTCAGAATATTCTAGGCATCGTCACCAATCGTCGCGCGGATGACTTCCTCCGGCGTCGTCATGCCGGAAAGCACCTTGCGAATACCATCCTCGCGCAACGTGCGCATGCCCATCTCGCGGGCGCGGGCGCGCAGCACATTCGTCGGCACGCGGTCGTAAATCAGTTTGCGCGCCTCATCATCCACCACAAAAATTTCAAAGATGCCCATGCGGCCGCGATGCCCAGTGTTGTTACAGTTCGCACAGCCACGACCTTTTTGCACGTTCGCATTTTTCAAATCCTCCTGCTTCAACCCCAGCGCGTTTAGTTCCGCGTCCGTTGGCTGGTAAGGGGCGATGCATTTCTTGCAAATTTTGCGGACGAGCCGCTGCGCCATTAGGCAGCGCGTGGAGGACGCAACCAAAAACGGCTTCACGCCAATATCCACGAGACGCGTGACCGCCCCGGGCGCGTCGTTGGTGTGCAGTGTGGAGAAAACCAAGTGGCCGGTGAGCGAGGCGTTGATAGCGATGGACGCGGTTTCCATGTCGCGAATTTCGCCGATCATCACGATGTTCGGGGCCTGACGCAAAATCGAGCGCAACGCGGCGGCGAACGTGAAACCAATTACCTCACTGACTTGCACCTGATTGATGCCAGCCAGAACATATTCCACCGGGTCTTCCACCGTGATGATTTTGCGGTCAGGCCGGTTGATGAAATTCAAACACGAGTAAAGCGTCGTCGTCTTGCCGGAACCGGTGGGACCGGTGACCAGCAAAATTCCGTCCGGCAACGCGATAATCCGCTCGAAGGTTGCCTGGTCATCGCTCAGAAATCCAAGTTCGGCCAAACCAAGCTTCAGTCCTTCCTTGTCGAGAATACGCATCACGATGCTCTCGCCGTGATTCGTCGGCAGGCACGACACGCGCAGATCAATCATCTTGCTCCCGATTTTCGTCTGGATGCGGCCGTCCTGCGGAACGCGGTGTTCGGAAATCACCATGCCCGCCTGAATTTTCAGCCGCGCGATGACCGGTGCCTGCAGCCGCTTCGGCGGTGACTTCATCTCCTGCAACACGCCGTCAATGCGGTAACGCAGCCGGAATTTTTTTGCCAGCGGTTCCAGATGGATGTCCGACGCGCGCAGTTTGAACGCGTCCACGATGATCTGGTTCACCAGCCGGATCAACGGCGCATCGGCTTCCGCCCCGGCAACCTCATCCGCCGGTCCCAGTTCCAGTTTTTCCTCGTTCAACTCCTGGATGACGTCCTTGAACACGCCGGCATCCATCGTCTTTTTCTCGCCGCCGTAATATTTATTCAGCGCCGCCTCAATTTCCGCCTCCGTCGCCACGCGCAGCTCGATCTTCACCCGCAGCAGATGCGTCAGCGAATCAATTGTGTTGATATCCGACGGGTCGGCGATGGCCACCGCCAGCTCGTCCTCGCCTTTGAACACCGGCACCACGCGGTATTTCCGCGCGATTTCCCGGGGCACCATCGCGATGACCTCGTCGTCAATTTTCAGGGCGGCAAGGTTCACCACTTCCGCGCCAAACTGCGCGGCCTTAGCCTGCGTCACGTCGCCGGGGCGGATGACCTTGTTGGCCACCAGCAAATCCACCACGCCCACGCCGGCGGCGGTGGCCTCTTCGCGAGCCTTGGCCACCACGCGGGCCTCGGTGAAGCCGAGGTCAACCAGCAGATCCAATAGATAATCGTCTTTTTCTGCCACGAGATTTCATGCGCGCCACCGGTTAATAAAATTCTGGGAGCGGGCGAACAGGAGATTTTCATTTGCCGGTCAAAAAGTCAATCCAGACGAAAGACTATTGCGCCAAAACACAGCCAGAGTGGCTACCCGTTTCACGCCTTCCAGACTTTTCCCGGTGCGGTTGGAAATTTCGTCATCACGTTCCGCGTGTCCACGATGAGCCGCGCCCAGCCGATGAGCTGCCGATAATCCACCGCCGCATGCGCGGTAGCAATCAGCACGGCGTCAAAACCTGCCACCGCCCGGCGGTTCCACTTTACGGATTTCGTTCCCGCCCAATGCGGATGCTCGCGCGTGGGCCGGATGACCGGCACATGCGGATCGTAATACGCCACCACCGCGCCGCGCGCCGCCAGCAAATCCAGCAGCCGGTAGCTCGGCGATTCGCGGTCGTCGGCCACGTTCGCCTTGTAAGCGAGACCGAGCACCAGAATTTTTGCGCCGCGCAGTTTTTTCTTCCGCGCCGCCAGTGCTTTGCCGACTTGCGCCACAACCTTCTCTGGCATGGCGCGGTTGATTTCACCGGCAAGCTCCACGAAGCGCGTTTCTTGCCCGACTTGTTTCGCTTTCCACGCAAGATAAAACGGGTCAATGGGAATGCAATGCCCGCCGAGGCCGGGGCCGGGATAAAACGGCATGAAGCCAAACGGCTTGGTGCGCGCGGCGGCGATGGCGTCCCAGATGTCAATGTCCAGCGCGGAATAGACGCCCTTGAGTTCGTTGACGAGCGCGATGTTGACGCCGCGAAAAACATTTTCCAGCAACTTTGCCGCTTCCGCCGTCCGGCAGTTTGCCACCGGCACCAGCGTGCGGATGGCGCGGCGGTAAACTTTTTTCGCCGCCGCCAGACACGCCGGCGTGTAGCCGCCGATAACTTTGGGAATGTCCGCAACGCGGTGCTGCGGATTGCCGGGATCTTCGCGCTCCGGTGAATACGCGAGGTGAAAATCGCGGCCGGCTTTCAGACCGGAACCAGCTTCCAGCACGGCGCGCAGCTCGTTCTCCGTGGTGCCGGGATAGGTGGTGGATTCGAGGACGACGAGTTGGCCGCGTTGCAGGTGGGCCGCGATGGCTTTGCCGGTGGTGAGCACGAACGACAAGTCCGGCGTGCGATTTTTTTTCAGCGGCGTGGGAACGCAAATAAGAATCGCCGCCACGGCTTTGATTTTTGCGAAATCGGTGGCGGCGGAAAATCTGCCGGCGCGGACGAGTTTTTTTATTTCACCGGCGGGAATGTGTTGGATGTAGCTGCGGCCGGTGTTGAGCGCGGAAACTTTTTTCGCGTCAATATCCAGCCCCAGCACGCGAACGCCGCTGCGCGCAAATTGCAGGCACAGCGGCAGTCCGACGTAGCCGAGTCCGATGATCGCGATAGTCATGCCGTTTGCGCCAGCTTGCACCACCGGCGGGCGCGGCAAAAGCGTTTTCGCGGTGGAAAATTATTTTTTAAAGGTCCGCAGGTAAGCAATGGACGCCTTGATGTCGGCATCCGAAAGTTCGGACGGCTTCATCAGCGTCTTGCCGTCTTTCTTCATGCCTTCCTTGATGGATTTGAAGGCTTGATCGTCACTGACGGACGCCTGCACAGTCGCGTCGGTGTAATCCCGCGCGCCGAGTTTGGTGCCCATCTTGGTGGCGCCTTTGCCGTCGTCGCCGTGGCATTTGGCGCAGTTGTCGGCATAGACTGCCTGGCCGTCAGCGGCGAAGGCGGTGGTGGTTAAGGCGAGCGCGAACGCCGCCGGGAGTGCGAGGAGTGCGATTTTTTTCATAGGAGTGTTAACGGTGCTTAACTTTCGCGCCGGTGGAAAATATTTTCTAATCAATTCTTGCCAGAGAGTTGACCGTAATTGCGATGCCGCAACACCGGTGAATGTCACCCGCGCTGCCGGGTCGCCTCGTAAAGAAAGATGCCGGTGGCAACGGCTACGTTCAGCGAATTCATGTGCGACGGCATCGGGATTTCCACCAGATCATCGCAGGCCGCCAGCACGGCGGGCGTTAAGCCGGGACCTTCCGCGCCGAATACCAAGCAGCAATCGCCTTGAAGTTTTGCCTGCGCCAGTTTGGTCGCGCCGGGTCGCGGATGCGCCGCCAGACAGCGCACGCCGCGCGCCCGCAACGCCGTCAGCGTGGTCACGAGATTCGCCACCGGCACCACCGGTTGCTCAAAAATGGTGCCCATGGAGCCGGAAACTGCGCGCCGTTGGAACGGGCTGCCGCACGTTTCGCCCACGATCAGAAACTGCGCGCCAAACGCCGCGCAGTTCCGCACCACCGCGCCGAGGTTTTCCGCGCTGGCAATGCCTTCCACGGCGGCAAGCAGCAGCGGGCGAGAGGAATTTTTCAAAAGCGTTTCCAAGTCCGGCTGCGGCGGAATTTTCGCCACCGCCAGCGCGCCCTGATGGAGCTTGTAGCCAGTGATGGTTTCCAGCAACGGCGGTTCGGCGAGATAAACGTGGATATTTTCTTCCGGCCGAGCGCGCAGTTGCGGTTCCAATTTTTCCAGCCATGCCGGGGTGAGCAGCGCGGAGACGACGGTAAACCGGCTCGCCAACAACCGCGCGATGACTTTGTTGTTTGCCGCCACCAGCACGCCGGCCCGCTCGTGTTCTTCGACGCGGCGCAAGGTTCGATACAACGCCAACTCTGGCGCATCGAGCGATTGAACGGATTGGAGGGTCAAGGTGGCCACGGCAGAATTAAAGGCGCAGCGAATTTTTTATTTTTGCGGCACCGGAAATTTTTGCTGCATCACCGCGAGAATCTGCGCCCACGTCATCGAGGTTCCATTTTTGGTTCCCGCCGCCACGCCGCTGGCATAGGCGGTGGCGGCGGAAGTTCCCTGCACCACGAACGCCTGATTCCCTAGATAAACCACGCTGGCCCCCGGCAGCGCGAGGGAAATGAAACTGCCAAAATTGGAATACGCCGCCAGTTGTCCACCTTGCGTGGCGGCCACCGCGATGACGCCGGAATCCGCCGCCGGATAAGTCGGCGTGGCCACGGGCTGATTTCCGGCTGCTGCAAAAATAATAATCCCCTTCGCCGCCGCTTGCTGGATGACATCGCTCAAAATGGCGCTGTCGGTGGTGCCACTGAGGCTCAGGTTCAGGACGTTCGCGCCGCCGTTCACCGCCGCCTGCACGCCCAGCGCGACGTTCCAAGTGGTCGCGGTTTCGCTGTTGCCGTAAACATCCACCGGCAGAATCTGCGCCGAGGTGCTGCCGCCCTGCGCGGCCATGGCTCGCAAAATAGTTTCCGCCATGCTCGTCGCGTGCGTGGGATCGGCACTGCTCAAATCGGTGGTGTCACCGGTAACGGAAATGGGCTTGAGCAGAAACGGGTCGAGGCTGGTCCCAAGCGATTGCACCGGCGTGTCAATCAAACCAACAATGACGCGGCCGGAATCGCCCGGCGGATTCAGCGTGAGCGAAACCGGACCAGCCGAGGTGCTGGCGATTTTCTGCGGCGCAGGCGGTGGCGCAAGCAGGTAATTATATTCCACGGCGGCGACGGTGGCATTGGTTTTCAGGCTGGCCAGCGCGGTGTCGGTGGCGGCGGCATCCGTGAATTGCAGGCGGTAAATGCCCAGCTTGTCGTCGCGTCCGACGACTTTCGCGCCAAGCGATTTGGCGAGCGCGTCAATATCCGTGCCGGGCTTCACCTTGACGAGCAGTTCGTTGGCGACGTGTTTCGGCGGTTCGGTTTTTTCCGGTTCGACGGCAGCCACCGGTTGCGTCGCGGCGTGCATCGTGGTGGTAAAAACGTAGAGGTGGTTCGCCTCGTTGGTTTTTGGCACAAAGGCAAAATTCAAATCGCCGAGGAGTTTCTTTAGTGCCTCACCGGTTGGCAGATTGGAAAATTTAACATCCGCTTTCCGCGCCACACCCGGTTCCACAAAAATATGCCAGCCGGTCTGGTGCGCGATGTCTTCCAGCAGCGGCCAGAGCGCCTCGCCGTGAAGGTCGGCGGTGACGCGGCCGGCGACCGTTTGCCAGACGAGAGAATTGGTCGCCGTGCCAGCGCGTAAAGGCGCACCGGTGAAAACCAGCAGTGCGAGGAAAAAAATAATTGTAAAACGGCGCATGAAATGAGTTGTCAATTTGATGCTGCCGGTGGCGAAAGCGTTCAGATAATTATTTTTTCAGAACGGATTTCACCCAGTCCTGATGGTCGAGATACCAGCGAATCGTCTCGCGGATGCCGGCCTCGAACTTGTGCGCCGGCGTCCAGCCCAGTTCGCGCTGGATTTTCGTGGCATCAATCGCGTAACGGCGGTCGTGGCCGGGCCGGTCCTTGACGAAGCTGATGAGCGAGCGGGAATTGCCGCCGAGCTGCGGCGCGAATTCGTCAATGGTGTCGCAGATAAGCTGCACGATGTGAATGTTGGCCCATTCGTTGTGACCACCGATGTTGTAAGTTTCGCCAAGCTGGCCGCGATTCACCACCGTCCACAGCGCTTCCGCGTGATCGCGGACGTAAAGCCAGTCGCGGACGTTCATGCCGTCGCCGTAAACCGGAACCGGCTTGCGCGCGAGGATGCTCTGGATGACGACGGGAATGAGTTTTTCAGGAAATTGGAACGGGCCGTAGTTG
>Ga0208872_1001287_pt1 | contig 15623 bp, 14 predicted proteins | sample CryBogCBH12Aug08_FD_185508 | JGI IMG/M metagenome (GOLD analysis project Ga0208872, IMG submission 185508) | Freshwater microbial communities from Crystal Bog, Wisconsin, USA - CBH12Aug08 (SPAdes) | ecosystem: Environmental > Aquatic > Freshwater > Lake | place: Crystal Bog, Wisconsin, USA...
GACCTACCAGTGAGTGGTTCGGCGCAATCGCAATTCGGACAGATTTATACGTCGTCGAAGAATTTGGACTTCAGCGGACTCACCATTGGACTCACGTCCTCCGCCTTGACCATGAAGGTGGCGAACTTCGGGGCGACGAGCCTGACTTTCGCCGCGACCTCGCAAGACAATCCCTCGGGTTTTTCAGTGACCGGGTTGCCGAAGAGTGGAGCAGCCCTACTGCCGAATTCATCCATCACCATCTCCGCCACGTTCTCGCCCACTTTGACCCAGACGTACGCCGACAACATCACACTGACCGCTACTCCTTCCGGTGGAGGTGCGACCCAAACAGCGAACCTTCTCCTCACCGGCTCCGGCGCCGCTCCGGCACAGGTCAACGTGACGACACCGTCGGGCAAATCCACCATCAGCCTTGGTACCGTACCTATTGGCTCGTCGGTAACGTCAGGTTTCACTTTGTCCAACGACGCAAGTTTGAATAACGGTTCAACGGCCACGATCACGAGCTTTCAAGCGAGCCACGTCCTCGATCCCGTTGTGGGCGACACTCGACACGGAGATCTCACCATTCAAGGCACCCTTGCAACGGGAGAAGAGTTGCCTCCGCAATTCAGCTCATACTTCCCCATTGTTTTCCAACCTTCGAAGCCCGGGATCTTCACCGACGTGTGGACGTTGGTGACCGACGAAAAGAAGCCAACGGGCACGGGATACGTGAGTTTCACCATCACGTTTACGGGGGTCGGAGCCGCGGGTGCGGGATACGCCTTGTCACCTCCATCCCCGACGAGCGGATGGACGTCCAATGGTTCGGCCACTCTCTCCAACGGAGATATCCAGTTGACCTCCGTCACACCATCGCAGGCCGGGTCGTCATTCTGGCCTACCGCCCAATCGACCAAGAACTTGACGGTTTCCTACACGACGCTGGCATCGGGAGGAACGGGCGCAGACTCAACAGCACTGGTACTCGCCAACGCCGCCGACACGTCGCCCTCCGCGCTCGGAGCGCCCGGGTTGGATCTAGGTATCAATGGCATCGACGGCATCAGTGTGGTCGTATCCGAATACACGGAGAACGGATCGCCGCCGGGCACCTACGCCGCCGGTGGATTCGTGGGCATCACCGACGGGCTCGACAAGGCGCAAGATGGTATGGATTGGCTCGCCACTGCCCCTTTGCCCGCTGATCCGTACGGCCTGAATGATGGCGGCGCACAGGACAACCCACTCAATGTCACCGTGAGCGTGTCGACCAACTCCTCTACTGGGGCCATCACCGTTTCGGTCATGGTCAATGGACAGGGATTGGTACTACAGGGCGATGGCTCGTATTTACCCCTTACCGCGGACGTGACGAACTCTTTGGGCTCCTCAGTGTTGATGGGCTTCGCCGGGGCCACGGGAGGTGCCGATAATCAGCACGACATCAGCAACGTATGGGCCACTGTCGCTGGACCACTGCCGACGATCAACCTCACTCCCTCGTACAGCGCGAATGTCGGCTCCCTCCCCGTTGGCGGGTACGCGTCCGACGTCGTCACCCTAACCAACACCAGTTCGCTGCCCGCCACCATCGCCAGTGCCACAACGTCGGGCGCGGCGCTGTCGTTCATCACCACCTCGAATGGTCTGAGCGGAACTTCCTTTGCTGTTCCCTCGCTCCCCCTCACCCTTGAACCGGGCAACTACGTCCAATGCATCGTCGGCGTGCAACCAGCCACGCCCGGAGCCTTCTCGGGAGCTCTGGTGCTTGGTCTGCTGGGGGCGAACCCGCAAAGCATCCCGATCAAAGGAATCGCCACGGGCGTCGCTTCGGCGATTCCTTCGTATCTCTCGTGGCATCGAAATGGATCAGCGACGTTGTCGGGCTCAACACTGCAGTTGACGAACAACAAGATGCAGCAGGCGGGTACGGCCTGGGATACGACCCTTCTGCACAGTGCGACCACCTCTGTGACGTTCCGACCATCCGTCAGTGCGACGAGCAACGCTGACGGACTCGCCGTGCTCTACGGCACGTCGAAGACGCTGAGCACCTTTGTGGGCGGGTACGGCTACGACCTTGGATTTGCGCCTAATACAACGGGCATTACCGCCGTGGTGTTCTCCGAATACAAAGAGCCAGGAGCGCCGGGACCAAATTTTGTCGGCATATCCAACGGTGCCGTGGGCGCGAAATTACGTTGGATCGCCACCGCGCTGTTGCCCGTACCTCTCAAATCCCTCCACGGACCCGTGACCGTCACCACGACCGCCACCTCCGTCTCGGTGTACGTCAATGGTGCACGCGTTCTCAAAGCCACCACACCCATTAGCGCAACGGCCCGACTCGGATTTTCGGGATCCACCGGAGGACTGACCGGAGCACACTCGATCAGTGGCGTCATCGCGACACAGGCGTAACGATCGTCAGCCACGCCCTACGAAACGGCGAAGAGTGAGCTGATGATCATGGAGGAGCACGGCTGTACGTTCTTCCCAAACAGTGAGACGGATGTCGTGCCCCCGCTGCTGAACCCGATGGTCATTGATTGCAGGGAGCTACAGCTCGCCGCGCCACTACCAAAATTGGGATAGCTCAGGTCGAAAACGATCGTTCCTCCCTTCGCGACGACACCAGGCGTCGGGATGGGTGGCGCCGGTACGGATACCGATCCAAATGGGGCGTTCGATACGGACACGTTCAGTGCCGGCGTCACGCCCGGGAACGTCAGGCGAGGGCTTCCACTGTAGGAACAGGCGGCACCCTCATTGGTCAGCGACACCGAGCCGTAGCTCGTGCCGGCTGCGGCACCGAGTGATACGTAGGTCGCCGTGAAGTTCGACGCATCACAGACCACCGCCACCGTCGTGGTGGTTGACGTACTGGTCGTGGTCGACGTCGTGGTGTTCGCGACGTGAGAGCGAGTCGCGACCAAGAACACCACCGCTGCGGCTAGCGCCACGCACAGAGCGGCGAGCACCACGACGACTCTTTTCACGGCAAGAAATCCTCCGGATTGACGTCATCAAGAAATGCACGCATCTCGTCAAGAAGAACGGCGTCATCAACCTCGTCCACCGTGACCTCGTCGACGTCGTCAAAGTCGTCATTGTCCGCGTCCACGTCGTCCAAGACCATGATGCGACCGTGAGCCGACATGACATCATCGGCGACGAAAATCGGAACGCCACGGCGCAAGGCGACGGCAATGGCGTCGCTGGGCCGCGACGACACCCGCAGCGCTGCCGCATCACGTTGCACCATTAACTCGGCGAAATACGTCCCGTCCACCAAGTCCATGACCACGACACCGGTGAGTTGGCCGCCCAGTGCTTCGAGCACTGACACCACCAGATCGTGGGTCATTGGTCGCTCCGTCTCGATGCCTTGCAGGGCGTAACTGATCGCGGCCGCTTCCGGGGCACCGATGTAGATCGAGAGTACTCGTGGTCCGTCTCGCTCCTCCAGTAAGAGGAGGGGCGTCGCGGAGCCGATGTCCACTCGCACTGCCCGCAGAACCACTTCGATCACATCGTCAGCCTAGACAGCGACGAATTCAAATAGTTCGCAGATGTTCTCGCAGGCTGGCGTTATAGAGAATGCGACGAAACGCCTGCAGGCTCTCGCTAATCCCTTCGACCTCTCGCTCCACCGATGGCTTATCGTGCGTACGTCGCGTGTGAACAATCGGCTGGGTGAGCTGCGCCAGCAGTTCGACTTCGCGTTCGACCGTCCGACGAATGATTTGGAGGTGTCGGGCTTCTACTCCGAGGGCCGTCAGGGTGGCGAAATCTCGAGCCACCGCAACGTCGTCGTGCGAAAAATGCTCGACGCCTCCTTCGAGGAACGGCTGGACGAAGCCGTAGCCAATGAGGTCCACCATCTCGGCTTCGGACAATCCGGACTGTTCGAGAAAATCACGACGGCTCACGAGACCAACCTGCGATGCCGTGGCGCTCTCGGTGAAGTTATCGTGGGCCACCGAAATTTCTTGACGCACCGCGCCAACGGCGGCGACCGGCGTCGAGTCGACTTCGTCGTCGCGCACGAGTCTCATCGTCGGTACGCGACGATGAGCGGTGTTCGTCTCGTCCGCGCTGGTCGGCACCGCGAGCGAGATCGCGGCATTCGCCGCCACTTCTTTGGCCGCCCGCTTGGTAGTGGGCTCCACGGGTCGATCGGGCAAGAGACCCTGTTCAATCAGGCGCTGACGAATCACCCTCAGAGGTACAAACTCTTGTTGCGCGAGACGAAAGGCCTCACGTAGGCATTCGATGTCACGGTCGCTGTAGAGCCGGTACCCCTTGCGCGACCTACTCGGACACACCAGACCTTTGTCCTCGTAGTAACGAATCTTTGATAATTCAATCGTCGGAAAATCCTGCCGCAGGAGGGTGTGCACCTCGCCAATGCGCATCCGCGGGGTCGCGTTCATTCGTCCGTGCCCCAAAAGAGCAATTTGAATTTGCCAATCTGAACCTCGTCACCCGAACGTAGCGACGTTTCTTCCACGCGTGATCCGTTGACGTAGGTGCCATTGAGTGAGTTGAGATCACGCACGGTGTAGCGACCACTCGCCGTCTTCGTGAAGAGCCCGTGATGACGAGAGACCGACACATCGTCGAGAAAGACATCGCTCGCCTCGTGACGACCCACGGTCACGACATCGGTCCGCAGTTCAAATCGCTGACCGGCGAGCGGACCCGCGGCGATGATCAACGCATCCACGATGCGCGTCGTGGGTTCAATGGTCGCGTCGGGATCAAGACCCTCGTCAGCGGAGACAACCGGGACCGCAATAGTTTCCGGTGATGTGGAGTCGTGCTGGGGTGCACCGCACGACCAACAGAAGTTGGCGTTCGCGTTGAGAATCTCTCCGCAGCGTCGACAGGTCACGGCCGTCACAGTACCCAAGATCATCCGACGGAGCGCGGGCTACTGATTGGTCAGGTCGCCGTAGGCGGCCGCGTCGAGTAGGACGTCGTACGTGCCTTCGTCGTCGAGCTGAATCACACAGATCCAGCCGGCACCGTAAGGGTCCTCATTGACGAGTTCGGGCGACGAGGACAAAGCCGCATTCACCTCGATGACCGTCCCCGCTACGGGTGCGTAGATCTCGGACACGGACTTCGTGGACTCCACTTCACCAATCGTCGCGCCCGCGCTAAAGCTGGTGCCCACGGTGGGGAGATCTACAAAGACAACGTCGCCCAATGCGTCTTGCGCGTAGTCGGTAATGCCGATGCGAATGTGATCTGCGGCTCGTTCCGCCCACTCGTGATCTTTCGAAAACTTGAGTTCCGGGGGAATCTGCATAATCGTCCAATCTAGTGGACCCGCCGAGCCGCTCGCCCCGAGCGCAGGGCCTCCAGGGCGGGACGGACGTAACCGGCGAGGACAATCCACGCCAGCACGAGTCCAAATCCACCGATGGCCCACGTGAGATCACGAATGACCACCTGCCAGGCTGATCGCGCAACGTCGTGTGGATTCGTGGTGAGCAGGAATAACGGATAGGCCATCATGAGTGCGAACGTCGACACCTTCCCCCACCACAGCACGTCAATGCGAGCCGCGCCGAGTGACGCCAGCAGCAACGTCACGAGTGAGACAACAATTTCCCGTGCCAACGTGAGTCCCGCAAACCACCACGGCACGGCGCCGACGAGGGCGATGGTAAGAACGCCGGTCATCACGAGAAGCCGGTCCGCCACGGGATCGAGAATCTTGCCGACGCTGGACACCTGCTGCCATCGACGTGCGAGGAAACCGTCCACCCAGTCCGTGGCGCCGAGTGTTGCGAGTAGCCACGCCGCCATCGCCCAATGATCGGTGGCCAGAACCAAATAGACGTACACCGGCAGGAGGGCTAGCCGGACTGCCGTCACGGCGTTGGGCCACGTGGCCCACCCTCGCTCGGTCCCTACTTGACCGTCCACGAACCATTGGAGCGGAACAGTGACGCCAGGTCGCCCAGACCCTTCTCGCTCTGTTGTTGAACAATTTGCGCGCTCGCACTCTCACCGTATTCCGCCGACGACACGTCACGGAAAACTCCCATAGGAGTCGGTTCGTGATCGCTGATGGTCAAGCGCGAGAGCGAAAACGCCAAACTCGGATCTTCCACGTGCTCGTTGTGGACCAGCACGTGTGTTTCGTTGTCGCTCGTCACGCGGTCGGTGACCACACCACCGTCGGGCAGTCGGAACACGCCAAATTCGTTCTCGGCTCCGAAGCGAATCGCTTCGCCGTGGCGCAGCTGAATCAACATGGCGCCGCGGTTCTCTTTGCTCGTTATACCTTCGAACGCGGCGTCGTTGAAGACGTTGCAGTTCTGGTACACCTCTACAAGAGACGCGCCGCGGTGCGCGTGCGCCCGACGGATCATTTCTTGCATGTGCGCGCGGTCCATGTCGTGCGTTCGGGCCACGAACGTCGCCTCGGCGCCCACCGCCAACGACACCGGATCAAACGGGCGATCCAGCGATCCCACCGGTGTGGACTTGGTGACCTTGCCGCGTTCCGACGTCGGCGAGTACTGGCCCTTGGTCAGCCCGTAAATGCGGTTGTTGAACAGCAGGATGGTGATATTGATGTTGCGACGCAGCGCGTGAATCAAGTGATTCCCACCAATGGACAATGCGTCACCGTCACCACTGATGACAAAGACGTCGAGGTCAGGCCTCGCCATGGCCAAACCCGTCGCAATCGCGGGAGCGCGGCCGTGGATCGTGTGTACCCCGTAGGTATTCATGTAATACGGGAAACGCGCAGCACAACCAATGCCCGACACGAAGACGGTCGACTCTCGTCGAACTCCGAGATCCGGCATCAGCATCTGCACGGCCGCAAGAATGGAATAGTCCCCACAGCCGGGGCACCAGCGCACCTCTTGGTCGCTGCTCCAATCTTTGCGCGTGGTGAGGGGAACGGCGGTCGTTGTCATCACTTGCCTCCCAGGACATCATCAATGGCCGAAGCAATTTCGGCCGCACGGAACGGAACGCCCTGCATCTTGCTAAGTGACGTCGCGTCCACGAGATACTCCGCTCGCAACAGCTTGGACAACTGACCCAAGTTCAATTCCGGTACGAGGACGTGGGTGTAACGAGCCAGCACGTCGCCCAAGTTGCCGGGGAACGGGTGCAGGTGGCGGAGCTGCACGTGAGCGACTTTCTTGCCATTAGCCCGAGAACGCGCCACGCCAGTCGCGACAGCGCCATAGGTGCCACCCCAACCAACCACAATGAGATCGGCGTCACCCGTGGGATCATCGACCTCGACGTCGGGAATGGTGGCCACGATGCCGGCCACCTTCTCCGCGCGCAGGTGCGACATTTTCTCGTGGTTCCTACCGTCGTATGACACGGTTCCCGCACCGTCGGCCTTCTCAAGGCCTCCGAGTCGATGCTCGAGACCGGGCACTCCCGGCGGCGCCCACGGGCGCGCCAGTGTCTCGGCGTCCCGCTGGAAAGGCCAGAAGTGCTCGCTGCCATCGTCGTCCACGTGATTGGGGGCCGACGCGAAGTTCGGATCAACCACGGGCAAGTCGTCGGGATGCGGGATCAGCCACGGCTCTGTTCCGTTGGCGAGATACGCGTCAGTGAGTAACAACACCGGCGTGCGATACGTCACTGCGATACGTACGGCCTCGAAGGCTGCGTTGAAGCAATCTCCCGGTGTGATCGCCGAGACGATGGGCACCGGTGCTTCGCCGTGACGTCCGTACATGGCGTGCAGGAGGTCGGCTTGTTCCACTTTCGTCGGCAGCCCTGTCGACGGACCACCTCGCTGAACATCGACAATGACGAGGGGGATCTCCAAGGAAATTGCGAGGCCGATGGCTTCGCTCTTTAAGTCAAGCCCCGGGCCACTGGTGGTGGTCACGCCCAGCGCGCCGCCGTAACTGGCACCAATGGCCGACGCGATTCCGGCGATTTCGTCCTCGGCCTGAAAGGTGCGAACACCAAATTCCTTGTGCTTGGCCAGTTCGTGCAAGATGTCCGACGCCGGAGTGATCGGATACGAACCGAGGAACAGAGGCAAGGACGCCTTTTGTGCCGCGGCGATGAGACCCCACGCGAGAGCGGTATTGCCCGTGATGTTGGCGTACTCGCCCGACGGGAACGGAGCCGCGGTGACTTCGTAACGAGCGTCGAAGAGCTCGGCGGTTTCGCCGAAGTCGTACCCGGCCCGAAAGGCACGGCGGTTGGCTTCGAGAACCATCGGGACCTTGGAGAATCGCTTCTCGATCCACGCGTTGGTCGACTCGATGGGACGTGAATACAACCACGACACCAGCCCTAGGGCGAAGAAGTTCTTGGAGCGCTCCGCGTCGCGCGGCTTGACGCCGGCCTCTTTGCAGACCTCCGTCGTCAGCGAAGTCATCGGCACTTCGTACACCGTGAACTGTCCGAGAGTTCCGTCGCTGAGTGGATTTTCGTCGTAACCGGCCTTGGCGAGAGAGCGCTCGTCGAAGGCGTCAATATTCACAATGATCGTGGCGCCACGCTCGAGCAATCCGATATTTGCTCGCAGGCCCGCGGGGTTCATGGCCACGAGCACGTTCGGCGTGTCACCCGCCGTGGAGATGTCGTGATTCGAAATCTGGACCTGAAACGACGACACACCCGCCAGTGTTCCGGCGGGGGCGCGAATCTCCGCCGGATAATCAGGCAGCGTCGCGAGATCGTTGCCAAATAATGCCGACACCGACGTAAATCGCTCGCCCGTGAGCTGCATGCCGTCGCCCGAGTCTCCGGCGAAACGCAACACCACACTGTCGAGGGTGGATAGGTCTTGTTGCTTCATCAGTCCCCCATCACTTTGCTCATTCCACTGTACCTAGTCCCGTGAGACAAAAGATTCACTTTTGTCTCATCGGCATTAGGCGATCGTGATGGCCGAATCGAGGAACACGTCTTGGATGGCGTGCACCAGCGCCGCGCCTTCGTCAATCGGCCGCTGAAACGCCTTGCGTCCGACAATGAGCCCCTGTCCCCCGGCGCGCTTATTGATCACGGCGGTACGCACAGCTTGGGCCATGTCGCTGTCTCCCTTGGATTCGCCCCCCGAATTAATGAGACCAATTCGTCCGGCGTAGCAATTGGCCACCTGCCAACGGGTCAGATCAATGGGGTGGTCGGTCGTCAAGTCGCTGTAGACGCGACTGTCGGTCTTGCCGAAGTTCACCGCGTTGTAGCCGCCATTGTTTTCGGCCTGCTTTTGCTTGATGATGTCAGCCTCGATCGTGACACCCAGGTGGTTGGCCTGTCCGGTGAGGTCGGCCGACAGGTGGTAGTCGGCGTCCGAGGTCTTGAAGGCGGGGTTGCGCAAATACGTCCACAGGACGGTAAAGAGCCCCAAGCGATGGGCTTCTGCGAACGCCGCACCCACTTCCTGCAACTGGCGGTCCGACTCGGGCGATCCGAAGTAGATGGTCGCGCCCACACCCACCGCACCGAGGTCAGCTGCCTGGCGCACCGAGGAGAACATGATCTGGTCATACGTGTTCGGGTAGTGGAGGAAGTCGTTGTGATTGATCTTCACAATGAAGGGGATCTTGTGCACGTAACGGCGCGAGACGGCGCCCAACGTGCCCAGCGTCGTGGCAATCGCGCTGCAATCGGCCGCGATGGCGAGGTCGCACAGTCGCGCGGGATCAAAATACGTCGGATTCTTCGCAAAGCTCGCCGCACCCGAGTGCTCGATGCCCTGGTCCACGGGCAGGATCGACAAGTAACCCGTCCCGCCGAGTCGACCGTGACCGTACATCGCACCCAGACTCCGCAGCACCGAGGGTGACCGATCGGAGTAGGCAAACACCTCATCGATGAAATTTGGTCCCGGCGCAGTCAGCAATTCCTTCGGAAAAGCAGTGGCAACGTGATTGAGCAGTGACGGTGCTTCGTCACCCAAGAGAGCAGCTATGTCCATGGAGGAAGGCTACCAATCTCCCTCGAGGTATTCGGGAACTAGCGATCCCGACGATGCCGCATCGAAGTCGCCGAAGAAACCGTGCGGGCCACCAAAGTCACGAGCACGATCTGGCCGCTAATCGCCTCGAGAACCGCGCACGCTCGTGGCACCGACCCAAACGGTGTGAGATCCCCGTAACCCACCGTGGTCAAGGTGATGAAGCTGAAGTAGGAGTAATCGCTGTAGTCGTGCGCGCCACGCTGCATGAAAAAATGTCGCGACACCTGACCCACCGACGTGTCTATCAGCGCGAAACACAAACCCAGCAGCAAATACACGCAGAGGGACGCGAGCATCGTGCGCGCGGTCACATCTTCCGTGCGCAGCACGTGGGTCGCGACCAGGATGAATGAGGCGAACATGGCAACGGCGAATAGGGCGTTCACGAGACCGCCGGTCACGCGTCCGGGCCAGATCCCGTCCGCCACGGCAGCGAGGAGGCCCAGGGCCGCAGCCACTTGTCCGACCTGCAGCCAAATTCCCCGGAGCCCGGAAGCCAACTGGGCAATGCGCACGGTCAGAACGATCGGCAGCACCACCGCAATGGCCGTGTAGCGACTCACCAAATTCGTCACGAGAATGGCGTAGTCGACCAACAAAATGCCCGCCAAAATATCGAAGCGATCGAGCCAACGATTCGTGCGAGTCATGACGTGCATCGTATCGACGCTCGTCCGACGTTCTGTGCTTTGCCTATTTCACCAGTTTGGCCAATTTCGTCAATGCGGGATCTCCGGCGAAAACTGAGAAGCGACAGGCGTACCACGAGGGCGTTGCCGTCGAGGGAGCAACTTCGTAATCCCACACGAGGAACGCGTCGATGACGTCCGGCACATACCACGCTGCCGGAGGATGAAGTTGAAGGGCGCCGGTCGTGGCGATCACCACACTGCGTTGGGTAGGACTCACGCACGGCGCACCGGAGCGAACGCCAAATTCTCCGTCGATGAGTGGCTTGTGCAGCCATCCAGCTTCTCGCATTCTCGCGATCACGCCGGTTACGGCATCGCCACCGGGAAGCGAGGGAGCCAACGTGCCGTTCTCGTTGTAGTAGTCGTGGAAGCACAAGACGTTGATGTACTTCGACGATCCGAGCGTGATCCAGTCATACCCGTTCTCTCCGCATTGCGAGCCTCCGAGAGTCCCCCCATCAATGAGGTGAACGCGGTCGAGAGATCGGATGGTTTGACCGACGCTGGTCTCGAAATGCAACATCGCTCGAAGCGCTGTCCCCTCTTCGCAGGTGGGGCCGGTGCCCTTGTTGCACGCAGCTTCGGTGGCTACCGGTTCTCCGCCGCAGGAACCAGCTGACGGCTCACCCACGGGCTGCCACATGCCCAGGGCCGGATTGTGTCGATAGCGCGCCACGACGATCCGGACCCAATTTAAGTAACTCATGACCTCAACGGGGATGCCCGCCGCTCGCGCCAAGGCCGCGGGTGCCTTGTTGCGAAATCTGTTTTGGTACCACGTGAGGTCCTTGTACTGATTGGCGTCGCAGCCACCCCATTCATTGGCCAGTACCGGAACCAGATAAACGTGCGCCGCCGCGGCCGCCGCGAATACTCGATCGAGAGGACCCCAGGACACCTTGCCGGTCACCGCATTGAGGCCGATCGTCGACTGAAACGCGTCGAAGGTGACCAGGGAATGAGGAGGCAAGGACTTAAAGAACGATGCCATTTGAGCATCCGAGAATTGCCCCCCGCAGCCATGATTACTGCCCCACTCGGTGGCCAAGGAATACGCGGCGAAGCCGGTCATCTTGACGGGATGACCACCGATCTCGAGCGTGGAGCCCACCGCGCGGAGAAGAGGTTGCGGGGACGGCGCAGCGGTTGCACTGGACGACACGGAGGTGAGCACACCCGACGCCACCAGAACGATGACGGCACACATGCGCGCGACGAGATGCTTCATCATTCCTCCTGATCGACGCGACGGCACGTTGACAGAGAAACTACCGCGCTCGAGGTTTACACCGTCCCGCACGAACTCACCGGAGGCGTCGCGACAGGGATATCGTCGAGACGTGTCGAGTGGGGAGAGTGACATGACGTGGAACGTCGAACGCGATTTCGCGCCTGACCCGACGGGAAAAGCGCGTGCTCTCGAGGATTTCGCGACGTATCTCAACCCTCAAAAGGTGCGCGTCATGCGCAGCGCGGGACTGGACATTATTGAAGCCCAGCGCAGTGGACCGTGGGTATTCGATCTTGGCGGCGCCCGCTTCCTGGACTGCTTTACGTCGGCGGGTTCCTTCAACGTCGGTCGACGGCATCCTCGGGTCGTCGCCGCCGCGCACGCCGCCGTCGATCGTCTGGACCACGGCAACTTCTTGCTGTGCTCACGAGAGAAGGCCGAGCTCGCCGCCCGCCTCGCGAATCTTGCTCCCGGGGACCTCTCGTGCACCATGTTTGGTACTGGCGGAGGTGAGGCGGTCGACTTCGCGATCAAACTCGCCCGGGGGGCCACGCGACGCCCGACCATCATCTCCACCGTGAACGGCTATCACGGGCACACGGGATTTGCACTTTCGGCGGCAGGTCGCGATGCGTTTCGCTCCCCCTTTGAGCCACTGATGCCGTCGTTCCTCGCTGTCCCGTTCGGAGACGCGGACGCCCTGGCCGCGGCCATCGACGAGTCAACGGCAGCCGTCATCTTGGAGCCCATTCAAGGTGAAGGTGGCATTATCGTGCCACCACACGATTACCTCGAACGGGTGCGCGCGCTCTGCGACGCACACGGCACTCTCCTCATTCTTGATGAAATCCAAACGGGACTCGGGCGGACGGGACGATGGTGGGCCAGCGAGCACTTCAACGTCGTCCCGGACATCATGACCACCGCGAAATCCCTCGGTGGTTCACTGGTGCCGATTTCGGCGACAATGTTCTCCGAGGAATTACGTGAATTCCTAATTCCCAACCCCTTTATCCATCTGTCGACCTTCGGTGGTTCAGATCTCGCGTGCGCCGTGGCGCTCGAGGTGCTCAACATCATCGAGGAAACGCACCTGGTTGACCACGCCGACGCGATGGGACAACGTTTGTTCGCGGGGCTGCACGCCATCGCCGCCGAGCATCCCGACGTCATCGTGGACGTGCGGGGACTCGGACTCATGGCGGGCGTACAGTACGCCGAGGATTCCTTGGGACCTCGGATGTCGTACCACCTCGCCCAACACGGAGTACTGGCGATCTACAGCGGCAATCAGCCCTCCGTCATGCGTCTCATGCCTTCGCTGGTCGTCGAAGAGAATGACATCGACTTCCTCCTTGCGGCGCTTCAAGCGGCTATCGCGGATTTGCTCGAGGGGCGCGGCCCGCAGCCCGCAGAATCGTCGCGTCCGCGACGTCGACCCTCGCGGACCCCACTGACCGAAGGAGGATCCCGTGGCTGATTGGGATGAACTGACTGATGCGCTCGAGGAATACACCTCGACGTGCAACGCCAACGAGCGGCTGCGCAAGATGCAGCGAGATTGGACACGCCTCCTACATTTTGTGTGCTCCGACACGTCAGACACCTTCACGATGGTCGTCGAACGAGGCGAGATTACGAGCACCTCTCACGGACATGAGGGCATTCCCGACATCATCGTCACCACCACGTCGGAAACCTTTTGCGACATGTTCTGGGGCGATCTCAATCCCGTGCAGAAATATCTGAGGGGCGAGATCAAGGTGAAGGGTTCTCAAGAGGATGTCATGCGACTGGACGCCATCAGTTACGTGATTTGGCCCGAGTTCTAATGGCGGCCAACCACCCTACGGTGGTTCCCCAATTGCGGCGCATGGTGGGCACCGCGACGGCGACGGCGACATCGGCCGGTCTCGCGTTTGCCGCGATTGATTATCTCGGCGTGGTCTCGATTCTCGCCTACGCGCCAGGTACGACCGCGGCATTCGCGATCTTGATTGGTGGCATTCTGGTCCTACTCGTCTCGGGGGTCTTTTCGGAGCTCAACGGGCTCTACCCCAGTGCGGCGGGAATACGTCTGTACCTCGGTCGAGCGATAGGCCACCGCACGGCTCTGTCGGTGACGTTCACCTACATGACCACCGTGGTGCTCGTGATTGCGGCGGATGCCTTTCTGATTGGCGCCGCCGTCCGTCACGTTCTGCACGAACCCGCGGTTCTCGCCTACGTATGGATTGCGGTCCTGCTGGGCATTGCGCTCGCCGCCAATCTTCGTGGGATTCGCTTGGCGGGGTGGGTGCAAACCGTGGTTACCTACTCGGTGCTCGCCGGCACCAGCATTCTGTCGATCATCGCTCTTTTTCACGTGGGTGGCACCTTTGCGCACCCCTTTTCCCTCTTCGGGCGCGGTTCGTTCTCCGGCATTCAGGCAGTGGCCTTCGCCCTGTTTCTCTTCGCCGCTTTCGAGTGGGTGACGACCACGGCCGAGGAGGCGCGAGAACCTCGGGTTATTACTCGAGCTTTGTTTATCGCACCCTTTCTGATCTGGATTGTGGCCACCTTGTTTGTCGTGGGCCTCTCACATCTCGTTCCCTTCGCACACCTTCACGGCAGCGCCTACCCCCAACTTCTCCTCGGCCGGGCTGCTCTCGGAACCGTGGGGGAAATCTGGATGCTCGCACTGACCGTATTGACAGCGCTCAACACCTTCAACGGCGGATTTCTCGTGGCGTCACGCTTCATCTACGCCGCGGCACGGGAGAACACCTTGCCGCGAGCCTTTGCCAAACTCAATCTCCGCGCCGTCCCGTGGGTCGCCGTGATGTCACTCGCCGTCCTCTCCGCGGTGGTCGCTGGCATCGTCTTCGCGACGGGCCAGTGGCTACTACTGGTCGCCGTCGGTGCTACGATCGAGGCGGGGATTTACGCCTTGGGCTCCTTATGTCTTCTGATATTGCGCCGCCGCGAAACGCGCGAGCGACCCTTTACCTTGGTCGCTGGTCGACCGCTCGCCGTCATGGGCGTCGTTGTCTTCACGATCCTGTTCGTCGCCACCGGATTCGCCGACCCGAAGAATTCACGACATTTTTCCGTCGCTCCGTTCACGGTCATCTTCCTTCTCGCCACCGTGTCGGTGGTCTACGTTCGCTGGGGAGTTCCCCGCATCCAGGCCGCAGCTGACGCCCGTGCCGCGGCGGCCGGTCCGAAGCGCCGTCCGCAACGCACGTCGTCCCCCGTTGCATCAGTCGTTGAATCCCGCAGCGTCGTCGAGACCGCGCCACTTGCGGCGAACGAACCAGGGCCTGCGGTCGACGGCGACTAACGGCAACTTCTCCATCCACTCTCGGTCGAGTTGATCGGCCTCGTCGAATGCCACTGCGGTGAGTGGTGGCTCGGCCACCCAGGCTGTCTCGAGGTCATTTCGAGCGTTACGAAACGTCGAGATGCCCGCTTCGTAGTCGCGCATGACCGCACGGTGAAGCCGCTCGTGACGCCACCATCGCGATGTCTTGTCGTCGCGATTCGATAACGACGGTCCGGGAGGCTGCGGGTCAAGAACGCGAACGGGCTTGAACAGCGACGTGCACGGCGCTGAGGTTCCCGTCGCCCAGAGCAGTGGACTACGGCGAAGGTCGGCGACCAGCGACGCCGTAGTTTGACTGGACGCGAAGCGACCACCCGCGTGCACGCACGGCGCCGAGAGAGAACCATTGACGTAGGACCAGTGCGGCCC
>Ga0208872_1001289_pt1 | contig 15618 bp, 17 predicted proteins | sample CryBogCBH12Aug08_FD_185508 | JGI IMG/M metagenome (GOLD analysis project Ga0208872, IMG submission 185508) | Freshwater microbial communities from Crystal Bog, Wisconsin, USA - CBH12Aug08 (SPAdes) | ecosystem: Environmental > Aquatic > Freshwater > Lake | place: Crystal Bog, Wisconsin, USA...
TTGATGAAGGGGATAATAATCAGCAATCCAGTGTCGTCAAGCCATTAGAGGTGTTAATTGATAATACTTACAGAATAATTTGACTATAAGATTCCACCCGAGAGACCACCGGAAAGTGTCTGGAAATGATGAAAAAATTATATGACTGGACAATGTCTTTATCTGCAAGTCAGCATGCGCCGATTGCCCTGGGTGCGATCGCTTTTGCAGAAAGTTCATTTTTTCCGATACCTCCTGATGTCATTCTCGTGCCAATGACGATTGCTCAACCAAAGATGGCCTGGCGTTATGCTGCAATCTGCACAATTGCATCTGTGGCGGGCGGAGCGCTTGGTTATGCGATTGGAGCGCTTTTCTTCGATACCGTTGGACAGTGGCTAATCAACCTCTACGGTTATGGACAAAAAATGGAGGCATTGAGGGCATTTTACGCCCAATGGGGCGCGCTCTTTATCCTCGTTAAGGGTTTCACGCCAATCCCCTACAAATTAGTAACGATTGTCTCAGGCCTGCTATCATATAATTTTCCTCTATTTTTATGTCTCTCCTTGCTCACTCGCGGAGCCCGTTTCTTCGTGCTAGCAGCGGCCATTAATCGATTTGGCGAAACAATAAAAACCAAATTGGAGAGTCATTTTGGCCTATTCGTGGGCGCTATGATTTTAATCGTCATTGCAGGTTTTGTCTTAGCGACTAGAATGTTTTGAGCAGAAAAATGCCATCTGACAAACAACTCGCATACAATAAAGACATAATATTATCATGTCTCATTTTTTGCTTATGCGGCATGATCATCAGTATGGCGTTTTTTTATGAATGGAAGGGATATTTACCCTGTGAATTATGTTACAAAGAAAGAATAAGCTATTATATTACATTAATAATTATGCCCATAATTATCATTCTTCAAATATTAAAAAAAAACAGAATCTGTCACTTTATATTTATATTTTTAATTTTCATTTTTCTGGTTAATTCAGGCTTATCAATTTATCACCTTGGTGTTGAACAAAAAATATTTAGCGGTCCCGAAGATTGCTCAGGCATTATAAAAAAGACAAGCGATATCAATATATTTTATGAGCAATTAAAAACAGTAAAGGTTGTTCGTTGTGATAGCCCTAATCTTTGGATTTTTGGACTTTCATTGGCCAATTGGAATATTTTTATGTCTCTGTTGATTGCCTTTATAGCTTTTAAAGCTACAAATTTACATCGTTACCAATCTCGCGCGGGCTCGTAGCTTTTCAGTTTCACTTTTTAATTGTCCGCAGGCTGCTAATATATCTCGACCTCGTGGCGTTCTTACAGGACTTGCATAACCCGCATTAAAAACAATGTCGGAAAATTTCTCGATAGTCGACCAATCAGAGCACTCATAAGGCGCGCCAGGCCAAGGATTAAAGGGAATAAGATTTATTTTGGCCGGCAAGCCTTTGAGTAATCTGACTAATTCCTTTGCATCAGACAGTGTATCATTAACGCCTTTTAACATGACATACTCAAATGTTATCCGACGCGCATTGCTGGCTCCAGGGTAATTACGACATGCAGTCAACAGTTCATTTATTGGATATTTTTTATTAATTGGAACTAAAGTATTACGCAAATCGTCTCGAACAGCATGTAGCGAAACTGCTAACATCGTACCGCAATCTTGACCTAATTGCGTCATTTCTGGCACGATTCCTGAAGTAGAAACTGTTATTCTTCTTTTGGACAGCGAGAGACCGTCGCCATCAGAAATGATTTGAATTGCCTCAGTAACATTTTTTAAATTATATAATGGCTCGCCCATACCCATAAAAACTATATTAGTTATTGCGCGCATGCCTTCACCTGATGGAACAAGACCATCTTGGGCTTTTACTAATCCTGGAAAGTCTCCCAATCTTTTTCTGGCTACAAGTAACTGTCCTACAATTTCTGATGTTGATAAGTTTCTAACCAGTTTTTGCGTTCCTGTATGACAAAAACTGCATGTCAGTGTGCAGCCTACCTGGGATGAGATGCAAAGTGTGCCTCGATCATTTTCAGGTATATATACGCACTCAATCTCCGCACCATTATCCGAAGCGTTCTGAGGGGGCAATTTGATTAGCCATTTTCTGGTCCCATCAATAGATATTTGTTCTTCAACAATTTCAGGAATATTTAGAGTAAAAGACTCTGACAGTGTTTGTCTGAGACTTTTTGAAACATTCAGCATATTTTGAAAATCACTTAAGCCTTGGAAATATATCCAATGCCAAAGCTGATTAACGCGCATTTTATTTTCGCGTTCAGGAACATTAACTGATTTTAATGCTGAAGACAGCTCCTGTTTTGTCATTCCAGCTAAAGAAGGGCAGCTCTTGTCGTCAGAGCCAATATTTTCCAAACTATTCATGGGCAGACTCAACTTGAATTACATCACGGGGCCAGACGAGCTAAACAGGAGCTTTCATAATTTTTGAATTGCTATTAAGTATCATTTTATGGAAAAAATAAAAGAAAAAATTCTTATTTCTACCTTTGGGTCATTAGGAGATCTCTATCCTTTTGTCGCTTTGGCGCACGAATTAAACAAAGCAGGATATCATTCAATTATAGCCACGAGCTCTGACTATGAAGACTATCTTCTTTCTCAAGGCCTGGATTTCAGGGCAGTTCGTCCGGACGCTCAGTTGCTAAGTCAAAAACTTAACATGACTTTAGCTGAAATTGGCAATGAAATGTCAAGAAACGACAGATTTCTTTTCAATAAGATCATCTTTCCATTTTTAACCGAGACATATGATGATCTATCAATAGCAACGGTTGGCGTGAGGGCAATTGTTTCCCACAGTATTAGTTTTTCAGCTCGGCTTGTCGCAGAAAAAAAGCAAATTCCTTGCTTTACAATTCATTTATCACCTTTGATGTTTTATTCAGCCTATGACCCTCCGCATGGTTCTAAAATACCATTTATTAGAAACCCAGGTAATAAGCTAAGTGCGTCATATAATCAGCTCATGATCTTTCTTTTTAGTCAGCTTGCTGGCCTCTGGGCGCGCCCACTATCCAAATTTCGTCAAGAAAATAAATTAAACAAAAAATTTGGCTTAGATCTATTATTTAATACAAAAAATACTGCGGGTCATATTGGTCTGTTCAGCCCCTGTCTTTTAAGAAAAATACAAATAAAGGATCGTTTTAAGTATGTTGCGGGCCATAGTTTTCACGATAATTTTGATAAATCAGATTGTTTAGCTGAAAACTTACAACAGTTTTTAAATCATGGAGATGAACCAGTTATTTTTACGCTTGGCAGTTTTATTAATAGGGATCGTATTCATCTCTATAAACTAATAAACAAAGTGGCGTCGTCTTTTTCATTAAGGACTATATTACTTGTACATGAGGATGAAGTTAGTTTTCTCAAAACGCAGGTAGACAATAATTGTTTTGTTGCATCCTATGTACGACATTCGTTAATTTTCAAACACTGCCGCCTTATTATTCACCATGGCGGAATCGGAACGTCTGGACAGGCTCTTCGTTCGGGTCGCCCACAATTCATACTGCCTTTTCTTGGCGATCAATTTGATAATGCAGAAAGATTAAAAAGGCTGGGTGTTGGAACGTTTTCACCTGGAGCCGCTATTACGGAGCAAAGATTAAAAGTGGCTTTCACTGAGTTACTGACAGATAATACTTACATGCAAACAGCCCAATCTCTTGGTCGACAAGTTTCCAATGAAACTGGCGCGAAGAATGCTGCAAAGAATATTATTAATTTTCTTTCTATTGAACATAATTGAGGTGTTACTATGAAATTTTTTAACATTCTTACTTTAGCAAGCATAATGCTAATGTTTAATATAATGTCATTGGCTGCTGAGGAATTTCACATACCATTAGGGTCTAATATAATCTTTTCTCTTAATGAAAACCCATCAACGGGATATAGATGGGAGTGGATTATTACAAATAATTCTACATCGTCAAAAATTGAAATAGTAGATATGGGTTATTTCTCAAGCTCTAACAGACCTGGCGCAGGCGGAGTTCATCGCTGGAAAATACATGCAATAAAAAAAGGCGTTACCAGTGTAAACTGGCAATATAGAAGACCCTGGATACCCAAACCTATAGATAGAAAATTAGTAGAATTTGTCATTCCCTGAATAGTTATGCCATGTTTTTCTATTCTATGATTTTTGTAATATTTATCGCTTTTTCCAGTGAATGAGTCGCTGAACCAGGCTTTGCTGGCTCTTGCTGGCTATCATGCGCCGCCCAGCCAGATAGCCATATTATTTCAAAGCTAAGCCTAAGACGGCCATCATCATCAGAAAAATTATCAGAGTATAGTTTTTGGGCGTGCATAATAATGTCGCGAGTCAAATTTTTATTTGAGACAGAATGCAACACATTCGAAAATATCATCTGTCTTATTTCATTGATCATACTATATAAATTATCATATCTTATAGTGAAACTATCAACATCGGCAACGGGAAGTGTGAAGCCAGCCCTTTGTAGAAGCGCACCCATATCTCTTACGTCAATAAAAGGGTGAACGCGTGGACTTGATCCGCCAGTTTTTTCTAATTCGGCATGAATAAAGACATTACGCATTTCATTAAATGTTAGTCCACCTGGAAGACAGGCTATAAACAATCCATCTGGCGCAAGTATTCTCCGGATTTGTTTTAATGTGCCTGGTAAATCATTTACCCATTGTAGATTCATGCCGCAAACAACAAGATCAAATGATTCTTCTTTAAATGGGAGAAACTCATCATCAACGATGACATCACCAGAAATTAAACCTGCTTTTAGAGGTTTTGTGCGTCCAGAATATATAATGGCATCTGAAAATTGATTATTGAAAAAACTAATATCAAGACTCCTTGAGAAGGGTCGTTTTATTGTTAGTAATCTATCAAGAAGATCATCCGCAGCTCTCTTTACAATAAAATCGGGAGCTGTTGTGAAATCTGCCTTCCGTAGTCTGGTTTTTAAAAGTTTTCTATTGAAAATTATTGGAGGTGATAATTTAGAACTCATAAAATACCAACCTTATGTTTATCCAACTGTCATTATTTTATACCAAAATGAATAAAAATCTTCCCTCATAAAATAAAACAATTTGACGGCTGATATTAATTAAATAGCGACATGAGAGCGGGGCATGTTTTTTGGTCCGACACAATAGTTAATTTTTTATTAACCATTCTTTCTAAAACTAAATGCAATATTAAAATGATTCTCCTGAGCTATGTTGTGGAAGAATCACATTACGCCCATGGACCCAGAGCCCCGAATCCAACACTGTGAAATGAGTTTAGGGATGTCTCTTCTATCAATTACCAAGTGGCGGCGTGATCTGAAGTATCGCAATACGAATCAATTCTTTCTGGATTGGCGGGAATGACGATTAAGCTTCAGGCCTTCATGATGGGTAATAATAGGGTGATGGATCTTGCCGCGTCTTGCTGACACTAAAAAATAAGGTTGGCTTATGCTAATCGCTTCGCAAAAAATTACTGAACGCTCAGAACATCCCGTTGATGTTGTCGAACAGCTTGCAACATCAAATGACTGGAGTTTTGATCGCGATGATGAGGATGAGATTTCAATCATTGTCAGCGGCGTCTGGACTGAATATCAGATCGCCTTTACATGGTTACCTGATTTAGAGACATTGCACGTGAGCTGCGCCTTTGATCTTAAGGCTCCTGCCCGTAGACAAGGGGAGCTTATCCGACTTATCGGCGCAATTAATGAACAAATGTGGATAGGTCACTTTGACTTTTGGCCCGAACAGGGCGTCGTGATGCATCGGCATGGCTTGCTTCTCTCGGGGGGCGCCCAGCCCTCTGCGCCACAGTGCGCAGCCCTCCTCGAAAATGCTCTCAACTCCTGTGAAAAACATTATCAATCTATTCAATTTGTTTTATGGGCTGGAAAGTCGGCAAAAGAAGCCCTAGAAACCTCCAATTTTGAAACATTAGGCGAGGCTTAAATTATTGACGCTCCCTGACGTGACCCGTATGGCGCTCATCGGCGCCGGCAATATGGGATACTCTCTTCTGCTAAGCTTAAATAACCAATCAGACGTGTCATTTGACGTCACAATCGTCGAACCAAATCCATCCGATAATTTACAGGCTTTATGTAACAAAAAAGGTTTTACGTTACTATCACACCCAACAGCTTCTTCATCGAGCTTTGATATTGTAATGCTAGCGGTTAAACCGCAGATGATTGAAGCCGGCATTCATGCTGCTAATAACTTTATTGGACGATCGACCTTATTAATTTCAATATTAGCCGGCAAAACACTAGCAGAGATAGAAAAATTATTATTAATTCCAATTGCCGTCATTAGGGCTATGCCAAATACGCCGATCTCAGTCGGTCGGGGTGTTACAGGCTTGTTTGCTAATACTGTAACACGTCTAGAGCATCGTCATTTGGCTGAGGTCATTCTATCATCAGCAAGCACTGTCGAATGGTTGTCAAAAGAAGATGACATAAATGCACTTACGGCAGTATCAGGATCTGGTCCTGCGTATGTTTTCTATTTAGTTGAATGCTTAACTCAAGCAGGCGTTAATGCTGGCTTGCCTGCGGATCTCGCGAAACGTATCGCTCGAAAAACCATCGAAGGGGCAGGGGAGCTTTTATTCCAATCTCCAGAAATCACTGCAACAACGCTAAGGCAAAATGTAACGTCACCAGGAGGAACAACTGAGGCGGCGCTATCTATCCTTATGCGTCATGATGGATTAGAGTCCTTAATGACAACTGCAGTCAACGCAGCCCGTGATCGAGCGAGAGCACTGTCCAAATAGCAAATGTATACAAGCTTGATGGCAAGAGCGATCAACCTCAGCGTTGCTCAGAACGGAGTTCTCAATGAGTAGCCCTCGCGATAAAGTGATCGATGCCGCCCTTTCGTTAGCCGCGCGTCGTGATTATGGGGACATAACCCTTAATGATATCGCCTTTGAAGCAGAGATAGCCTTGGCTGATTTGCGGGATCTATTCCCTTCAAAAGGTGCAATACTGGGTGGGTTTATACGCAGAATAGACAAGCAAGTTATTCAAATTCTTGAAAACGTAAACGATCATCATTCCGCTCGGGAAAGATTATTCAATGTCTTGAAGTGTCGCCTAAAGCAGATTTCCCCCTACCGGGAATCGCTTATCAGCATCAAAAGCTGGGTGGACAGAGATCCCCTTATCGCCTTAGCTCTGAACAAAGAGCTGATCAATTCAATGCGTTTTATGCTTGAAATCGCCGATCTTGAAAGCGACGGGCCAGTTGGTGCGTTAAAGTTGCAAGGGATGGTTGTTGCCTGGATGCATGTCATTAACGCATGGATCGCCCAAGATGAAGACGCCGCCCTCATAACTCTCGATAAGGAAATGGTCAGAGGAGAACATTTTCTAAATCAAGCAGAAAAACTAACGCATTTCACACAGCCTGCGGTTAGCCTTTGGGGTGCTATTTTAAATTACCGAAATAAAAATTACGCCAAGGGCACGGATGATGATTTTCCATCAGCAACGGCTTAATCAAGAACGGGCTTTATAGAGGCAGCGTTACAGTCGCACGCAGTCCCCCCAAGGGGCTTCGATCAAGCTGAATATCGCCACCGTGGGAACGGGCAATATCTCTGGCGATGGCAAGCCCGAGACCAGAATTTGCTGTGTCCTGATTTCGTGATTCATCTAAACGATAAAACGGACGAAAAGCGTCCTCTCTGCGTTCTACAGGAATGCCTGGGCCATCATCATCAATATGTATAATTATAAAATCTCCATTATTGATGACAGAAAATTCCAATTTGCTCCCATACCTTTGAGCATTGCCCACAAGGTTAGCCATGAGGCGTTTCATTGAAGCCAAGCGCGCCACAATCGTTGGGTCACCAATTACGTTAACTGAGGCTGTCAAACCACGACGCTCTGTATCAGCCTGCAAATCATCAAGTATATTCTTCAAATCAGTTGGCGCAGACTGCTCTCCACCATCTCCACGCGCAAAAGCTAAATAAGCTTCTACGATACGTTCCATCTCCTCGATATCTTTGCGCATTTCGACAGTTTCATTATCATCTTTAATAAGAGCCAATGATAATTTGAAACGCGTAATTATGGTGCGTAAATCATGTGAGACGCCATTTAACATAGTTGTGCGCTGGTCTATTGCTCTTTCAACGCGTTTTTTCATCTCTAGAAAGGCTGCGCCGGCCCGTCTTACCTCACGTGCGCCTCGAGGACTAAATTGTATGTCACGCCCTTTTCCAAACTCTTCAGCAGCTTCCGCCAAACGTAAAATAGGGCGAATTTGATTCCTCAAAAACGACGTTGCGACAGCTAAAATAATGATGGAGGCAAGCGCCATCCACATGAAGAATATATATGAATTTGATGCATAAGCATGATTGCGATTAACAAGCATACGAAGCGTAACATCATTTAAGGCAACTCTTATTTCTATAAACTTACGGGACAGATTTGTATTAACCCAAAAAGGTTGTGATATTCTTCTGGATATTTCTTTATTTAAAGCTTTGTCTAATAATGCAAAAAGAGAGGACTGCTTATTTTGACTTGGCAATGATACATTCGGAAGCACGCTGACCTCTACGCTAAGCGCAGAAGCTGCTATGCGCCTGAGTTTTTCGTGCTCATCATCTTCGGGAAATTCATTATATATTTCAACTATAGCCGATACTTCACGGGCCACGGCTGCAGATAATCTATAAGTGACGACTTCCCAGTGCCTTTCCATAAATACATATGCGACAGCAGATTGCAGTAAAACAACGGGAAGAATGACAATAAGCAATGCCCGAGCATACAAGCCTTTGGGCATACGGTCATGAAGCCATTCAGTGAAGAATCTCCAAACATGTCGCGGTGGTGATAAGAGATTAATTGACACGTTATGCCAATGCTCCAGTTACGATTTTTTTATAGCTGATATCCGTGACCAATTGATAGCCATATCCGCGTATCGTCTTCAGATATTTTGGCATACGAGGATCTTCTTCAATTTTTTGACGCAGACGTGTGACGTCAACGTCTACACTTCTTTCTGAAGCCTGTTGCCGACCATTCGAAAGCAATAGTGTTTGACGGGAGACAATTTGGTTGGCGTTCTTCACTAAAATTCGCAACAAATCACGTTCACGCGACGTGAGGATGACTACCTGCATGTTCCGATACAAAACCGCTGTGTCCGTGTTAAAGAAACAGCCGCCAAACTGGATAAATTGACCAAAGGAGGTTGTTTTTTTTGTGCGTCTTAGAATATTGGAAATTCTCAATGATAGTTCACGTGGATCAAATGGTTTGGTAATATAATCGTCTATACCAGCTTCATATCCTGAAATTCGATGATTGGTCTCCCCAAGAGCTGTTAGCATGACGATTGGCGTGAGTGAGTGAGCTGTATTGGGGTCGCGATTTCGTAGTGCAAATGACAAGCCAGTTTCACCAGGCATCATGACATCGAGAATGATCAGGTCAAAGATGAATTCATTTAATGCACACTCCGCATCTTTGACATTAGCTGCTGAACTTACGTGGTATCCCTCTGCTGTTAAATATTTGTTTAATAAGCCCCGAATCCTTCTATCATCATCAACAACTAGAATATGAGCCTTTTCGTCTTGCTCATAAATCATGTTTGACTGAGGAGGTTCGATATTTAACATCCCTATGCGGCACTTTCATTTTTATATGATCGAGCGTCTTTAATATGTTGTTGAACTTGGCCACGTTGATCATGATCAATCATTGAGAATAAGAATTCAGCAGTGCTGTCACGCGCCTTAACTGGCATATTACCCAAGACGCGTTCAAAACGAGCTGATTGTAACGCTGCTAACTCCAATGCAAGGTCACTTCCTTTTTTTGTAAGAAAGAGAAGCCGTTGTCGACGATCGGTAGAGCCCTCGCGCGCCTCTACCAAGCCCTTATCCAATAATTGCTTAAGCACACGATTAAGGCTTTGTTTTGTGATCTTTAGGATATCTAGTAGGGCTGCAATAGACAGGCCCGGGCGTCTTTGAACAAAATGGATAACCCTGTGATGGGCGCGACCAAATCCATATGACGATAATAGCCTGTCGGCGTCACCGACGAAATCTCTGTAGGCAAAGAAAAATAATTCTATCAATTCCAGCACACCCTCTGGATCATTGAGGACGGCAGCCTTGCTAGACATGGTCGCCAAAGTGGTCGGCGCGCCCGTTTCGGCGGCCGATGGCTCAGACTGAGAAAATTTCTCTGGGGCTTCTGGTTTCAACGTCTTTGTTTTCCATCGGACCAAACGTCAGCTATATTGACATAATTCTATCCGATGGCTAGTCCATAGCGACAAACATAAATGCCAATGTTTTTAGAATCTTAATTATTTCCAGGAGCTTACGATGTCGCTTCCGCCATTCGATCAGCGCGACGGCTATATTTGGTTCAATGGCGCTCTCATCCCATGGCAGGACGCTAAGCTTCATGTGTTGTCCCATGGGCTGCATTACGGCTCATGTGTTTTCGAAGGCGAGCGCGCCTATGACGGTAAGATCTTCAAATCCGCACAACATTCAGAACGTTTTAGAAAATCCGCCGAAATATTAGATTTTGTTATCCCATATACTGTGGAAGAAATTGATCGCGCTAAAGATCAAACAGTAAAAGCCAACAAGCTAACAAATTGTTACGTCAGGCCGGTCGCTTGGCGCGGCAGTGAAATGATGGCTGTGGCTGCCCAAAATTCGACTATTAACGTGGCGATTGCGGTCTGGGATTGGCCAAGTATGTTCGACATATCCACGAAGATGAAAGGCATCAAACTGGATATTGCAGAATACTGTCGGCCAGATCCACGGACATCCCCAGCCTTAGCGAAAGCCGCTGGCCTCTATATGATCTGCACTATATCTAAGCATAGAGCTGAACGTCGAGGTTATGCGGACGCTCTTATGTATGATTGGCAAGGACGTGTTGCAGAATGCACGGGCGCCAACATTTTCTTTATCAAAGACGGCGCTCTACATACACCATTAGCAGATTGCTTCTTGGACGGGATTACAAGAAGAACGGTCATTGAGTTAGCAAAACGCAAAAATATTGACGTCATAGAGCGACGAATTATGCCTGAAGAAATGTCTTCATTTTCCGAATGCTTTATTTGCGGCACTGGCGCAGAAATAACGCCTGTATCAGAGATAGGTGAACATCTGAAATTTACGCCAGCTACCTTATCCAGAATGATCATTGACGACTATGATCGTGAAGTAAAAGCCCAAGTATAGGCTGAAGATCATTATTCAGTGTTTTCCCTATCAATTAAACGACCACTCTTAATTGAGTGGGCATTAGGACTGTTTCATGTCAGGGCGAATATGTGAGAGCTGAGAATAATAAATGACTAATCACGAGCTCTCACCCGCTCATTCGCGCTTTAATTGCATTTTCCGCTAAAGTCTTGCCAAGGGACCAAACAGCTGTCGGCGCATTATGCGCATCGGCAATGACAGCATCAAAAGATTCCTCAATCCACGCGCAGTCGGCATCGGTAATTGTAAGCGGCGGTAATAATTTTATTGTGTGGTTACCGTGACCTGCAACCTGCGTTAGCACCTTATGCTCTTTAAATAGCGGAATAGAGATAAGCTGGCAGAATAAGCCAGAATTTGCTGTCTCTAATAAGTTCCAAGCGGTTTTCAATTTGAATGATTTTGGCGGCCCAAACTCCAACCCGATCATCAAACCCTTGCCGCGCGCGTCACATACGAGTTCATAATGATCAACCATTTTTCGAAATGAAGCCAGTATTCGTTCGCCTTTTGACGCAGCATTTTCTATGACGCGTTCGTTTTTTATCACCTCTAAGGTTGCAATACCCGCGGCCATTGCAAGATCTGTTTTACTGAAAGTCGATCCATGTACGACAGCGCGATCCATACGGTCGAAGGTTTTATCAAAAATCGACTTGCGTGTTAGAACGGCTCCGACAGGAACATGTCCGCCTGAAAGAGCTTTGGCGACAACAACCATATCAGGCTCTACGCCAGCATAATGGTCAATTGCGAAGAATTTTCCTGTTCGACCAATTCCGGTTTGAATTTCATCTGCGACGAATAACGTACCGTATTTACGGCATAGGTTCTGTGCACCGATAAGATAATCATCCTGCGGAATATTGACGCCTTTACCTTGTATTGGCTCGACAAAGAACGCCGCATATTGTCGTGATGAGAGCGCTTTCTCCAGTGCGCCCAGATCATCGAAAGGAATTTCATGCGCATTTGGCAGTAATGGACCAAACCCTTTTTTGAAAATCTCGTCGCCATTCATTGATAGCGACCCATAGGTTAGTCCATGAAACGAGTGCGCGACATGAAGGATACCCGCACGACCTGTTGCAGCCCGCGCAAATTTAATTGCTGCTTCAATTGATTCTGCACCCGAATTAGCGAAAAAGACTTTATCTAGCCAAGGCGTATATTCGAGTAGCATTTCCGCAAGAACGCCTGCCAAAACCGATACGTCTAACTGGACAAGATTTGGCAGCTCCGCATCTAAAACGCTTACCAATGCGTCACGAACGACCGGATGATTGCGGCCAATAGCAAAAACGCCCCAGCCACTGAGTAAATCAAGATAGCGATCGCCTTTTCTATCCCAAAGATATGATCCAACGCCTCTGGTAAACCCGACGTCATATCCAATCGTTTTTAAAACCCGCACCCACATTTCATTGAGATGCTCGGAATGAAGCGTGTATCGGTCATTTTCTCTCACACCGATCCGTTGGGCAAAATTGTTTGAATATGTTTCGTAACCTGCCTGCGCGCCGAGAATATCCTTGGATGCATTAGCCATGTCTGTCATTTAACGGCTCCAGATCGCAAATAACGATACACAAGTGGATCTTTATACCTGCGATAGATAGAAAGTGATCAGCTAGCCGTACACAGCAAATATAATCACGACGCGGCAAGATATGTCGACACGCTGCCGTTTAGACGACTAACCTATTGAGATTACTTTAGCACGCCTCACACCCGAGAGCTATCTCTTTATCAAAGAGGCGCTTTTGCATAAAATAGAATAATTCCTTGTTTTATCGTCAGTTTGATTCCCCACATATTTCCACAGCCTTTACACGTAAGACGCATATATAAGGGCTTGGAGGAGACCAGCCTAATGATATGTTAATTATACGATTCTCGCACAACTTATGATTCGACACTAAATTACGTCAATAAATTTATAGCGAGAGTGACTTGTTCAGGGATTTTACTCGGGGGCCGACGTGACGTTTCAGAATGAATTTGGAGCCACCACTGGTCAGTCTGAAGATTCTGACCTCGATCTCGAGCTTTTTGAAGTGGCTGGTCGCATTAAATGGTTTGATGTTGCAAAAGGGTATGGTTTTGTCGTGCCCGATGATGGATCTGTCGATTTACTCCTCCACGTAACAATCTTGCGGCGTAGTGGATTTCAAACTGCCTTTGAAGGAGCCCGTATCGTTTGTGAAGCACATAAACGTGATCGGGGCTACCAAGTTTTCAGAGTTGTTGCGATGGATGAAACAACAGCGGTTCATCCATCCCAATCCTCAGCCAGCCGTACGCATGTACAGATTAACGCCACCAGTGGTTATGAAATTGCCATTGTCAAATGGTTCAATCGCGTCAAAGGCTTTGGATTCTTGACCAGAGGTGATGGGACAGAGGATATTTTTCTCCACATGGAAACTGTCCGTCGGTATGGTATGACTGAACTTAAACCAGGCGATAGCGTTCTCGTTCGCTATGGCAATGGATCAAAAGGGCTCATGGCTGCTGAGGTTCGCCCATTAGAATCTAAATCACCGCCAACACATTAATTTTATTATGAGCTTACATTAACTTTTTGATGGCTGTTTAAATGCATTATTGGTTCAAATTATTTGTCAGAAGATTTTTTATTATCAGCGTTTATTCCTTCTCATTTTTTTTCTCTCCTTTAGTGAGCGCTGAAAATTCACAAGATACTGAAAAATTAATGATCACAACGTCAAGTGGTAAGCATGTCATTGCTGTTGAGGTCGCCAAAACAAAAGCAGAGCAAATGAAAGGTTTGATGTTTCGTCAAACAATGCTGCATGATCACGGCATGCTTTTTATTTTCAATAATGAAAAAACTGTTTCTATGTGGATGAAAAATACCTACATCCCACTTGATATGATATTCGTTTCCAAAACAGGCTTGGTCACGGATATTGCGCATGACACCACGCCGCTTTCAGAGGAAATAATTAATTCTGCTGGTCCAGCCTATGCTGTGATAGAGGTCAATGCAGGCGTCGCTCGGGAATTTGACGTCAAACCAGGCAGTCAGGTGCAGCATCCTGCATTCATTCATTAACTTCTAAAACAATTCATTCATTTGGCATCATTTTATCCAAAAGCAGCCTTGTTCGAGAGTATTGTGCATGCTAGCGAAGGTGCGTTATAGAGGTGGCCGCGGTTTTCGGCGCCTAGCGTCGTTCGGGGTATAGCGCAGCCTGGTAGCGCATCTGCTTTGGGAGCAGAGGGTCGCAAGTTCGAATCTTGCTGCCCCGACCATTTCTCTTTAACATACTGTTTTAATTATATTTATAGCTACCCTACACGTTACAGAGGCCAAATGACAGCTCGGATTTACCGCCCTTCTCCCAGCGCAACGCAATCTGGCCCAGGCGCTGTGAAACCCTGGAAACTCGATTTTGATCCTGAAACGCCCAGAGAAATAGACAGCCTGATGGGCTGGACCAGCTCAGGGGACATGAAACAACAAATACGCCTCAGATTCGAGACCAAAGAAGAAGCAATTGCTTACGCCGAAAGAAATTTTTTGCCCTATCGCGTAGAAGAACCAAAAGCAAATTTAGCTGCGCGTCGAAAAGTATCCTATTCCGATAATTTTAAAACCAGCAGAATTGGTCTTTGGACCCATTGATGCAAATGAGCCAGCGCTTAACCGCCTGAGGTGATGCAGATTGGCCCCGTAGCTCAGTTGGATAGAGCAACTGCCTTCTAAGCCGTAGGTCGCAGGTTCGAATCCTGCCGGGGTCGCCAAACTGCTATTATTTAAGTCGACTTTTAAAATATTAACATGAACTCTCGGCTTTCTAAATCACAGACGGGTAGGGCTGTAAGATCGACTTGAGTTTTTTTTAATGCATTGTGCAGTGGCGCACATCTCAACCCGTTGCAGCCTCATAAGATCCTCTCATCGAAACCTCAATGAGAGGGGATAAGCAATGACCTTCGATTTCGATAGAAACGGGATAATGGCAATCTGTATTGTTATTGGCCTTAGCTCATGGACTGTGCTGATCTCTGGTCCATTACAAATGGCTGGGATTATCTAACCCAATTACGCTCAATCATATAGTGATAATAATTTTGAAGCTTTAGCTCGCTGAGTAGATCAACTCATCACGGAGACTGAGCATGAACACGCCATTTGAACGTTATGCATCAGATGCCTTTCCATACTGTTTGGGATTGAGCAGGTGACAGTCCGGGTATTCCAGAAATGCTGACAGAGTTTCCTTGGCCAGCGCCGCCGTAGACATCTAGCTTGCCATTGACGCCA